>Ga0307515_10004256_pt1 | contig 29701 bp, 27 predicted proteins | sample 17_EM_MG_FD_194513 | JGI IMG/M metagenome (GOLD analysis project Ga0307515, IMG submission 194513) | Populus trichocarpa ectomycorrhiza microbial communities from riparian zone in the Pacific Northwest, United States - 17_EM | ecosystem: Host-associated > Plants > Roots > Unclassified | place... | reverse complement strand
TTTTTGGCCAAATGTGGCCGGCCGTCGTAATTTTTTTTTTTTTTTTTTTTTTTTTTTTTTTTGGGTCAAGGAGGCAGCACCAGTGCGAGCAAGCTTCTGCACCAGCGCCCCACACCAACAAGGGAACTACCTGCTCACTAGAGCTCTCCTCGCCAGTACCCGCAGGAATCTGTTTAAGACCCCATTGCCTGTTGGAGGCGCCAATACAGCATCACGCCATGCTTCAGAGGCTGGGAGTGTGGGGGTCGCCACGACAAGCACAAGGCAATCACGCCGCGGAATACCCACTAAACCTGCGGGGGGCCTCCTGTCCGACATAGGCAAGGTGGCCGCTCCCCTCGGGTGGGAAGCAGCGCCGTACCGGACCACCCTGAAGGTGCTTAATGTCCCATCCTGCACCCCCTTGTCCCGGCACAGGCCAGGAGTCCGGAGGCGACTATCCATCCACTTACAGCTGGGAGTATACGACAGCACGAGCAAGCTTCTGCGCCGTCGTCCCGCTCCCATTGGTGGAGGGAAGGCTTATTAGGACAACAGGTAGGTGTACATATAACTGGCCCCTTCGTGGGGAAGCTCCCCGGGGGGCATCAGTAAGGCTCAAGTAGAATCATCTTGAGCGAATCGACATGCCGATGCGGCACGAAGACGAAATCCGGCTCATGGATGTCCTTCATCCTCCACTTCCATACCTGCCAGAGGTAGGAACCGATGATCCATTCCCTCTTCGGTCTAGAGTCGGATAAAGTCTTGGAAGGTTTCAAGTGATCCTTGGTCGCCTTGATTGGCACATTCTCGATGCCTTTAAGCGCTATCAGCGGGTACCAAGGAGAGGGGTGCCAATCCAAAGGCCGCAAAGACCTCAGGAAGAAAGGGGGTGTGTGTGCCCTGAGGGCGTTAACCAGAACATCTTGTAACAAGGATAGATCGTACGATCTGCAGCCTTGCAGTATGTGGTCCATGGAGAGGATGACACCACATGAGCATCGCCAACCGCTTTCTTGCTTACCGAAGAAATGTCGGCCGATAGCTTGGCCACTGTTCATCTCCCGCCAAATAGTCTCCTTGAAACCAACAGGGATGGTCAGCTTCCAGATACCCGCTGCATACTCAGATGGGTCCAGTAAGACGCCGAACGTGTTCGCAATAGTGACCGTCCACCTATCCGAGAAAGTGGAGAAGGTGTGGCGGAGGACCGGTGCCACAGTAGAGGCTCTCACCACCATCCGTGTCAAGATGTCCACTGGCTGGTGCGCCAGGACGGGGCAATCATCCACCCAGCCGTCCGGGACGACAAGGGAAGCCAAATCGAACAGCCGCCCCGTCCTGCGACCTTCATTAGCTAGGCAGTCCGCCTCATTGTTATACACGTCACTCCCATGTGCTTTTGCCTTAAGGAACCGCACACTTCCCGTCCTATCTCTCAGAAGATACAGGAGGCACTTGTAGAGCCTCGTCAGAGACACCGCGTCCCTTCCTCTAGGTACGTCTATCCAGCCGTCTCTTTCCATCGCGAGGAGACGCCCCCTGGACAGCCCCATCACAAGGGAAGAGTCAGTGTGTATGACCAAATCAACCCGTCGCCAAGCTAGCAGGCATAGCACCGCTGCTGCCACTTCTGCAATGTTGTTCGTCATTCGCATTCCCCCCAGAGAGACGCTGTCACTCAGTCCCAATGGGGTGGTCCATGCCGCTCCGGCGGTACACACATTCTTTCCATTATCCTTCGCTGATCCATCCGTCCAAGCGTGCACCACCGAGGGCCAGGCGAGAGGGCCCACTCCCGAGCGGCTGGGCAGAGCCTTCTTAGGGTATGGGACAAGGTGAGTTCGCCCTTTGCCCTTTCGTGCAGCTCGGATCTGGTCGTCCGTCGCCACAATGGATACAGGTGTGGTTAGTATCCTTACGCAACCCAGTGGCCCATCCATATTCGGCCAGATCTTCGGTGCCGGAATCCCCGAGCATTCCTCAGGGGGAACACCGGGAACGCCAAGCACATTCAAGGGCGACCAAATCGATGCTGACATGTTCTTCCGGATCAGGGCAATGACCTTCGCACAAGTACCACAAGAGATCGCCGCTGCAGGCGGGGAAAATATGGATTCCATATTTCTCACCCCGTGAGACCTGAGACAACCACCATTTCAGGACGACTGTTTCGAAATAGCGGCGTGATACGTAGCAGGCGCGCCGTTTCGCGCCGCTTGAGAGGGGAACTTACATTCAAGATCCAGGCCCACCTTTCTGGCCGTGGAGAAGGCCTGACGGAGACGATCGCTTAGCAGCGAGATTTTAGTGTGTGAACGCTGGGTGAGTGGGTTCAAACCCCCTATATCCCCCTTCCACGTGGAAGATGAGGCACTTCTAAGATCCACCCACACCCATCGTTTCCAAAGGGGCTTCTGTGGGCCAGTTATCAGCTGGCTCAAGAACCTAAGATCATACGCCATCTTCCTGGATCGGAAAGAAGGGCAACCCAGGCCCCCCTCCCGAATAGGAGACTCCAGCGACGCGTAAGGCATTAAGGAGAAACCTCCGCGCACAAAACGGGATATTTTGCCACTTATGCGAGACAGGGCAGCCGCCGGAATCCCGTTACCGTCCAGAAGGTGGTAACATCTAGAGGATAGCAGGGCGCTGGCGAGCACCGCGCGATTCCTGAGGGAGGCTCCTATGGCTCTCCACTGCCTCGTGATCTTCCCAATATGGGCTTCTATCTGTGCCCACCTCGGGGCCGCGAAGTCTTCACTGCCAATCCACACACCCAAAATCCTCAAAGGGGTAGAGGGGTGAAGCACGTAGGCGCCGGGCAAGGCTGCTTGGATTTCAAGTGGGTTGTCGTAAGTCAGCTGCTTAAAGCCGTCAGACCCAATCGGCTTGACGTCTGTTTTGTCCAAATTGAACTGTGAACCGATGGCATACGAGGTGGAGGCTAGGCAAGCCGCCACGGCGGGCAGCGAGTCTTCAGGGGAGAGGAAAAGGTTGGTATCGTCAGCGTATAGCATGACCTTCGCGGGCGGGAGTCCGAGTACAGACACCCCTCTGATAGTCGTCCGCAACCTCATTGCAAGAGGTTCTATGGAGAAATTAAACAGCAGGCACGACAAGGGATCACCCTGTCTAACCCCTCTCTTAAGTGAAAATGGTTCACTCAGTCCACTATTGACCCGGACCCTAGATCGGCACGCCGGCAGTACGTCCCGTATGGCACCGATCAGAGGTTGGGGAACACCCATCGCGTGTAAGACAGACAGGAGCCAAGCTTGATCCACCCTGTCGTATGCCTTTGCCTGATCCAGGCCGACTATGAGACCGTCCGTGCCAGTAGAATCACTCAGGTGCGCGACTTCCATAGCCAGCCTAGTGTGGTCTGACATCAGGCGTCCTGGTACGAAGCCTTTCTGGTCGTCATGTAGCTTAGACACGGCCCAAGGTGCCAGCCTATTGTTAATCAAATTAGTATACATCTTACAGTCGGTATTCATTGAAGAGATGGGCCTGTAGTTCGAGACGAGAGTGGGATCCCCCTTCTTGTAAAATAGGCTAATGTTAGCGTCTTTAAACCCGAGGCGGGAAGTGCCTCGGGCTCTGATATCTTCCGTCAAGTCTTGGAATACTGGCCAGAACAGGGGCAGGGGGGCCTTAGAGTCCGCTAGTGCATCCAACCGACGGGCCAATTCCTTCCAAAAATAGTAGGGAATGCCGTCCGGGCCCGGGGCTGTATTTGGCATTTTCTTCTTTAGAGCCAGTACCTCCTCAGCTGTGTAAGGTCCGGACTGATACTCGGAGGGGCCCGGCAAAGACCCGTAAAATCTCCTTACCTCCAATAGGAGGGATGCCTGCTCAGCAAGCCTGTCCTGTGGGAGCGCCTCCGGCGTGTGTAAGTCGTAGAAGTAAGCCCTAGCAATGGAAGTCATGCCATCTAGGTCAGTAGCCGCGAAAGCATCGTCAGGTGCCCTGAGACCCTCCACCGACATGGAAGCTCTGCTCCCTCTCTCGTCAGCCTCTTTATTGGAGGACTGCTTAAACCATTCTGACGTCCTTCTGTCGGCCATGCGTTTCTTTTTCCGTTTGGTGGCCTTCTCCATGACCGCCATGCGGTCATCCAGGAGGTCCGCAACTTTCTTCTGGGGAACATGCCGCGTAGAGTCCTTACCTCCCTCAGGCGATGGGGAAGCCACGTCCCGTCGGGGCACGAGAACAGGTAAACACCAAGGGGAGCTTCGACTTGCCTCTCGGGCCGGGCGCCGTGTGGCCGGTGGTCTGTCATACCCTGGGACAGCTGTGGGCCAAACCTTCGCGGGGCGGTAGCGTTCCCGCTCCACTGATCTCAGATCCCTAAGAGCCTTGGTAGCAGCCGACAAGGCCTCATCCAGAAGGATCTTCTCTCTCCGTAAAGCAGATACCCAGTCCTTCCGCTTATCCTTCCGGGTATGGTTACGGGCCGATATTCCCGCCTCCAAAGTCGAGCCCTTGAAGGCGGTCCATGATTCCAGCGTGATGGATGGGAGGCTGGACATAAACTCCCATTCTCGCAAGACGTCAGGCCAAAAAGTCTTCGACCTGTCCAGTAGGGGCAGACCAGGTAGCCGCGGTGCAGGGACTGCCCGCTGTACCTTGGGTGTAGTAACCACAACTGTGGCGACCATAACCCTGTGATCCGACCAGTTAGTGCCCAAGACGTCCGACCCCGACATCGTCCAGCCTAGGTCAGGCATATACACTCTATCCAGCCTAGAGAACGATTTACCCGAGGCGGTCATTTTGGAGTAAGTCCAAAGGCGAGGCGCGGGTGTCGAGCCGGACGAGTCGATCATCCTGCAGCTCCGCTTGATATCCGTGAACGTGTTCCTAACGTGCACCACCTTGGAAGGCCTGTCCCGGAAGGGGAACCGGTCCCCGTCGTGTTCCACAAAATTCCAGTCCCCAGCCGCAAAACAGCCCCTCCACGTACCGACCGGTTGGTCAGATATAAAGGTGCAAAGATTGCGAAGGAGTTGCTGGTAGAAAGTAATAAGAGAGGCGTAGGAGTTTGAGGTATCCGCATATACCGCGAGCAGCCAGAAAGACTCGACGGAACGTCTGTGGCATAAATGAGTCAGAAGGGCGTAGCCGGGGATCAATACCTCCTCCCGATCAGAGGACCAATCCCCATTATTCCTAGCTATCACTGCCAGTCCGGCCTTTGCCCCATCGAGACCGGTCTGATTCAGCACAACCGCAGAGCCCGACACTTCCAAAGACTCAGTGTGAGTCTCGGTCAGCACCAGGATATCCAGGTTCTCTACGTGTAGTAGCTTTTCCGCAAAAGGGAGCTTCTTCTCAGCAAGCCCGGAAGCGCCTACTCTCGTCCGTCCATTCATATTCCAAGTAGCCAATTTGAAGGTTCTGTCAAGTAAGGGAATTCTTGTGGGGTTTGGGATGAACGGGGACGGAGCACTAGGCGTGGTCCCCGAGCCATCTGGAGGCGCCCCCGCGCAACTGTTAGGCTCAGGGCGCGAGCCTGCCGTCGGAAGAGGACGCGGATTACCTTTGGCTCTGCCAGCACTCCGTTGTGATGCTGGCAGGAGGGGGATTTCGCATGAATGGCTGTTTGTGACACCGATGGCCCCCTCGCCCACCGGGGGGGTACCCGCTGTCCCCCCGCCGTCGCCGTCAGCCCCTCGGCCCTGAGCCGGGTAGCCAACAGCCTGTGCGGGATGTCGGGAAGTGGTGAGCTTGAAGTCCATGGCGGCTAAGAGGGGGATTGCCCCGTTTGTGACCAGAAAAAGAAACAAAATCTATAGGGGAGGTGCGCCGGGGGGCAGCTGACCACACCTCCCATCGGGTGAGACACCGAATGCTAAAGTCACAGAAACATACGAGGACACCGCCGGTGCAAAGCCTGTTACAAAAAAACCAAAACAGAGAGCAGCGAGGAACCCAGGCGTAGAAACAAGCCCTTCAACAAACCAAATAGCCAGAAACCAGACCAGTCATCTCAGTCCAGATAAAACAATACGTTACTCTTCACTCTCCCTGTCTTCCTCCATGAGCACACGTTCAGACTCGATTTGGGCGAGTATGTCTTCCCCCTTCTTGGCGAGCCGCGCTGCTGCGAGATCCGCTTTACGCTTCTTTGCCTTCTCTGCCTTTCCTAGGGCGCGAGGCTGGGCCTGCTTGGGGGCCTTCCCCTTAGCTCCTTTGGCGAAGATGGGGTGTACCTCTTTTCCTTTCGCGGTAGGGACGACGTTGGAGTATGCGCTTCTTGCATCCGCGGCGCTGATTCTTGAACCGGTAGGGCTATTTGTGCCATCTCGGTGCTTCATATTGGTGATTGACCAAGCTGCGAGGTGGAGATTGCGGTCGTTCCACAGCTTCCCCCGAACCTTGGGGAACGCCAGCAGAAGAGGAGACATAGCGATGTACATCGAGGGGGATCCTGAGACTCTGATAGCGAGCCAAGCCGCCGCAGGAGGGGAGATGTATCCGTCCGACAGCAGGACCTGTAGGACGGTAGTTGCTGAGTCCCTGGGGCTATCGGGATCGCAAGGGGTGGCTGGCCCTGCTATCGCCTCTATCGCTTTGAAATCCGGCTGAGCCTTTAGGACCCTGACGGCCGTGGTGAAAGCTTTTTCATCCGAGTTGCGCTGGCCCAGTTTATAGACATAGTCCACAAAGCGGGGGGTAATCTCTCGGGTGGCCGTGGATACACTCGCCAACTGGTCCCATACCTTGACTACTTCTGGATCGTCCGCCACACGGTGAGCGCGGATGGATACCGCTATTTGCCACCACTGCCACTCGTAAGCCGCTGTTGCGGGGTCGTCGTATATGAAATCAGGTGCTGGAGTGTCAATGTCCATCACGCCTCAGCTCCTGGCGTGCTTGAGGTCGTTCCACTCAGCTGTGTGTTCAAACGTCCTGGTCAGTCCGTAGAAGGAGAGCAGGAAGTCCCCTTTATAATGTCGGAGGGAGCTCTCCACCTCCTTCTCAGGTGCTGAGGGAAAAGCCCTCGATAGAACCTCCTTGGCCCTAGCCACTTCGGACACTGACTGCATCCAGGTGGACACCGCCGACAGGTCTCCGTTCACCTTGTTCAGCACTATGGTAAACGTTTCGCTGTTGACAGATGGGAACAGCCCTGCCAGGTGGACTAGGCTGTCAGCTAGGGAAGGGTCGTCATAGGTATCTGAGGGGGGCGCCACGACGTAAGATGGTTCTTGGGTCAGCAGGGTGGTGCTGGACTGAGTAGGAGCGCTCGCTTCAGGGGTCGAGGGAGCCGGGGCCACCTTCTTAGGTCTAGGCAGGAGTTCTTCGGGAAGGACGCCCGCAGCTCTAATCAGGGCGTCGCCCTGCAGAGGCTTGATATGCGCAAAGAGGATGTCGTCAGTCTCGTCACCATGGCCAACGAGGGGGTTCGGCAACGTCGGGTTCGCTAGAGAAGGCAAGGGAACGCCTGCCTCGATGTCCATCAAGTCTTCGGCCAAAGTGCGACCCATAGCCATTGAGGAGAGCGCTTGATTAGCTAGAGAGTCGACCGGGATTGGGGCGACGACAGCAAGTGGTGAGGGGCTAAAGAACAGAGGCTCTGAAGGGATCTCCGCAACTGCGGGAGGGGCAGCAGGGGGCGCTGGCTCCAGAACCACATCAAGCAGGCTATCAGGCCATGTGTACGTAGAGGATTGAGTGGGCTGGGGGGGCAGGGGCGGGCAGGGCACAGGCGCGTAGTACTTGGCCATATTCGAGTCATGCGTGGTGACGGGGATTTCCTCGGACCTCTGGGAAGCAGCAAAGGGAACCTCGACAGGGGCAGGCCCCGAAGTACTGGCCAGCGCCGGACTCTCGAGGGACACGCGATGCGCGCCAGTGGAAGGCGCGGCAAGAGCCGTAGGGGGCGTAGGCGTAGCGCTAACATGTGACTGGGAGAGCACTACGGCATCCAGCATGGCGGGGGTCACGTATTGTGCGCCACTGGCCTGCGTGATGGGGACAGTAGGCAGCGCTGCGAAGGGGTCAGTATTGGAGGACGTTGAACTCAGCAACCCCCAAAGGGGCGCGATGGACATACAGGTAGCAGGCACGTCAGCCGCAGGTGTGCCATGGCGCACAGCACCATGGGCTATAGGAGGCTCAGTGCCAGTGGGTTCTAAACCGACTCGCGTCAGAGTGGTATGGCAATCATGGGGTGGTAGCTTACTGCCTGTGGGGCTAGTAGAGTATCCAGACGGGGGACGAGTAAACTCGTCGATCAAGGTCTCATTCGAGACGTCCGCAGGCAGGTGCCCATCCCGGCGAAGGGAGAACAAGACAGGGTGTATCGATCCGCCGAAGAACTTGCATACCGAATGGATCAAGCCTCTCGTGAGCCCTACGACTGGATTGGCATTACCCAGGAGGCGTCCGCACAAGAAGTTCGACAAAGCGGTTATTCGCCCAGGCTCTATCTGTTCCAGGACGCTCTCGTCGTCCGACTCCTCCATATCCTCATCCTTATCCAAAACTTCCTCCTCCACAACCGAGAGGGCAGGAGGTGCAGCCGATTGTTCCGCAGGGCGGGTGTGGCGGGGCGCAGCAGCGCTCTTAACCGAGGGGGAGGGGGGCACCCTGATTGGGATCTGCCACGTCGCTTTCTCAAGGTCGAGCACCCGCTCGCCGGCCTTCTTATTCAGCACCAGGCTCCTGGCCGGCATGCTGATGATAGACAGCCCTCCAAGCTTCATGAAAGGAAGAGGACACTCCGCCGTAAAATGATCTGAGGAGTAGCATCCTTGGCATGCATAGGGTCGTTTGGCGGACCAAGAAGGTTCGAAGTTGAGGATCGGCGAAGCGTCGGGCACCGAGCCGTGCTTGTGGCCAAATTCCATAGACCAGGGCCAGTACACATCTTTGGATTCCAGCGTAAAGGTACCTCTAAACTTGGAGGTGGCGCCCCCTCTCCTGACTCCCAGGACTCGCCATCCCAAGCGGACCTCGTCGGTCTCGAACTCCAAGAGCCTCTTCCTCATTTGAAGGAAGATTGATGTCTCGTCCGCCACAGAACCCTTGACGACCCACTCCAGGTCTCTGGCTCTGCTCATAGGGGCAAAACGCTGGATAATGTAGACCGCATTCGTCTCAGACAGCCTCATAAGGTCGAAGGCTTGAGCCTCCTTCTCCCCCTTGGAGCCTGAAGGTACCGTGCAGAGCATCCAGTCCTGCCTGGGGCTCATCCGCTCAAAATGAACTTCGCACTGCCAGCGTTGGGCGAGTTTGGAGTGGAGCAGCGACAGCTTAGGATCCTTGAACATGGGCCCTAGCTGCGCCACCCTGGCAAACATGAAATGATACCCAGGTTTGTTGTACACGGCCTCAAACTCCGACCAAGTCCAGCTCTTGACGGGCTCTAGGGGGTCTTCGTATCGGTTGTTCCAACGGGCACCTCCTTTCGGAGTCAACTTAGACAACTCGTCGCAGGAGTACAGTTCTAGAGGCCGGGGGAGGTAGAGCTTGGAATCCACCTGATCTCTCATGACCGGCTTTAAGCTGTCTATCGGCGCTTTACCCACGACCACTGGAAAAAGGGGGGCAGTACGGGCAGCGTGGTCCTGATAGTTAGTCTCTGGCCACAGCTCCTTGAAAGACGGCCTAGGGGCACTACGCGGGGGGGGGGGGCGTCTGGAGCGATAACCGAGGGGGCAGCATGCTCCGTCTCCGCAGGCTCCTCCGCTCCATCCATCTTATCCACCAGCGCTTCCTGTTCCGCTATTCGGGCTTCCAAAACTCGCCGCTGAGACTCTAGCGCCGGGACACTCATTCCTGGTTTGGGCTCCTCTATATCTCGATCCAGCCTATTGAGAGCCGCGACCATGTTTGTCAGCTCGTTAGAGGCCTCCGCGAGCGCCTCCTCCCGCCGCTGTTCCTCCTCCTGCTGGGCCGAGGCAGCGGCTTGCACCTTCTCCAGCAGGGTATCAAACTCCGCCTTCAGTGTGGGGACAAAGCTCTTCCTGTCAAAACCCGCATCCTTCTTAGCCCTATTCAGGAAGGACACCAGTTCGGACCAGGCGGGTTTGGTCAAAATCGCCGGGTACTCGTCTAGGATCCCGCGGAAGCCATTCATAGCATCGTCAAGGGGGTCCGATATTGCTGCTCTCCACTTCGCAACCGGGGAAGAAGGGCGGCGGGCCTGATGGTCTGTGGAGTAAGGCGCGAACGGCACATACTTGTTCTTTCCTTTGCCCTTCCCCTTGCCTCTCTTATGAGAGAAGCCCGGGGGACCAGCGTCAAACCTGTGCGTGTCACGCAAGAGAGTTTCCTGGGGTGGTAGAGGCGCTCTCGGGGGCGGGGGGCCCCGTGCGTTATTTGCCGAGGCGGCCAGGGGGGCCCGGAAAGCGGGAGGAGGGCGGGAGGACCCAGGGGACATGGGCCTCCCCCACGATGCATTGATGTATGGCAGGCCTGCACGGGGTAGCGAGGGGCTGGCTTGTGGCATCTGAGCCCTGACCAGCCAGTGGCCAGGGACGTCCAGGAGCGCAGCGGAGCTGGGCGATCGAGTGGTGACCAGGTGGAACATACCATTGCATTGAGGAAGGACGAAAGCATATCGCTGTTCGATGAGAGGGGAGTTTCTGAGGGTGAACACCGTAGGATAAAACCCGAGGGTCCAAACTGCCTTGTGGACGTTACATTCTCGGACAGCCGCCAGGTAGCAGAGCCCTGGGAGGAACCCGGGATGTGAAATGGGGCGCCAGGGAGAGTCCCCTTCGGCTGCGCCGACAGGCACGAAAAGAGGGGTAGCAGCCGCCGTCTCCTCCAAAACTACATCATCCAACATATCCGCATGGGAGAGACCCGTCGGGGCAGGAGTAGACTTGCGGCGCTTCGTCCCCCTACGAAGAGGGGTACGGGGCCGCTCCGAAGCTTGAGGTTTGCCAAATAGGCACATATTGATGATTTCGACGGCCTCCGCCTCAGTGACGAGTCGCGCGCGTTGAGCGGGGGTAGTCATGGTCAGTGTAAGAAATGTAAATGCGTAAATCTGGAAAGAGATGAGGAATATCCTCGGGGTCAGCAAAAATTCCATCACTCGAAAGAGCAAGTGAGAAAAACAACTGCGCTCTGACTCGTCGCCGAACAGAACTAGAAACATCGGTAGTCTTAGTGTGGGTACCACCACAGTGCAGGGAGGATTGGTAACGCAGGTACCGCCTGCGGGCGCTTTTGTTACCGGCAGATCCAGAGGACCAATCACGGAGTTGGGAGCTTCCACGCCATCTCACTGGGTATGGGCCCAGGCGGCTAACAGCCCCGGCCATTCGGGGAGGCAGCTGTTAATCATTCCCTGACAACTCCGTGGAGCTGGAAAGGGCGGGCTCGGCATCTCCATCCGTGGGGGTCCCGAAGAACCGATCCACTAAAGCCATCTGTTAAACCGCTGGCTAGGATTCAAGTGGAGCGTGGCCACTAGCTTTTATTCTCGTGTTTGACCATCACGCGGACGCGAGCGCAGTTCTCAACGCCCAGAGCTCCTGAATCCACCCCGGAGGGGGATCACGATGAGCCAGGGGTCCATTACTGGACCCCCACATCCCGTTTTTCAAGTGGAGGGCCACCTAGCCATTTCTCATTTGTTACTGGTAGATGCAGCACCAAGCGCGGTTTAGAATGAGTGTATCGCGCCAGCACTCTGTAGGGAAAGACTCCCAAGCCAAGTGGGACTCGCCCCCTTGTGCAATAAGCTCGGGGGCTCCCTCCATGGAGACCCAGCCACTGGGCTCCACTCTTCCCGCAGCGTTTACTGTTAGAACGCCCCCGCACACACCGCGCCTCCCCACAGGCCGCAGCATCCAGAAGCCCGCGTGCCGGGAGGGTTATGACAAGAGTCCATGGCCGTTTAGTATACAGAGTGTGGCATCTCTGTGGGGGAAAGACTCCCTAGGCAGAACTAGGGCCGGTCCGGCAGCGCCCTTAACGCACACCTGCACCAGCGATGTGCCGCCTTCCCAGCCCCAGGAGCTCTCCCAGTTTCAAGTGAGGGGGCACTGACCAATTGAGGGGCGGTGTCTACCCCAGCAAGCAACAGGCCAGCTTCGTGGACCACCATGGTGGGGCACATCATGTCCAAGGCATCCTAGAGATGCACCACAACAAGGATGGGGGAAAGGAAAGGACGTCGTCCGGAAGTGCCGTCCGTCGTCCAAGAAGACGGATTACTGCGTCGCCATCCCTACTCTTGAGCAGAGGGGTGGGGGCGCGCTGTTTCCAGACGCCCCAGCTCTGCCCATGGAGGGGATGCCACATGCCCTAACGGCACGTCTGGCAGGGTGAGAAGACCCCTGCAGACGGCCGGTTTGGCTAGGCCGAGGCCCCAACTTTTGGGGACGGCTGGCCACGCAAACGGTGCTGTGAAATCCTCGGTCTAGGGGGCGGGACAGCAGGTCGCATGCACTCTAAGCTGCAGGGACTCGCGAAGCCCAACCGACTGTCCATGCCTAGACCCGCAGGGGAATGCCCGAGGGCGGTCAGCAGCGAGCCACAGGCCGGCCGCGTAGCGTGGAAGATCGGGGAGAAACCTACAGGGCAAGGACCCCCAGGGTATACCTAGAGGACCGAGGACTGAATGGCCGGCCACGTACAGCCGCGGGCGGTGTAAACGCACCATCTCCGCGAGGCGACCGGCGAAAAGCCAGAAAAAAACGGAAGAAGTCCGCAGACGAGGGAGACGACGTACCAAAGGGACCGCAGGCCTAGGAGGGCGAAAGAGGACCCGAGAGAAAGCCCGTCCGCCGAGCACTGCATGGAGCAGTACCGGCTCGAGCGCGTCGTGGACAGCGACGACCGAAAACGGCGACGACGAGCAGAAATGGCAGGGGGCCAGCGCCCGAGGTCAGCTGTAACCCCCCAGCCGAGCAACCGCGACCACCATTCGCGTTTCGAAAAGAAACTTACCGCCTGGAACTGCGTGGAAGTTGTGGTCAGGTCCAAGCAGTCGGAAATTTTTTTGGTCAAGCTCGCTGCAACGGGTTGTAATATTTTGAATTCAATTTGTTTTCGTTCGTTCCTGCCGAGCTTTGGCCTCGTTCTCTCCCTTCCTGTTTCTCACTCGCTCCGTCTCTCCTAGTCGACACTGTTCCCTGCAGCTGCTGCAGAGGGCTTGAGCAGCCACGTCTTCTCTCCGATACTCGCCTCCGTCCGTCTCGCCTGTCGCCTGTCTATTAGCTGCTCGCGTCGCTGCCTTTCAAGTTTATAAGGCTCATATCAAGCTATCGACGTACTTAGCTTAGATCAAACCACCACCACCACAACGGGTCCGCAAATTTCACCCAAGATTAATCTGGAGCCTTGGATAGACGAGCACTACCACGTGCACGTTTGCAGCCTCCTCGCACACCCTCGTCTTCCCACCGTAGCCAACGTTACCCCGTCATCCCTGGCTACGCTCTTCTCCTCACGGCTAGTCCAGAAGCTACCCTACAAGTCTGCCACCAATTTGTTCCCGATGCTACTTCCTTGTCCCACTCAATTCTTCTTCCAAATTCGAACAGCCCCGTCGACGACGGCATCGGGTACAGCCCCGTCTTCGGCGACCTTGCTGGCGGTGTCACCAACGCTGACCTCATGAATGTCTTCCGCAATCCCAATCTCAGTCTACGTGACGATTTCCCCACCCCCGATCAAACCCGCGCACTCACAGGAATGCAAGACCTCTACTGCAACTCTCGCCCCAGTATGTGATGTTTTCAGTTTTGCAAAATGTGTCCTCTGACTTTCCGGTATCCCATCTCAGTGCGCTTGTCACATACTACGGCGAAGAGCAAGGCTGCAGCTGCCGACGAGGAAGCGTCCCCGACACAGTCCGCAAGGCCGACAATATCCCAGTTGTCGCCCCCTGACGATCCAACGCCTTCGTAGCGTCACGAGCACATCTCAGGTCTCAAAGAAAATGAATGGCACCCGAGTCTCGTCGCCCGTATCGCGCAGCTATCCAACACCATGGTCCGGTATCGTCAGTACTCTCCGCAAGGCCCTCATCCGAATAAACCTGGCATCTTGCCCCCCCTGGGTTCTCCCGCTCACCCACCAAAACTCCCATCCTCGTACCATGGTTGAGCAGTACTGCTCAGTTGGGGCTCCAGACCCGAGTGCCCCTTCGGACTAACGGTGTGTATCAACCCCCCCTGCCGCCGCAACTTTGATCAACGGTTTGCTAGGTCTTGGCTCGCCACTCCTCTCCGAGGACACCCTGAGAACTTTCTCTGCGCCATCCGGTCCAATTCACTACGTATGTGGTTCATCTCATCTCTTGTAGGTCTCTCTATTGTCCCTAATACACACATCTCCCTAGGTCAAAGTCCCTCCCAGCAAGTCATGCGGTTTCGTCCAATTCGTCCGAAAGGCCGACACAGAGCGCGCCGTAACGTCCGCCTGAGTTGGGGCCAGCAGTGCGTATCTTTACTACTCCTGGTATCTCTGTTTACCTGACCGCTAGATGTCCATTTCTAGGTCGTTCTACGCCGCCCCAAGGCCGCCCCTCCGGCTGTGTCTGCAACCCCGCAGTCGCCTCAAAACCCTAATCGTGGACCTTCCAGGAGCCGCTACCCACCGAGTATCGCCACTCCAGCCCTTGAAGGACCCCTGATCAACGATCAAATCAACCACATCATTGGACGCCTCCAGGGTACCAATCTCAACGACTGTGGTGGTCTAAACCCGAACAGAGGAGCATCTCGTCAACTGCGGCCTATCCCGCCAGCTGTGGGTCCTGCCCGCCACCACCCAACGCCTACGGGACACCTTATTCCCACGGCACTGTAGGTGGATACATATACAATGGAGGAGGGCGTGCGGACACTGCGGGATGTATCCGCCCCCACCGCCCTTGGGGACGAGTTCGGATGGAGCGAAGGATATGGCTACTACGATGGTGGATACGGTGGGCACCCTGCGCAGGGCTACGGAGGCGGTATGGGGATGGGTCATTCCGCACATGGAGGCCTGGGTCCGGGCCTGGGCTGCGACTCGACATACAACCCCCCCTCCCACACACGTGTACACACATAAATCCGAATCCACACCCGAATCCGCATCCGACTCCTTATCGTACATATCACCTGCAACAAATCCCAGCACACCAACGGCCGCCTGTAGAAGTTGCGCGGCTCCTCGACATTCTACAATAATCCTGCTTGCGCTCGAGTCAACAACCCAACACTACGACCCTCAGCGCCGTCTACCCTCCTCCCCCTCTCCCCATGCCACAATACTGTGGACATACTGAAACAAGAGCAACCAACCAGCTCCTTGCCGTTTGCGCCTGCTTGCTCCTTCCCTCCTTACCACTCCAACACTCGTCTCCCTGGCCCTCAACCAACTGTGTCACATAAGGCTCTTCTCATTTGCTCTCCGTGTTTTCTCGATGAAATGGTCCAACCGACTTCGTGTATTTTCGTTCGCCTCGTCTCGTTCTTCCACGCTTTCTTTAGACCCCGCGGCTCGCTGCTGCTTTTGTGCTTGTCACTCCATCTTCCAAAAGAATATCGTGTAATTTCCCGCCAGCCTTTCCAGAAGAGACACGCATTCTTCGTGTTCTGTGGCACCTCTCAATCTCAATCGCTTTTGATATCGGTTGTGCACGTCTCCTGAATAGGAATATGCTCAAAGAATATTCACGATTTCGATCTTCACGACTGCTTTCGTATACTAGTGCAGTTTTTCTTTTTCTTTTCTTTTTTATGCCTCCCCCATTGCGTCTATGGAGCGCATTGACAGCGGGAAGCCTCGGTGACAGCAGTCAGGTACGGTCAATGGAGATGCGAGAAAACTATATACGCGCCCCCACCTGCCGATTGTCGGAGCGAGAAAACCTGCATCGCCCGTGGTCAGCACAAGCAAGGAGAGCCGCCGATGAGGTCAATTAAGTCGTCGCGACTCGTCCTGAAATGGCCGCGGGCTGTGGGCTCATGCTCATGGTGTGCCGTATCAGATGGCGCTCGCGGCAGATGCGGCAGATGCGGCAGAATGAAACGGCATGGAAGAACAAGGTCTTCACTTGGACTTTGCCTCCTCCAATGACCCAAAAGCGATACAATCTTAGCTGCTTCCTTGTTGGCGATGACGCGATCTTTAAGGTCAAAATCGATCACCAGGATGAGGTGGGCAATCTGATCAACAAAATCAGGAAGGCGCAGCCGACTCTCGCCGACATCCGCCCTTCTAGCATCACATTGTATATGGCTGAAATCGATACACCCTTGGATACGATGGGGCGTATCAACGAACTTAAGCGGAGGTCCCAAAACTTGAGCGAGTGCAGGAAACTCGGTAATATAGAGGCAAAGTTGTCGACCATTTTTGGCGATAACTCTCAAGGAAAGTATACCATCGTGCAGATTCCAGAAGGTGAGTCAATATTCTGGTGCCGTCGCTGAGACCATTCCTGCACTGACGCCGGGTTATAGCCGCCGCCGGTGGTTCCGGATCGACACAAAAACGTAAACGCACACCGTCGTCACCGTCACCACAAGGTAGCGCAATGAAACGATCTCGCATTTCATACGGCTCTGCTGCTACTGGCTCAACCAATAAAGAAGTAGACCTCGCGCTCTCAAGCCTTCATGACAAGGCCTGGGGCAAGCGGTGGCCTCGATCCAAAGGCACAATCTGCAAGGCTGAAATGACCGACAGCGAATCTGGCCCAGCCGATGGCGATGTAGACGACGTAGACCAAGCTATCGCTGATACATCCGTCCCCGAAGAATTCACATACTGGTTCATGACAGGAATGAGGGACATTAAAAAAGCTCTCAACGCAACTTCTGATATGGATGACGTCTTAGTCATTTGCGATGAATTCGAGCAACTCTATAATCTATTGGAGCGTCGGGAAGCCACCACTCAATTCCGTGGCTATGTAGTGACAGGTCAACCAGGGATTGGTTCGTACGAATGTTGGTTTTAGTAACGTAGTGCTGATTCTTATCCCATATTTAGGCAAGTCTACCTTCCTCTACTACGTGCTTTTACGTCGTCTCGAGGACAAACTTCCCACGGCGGTCCAATTAACTCAACGACACTATTACATCTTTGATGGGTCTGGCGCCGTAGTCCGTCCTTCCAGCTTTTTCGACTCGCGACTGAGTGAATGCTGGGCCCTAACCGATAGCAATGCCAATGTCACCCAGCCGTGCGAAGCTTTCCAGTCCAAGGCCTTGCGCATCATTCAGGCCACTTCACCAAAGCCGGCGAGGTGGAATGAATGGTACAAGCAAAGGAGTGGAATGTGGGTCATCGTCGATCCTCCATCGGTGCCAGAGATAGCCGCTATCTTGTAAGTTGGCCTGGTGTTCCTCTGGTGGGTTCCCTGCTCACGGAGCGCCTCTACAGGAAAGAGCGCGGGTACAAAACATCTTCCACGCACTCATTCGTACGCAAGTACGGGCCGTCGACTCGACAAGCTATACGTTGCGCTGTTCGAATCGACTCTACCGATGCCACCGATTCCAACAATGCCATCCGTGACTTGGACAGAGAAATACAAAGGACTGTGGAATCCTTATTCAAGACTTCATCGCACATCTTCGGCGACCTCGGTCTGCCGCGAAGCGATGCCTCCATTGTCATTTTCGTTCGCCGTTCGCCACCCACCAGCGAATGTGGCACCGAACGTGGCATTCGCTTCGCGGACGTCCAATCCTTCATCCCCACACCACACCTCAGAGATATCTTTGAGACTCGCTTCTGCAAGGCAATTAACGACCATTACCTCAGATTGTTTCAGGCGTTAAGTTTTCACTCCTTAACAAGGTCGATTACTGGTTGGAGCCATGAAAATACGATGCACGAACGTCTGTGTAGGGGTGGAGTGGCTCTCCCGATCTTTGGGGACAATCACCAAACCTCGACCATGCAGCCGTCGACGTCGATCCTGCCTGGCACAATTGGAGGCCTCAAGCAGGCAGGTGCTGGTGAATCGTTTTATTGGATGCCATCTGCCTCAAACTTCGTGGGAGTTGATAGTGTCCTCGGTACTCTGGACAAGCGGATCTATTCTATTCAGGCAACAATTGCGGATTGCCACAAGGACCCTATGAAGGGAATCGAAAAGGTGTGGGCAGCATGCACCCCAAAGGTTCGAGCCGAGTGTTCGTGGCACTACGTCGTTGTCACGAAAACCACTCAGGATGCGCAGAAGTATGTGGAGATGTTTTCGGAGAAGTTGCGCGACTTCAAACTGGGCCAAAGACCTGTGATGGTCTGGGGTTGTGTTATTTAAAGTTCGCGGGTTATGTAATTACTTGTAGGCAGTCCCAAGTCTGAAAATGTCAGGGGATCGACCACCTCGTTCTCACTAAAACTGTATTTGTATAGGCAAGTACAAGGTTTGTGTTGCTAAGTATTCCAATACTGAAATAATTGACGACAAGCTCTGGCCAGAATAGGGCATTAGTGGCACAACCCTTAGCTACCACGGTGTCATCTGTCTGTTGTGTCACTGGCACCCACCTGGCATTGTGTCTGCTGCCAAAATCATAATTCATTTTGGTATAAAAATGTTGGAAATGGTCAAGTTGGGACTGCAGCCAGTCGTAGCGATTCGCAGCGACAAGCCACCAAGGACGCTTGTACCGTTGCCGGTTTCAATGTCCTTCGCACCATCAATGAGGCCACCGCCGCTGTAATCGCTCACGGTCTGGACAAGGAGGTCGAAGCCGAGAAGAACGTCCCCATATTCGATCTTGGTGGTAGTACGTTTGACGTTTCCCTTTTGGCGGTATCTTCGAGGTCAAACCCACATACCCCCACTTGGGTGGTGAGGACTAGCTTTGACTCCCGCCTTGTGAACCACTTCGGCGCCGCGTTCAGACGGAAACACAAGAAGTACCTGACGGCGAATTCTCGTGCAATGTGTCGTTCCGAACCGCTTACGAGCGCGCCAAGCGCACTCTCCTCAGCCGCGGGCGCCCAGACCTCGATCGAAATCGACTCGCTCCACGAGAGCATGGGCTTCTTTACCTCGATCACCCGTGCACGCTTCGAGGAGCTCTGCGGTGACCTCTTTCGCTCCACCCTCGACCCGTCGAGAAGGTCCTCCGGGATTCGAAGATCGACAAGTCTAAAATGCACGAAATTGTGCTCGTAGGTGGTTCGAGTCGCATTCCCAAGATCACCAAACTCGTCTCCGACTCCTTCAATGGCAACGAGCGCAACAATCCTGACGTGCTAGCACAGTGACAGGATAGGCGACCCCTGTCATTAGTGATTGTCATGCAGTTCGACTTGCCAGTCGTCTTATCTAACTCGAACACCTTCAAGATACTGTTGGCGTCGATTTCGAATGTTACTTCCACCGGAGCAGGAGGGATGCCCAACAGCTCGAACTTGCCAAGAGTCTTTTGTGCATGCGCACTCTCCCTCGTAGACATGGATGAGCGCACCAGGCTGGTTGTCTGAGTAGGTGGAGAAGGTCTCCGATTTTTTCGTCGGGACACTCGTAGTGCGTTTGATGATCGGGGCCACGAAACCATCAGCAGTCTCGATACTGTAAATCAACTGTCAGTACAATCCCTTGATTATAGTCGAGAATCAGAAGTATACCCAATGGAGAGCGGCGCGACGTCGAGCAAGCGGATTTACTGGGTCTTCTTCGAGGTCTTCCCCGAGAGTATAGCGACCTGGACAGCGGCACCGGTTGCTTACTGGCACATCCGATAAGATGCGTATGCATGACAAGGTGAATTCGTTTCCCCGATTCGTGCCCGATACACGCGCACTCCATCCTTCTCCCGATCCTCCCTCTCCTTTCTACTCCTTCTCCAATTCAGATAGAAACTTTGTACCCATTTTAGTTAGTACGTAGTAGTTCTCGTGACTCGTTCCCACTTCTTTCTATTCATTCTCATCTGCCGATCGTACTTCTCTGTTCTGTAGTCATTCCGATTTTTGGTGCAAAACTTTTTTATTTAAGTAGTTACTAGTGACGTTACATTCTGTAATCGGATATCGCTTGGACTGGTGTCCAGCCCCTTTCCTCGTTCTGTCACTTCATGAGCCACCGATCAACCAGTAGCAAAACTGCTAGTAAAGCTTCTGGACGATCCGGTCACCACCGCCCTAACATGTCCAGGGAAGAAATCAAGCGTATGGTCTTCGATTCGAGGAAGCACCAGGAGGACGACGGGGGGCATCGCGAATTCCGGCGAAGAACAGCCTCGACTCGCACGCGTACAACCTGGTCAACTCAACGCAGGATGAGAGGCTCGAAGAGATATCTGGCCCCGCAGAAGATAAGAAGAAACTCAATGACCCAACTTGAGAGCGGATGTCCTCGAAATTTTCCGAGCTGCGGGTCTTGCTTGTAATAAAAGAGATAATAAGCCTAGGAGGTAAATTGGAAAGGAAATGAACGAGGGGCCACTTGAAGAAAGGTGAGTAAAAAGAGACGTGGGGTCCAATTCAATATTCTGACTGGTCCGTGTACGGACTTGCACCTGCGAGTCGAATACCACATTTCGGTACTGCGTAGGATGTAATTAAAAGACGAGAAGTCTGAATTGGCGAACACATGATAGGAAGGATAAATGAACAGTGTCCGGTAGGTAGCCACTAGCGGACGGCGGTACAATAAGAATGAATGGAGAGGGGTATATGTAGAGAGTCGGGAACAGTTTGAATGCGAGGCGGTGCGGTCATGGGGACGATGGGAAAGGCGCAGTCGCGGTGAAGGGAGAGCGATGGAGATCGAGGCGAGTTGGCTGAAATGTGGTATGAGTAGGCACTTTGTGAGCCACCTGCGGTTGAGTGCAAAACTCTTGCAAATAATCAGATTCGTAACACCCGACGACCTTCAGAAAGGATTTTCCGGCTCCTGGAATGCATATTAGACACTCACAATCATTTTATGGCAATGGCTCACCTCTCCCAAGAAAATTGGAATGTGGAATGGCGGTTTCGTTTCGAAATACAGTATGACATCCATCCGGCATACCTCCCCTCGTACTCGAACGAGAGACCTCATAGTCTCCTGCGACTCCTCTGTGAATTGCTCACTCCCCGACGCTCCCACGCTTATCGTTTGTAGAGCAGGAAGTGAATTTGGATCCCGGGAAAGAGAGCGAAAGAACTTTATGAGGTCAATCGAATAGGACCGTATGGAGAGCCTTGACGCATTAGGGAAAGCATGATGCCACCTCGCAAGATTTACGTCTTCGAAGGATGGAAAATATGCCCCATATTCCACCAGTGAGGGTATAGGAGAAGGGAATGGCTCCTCACGCCCACTGTCATGGTAAGTAACAAGGCGGGGAGCATTGATATAGGGTTTCAATCCAGTTACGAAATACACAGAAAGGTAGGTGAGGGAAGGGAAATCTATTGGGCTTGAGATCGCGTCCTGGACGGAGACTTTGTCAAGCATCAGTGTCGTCAGTGATTGAGGGTGTTGTGGAAATGAGGTAAGCTTGGTAGAGTAAAGTATGAGCACTTCCAGTTGAGGAAGCTCGCTCCACTGCAGCGAAAACGTCTCTGTGGCCACTAAGCGTAGAGATTGGAGTTCGGGCATAGATCTCCACCGCATAGATGGAGCATCTCTAGGGTCCCAACGGTTGACTTCTAGAAGCCGCAGGTATGGAAAGTCTCGCCCTTCGAAGAGAAACGAATCACCCAAAGGCAGTCGCAGAGATGCGATCCTTGTGTGATAGCCACGGAGTAGGTCATCCAATATCAGACACGTGAGCTCCCTGATAACGCGGATGTGAAGAGGCGCTGAACCAGACCGATGTAGCCACTCGCGCAATCTCCTTTTGGTCAGCTGGTCGGTGCCGATCTCGAGATATGTCCATGCTCGCGGAGTATTGAGAACGATTTGTCTCCAGATACGACAAACTCGTCCGTCAATTGCGGGTGCACGCCAATCCAGTTTGGTATGTTCCTCAAATATTACTCCCATTATCTCATTTGGAAGTGATTTGTGTATCACAAGTGGTCGCGTTGGGATCATTTCGTTTTTCGTTTTCAGTCGAGTGAGGTTGGGAGCAAGGCCGACTTGAACAGTGTCGGAAACAAAACCCCTTCTTCATTACGACATACTTCTACCTATCATACATAGATAGTAGACGAAACCTAAAATGCGTATCGAAGTGCGCAAGACGATGGCCCCCCTCTCCTCGTCCGTTCATTCAATTCGATAGGTGATCTTAGATTAAGTACAATCAACTGGATCGAAGATTCTGAACGCGTCTCCTATGTTAGGACCCTATTATGAACTATCAGGCTCTATCTGCATACTCTCTGCACTTTCAATCGAATATAAACACTCTTCGGGATAGTACATCGATCGGCCAGATCGTACAAATACGCTAAATAAACTTGACACCATAACCCTAGAATGGAGAGAAACCATCACATCATATGCATCGTGATGCTGTTGGTATCTACCTCATTGAGTCGCGCGTTCTTTCCCTTCTCTCCGGTACAAAGTCGTTTGGTAGACCGTCAACCACGGATCCCATGCAGAACCATATGGTCCCTACGGCGGTACCGAGAATAATCAGGAGGGTTCTCGTGTATCCGGCTTTGCTAAGCGCAATCAGTCAGTACTTTTGTCCAGAAATGATGGCAGAAACGCACTTCTAGATGCGTTCATGGCCACGGAGCAGATCGTACAATGTGTGTTCGCTTGAGAACTCCTGAAAGGTGAACCTCTCTTTAACGCGAATGTGAAGAGGCGCTGAACTAGACCGGTCTAGCCCACTCGCGCAATCCCCTTATTCTGGGCGGGTTTTCATCTCTAATCTCGAGATATATCCACGCTCGCGGAGTATTGAGAACGATTTGTCTCCAGTGTAGACGAACGTACTCGTCCATCAATTGCAGGTGCTCTCCATTCCGGCCAGTTTGGTATGTTCCTCAAATATTACTCCCATTATCTCGCTTGGAAGTAGCTTGTGTATCACAAGTGGTTGTGTTGGCTCCATTTTCGATTTTCGTTTACAATCGACTATTGGCCGAATGAGGTCGTGGGCAAGGAGTTGAACAGCAACCATAGTCCCATAGTCGGTACTTACAAGCCTTCACAGGCAAAGATGTCGGAATATTGATCTTCTCGTCCTAATTGCTACTTTCTATGGTAACCCAGTGCCGGCCATATGCAGGTTGTAGAATGAGTGTCCGGCGATACTATAATTCTTCTTAATTTGATACGTGTGCCCTTTCTTCCCATGCAAGGGTATTTCTAGTTTCGCAAGCCCGCTATACCCACACAAGCTAGCTCCCCAGCGGTGACTGGCATAGGCCGGGGCGGTGTTCATTTCACGTTCACGTAAACAATATAGGTCACTGTGGCAACGGTGCTAAGATTGAAATTTGATTTTTTCGACATTGTGAATGATATGCAGCTCTATGACAATTCTGGCGTGTCTCCTTGGTGAGTGCGCGAGGTGGATATAGAGAGACGTAATTTGGGAGTGGATATACTCGGAAGGTTTCGCGTTCGAGCCACGGGTCTTGCTTGTGATATACCAGATAGTAAGGCCGAGTGACAATAATCAACTGGAAGGTGAAGTGGAAAGGAATGAATATGGGTCCAGGTTGGGTACTTGAAGGACAGGTGAGTAAAAGAGGGACGTGGGGGTCCAATTTAATTTAATTTAATTTAATTTAATTTAATTTTTTTTGGTTGGGGGAAGAGGAGCCAATTTAATATTCGGACTGATCCCTCTATAGACTTGTACATGCGAATCGAATACCACAGCTCGGTACTGTGGAAGGATTAAGTAAGAGACCAGAAGTCCGAATCGGCGAGCTCATGATAGGAAGGATAAAATGAAAAATGTCCGATAGGTAATCACTAGCGGAAGGTGGTGCTATAAGAACGAGTGGAGAGGGGTCTGCGGAGAAGGTAGGGAGAGAAAGGTAAAGCGAGGCGATGCGGTCATGGAGACGATGGGAAAGGCGCAATCGCGGGGATGGGAGAGCAATGGAGATCGAGGCGAGACGAGGCGAGATGGCGCTTTGTGAGCCACCTGCAGTTGAGTGCAAATAGCCGAATCCGTGAACTTCAGAAAGGAGTGCCCGGCTTCTAGAATGGGCATTAGACACTCACAATCATTTGATAGGTAATGGCTCACCTCGCCAAAGAAAAGGGGCATTTGGAATGGCGGCTTCATGTCGAAATACAGCATGATGTCCGTCTGGCATGACTCCCCTCGTACCCGAACGAGATGCCTTATAATATCCTGCTCCTTCTTTGCGAATGGTCCACTCGGCACTCTCACGCTTATCGTTTGTAAAGCAGGAAGTGAGTGTGGATCCCGGGAAAGTGAGCGAAAGAATGACTCGAGGATACTCGGAGAAGCCCGTATGGAGAGCCTTGACACATTAGGGAAAGAAAGATGCCACCTTGCAGGATCTGGGTCGTCGCCGAATGAACAAGATACCCCATATTCCACTAGTGAAGGTACAGGAGAAGAGAATGGCTCCTCGTTCCCCCCTTCATGATAAGTAACAAGGCAGGGTGCATTGATATAGGGTTTCAATCCGGTTACTTGACGCAAAGAAAGGTAGGTGAGGGAAGGGAAGGCCATTGGGCTTGAGATTGCGCCCGTAACGGAGACCTTGTCAAGCACCAGTGTCGTCAGTGATGGAAAGTGAGGTGGAAGTGAGGTGAGCGTGGAAAAGTAAAGATTGAGCGCTTCCAGCTGAGTCAGCCCACTCCACACGAACAAAGAACGCGGAAGCGAAGGAAGCCGCAGGGACGTTAGGCGAAGAGACCGAAGTTCAGGCATAGAATCCCACTTCACAGCCCATTCGGGAACTTGCGGTGTGGCCCAGCGGTTGATTTCTAGAAGCCGCAAGCATGGAAAGTCTCCGCCGATTGTGAAGAACAACAGGTCACCCTTCGGAAATCGGAGAGATGCGATCCTTTTGCGATAGCCACGGAGCAGCTTATACAATGCGTCATCGCTTGAGAACTCCTGAAAGGTGGTCCCCTCTTTAACGCGAATGTAAAGGGGCACTGAACCAGACCGATCTAGCCACTCGCGCAATCCCCTTATTCTGGGTGGGTCCTCATCCCTGATCTCGAGATATATCCACGCTCGCGGAGTATCGAGAACGATTTGTCTCCAGGTATGACAAACTCGTCCGTCAATTGCGGGTGCACACCATTCCAGCTCGGTATGTTCCTCGAATATTATTGCCATTATCTCTCTTGGAAGTCGCTCGTGGATCACAAGTGGTCGTGTCGGGTTCATTTTCGTTTTTGCTTTGGAATCGACTATTGGCCGAATGAGGTCGGGAGCAAGTGACCTCATATTTGCATCCGCTGCCCGCGCCTGGTTATCACTTGCGCTATTGGGCCAAGTCTTCAAAGGCAGAGACTGTACCATGAGAAGTACGAGCTTAGCCGGCGTGAGGCTTAGGATTATGGACGGTCAATGCCCAGTTCATGCTTAATGGTACGCTCGTCGACGTGGAGTGGTTATATCTTATGTGATCTACCTAGTGAACACCCAAACATCCTTTCCAAGCAAGGCGATACCCCCTCCACTCCTCCATTTGTTCGATCAACGAAACGCACGGTGGCCTTAGGTTGAGCACAGGCTCGAGGATTCTCAAAGCGTCTCCTATGTTGGCACCCTATTATGAATTAATTATAAGGCTTTATTTGCGAACTCTCTCCACTTCAATCGAGTATAAACACTCTTCGGAATAGTACACCGACCAGATCGTACAAATAAGATAAATAAAGCTTGACGTTATAGCCCCTAGAATGGAGAGCAACCATCGCATCGCGATCCCGTTAATATCCGTCTAGTCGAGTCGCGCGTTCTTTCCCTTTTTCTCTGGTACAAAGTCGTTTGGCAGATCGTCGGCCACGAATCGTATGCAGAACCATATGAGCCCTATGAAACTCCCGAGAACAATGAGGACAGTTTTCATTGGATTCTGTCGTATCCAGCCCTTGTTGTGCATCATCAGTCAGTGACTTTGTCCAGAAACGACGGCAGAAACGCACCTCTAGAGAAGTCAAAGATGCATTTAATCTTCTTCCAAACCGCTCGACGAGGTTTTCAGAATGCCGGAAGGCGATCTTGCCGTCGTAAACTCCCTGCAAGGCATCGGTGATACTCCCAGCTTCAAGTTTGATCGGCAGCGAGTGCGTATCCGAATCCCAGAAGATTAATTTCTACATACTGGTTATCAGCCATCCGCGCACTTTTTTGACCAGTAAATACACGAATTACGCACCTGATGGTCAGCCACAACGACGCTCGGCAAGCGCGCCTTTTTGATCCCATACTGGCTCTTCAGCCAACTCCCCCACTTATCCGCATCCATCCAAACAAAAACAGCGCCTCGAACCCACTTATCGGACCCTTCCTTCTGCTCCCAATTCTTTGCCGCACTTTTCAGCAACGCGATGTTTTCCTGGAGCGTGTTATCCTCGGAGCTGAGTGCAGCGAGAACGATAAACGGCTGTGTAGGGTTCTTCATAATCGAGATGAAATTGTCCGTCGTGAGCTGCGCTACGCGCGGGAACCTGTGCTTCAATAGCCACGTCTCGACGTTGGATTTACTCTCCACCCCTGTCGAGGACTTATCCGACGAGAGGTACTTGACGGCGTTGCTCTCGCCTTCTTTGACCGCGACTAGGACGCCTGCGTCGAGATCGGCGGAGAGGCCAAGGCGGGTCAGGAGCTGGGAATCTGAGGACGAGTAGATACGTGGGGTGCCCAGGAGAACTTTGGAGGCTTCCTTGACGAGTTTGAGCGAGGCCATGTCGGTCTTCCTGTACATGAGGAGGTAGAACATGTCTTCTGCATCAATCTTGGATTGAAAGTCTTCTGCTGTGACAGCAACGACACCAGGTGCGATCGCCTTCTTGACGAACCCAGTCATGGCCTCGACGGATTTCTCGCCTGTATAATCCACTCTTTGGCCGTTATGGTAGCTGCGCGAGTCTATCAGCATCCCCCCCCAAAAAATGCGGAGATGATGGGACGTACAACTTCAACACTGGAAAACCCTCAACCTCCTGCTTCCGGCAAAATGCACCGTGTGCATCACAATTGACCTCTGCAACATTCGCGACTCCAGTGAGCGCCGCGGCAAGTTCGATCCACGTAGGTGCGAGCTTTTGACAATGGTGACACCATGGCGCGTAAAACTTGACGAAAGTCGGTTCGCTTGCAACTTTTTCCCAGAACGTCGGGGGCTCCAGTGCGAGGGCCTTACCGTCTGGATTGAACGTATTCTTGATGCTAGGCTCATCGTCGATGTTCGAGAGTGGGGACACGTGGTGCGAAGTGGGTGGCGGACCCGCCTTTTCGTCGAGAAACTTTTCGAGTGCGCTGAGGCTCCGATCACCTTTCTCGTAGTTCTCTATTTCTTTCCCTGCGGTGTACCTGTCGGTGGGTGTCAGCACGGTGATTGAGTACAGTGTAGAAAATGGCATTGAGTGACGACCATTGTAGCGACAGTTTACCGCCCTTGATGCAGCAAGATTGGATTCCCATGAGGGAATACAAGAGGTGCTGGACATTCCACTGCTCCAAGCACGTAACTGGCAGGTACATGCCAGAGCAGAAAAACGAAATTTGGATGGGAGGCTCAAGCCCTTCGGCAACTAGAACCCCGTCCCTGAAGTCCATGCAGAACATGGACAATCTTCGATGTATTGCCAGTATGGCGGACCAAGTATGGATTGCATTGTCGAATCGTTACTCGCGGGGCGTACTGTAAAAAAGGACCCGCAACGCGTCCTTGAACACAAATAACGTTCCATAACAGGTGCCAGATGTATGGGACATTGCGGAAGCCGGAATGCCGGGTGGATATTGCCCCATACGCCCATGACCAAAGAAAAGATGGGTCCGACAATAAGGAAAAGGAAAAGGCAACTCACAGTCGCATTTGAGGATAGAACCGAATACCGACATCCGAACACAGATCTACACAAAAGTAAAAATAAAAATTGTCAGAGCGCCAACTTATTTATTTTCCCCGTACAGGGCCTTATGAAGAAGATAGGTATCTCTTTCATTCGGACGGACGGGCGGGCGGGTTGGTGAGGGACGCAGAGGAGAAGGAAGCTCACCAGCATCAGCGACACAATTGACCTGGGCGAGGCTAAGTCGTGGTGGGTCGTCCCTACTCTCGACGAGTTTCTTCCAGGTGGGTTCGAAATGCTGGCAATGGCCGCACCACGGGCTGAAGAATTCGACAAACCTGTGGAACAGAGGTCCACGGGTTGACCGAGAGAGATGTGTCAGCGCCCCGCCGCTACTAGGAAAAACTAGCCATCGTGGTTGGAGGTGCGATGGTATATGTGATATATAACGGCATATGTGGGACCCAGCTGCCCGCTGCCCGCTACCACCGCCACCCTCAGACCACACCACTGGCTTTCGGCAGTCCGAACGTACCAAGTATCACGCGCAATACTTGTGTTAAAGTTCTTGTATGTAAGCTGCCGCAATCCCACATCTGTGTCCGTTGCATCGACAGGTAGCGGGGTGGACGTGACGAGCAACGTCAGCGAAGCGAGGAACAGCGACGCCGCGGATTTGGGGTGGCAGAACATCCTAGTCTCCCAGTTCAAGTTGGAAGAGAATAAATGGTGTAAACGGTGCTTGAAGGAACGGAGCTTTGGATGTCGATTCGATTATTCAAGAAACCAAGGTACAAGAATGGGAGAAAGCAAGCAAGATAGCCGCCCAGAGTGACGACCCCTAAGCTAGCGCACAGTCTTGTATAAGTGCACGGATATGTCCATCGAATACTCGCATCACATGGTGTACCTGGTGTACATGTTGAGCTCGAGAGGAGGCATACTAGAGGCAAATAAACGTACCTCCGCTCACCAAAGTCACCCAACCCGGGGATGATAAACTTCTTCTCGTCCAAGCATTTATCAATCCACCCGGTAATCTACCGGAAACATACCCACCGGTCAGCAAGGGAATTGGTGTGAAAGGCAGGAATCGGTGCTCACCACCCTGGATTTGGGCACCTTGGCACAGAAACTCGCCAGGCCTTCTGGTGAAGAGATCTACCACCGTTCCTCGTACGTCAATCCCAGTAGTAGAAACGCAAAGGGGAGGTAGGCACCAAGTTAATGAAGATGATCTTCTCTTCTGGAACACCGCTCTCCTTGAGTACTTCGACTGCTTTGGTCGCAGAACCTCCAGTGGCTAATGGCGACCAGGTTCCATGAGCTGCGCAGATTGGGATTCGAGCGAGCGAATGCCTACCGAGCATAGGGTCTAATAGCAGCACATAGCGGGATGCGATGTCATCCGGTAGCTACCAAGCGTTTGATTAGTGCCGCTTATGCTCCTAAATCGGTATGGAGCAAACCTTGGAATAAAATAGCTTGGGCAGAGCTGTCACTTCGTCCTTGGTTCACGAAGAGCAAGTCACACGAGCACAATTAGACATCACCCTTCTCCTCTATAGATTCACTCGAGCATACCCGCTGAATCAATATCTTCCCTGCATCGAATCGTCAGTCAAAGGTGTCCAGGTGAATGGGGAAGCGGGTTTCACCAATTCTGACACTCCTACAAACCTCTCTCAAGCCTTGCTCCATTGCCTATGAGACCACTTAACATTGGCACGTGGTCCGCACTGTACTGCACCCCACCCGTGGCGGTCTCCTCCACCATGAGGTAAGGTGGATGGAATGAGGGGGAGGAGGAAGACAGGAAGACACACCTCACCAGACCTTAGAATACTAACACCACATATC
>Ga0307515_10004255_pt1 | contig 29703 bp, 5 predicted proteins | sample 17_EM_MG_FD_194513 | JGI IMG/M metagenome (GOLD analysis project Ga0307515, IMG submission 194513) | Populus trichocarpa ectomycorrhiza microbial communities from riparian zone in the Pacific Northwest, United States - 17_EM | ecosystem: Host-associated > Plants > Roots > Unclassified | place... | reverse complement strand
ACTATTTTATTAAATAGGGCGTCTAGGGCCTCCTCGTCCTATATCTCCCCTTCCTCCTTTATAGCTTCCTCCCCTATACCTACGGCTGCCCCTACGGCTAACTTCCCCTCTAGCTACCCTACCCGCTTAACCGTCTTCTACTTCTTCTTTACCTACTTACTATCTTTTTATATCTCTTTCCGTTTTAACTTCCGTTTTTAATAGCTAGCAGCCTATAATTCTTAGTTAATAACTTACTACTTTAAAAATAGGTAAAGCTTATCTTCTATTACCCAGGCGCCGTCTATATTGCCTTTTAGTCTTACACACTAGTCTTCCTACTCTTTCTACTTTAGCTTGTACGCCCTTATAGTATTCTTTAGGCGCTAGGCCTTATAAATATCGTATAGCTATACCGTTTAGGCCTTAAATTCGTTCTAGAGGCTATAAAAGGAGGGGGAGGAGGAGGCTAGGGGGGCTTCCTTTAATTGCAAAGTAGACCGTAGGGTAAGAAGATTCTTAAAAGACTCTATCTCCATAAGAGGTTAGGGGGAAAACGTGTAAGCGCGGCGCGGGTATAGGTAAATAAAGCTACTAAACGCGTAAATATTAATAAAGGAGGAGAAGAAGAGAGCTCTATATTATAGAATTATAATTATAATAGGCCGTTTTATATAAAACTAGAAGCCCCGCGCGAGCTAGGAGCTAGCGCGGGCACGAGAACAGAAAGAGGGTCAAAAAATGGATTGTCGAGGCGACGATAAGGTCGAAGGCGCGCGACAAGGTCCTCTATACTAACCCAGTACTAACCTAGGCCTCAAAAACGCGTCTAAAAAGTAGGGGCCACCACCAAAAGGGGGGGGTAATATTTGGACAATATGTCGCGGACCTTGTTAGTAGGACACCCTAGTCAGTGGGACACCCTAAAAACCACCAAAAATCAGAAAATCAGAGCCTTAATATCTTAACAATAGCTTAATAATAAATTCTAAAATTTTATAATTAGCCTTTCATACCTACTTTAAGACTTCTATTAAAGTTTTAGAGTAATAAACCTAGCTACTATTAAGATATTAAGTTTTAGCCCCTAATCTTAAGCTAAATTCCTATACCTCTAGAAGTACTTAATGAATTACTTTTAAAGTTAAATAAGAGTCTTAAAGTAGGTATAAAAGGCTAATTATAAAATTTTAGAATTTATTATTAAGCTATTATTAAGATATTAAGGCTCTAATTTTCTAATTTTTGGTGGTTTTGGGGGTGTCCTACTAACTAGGATATCCCACTAACTAGTAAAATACGTTGTCTTATTCCCAGACCTTCTTGCCAAGGCTTACCTTGCCAAGCCGCTAGCCGCTTTTAATAAGACCTTTATTAGAAGGTCTAGTACACAGTTTAGATTTTTATTAGTCCCGCGCGGGGTATTTAGGCCTATATATACCTACTTTAAGCCAAATTGTCTTAACTTTTATAACTCCCTAAGCTATTCCTAATGGCTAGAATTACTAAATTAAACCTAGCGAAGAAGACTATATTGCCCAATTTGCCCGATTCTAATTTATTATCTTATTATTACGCCTAATACCCCTAAGTCATAGTAGCCGCACCTCTCCTACAACTACCGCTGCCCTCTTCCTACTATAGCTAGAGTACCTAAACCGATAAGCTAGCTTTAAATAATAATTAAGGACTATAAGTCTTTTATTTAGAACGCAAAAAAGTTAATTTAATATTAGAATAGCTGTATAAGCACCACTAGGGCATTATAACTTTTATTAAGCATTATATAACCGCTTCCGGCCCTTTTAATTATAATATACTAAAGCAACGTGCAAATAGGCTATAGAAGGCAATATTTAAAGAGCCAGAAGTTAAGGAACGGCTTATAGTATATAGTAATCGCTAGCTAGGAAGGCTTTATTAAGAACCTCTATATAAGCAGATAGAGTAAGAGTTAGAGGATCTTATGCGCCTAAGAAAAGAGAACGGAGTTATTATTCCTAGTAGGCTTAGACGATTTAACGCCAAAGAACTAGTTAAAAAGCTTAAGCTTAATATAATTACTGCTAATATATAGCGCCTTGCTTTAACACTATAGAGCTTCCTTATAGCTTTAGTTTAGCAAAGGCTATATACCAATTCTCGCGATATTACGTCTTACTATAATAAGCTCTTTATAGTGTGCGCAATCCTAGCAAACTTATAAGCCCTTTAAGCTAGCTACTGGTTCCATACTACTTTAGGGGTTTATTTACACAATATAGGTGTTAAAAAAAGGTGTATTACGCTTCTTTATAAGTTAGGAGTTATAATATCGTATACCAGTTTTGCCAAAATATAAAAGGAACTAAAGGAAGTTAGTAGGGTATATACTTCCACACTTAAGGGTTTAAATAAGACGCCTCCGTCACTACGAGTGAAGGGTATAGTTAAGGTATCTTAGCTATAGATCGCGTACTTAAGGCGTCTTGGTCACTGCTAGTGTAATAAATAGTAACTTTCTTATAGCATATAATTAAGGCAACTGCTTTAAAGAACCGGAACCAGCTGACGGTTATATATAATAACTTTAACTAAAATAAAAGGGTTTAATATAAGACTATATTAAATACTAATAAGCACCTCTCTACTACTACTTTTAAGCTTATACTTAACCCCAAGTTTCCGTATAATGGTCTTTGCACTTTTATACTTAAACCTACGGAACAGCTTACTTATAACGTAATTTTTAATTATCCTAGTAATTAGGCAGATAGCTATACGGAATAGTACTAGTTATATTAAATTGCTAATGCTATTGCGTATATAATACCAAAAGTTAAAGAGCTTAATATTGCCGTAGACTTCTAGCCTAGTATGCCTATTATAGATTATCTCCTTCCACAAAAGCTACGCTACTTTATATTAGGTCCAATTCTAAAGAATAAGGGCACTCTAGAGGGCATGTATGGTGTTCTTAGGAATATATTTAGTGGCGATAATAGCGAATGCGGGTTTTAAGAGGGCTAGCTGGGGTATAAGGATGGATCCTTTAATAATGGTAAATTAGTCTTAATTAATGGCGATTAAAAGACTATAGGCCTCCTCTAATCTGTATAGTAAGAGCGCTACTATAAACAGCTAAAATAGTTTCTTTCTGTGGCTAGATTATTCCATTAGCAAACTAATTATATAGATATAATATATAATATTTACCGCGGACCATCCAACTGCTTTAAATCGTTAGATTATAGTAAGGTTCACCTTAGCGCGTATTAGGGTTATAGGACGCCGTTCTATTATAAAGAGAAGGTCGTAATTAAGTCCTTTAACGCCCGAATTACTACCTACTTCCTTAGTCTTTTTTCTTAAAATATTAAGGACTAGGGTAATAAGGGGGTTAATAATTGGATTACCGGACAAGATATTAGAAGAGGTAATAAAACGGTAGTAGTAAGAGTAAGATTCCTTGCTACCTTATAGCGTATTTAAGAGGAGTTCTTTTCGCCTAGCTAATAGTCCTATAGTAATAAACTAGTTAATAAGGTGTTTTAAAACTATGTTCAATTTATATAAGATATAGAGGTCTACCTTATATTAAAGTTTGCTATTAAGTACGCTAATATTAGGCTTATTAAACGGGTAATTGTTTGCTACTATATTCTCTTTACTAGTAGTGCAAAGAGTTAATATATATAGTTGGCTTTATACCTTATTAAATTACTTATTACTAAAGCCGCAGATTAAGTCCTCTAAAGATTATTACTTACTAGTATATTGGTTAATTATAGAGGCTAGTAAGATAGTTATTTTAAGATTAATCGACTTAATAAATATTATAATCTTATTCTTAAGCTTCTTCTTTAAGGCCAACGGTGAACTAGTTTAGATATAACTAAGTTATTTACTTAAGTATTACTTACCGCTAGTTACTACCTAGAGCTACGGTATGCTATAGAGGACGCGTTTAGCCAGTTTAACAGTATATATTATACGCTAGCTAACGCAGCTACTAATGTATATTATCTTGCGCTTAAACTATTAATTACTATTATAAGGCGGCCTAGCGGACAAAAGAGTCACCTTAGCTTTAAGGATATTGTTAATATTGGAACTTAGAGGCTCTCTAAGGGTTTAAAGGAAGGACAGCCTATAAAGCTACCTTCTAAATCAACCTTATTATAATTAGAATCTTCTAGAGCTAAAAAGTAAAGAATCCTAAAGTAACTAGCTTACTACGACTCGCTTATTAATGGCTTTAATGCAAAGCTATAAGGGCGTATTACTGTGGTAGAAGGCCTTAACGATATTGACGTAGATAAGCCTAAGACAACACTAATTAATACCTTACTTAATAGAGCTGCACTTAATACCTAATCTTGTGGACTTCCTATCTAGTTCTAGTATTCTATTTAATTAGTGAGTTAACTATCTGCTTATAAGGTATAACACTAATTAATATATAACTATTTAACTTTTCTATTACGGCGGAGCCTCTATTTTGGTTGCTTAAAAAAGGTATAATGTTTTACTAGGGACCAGAGCAGTTATAAGCAATGGTGACTTTAAAGACAGCCACTACTATAGCGCTAGCGCTAATTTAAATTGACTATTCGCCTAGTGCAGGAGAAATTATATTAATGGTAGACTTAAGCGGTGCTAGATAGGGAGCAATATTAAACCAACTTAATAAAGAAGACAGAAGCTACCTGTATAGGTTTAAGAGCGGAATATAGTTAAAGGGAGAACGGAAGTATAACTCTAAAAAGCTTAAGTATAGAGCTCTACTTTATATACTTAAGAAGTTTCAAGTTTGGCTATACGGAGCACAATTTATAGTTAAAACAGATGCTAATACCTTAGTGGCCTAGCTTAATAGGTTAGTAATAGATCTACTAGGATCGCTAATAACCTATTAGTTAGCGTGGATTTAGCTATAGGATTTTAATATGCAATATATACCCAAAAAGAAGAATAGCGCAGTAGATGGTTTGTCCTAGCGACCCGTGTAAAAAGGAAAACTAAAGGATAAGCCTAAGGAAGACCTAGAAGACTTTATAAATTAGGAGCTCGGGTATATTATATATGCGATAAATTTAATAATACTGCAAAACGAAGATCTAAACGTTAGCCCACTTAATAATACGTACTCTAAAGAATACTAGAAGATTATGCAATGGCTATTAACGCTCTAAAAACCTTAAGAAATAACTATAAAGGAGTTTAAAGCTTTAAACGCAAGGTAGTTAAATTTAAGACTAAGAATTAGCTCTTATTTAGAAGAATAAGTAAGAATATACTATTGCGAAGAGTGGTAGATAGTAAGAAATACTAGAAGAAAGTAGTATAAGAGATATATAATAAGAACGGGCACTAAGGGAAGGAAGGAACGTTATAAAGGTATTAGCATGATATTGGTAGCCTAGACTCTATAAAACGGTTAAGAAATATATAAGAGAGTGTCCTAAGTGCCAGAAGTACTTATCTAGGCGAGAGAAGGAGGCCTTATATCTAACCTAGATAGCGCCCTTTAGGAATAGGTCTTAATAGATATTATATATATGCTAACGGCTAAATTAGGGAAGTAGTATCTGGTGGTAGCTAGAGAGTACCTTTTAGGCTAGCTAGAAGTAAGAGCTCTAATAAATGTAATATCTAAAGCGGTAGCAAAATTCCTATAGGAAGAGGTTATCTATAGATAGGGGGTGTTTAGACAATATTCTGTTAATAGATAACCGGAGAATAAGGATATAGTAACCACTCTTATAGAAGTATACGGAATTTATTAAGTAGTTATATTAGCCTACTATCTATAAGGATAAGGCCTAATTAAGAGAGGATATTAACCTCTAATAGTAGCGTTAGTAAAGTACGGAGGCGACTAGGTATAGAATCTAATAAAAGCGCTTTAGGCTAACTAAATAACGGTTAAGGGGATAACGGGAATAATGCTAGCGTAAATACTCTATAGATAAGAACATGTGCTCCTAATTAACCTTTACCTCCCTATATAGTAGACGCATCTATAGAATAAGGTAAGAATAATAAAGGAACTAATTATTTTAAGAATAAAATAGTTTAAATAATAAGAAATAAATAATGAAGAAGCTTAGGAGAGGGTATGCCGCTATTATTTAGCTAATAAAGAGTACTTTAATAAGATAAAGAATACCTATAAAAGTAAGCTTAAGCCTAGAGAGCTTGTGCTGGTATAGGATATAAAGAAGGCAAAAGATATATTATAATAGTAAAAGCCGTAGCCAAAATAGGAGGGCCCCTTTTAGATTAAAAGGTTGTTAGAAAAAGGGTTCTATAAAATTAAGGACCTTAATAGCACTAAAATAGGAGGCACCCTATATAGGAATTAGTTAAAACGGTTTTATATATAAGATTTTAAGGGGATTAGACTAGAAGACTATATAAATAAAAGCAACTATAATATAAAAGAAGTCTTTACAGAAGAAGAAGCACCTAAAGAGAAGGCTATAGTATAAGCAGAGAAATTAATAACTAAACTACCGTTATAATAGACGTGGGCGTAGAAGCGAGTATAAGAACTAAACAAAGCCTTATAAAGGAGGAGGTTAATATAAGAGGTAGTAATAACTAAGCTGTTAATATTTAATAGTAGTAAGTATAAACGCTTTAACTAGGGGATAGTCGAATTCTTAGGTAGGGGAGGGGGACTTACTCTACATCCTATAAAAAGCGAAGTTAGGCTAAACTTTGGTACAGCATAAAGTGATATTAGCCGTTAGGAAAGGTGTTCTCTAGAAAAAATTAGCCAGGTTTTTATCTATAAAGCCCTCCTACCCTCTTATTTAAGTAACTTAATTATTACTATTTATAAAAGAGTTTCTTTATATCTGTCCTTTATATACGTCCCTTCCTTCTAACTATACTACGATCTTACCGCATCTTAAGGATTATATAACCCTACTAAAAAGGCAGTCTTTTATAAAGATTCTTCTATAAATAGGCTGTTACTTAGGATACCTATTACTATAAGTAGTAACTTGTTCGCTTTTTTCTCTCTACCTTTATAATAAATACGCAAAGAAACTGTAAGGATTAGCGTCTTCTACTGCACTTCTACCTTATCCTACTGCTATAAGGAATTAGGAAAAGAATTCAGCTCTTTAAAGCTAGTTTTAAATCCTTTATCTTAATAACTACTCTTATAAGGAATAACTATACGCGCAGTCTTCTTTCTTCTACCTTTATTACCAATAACTGTCTCTTATAAGTATTTTATATTTTTATGTTCTATAATTTTTGAATTAACATTTTAATTTCCTTTTAAGTTAAGAAAAGAGCTACTTTACTTTAAGAAGTCTTAGTTAAGTATACTAAAGGTTAAAGTTAAGCATTGTCTAAGTCTTATTTATTCTTTTAAAAAATTATTAATGTTAATGTTATTGCTATATAAAAGCCTTAGCAAGGAAAATCTAACTAATTAAATAACTTTAACCGGCGGTTAAAGTTCCTTAACATCTTAAAATTTCACGTAATAACCATTTTAATTTACCTTTTTAGTAAATACCACAAGATCTTTATTTTAACTTCCTATTATCCTATTATCCTATCTTATTTAATTATACGCGCCTATTTACCTTTCTTTATATTAAGGAGGCACTATTATTACTCTTTTCTTAAATTGCCCGTTATACGCACAGAATTTCACTATAAAAATGCCTAGAACTATAGAACTCCGCTTAAAAGAAAAGCTGCTACCTTTACCTCCTACGCCTCTGCCTCCTACTATCTAGTTAATAGCCCTCGTATACTAAGGAAAGGCGTAGATAATAAAGGTTATCCTTAAAGCTGCCTAAAGCCACCCAGTTAATTAGCGCGTAAATATTTATTATAGTTTAATATAGGTTATTTTAAACCAGGAGCATAATATAGTTAAGGCTGTAAAAAATGCTATAATTAAGATTAAAAAGAATAGAGAGCTTAAATAAAACTTAAAAAGTAAAGAGTAGGAAAATGCCTTTATAGATATTAGGAAGCTTTCTAAGATTACTTATAAAATTAATAAGATTAAGACAGTGCGGGATATAGTTAAGAAGAAGTAGGGAAAGGAGCTTTCAGAAGGTCCCTATAAGCTCTTCTATATATATTACGCACTAAAAAGCATTTATATCCTTATTAATTAAGCTAAAAAGAGCGAGATCGCTAGAGAGGATGCGTTAAAGATAGTTAATAATATAATACTAAACCGCCTGGAACTCTTAAAGGCCAAAATCTTAAGGACTTTATACCCAATACCCTTAGATTTCCTTAATGCTTATAAATTTAGACTAGAAGTTAATAAGGAGCTAGTTAAAAAATAGAGGCTCGCCTATTATCTAAGCTAGGGCTATAAGCTTTTAGTACTAGCCTTAACCGTTAAAGCTAAAAGGGATTTATACTAGAGCCAGCTACTCTAGGACCTCTATTAGTACCTTTTAAAGAGGTTAAAGGCTTAAACATAAAGATGCTACGCAGTATATTTTTATTTAGAGGTAAGGTTCCTAAAGCTAATAGAGAGGACTCTAAATCTAATAAATCTATATTTTTAGAGGATGTCTTTATTACTAGTGTGGGAGGGTACGACCTCTCTAAGATAAGAAAGTCTCAGTGCTGTCTGTCAGTCGGTCGGTCAGTCTGTCGGTCGGTCACCATCAGTCAGAATTAAGCAGTAAGAAGAGAAAGAAAAGAGTGTATTGAAGGAAAATTGGGTGTTTGTCGGTGTCGCCCCAGTTGTTGAAGACTCTGAGGGCTCCAGACCGATCTATATAACTTGTGGAAGGCCTAGGCTCTCCCGAAGCTACGCCCAATCTAGATATTAAATTCAGGGGGCCAAATCACACCACCACACTAGCTCCTTGCAGAAACGCAAGGCTAGAAAAGCTTCTAAGAAATCTCCTAGAAAGAAGCTAAAAATAGGACCTACGGAACCTTTAGCTTTTAGTAAATCTAATAGACGAAAGGGAAAGGTAGCTATAATTGCTAAAGCTAATAGAGAGGTAATTATTAGGAAACTACGGCCGAAACGAAAAATAAAATGCTTGTGCTATTCTAAAATGCCAGTTAAATTAATAAAGGCTTTTAATTTAAAGAAAGAACTAGAAGGCGGTGTCTCTTCTATTTTATAATAGTTTATTATAGCCTGGCAAGGAAAAGGACAGAAGTCCGCGCGTTATACCGGATATATCTTTAGAAAATAGTAGGATTGCTAGGACTAGATGCTAGTACTTCTTCTATAAATTTATATTTGCGAATTTACTTAATCTCTAAGAACTATAATGCTATTAATATTCTCCAGACAGCCAAAAGCTCTTATTTTTGGTTTAAAAGAGATAGTCGTCTTAAGTATACAAATAATAGTCCTGGGATTTACGCTTATTTTACTATATAACCTAGTAATTATTAAGTAGATTATATAGGGTTAAGGAAGCTTATATTAGGCTTAAAAGGGGAAATAGAATAGGACTTGCTTAGAATCCACTAGGCCAATTTATTTAAATAGTAAAAAGATGCTAGGATTCTAAGCATTTTTAAAGAGGAGTTTAATATATACGCGCATTATTTGCGTAAGACCGCTGGAGAGGAAAGCAGTATCCTTTAGACTATATGCTATTCTCTACTATAGTAGGTAGTTTGGATAAATCTGGAGCACTACTAGTATATAGTGGCTTTACGCGCCAATGGGGCTACTTATTTTATTATATATCCAAGTTATACACTCCAGTTCCTTAGTAGCTATCTCCCTAAAAAGCGGAACTTAGAAATTAACCTTCTCCAAGCGCGTAAAGGAGGGCCAAATTCTAAAAAAAGCTAGCTTTGTTCTTATGTCTCCTTAATTAATAAGGGGAGTTAGTCTTACGCAGAGTTTCTACCTAGTATGCATTAGTATATACCGGAATAGGTAGGCTTATTTTAAGAATATAGGGAACTTAATAGTAGAGGGCGTATTAAGAATATAGAAACTACCTAGACTAAAGCTAATACTAAGAAGTTTAAGCTTAACTAGATGCCCATTGCGTTAAGGACTGGTAAAGTGTGGTTTACAAAAGCTACTATTATATAAGGAGCCTCTTAAGCAATATTAAGTCGCTTAATTGTTATACTAAACTTAATCGCAATCCTACTAAATACTAAGAGATTAGAGATTCCTGGGCTTAAGAGCTAATAGGCCATTACATAGATAAATCTAAACGCTTTTTCCCTATTTTTTACTCCTACTAGCGAACCTATTTCTAATACTCCTCTATATAAGTTTCTGGCCTATATACAGCTATAGGCAAAGAGCGCTCTTTTAAATACTTTAGTAGGGAGACTTTTATAGAATAACCCTTAAGTAAGAAAAGAGCAACAGTTAATCCTAGATTCTTTATTAAATAATAAATATAAAGTATTTTAGGAAAGATATAGGACGTGTATTGCTAAGGCTATTTATAAGAGCTTTAGGGAGCTAGAGGAATTTAAGCGGGAGGTATTTAGGGTAAAGTCTTACTTTTTAGCAAAAGAATAAGGGTGTAAGCGTTTTGTAAATAACCTAGAATATCCTAAAGACTTAGTTTTAGATCTAGAATATAAAAATAACCTAACCGGTATAACTTTTAGCGCTCCCCTACTAACCGATTATAGTTCTAAAGGCTATTCTAAAGGCGAGGCTAGGGCTGTTACGCCCCAGGGCGCTAGGACTGCTGCGCTTAACCTTAGTCCTAATATCTTTAATAATAAGGTAGCGCCTATAGAAATTAACTGGGAGCTAAAGGATATAAGTAAGCTTAAAGAAGATGGCTTCTAAAATACTGCTTCTAAACATTTACCAGCATTTATTAATACTCTAAAGAATACCAATAAGCTAGCAGTATTACACCGCCCAACGCCTTTACCAATTTTAAAAAAGGGTACTGCTTTAGAAGAACAGATGATTAATTTTAGTATTCTCTAACCTTCTACGTAGAAGACAATATAAGCGGAAATGGATACTGTCCGTAAAAAGGTGTCTTTAAAACTCTAGGTTAGTGTTATTAATACGTAGGATAATATAAATATAAAGCTTAAGGCGGAAGGCGTAGATAATATAGACGAAAATAGAGGTGATAATTAAGGAAGGGGTGTAGGCAGCTTTGGAGGAGTTAAAGGAGTACTAGGTGTTAGGTTATTTTTTTTCTATCCTTAAGCGTTCCTTACTTACTAAATAAGGTCTATAAAGAAATGTCAGGGGATAACGTTTTAGGTAGGGGTAGTAATATAGTAGTATAGAACGCTCCTTAGTTATTTTAGTTTATTTCTTATTATATATAGGGGGCTTAGGGTTATATATATTATAGAAGGAACCTAGGCTTTAACCTTATCCTAAAAAAAATCTAACTTACCCTCTAGTTATTCTTCTACCTCTCTAGTATAACTTATTTAGTTCCATTCCCCTTATAATACTTAATTAAGTATTATCTTTTAAAGTTAGGCTTTACCCTTCCACACTAGCTCTCTATTATTTACTACTATAATTAGATTAGTGTCTATATATTACCTTCCCTTTTAAAAAGCAGCTAAATCTAATTAACCTATAGCTTTGCCTATAAGCTTATTAAAATATTAGATACTTAGTTTAACTTTAATAATATTCTTAATAAGATTCTTAAATCCACTCCTCTTCCTTAGCTTCTACTATAGCTTCTATTACTTCCGCTACTACCTCTACAGCGGCCTCCATAACAGCCTCCGTAACTACTATCCTCTACGCCAGTATTATCTGGCCGCTTATCTTACTCCTTGCGCTCTTACTAAGTAGCTAGCTCTAAAGACGTATAGGATATTCCTTCTTAGATAAGGAGAATTTTAAACACAGCGGGCCTGCCGGCGGGCTTAGGTATATTATATTATATTAATACTGGCGTTTTACTGTTAATTATGCTTTTAGAGCCACTACTACTACTACTACTACCACTATTACTCCTCTCTCTGGCCCTGCGCTAACTCCTACTGCTACTATTACTAACCTCCCGTCCCCTATGTAGTATTAACTCAACTTAATAAATGCTACTGCTATTAATGCTACTACTAGATAGTTTAGTTACTAGGGCTAGGCTTTATAGAATAGCCTAGAGTCTTACTATAGTAAGGGGCTTACGCCCGTATAATAAATAGTCTATATAGTAAGCTAGCCCCAGTGGCTTATACCTAGTATACTATATAGGGGTTAGTATATAGTATTATTTAGCCTTTTATACTAATAGAAGTCTCAGGTACGCGTATAGTAAGTGCTGCTTAGCTAACTAAGTATACGCCTTACCTACGTAGGCCCCTAAGCCTTACCTAAGTCGTACTAGCCGTAGAAAAGGTAGGGTAGGTAGAGTAGTAGGTGGTAAGATAGGCGGGAAAAAGGGTAGAAGTAGTAGAAGGGGTGGAGCCTCTAGTATTATTGCTGCTTCTATATAGATATCTTAAATTTAAAGCTATGCCTACCTACTATATATTCTAACGTTTTTATATAATATAGTCGAAGGGGGAATAGAAGTACAACTCTAGAAAGCTTAAATGCAGGGCTTTACTCCACGCGCTTAAGAAGTTTTAAGTCTAGCTATATAGAGTATAATTTACAGTTAAAACAGATGCTAATACCCTAGTATCCTAGCTTAATAGGTGAGTAATAAATCTACCTAGATTACTAATAATTTATTAGTTAGCGTGGATTTAGTTATAGGACTTTAATATATAACATATACCTAGAAAGAAGAATAGTATAGTAGATAGCTTGTCCTAGCGACCCACGTAAGAAGAAGAGCTAAAAGATAAGCCTAAGGACCTAAAAGACTTTATAGATTTAGAACTTAGGCGTATTACATATATAATAAACTGGATAGTGCTGTAAAATAAGAATCTAAATATTAGCTTACTTAATAATATATACTCTAAAGAATACCAAAAGATTGTGTAATGGCTATTAACGCTTTAAAGACCTTAAGAAATAAATATAAAAGAGTTTAAAAGCTTTAAATATAAGGTAGTTAAATTTAAGATTAAGGAACGACTCCTGTTTAGAAGAATGTACTATTATAAAGAGTAGTAGATAGCGAGGAATACTACAAGGAAGTAGTCTTCTTCCTTTTATCCTCGTTACTAGTAACTATCTCTTATAAGTATTTTACATTTTCACTCTCTACAATTTTCAATTTAGCATTTTTATTTCCTTTTAAGAAACTTTAGTTAAGCATTATTTAATTCTTAGTTACTCTTTTAAAATTTCTAGTACTATAGTAAAACCTTATTATACCGTTCAGCTCGGTAGTAGGGGGTTTAAACGTTATACTGTATAGAAACGTTATATTACGAGCTTACTTATTAATCGCCGTAAGGGGCTAAATTAACTCTTCTCTTTATCTATAACTACTTAAAGAAGCTCGTAATAGTTATCTACTTTACTCGCGTAACTTAACGGCCTTAAATTACTCTCTCTACCTTTATAAGAGCTATAATTAGAGTTATTACCCTTTTCTTACTGCCCCTTATAGAGCTTAAGGCACTCTAGTATATCTAAAGCCTTATTAAGCTTAATAACTTATAGCTTAACCTTATTATTGCTTTTCTTATTATTTGGCGTATTATATAAAGCTATAATTAAGGCCTTAATTACTTCCTGTAATAAGGAGGCCTTAGGCTCTATCCTCCCTATTTAGATTAATAAAATTACTAATAGCTATTAATTAACTGATTTGCCCTACCTAGCTAAGCCGCTATAAATATACCTCTAATTTAGCCTTAAGCTAAGGCTTACTATACCTGCTTGGCGTACTCTAGGGGCCCTTATAAGGTCTAAAGATTATTAAATATGTAAAGCAATTTATTACGGTTTAAGGGCTAATTTTATGCTATACTATAATAGCCTATTAAACGGCCCTAAGTACGTTTATTATCTTAAGGGGGCTCCTATCTTATTTTACCTAACCTACTATATAGGATAGCTAGTAGCGGCAGTAATAGGCTTTAAAGGTTTAAATTATACCCTAATCTAGAGGCTAATAAAGAGAAGTAATGTTTTTAGGTAGGAATTTAACGCTAGTATTAAGTAAGCTAGCGTACTCTAATATTATAAGCAAACCCCTAGTATAGCTAGGAGCGGAATTAATAAGTAGGAGGACCTTTTTACTGCCTATTAAGCTGTTAAACTACTTAATATAATTAAGGAATATTAACGCTGTTATCTATATCTTCTTATTAAACCTCTAGGCAAAGTTAAGGCCCCTTAGGTTGCTATACTACGTACTAAAACATTAAGGATTTTTCGCTCTTTTAATAATCTATAGAGGTATAATATGGCTGCCGTCTATATTGCTATAGCAGACAGTTATTGTCACGAACTTAGTTAATTAAGGCCACGGGCACGGCATAATAGGGCGTGCAAACCTGTATAATTAGATTGTCCTACAATAAGAATATTAAGCTAAGGAGTAGAAGGAGGTGGAAGAAAGGGTATATCTATATATATAGCGCCAAGTTGGTAAGTAAGCCCCTAACTAGGCTCCCTATAGTAATATCCATATTCCATTACAAAGCCGTAATAGTTATAATACGCTTCTTCTGCTTTTTAATACCTAATTACCCTATATTTATAAATCCTATATCTAGTATAGCCTTATAGAAAAGCCCTGCCTTATCTATATTGTAAATATCTTAATTTAGGTATGCATCTATAATAACCCTAAACTCCTATATACGCTCCTTAGCGCCTCTATATCTACTAACCTAGCCTTACTATATAGCTTTCGTCTTAATATTTAATTCCTCTTTTTAAAGTTATTAACCTAACCGCTTAAGAAGCTAGGCTATTATTAACCCTAATAATACGCCATTATATTTTAAAGCTTTATTACTATAGCCTATATAAGGTCGCCAGTAATAAATATATTAGTAGCCTACATTTACTATTACTATTTAAATAGCGCTTCTTTAAGCTTAGGATTATTAGAAGCTCTACGCCTCTTAAAGCCCTCTTAGCTACGTTAAAGGACGAGTAAATTAAGGTACTTATATTTAGGCTTTAAGAAGTCTAATATAATAGACTATTAAAGAGGGTGTTAAAATTAATTAGTAAAAAAGTAAGTAGTATCTCTAAGGTTTTCTAGAGTTTTTATGGTAGTATACCTAAATCTACTACCTTTTATACTCTAAAACACTATAGCGGTAAAGGCGCTTAAGGTCCTTAGACTTCGCTATTATATAGGGCAAAAGGGGTGTTAAATTAATAAATATTAATGGCAGCGGTGCTGGTTTATAGGCTTAAGAGCAAGGGGTTAATATATAGCGCTAAATTGCGCCTAGTGGAGATGGAATTTAAACCACCCCTATAATAATCTATAGATTAATAAAGTAGATATATATAGTTAACCTCCTATTAGGCGCCTAAATTAGCTCTAAAAATAGGGTTTCTAACACTACAATAGCTCGCGTTATACCGTTCTTATATAAGAGAGCTTTAAACATAACAGCGTATTAAATTTAAACGCAAAGCCTTATATGCCTTATATGCCTTATAGTAAAATTAACTATTCCTGGCTATTGACTGGTATACTGTAGATAAACGGTGTACCAAGATAACGTTAAAACGCGGCTTTACTATAATGTTATTGCTATATAAAAGCCTTGCCAAGAAAAATCTAACTAATTAGATAACTTTAACCGCCGGTCGAAGTTCCTTAATATATTAATAATTTATATAACGGTCCTTCCTAATTCACCTCCTCCTGGAAAATACTATAAGGTCTTTATTTTAATTTCTTATTATCTCGTCTTATTTAGTTATATATACCTATTTACTTTTCTCTTATATTAAGAAGACACTATTATAACTCTTATATTAAAATACTACCTATATGCCTGTTGCGCATATAAAATATTACTATAAAAATATCTGGAACTATAGAACTCCGCTTAAAAGGAAAGCCACTACCTCTGCCTCCTATAACTCTACCTCCTACACCTCTACCTTTTATACCTCTGCCTCCTACTATCTGGTTAATAGTCCTCGCATATTAAGGAAAGGCGTAGATAATGGAGGTTATCCTTAGGGCCGCCTAAAGCTACCTAGTCGATTAGCGTGTGAATATCTATTATGGTTTAATATAGGCTATTATAAACTAGGAGCATAATGTGGTTAAGGCTGCGAAAAATGCAATAGTTAAGATTAAGAAGGATAACGAGCTTAAGGGAAATTTGGGAAATAAAGATTAGGAAAACGCCTTTACGGACATTAAAAAGCTCTTTAAGATTACCTATAAGATTAATAAGACTAGAAGTTTAGGCCGGCTCGTGCACGGTACCAGCTCGTGCACGGTTTTCCTCACCAAAATCTACCTAAATACACCTGTTTCTACTACCTATAACTTAATAACCTTCTAATATAATTTTATAAAAATTCAAATATAGCTTATTAAATGCTATAACTATAATTTTATATAAAAAAAATATTTAAAATATTAAAATATTTATATTAAAAATAAGATTAAAAAAGTACTTTTTTAATAAGAACTTAAATTATTAATAATAAAATTAATAGACTTATTATACAGCTATATAATATTTTTTTATATAATTATTATATAAATAATTTTTTTTAATACTTATTGACTTTATTAACTATATATTTAAATAAATAATATTAATATTTAATAAAGTTTCTATTTAAACTTTTATATTAAAACCGAAGCTATAATATTATAATAATAATAAATTCAATTTACCGCCCGTCCCGGTCCCCCTAGTGGGTCCACGCAGGCTAATACCTTCTATAGGAAAAACTCTATCTTAGAGAAAACCCGATCGCGGGCCGCGCTAGAGAGACGACAGCGTTCCGATATCGGGGCGCCGGCAACTCGCCTTTTACCTGGCTAAGAGTCTACATATTAAGCCAACTGACCACGCTTTGCGGATAATCTTACACTACCCCTTCTTCCCTTATCCTTTTATCCTTATTCTTTTACCAGTCCTCTAAGCTTTAAAAGGGCTAGTATTTACTTATCTCCTCTACATCTATTACCTTTATAGCCTAGAACTAAGTTAAGGCTCCTAACTGTACTATCCATTTTACAGCTGCTTAGGCACTTCTTTTATTACTTAAGACCTCTTAAAGGCGTTTAGAGGCGCATTATACTATAAAGTCCGCCCTTTAGTATTATAGGCACTGGAATAGTACATAGTGTACTATCTACCTTATCTAGCCATATTCGCACCGTAGGAGAATTTCTGGTACTTTAATAGATGTAAGCTATGCGTTAAGCCCTATTACCTCTATATAAAGGAGAAATAGTACTATAACCTCTGCTTTTATTAGATCTTTATATAATAGGATTATAGGTTTCCCCTATAGGGTCTTCTATGTAGTTTCTGTGCGATTTTTAGCCTTTACCTGCTACTATCGGCGCTATTTTAGGTCTACCCACTTCGCGATAAGGGTGGTTTCCCGCTAGCGATGCTAGTGACCTCCTATGCGGTAGCGGCGCTCCGTTTACGCTCTACCGGCGTTTCACTAGCTACGCCTGCGGGGGTTTATTACGGCTTCCTACTTAGTATAATCCTTCTAGTGTGTAAGGAACCCCTATATCTTATTCTTACGGTCCTTTACGCGGTCCCTAAGCGCTTCTAGTGGTACTAGTAGCCGTCTTATTTTTCGCTAGCGCTTTACTAATGTTTTCTAGATACCCTTAAGTGCCTCTACTAATTCCTTTTCTACCCTATTAGAAGCTATCTTGGCGGCTCTTTAGAGGGCTGTTATTTTAATATGGAGTTAGATTAGGGGAATAGCCGCTTCCTTCTTAATTGCAGCTATTAGTGTTCGCCAGTATGCCCCTATAACCCTATAGAGGCACTAGTTCTAGACTTTCTATAGCGGTTTAAGCAAGCTTTTTGCTAGCGTTCCGCCGTTATCCTATACTCCCTACACTTAGGCGCCATACAGTATTGCTGGTCGGACGGTGGCCGTGTATAGGAGGCGCGAGCGGCGCATTGATGGGCCCTATATAGACGTAGTGATCCTTAATATCGCTTCAAAGGCTGCTAATCCTTTAGTTGCCGCCTTCTTAATCTATTCTTTCTACTGGAGCTTAAGGTCCACCTAAATCCCTAGGATTCGCATACTAGTTTTCTAGGGAGCTGTCTCGCAGCTAGCGATACGCATAGTGGACACAAGGTCTGCAGTAGCGTGGCGCCGTCGCCTTATAAAGTGTATAAGCTAGTACTTTTCAGGGGCGAACGCCGCGCCGTGTTGGTTTGCCTATGTAGTGTAGCAATTATAGGCGGCCTCTAATCGTCGACAGTTCTCTGCCGTGGAGTCCCTCTAAGTAATAAGGTTCGTATTATCTACAAAGCTAAACCCTAGCATGCTACTGTTAGGGCTCTGGAATTTTTCTAAGAGTTCTAATATAAAAAAGAGAAATAGAATTAGCGATAAAGGAGACCCCTAGGGGATACCTGTCTGTATCTAGATCTAATTGCTCTTATATTCTATAAACTTAATATAGGTCTTGCGTACTATTAGGAAGCTTTATATAAAGTCTATAAGCCACTTTAAAAAGCCTTTTCCTTTTAGAATATAGAGGAGCCTTTTATAGGATATATTATCGAACGCCCCTACTAAGTCTAGGCTTAGCATTAATACTACGCACCCACGGCGCGTTCGCCACGCTGTCTGTATATAGAAGCTAAGCAGTCCCACCGCTAATAGTGTAAATCACTTACGCCTTACTCCCATCTGGTTCCAAGGGAGTAATCTATACTCTTCCGCTACTTTTAATATAATATTGGCTACGTGCTTTTCTAGAACTTTTACTAGCGTATTTTTAAGTGTAATTAGTCTGTAGCTACCTAGGAGAGAGTAGTCTTTCTTTCCTTCCTTATATAAAACTACGGTTATAGATTCTTTAAGGCTTTCTAGTATTATTCCGTTGGCAAAGCAGTAACTAGCTGCTTCTGCTAGGTCTTTTACAATAACTAGGGCAACCGCTTTAAGAACCTTATTTGGTATACTATCTAGCCCTAGGGCTTTTCTATTTAGAAGGCTCCTAATTAGCTTGCTGATTTCTTCTATTAAGATAATAGGGCTGATATTAAATACCCTTTATTCTATTATTGTCTCTGTCTTAATATCGCTAAGGTCCACTGTTCCAGTCTTAGGAAAAAACTTAGCTATAAGGATATCTGCTTTTATAGTATTATTGTCTACTAGGGGGTCCTTAATGGACCTCCTAAGGTCTAGTAGGTGGGGGTCCGCCTTTACTATACTTGCTTTTCTGCTCCACTTTAATAGAATTTAAAGTCCTTTATTATAGGGTTTTAATTAGTCCTTAATAAGTTTATAAATAAAGCGCCGCCAGTTATTATAACTAACTCTCCTAGTTTCTTTCTAGAGTTAATTACTTAGTGCTAAGTATCTTTAAAGGTCCTAGGGGTCGTTATAGTCCTAATACTGTCGTCGCGCCTAGCGGGCGCTGGCGTGGAGCTATATAGTATATAGTAACTATTCTCTGCGGGCCTGCTGGCTAGGTTATACTTATAGGCAGTATTCTTTAAGTGCTTATTTAATACCTTCCTAGAGGGCTTAAAGGGGGTCTTTAGATATAGCCTAGTTAAGCTCCTAAATGCTTTAGAGGAGGCCCTATAAGTCTAGCTTTTTAAGGGTAAGGCGCTGGCGTTCCGCTGGCGGATAGCCAGCGTTATTAATTTGGATGTGGATAGGTATGTGGTCTCTTATAAGGGCCTATTCCTTAACCATACTATAGAAGTTAACTTTTCTGTATAGATTTGGAGATATAAACGTAAGGTTAATTACACTTTCCTATTGCCCTCTTTTCTATATAGGCTCTCCTTTTAGTATGGCGAGTATAAGACCTCTAGTATTAGTTTTGGCTAGTAGGCGTTCCGCCTGCTCTTCGCTAGCTACATACTTTCCGCCCTATATTAGGTAGTAAGCATTAAAGTCGCCTAGGAGTATGATTTCTCCCTTAGCCTCCTTAATAGCCGTTTTAACCTCAGGCCATGTCCTAATTTAAGGGCCGTCTTCGCGCGGGTTATAGACATTAATAATTGTAATCTTTAGCCCCTTTAGGCGCACCTAGAGGGCTGTGGTAAAGGGGCCGTACTATCTACACTTCTAATACGCGGCATTAATATTCCGGCTAATTATAAAGCAGACCTTTGTTATAGGGAGGGCGTCATACGTAAGTGTAAATCCCCTTAGGTAGTATGTTAATTTAGTAGACCTATTATATACTGGCTCCTGGACTATAAGGACCTAGTAGTCCGCCGGCGTAACGCTATTAAAGAAGGGGCAATACGCCCCTTAGTTTGCATTTCCGCAGTTATACTAGATAATTATATACTTACTTATTTAGGGTAGGTATAGGCTTATCTATATCTATATCCTGTTCCTCTTTGTTTTCACTAGTAACTATTATCGCCCTATTAGCGCGGAGCCGGAGCCTTAATTATAATCTGTTTTTGCTTACTTTATTAATAAAAGATAGTTTACCTAGTCCTTATTTAAGTGGTTATTCTTAAGTCCCTAATAGTTCCTGTCCTCTTTTTTTATTAGTAATAATTATAAAGTTTCCTAGTATTAGGGGTTAGTGTGGCATTGTTTCTATAGCTTCTTATATACAGAGCGACTGCGTTAAAAGGGTCATCCTTTTTATTTAGATGCCCTTAAGATAGCTCTAAAAGGTCCTACACTCCTTTCTTTACTATACTTTATGGGCTTTACCGCAGTTAATATAGGATACCCTTTCCTTAGGGCAATCTGTAGTGCTATATAGTCCTATATATTATCCGCATTTTATTTGCTTTCTATATACGCTTTACGTATGTCCCTATTAGTTATATTAGTAGTATTACTTTATAATTAAGCTATTTTTAAATAGCCTAGTCTTAAAAAGCTAGGATTTAATAACTATCCCGCTTTTTATAATCTTTTGCTAGATTACCTAGGTTAGGACACCAATTATAAGTATTCCTCTGGTTTTCTTAGGTTCTCTTTAGGCACTGCTAGGGTTTGCCTAGCGTTTCGTCTATGCTTTAGGGTTATATAGCTATTAGATCCGGCTAATAGCTACCCTAAGCATAAGGCGCTTTATAGCTTTATAGATGGATTAGGTTAATTCTAAGTTATCTATATTTCTTTTGCTATTAATTAGGGTCTTAAGTAGGACCCTAGGTACTTCTAAGAGGTAGTCTTTTCTTAGTATTTTTAGTCCTAGCGTGTCTGGTCCGTTTAGGATTTAATTCTTTATTATTTAAGAGGGGACATAGACGTCTATGTCCCCGCTATTAAGGGTGCGTACGGCGTATGCACTTAGTATTATTCTCTAAATAGTCTTAAGGAGCTCCCCTGGTTCGTGGCCCTAGGGCTCCTTAAGCCGGACGCGTACGGTCGCTCTCTGTAGTGCCGCGACTGCGTTTACTATGCGGGCCGCCTGCGCAGCGATAGTTACCTAGGACTAGCTCTGTATCGGGGGGACTTTTAGACCTAGGAGTCCTCCTTTACGCGTTTCCTTTTAAATTTTTGTAATGCTAGCTTTAATCCGGTTAAGCTAGGCCTTAGTCTCCTTTTCCTAGGTTGTTTAAGGCGCTTAACGCGTTAAGAGGGCTTTAACGCGTTATATTACCTCTTAAACAGCAATAAGTATCTAGTATTGTGGGGTTTCTTCCTCCTCTTTTATAAGATCGTCTTTAATTTATCCAAGTGTTTTCTTTAGTTTTTGCTATTACTGGTTAAGCTGGCAGCTGTCTTTTTTGTGTTGTTGCCCACCTAGTTTATAGTTCAGCTCCCTTATATCGCGACTTTCGTGGCTCTAGCGGGAAGCTTGCGTCCCTCCGTCGTCCCCTATGCTTTATAGCTGGGGCGACGTGGTTTTAAGGGTCTCTCGATGCGAGGAATGGGATTCCGATAACGGATTGCTTTATTGAGTAGTTTTTGGGCTGGTTTTGCTGCTGTTGCGGCTCAGCTATAATATTATAATATTATATTTTAATATACTTTATTATGGCTATAATAAGTAATAAAAAATATATTTTGGTTTATTATTATATTATATTTAAAAAAAAATTATTCTTATTAAAATTTTTAGTAAAAAAATTAAAACTTTTATTAAATATTATATAATTATATAGTTTTTATACTATAAATTTGTTGGGAATAAAGGCAAGTGGTCACTATATAAGGCATATTGCCACTACGTATAGTAAGTTGCCGTTACGTGCGGCAAGTTGCCGTTATATACCGCCGTGGCACTAGCGTGGTGAGGAACCTTAAGTTCCTCACCCCTTTCTTTAAGAATTAAAAATAAGAAGAATAATTATTATACTATCTACGAACCGTAGCTATATAATATCCCCCTTATATAACTAATACTAATTAGTAGTTAACTTTACTGTTATATTATAGAGCAGCTAGGTATTCCACTAAGAAGAGATAAGCCACTATACTAGTGCTACTCGTGCTAAAGGAAGCTATCTTTTAAGGTTAGAACTGGTCTTAAACCTTAAATAGAACTCTTTTATAAATCTAAGGATTTAAAGGCTAGAACTAGTTCTAAGCCTTTCTAAGATTATAGATTCTTGCGTCTATTACGCAGAATAATATGCTTTATAAATCTTTGTAATTTAAGGCCAGAACTAGTCCTAAGCCCTATAATCGCAAATATATGTCCGAATACGTACTAAACAATAAACGCGTACCAAACGACAATCCCTACGCCAATAATACTTCCCTCCCTCCAAAAATATGGCTACGCCTACTTTAAACGATTGGGAAGACTCCTTATTATTAGGGGTAGCTTTATACGCGAAACTTATTAATAAAAATTAGGACGAATTTACCTTTAATATAATAACTTATACTATAAAATAAGTTAATGGCTTTCTCCTACACCGTATTATATTCTACTAAAGTAGACACTACGCCGATATATAGCTATGGGAATATTTTAGGGAGGATTTTATAGGATGGACCGCTAACACCTAAGCACTTAGTAATGTTAATATTATTTAGGATTTTTAAAACTTCCTCCGTAGGAATAGGGTATATATTACTAAAAACGGTAACCTAATTACTAGTAATATTTAGGCCGTTATTACTAGTATAGAAGAACTAGTATAGACGGAAGCTAAGATTATACGTTAATTATGGAAACCTAGAACCAACCTATATTCTTTAGAAGGTAACTTTAATTTGGAATGAAACCCCCAGAATGCTACTCTCCTACTTAGAGGTGCTTTCCCACCTAGAGGTACTTGTCCTCTACCTCCGCTGCCTTTAGCTCCTCTACTCTAGCTAACCGGTGACCCTCTACTATAAGAAGTTACGAATCTGATAAAGGTATATTTGGACGAAGAGAAGAAGTTTAGAGGAGAATTATATGATATGCTTAGAGTAAAACTACAGGTCTTTTATAACTGTTGTAATAAGGTCGGAATTTAACGCCACTAGTACTACTACGCTTTCTCTATTATATTAAAGGGACGGGTAGTAACATTCTATTATAACTATATTGCGGGTAAAAACTATAGCTTTAATATAATGCTTTAGCTTACTAGAGCCCACTTTAAGACTAATAAGAATCGCCAACTTTATATATCCGAATGGCGAGAGACTATATTTTAGAGAGTTATTGTTTCTAACCTAATAAAGACTCGTTTAACGTGCCTTTAACTACTCTTTAATAAACTTTAGAAAATCTAACGTAGCCTTACCAAAACTTATTAAAATAAGAACAGCCTAAGGGACCAGGTTATCTTAGTATACTATAGCGTTCCTAAGTATAACTTGGCGCTATATAAACCTGTGGATACATTTAAAGGAGTATATACTAAGCTATGCTCTGCCGTAGGTACTGTGATGCGAATATAAGAATCTTAACAGTTCTATACTGAAAACCCTACCTAACTAAGTATTTCTAACTAATATGATTATAACTGGACTGATTGAATATATGGTGGCCGTGGTAAGGAATACAGAAGAGGGTATAATTAACGTCGATTATAAGGCAACTATAGAGGTCCCGGTAGAGGTTTATTTTGAAGTAATTACTAAAAGAAGTGCTACGTTTATAAGAAGCTAAATTGCTAGTTAACTAGACACTCCCTTAATAAGCGAAAAGAGGTATATAATAAGTTCCGTTAGAGTATAAGAAATGTTAAAAATTGTAAGGTTACTGCGGCCTACTTTTAAAGCTTCCTAGTTTAATATAAAGGCGTAAAAGATCTTAAGGGCGAGGTTAATGAGGTTAAATAGCTCCTTATAGATATAGAAATTAAGGACTACTCCCCTAACCAATACTTCACTAAGTATAGTGAGGTAGATGGTATATAAACTGTTGCTGTTCTTAATAATTAATTTACGCTCTATTCTATTATGAAATTAGATATCTTTAATAAGCTAAAGGAGAGTTCCGCGTTTTCCTTTAATGATAGATACTTGGCGTATGTCTTCTATAGTATTATGCCGGATATAGGAGCCGCAGGAGTATCTATAGTAGGAGAACCTTAAGTTTAAGCTCTTTAGCAGCTTAATAGCTCTATTTAGATTGACTAATTAACGGCAGGCCAACATATAATTTGCTTTAGTAAAGGTACTATAATCTCTCTTGGCACAATTAGGGTCTAAACCCCCTTAGGATATATTACTTTCTATATTATTTTTATAAATATTCTATTTTTATTTTATATTAAAGATATAGATAAGTTAGGCGTTAGGCTTAACAACCTTAAGAATATACTTATTTAGGGAGATAATCGGGTGCCTGTTGTATGTAAGTGGGGTTACCCCTAGTTGCTCCTTTATTAACTAGAAAAGAGTATTGCTTAGAGTTACTTAACTAAGTTAGAATTACGCTAACTGCACTGTCGTTTTGGCTACTTATCCGTTTATTAATTGCTTAGGGTTCTTTAGCGAGTAGGCTATAAAGTTAAGGTTAAGGTAATTAAGCATCTTATAAAGTATTGCTATTACTACTAAATAAACTAGAAGTCCCCTAGCCGATTTAAGTTTACCCTTAAAGATAACTATAACTTTAACTTCTGTATTATCGTCGACGTTATATATCTTAGTAGTAAGCTAGTACTCTAAGTTGTTAACTTCTTAACCTCCTTCTAAGCCGTATAATTCTTAAAGGATATATTAGCTAGGAACATATAGGATACCCTTTAGTTATACTGGATTAATATTTACCTAGGACCCCCTAATTAAATCGTCTATAATATAGGAAAGAACTTCTTATCTATAGAGTTCCGATAATAGATAAAGGTAATAGCAATTAAGGTTAAGGAAGTCCCCGTTAAGGCGTATAATAGTATTAAAAAAGTGGAGTGATATTACGCGCCATTACGCCGCGTATATAAGATTATCTCTTTGGAACTAAAGAACGCTAGCGAAGAACTTACCTTATAAATGGCTGTTAAAGCTGTTAATAATTCTGCTGGCCTGGATAGACTCGTACCTATATTGCTAGTCTTTGGCGCCTACCCTTAAATAACTAACAATTCTCTACTATCTCCCTCTATTATGTAATAAGCTAAGGCTATTTATAAAGTAATAAAGGAGGTGCGACGTCTTTACGCTATATGCTAGGTTAATAACGTACTAGGAATAAGAAATAGCCCAAATACCTCAACTATGCTTGATCTGCCACTTTAGTCTAAAGTACGCGTATGGTGTAAAAAGAGAGGATAGTTAAGCCTATATTAACTTATTATAATTAATAATTAAACTTGTACTATTTAGATACCTTATAGACCTACTTAATTCCGTTTAACTGTTATTAAGCCTTATTATAAAGATAACAATTCTAAGCCTTTATAGGATGCCCTAGAAGATGACTATAATCCTAATATAATTGTAGTAGATGCGCTATAACTATAACGCGGTAGAGGTCGCCTAAAGGGATTACGAAATCGCTAATATCTTATTAATTTTAAAGAACAATTTATTACCGCCATTAAGAATGGAGTTAAGTTATTAATAGCCTTTATAACAGCTAAAGAGAAGGCTGACTTTAAGCTCGCAAAATAGCTCTAAAAGGAAGGTTGTATTATAACCCTAGGAGTTCCTTTCTAAGCATCCGATAAGTAGGAGATTAACGGTCTTATTATAAAAGGAGTCTTTAAATTTAAGAAGTATGACCCTACTAAGTTTAATAAAGTTTGTATCTTTAAGTTAAGAATGGTTAATAAGATTAAAGGCAAAGCTACTAACGCCCTATTTGAGAAATTAAGGCTTATTATCTAAGGTTATAATAATGATGGTAAGGAGGTAATTCTTATGTAATCTCCTACGATTTAACGAGCTAGTTAGTAAGTTATTGTTACGCTAGCTTTCTCCTTGATAAAGAATAGAATAGCGGTTTATTTATAAGATATTACTTAAGCCTATACCTAATTAGAGACGCACCTTTAGCGCTTAATATTGGTATACCTTCTAAAGTAAATTCGCCACTAGTATTCTAAAGATATGATTATAGTTATGCTTAAGCCATTGTATAGAATCGTAGAGGTAGGAACTTATTAGTGGGCTACCTATAGTAAGCACCATAAAGAGAAGCTTTTAATAACTACTTCTATATTCAATCCCTGCTTCCTTATTATAACTACAGAAACTCTATTTAGAATTGTTGGTATATAAACTAACAATATAATTATCTTAGGGGACGACTAATTCTTAGCTTTTAAAGAAGATGAGCTAGTAAAGGTAAATCTTATAGCAAAGCTAAAAGAAAAGCTTAATTTAATAACACTATTACTTTTTAATAAATGCATCCTCTCCTTAAATAAGGATTCTATTGCTTTACGCTAGAAGGGTTAAGGTAAGAAGATTAATGTTATTAACGTTAATTCCTTAAAGTAAGGATATATAGAGTAACGCGCTTATAGAGCTTATATTACTTCTATCTATTAACCTAAGGCTTTATTTAATCTCTCTATTACTACCTAATACTAGGAACTAACTAAGGATAATGTTCTTGCCCTAAATAAACGTCTTTTCTAGTAAATAAACCATCTTGATTAGGGACTACTCTATATGCCTATTAATCTTCCTACCGCTAAGCTCTTTGTATTTATCAATGGATTGTTTATAAATAATAAAGATTTTAGCTCCTAGTTAGGATATAAGATTATTATTGCGAATAAATTTACTGGAGAGAATAACTTTATAATCTATAGCAATCTTATCTATTAGAGCTTAACTAAGAGTAAGCGTATCACCTAAAGTGTTTTGGCGTTAGATATATATAGAATGGTTGGCGGAGTTAATATAGCAATTGCAATTGGAACTACCCTAAAGATGATTATAGATTGACTTGAACTTCCTATTATCCCTATAATTATATATACTGACTTATATTCCCTCTATAAGTGTTTAGTTAAGCTTAGTACTACAAAAGAGAAGCGCCTTATAATTGATATTATGGTACTTTAGTAATTTTATAAGCGTTAAAAACTTTTTAAGATTTAATGGATTAATGGCTAAGATAACCTAGTAGATATAATGATGAAGGCGAACCTAAATAAGGTACTAGAGACGTTTGTTAATATAAATACTCTGCGTATATGAGTTAAAGGTTGGGTTAAAAGGGAGTCCCTAGAAATTTCTTAGTTATGTAAGGTCTTGAGATGTTTAGGAACTTTAACTGGCGGTTAAAGTTGTTTAATTGGTTAGATTCTCTTACTAAGACTTTTTTAGAGGGGGAGCCTAACTTAATTTAGCTAATTAGGATTTTCTATCCCTGGGATAGAAAATCGCTATTGGCTCGCTTATTACTAGCGCCTTGGCGGCCCTTTGAATATAATATCTACCTATAACTCCTAAGTAAGAAAGCACTATATACTAAGAGGTAAATTTTAGGATAGCGAGACTTATATTATAATGGCAATAGTAAGTAAGGAGGATTGATATTTGTTACGCTAGTTAAGCGATATATATATGTAGATGGCAACTATAAAAGAAGAGTTGCTAGTGTTGGGAATAAAGGTAAGTGGTCACTATATGAGGCATATTGCTACTACGTGTGGCAAGTTGCCGTTACGTGCGGCAAGTTGCCGTCACGTGCCGCCGTGGCACTAGTGTGATGAGGAACCTTAAGTTCCTTACCCCTTTCTTTAAGAATCAAAAACAAGAAGAACAATTATTATACTATCTACGAACCGTAGCTATGTAATATCCCCCTTATGTAACCAACAAAATTGTTTAATTTATTATATAATAGTTATTTATAATTAATAAAAAATTATCATTCTATTATTCTATTATTAAATTTATATAAAATTAAAAGTTTTAAAAGAAATTAAAAATTTAATATATATATATATAATAAAGGTATTAACTATTTATATTATTAACTATTTTTAATATTTTTACTATATAATAATATATTATACAAAAAAAAGTTAAAAATAAACTTATTATTATATTATTATTATAAAAACTTTTTTTAATAATCTATTACATTTTTAATCTATAATTTTATAATCTATATTACTATTATAGCTAAAGTAACTTTGTATATATATTATATAATACTAAAATATTAAGATATTGCGTTTTTATATTTAGTTTTATATTTAGTTATTTAATTATTTAACTATATAAGATTTTTATTAAAATATTAAAAAGTCTAATAACTTTATAAATATATAATATTTTTAAAAAATTATTTTGCATTATTATATTATATAGCTGTAAGTATAATATATATAAATTTTAAGTTATTATATAAAGGGGCTAAAAAGTTATTATAATTTTGGTGGGGTAAAAAAGCGTGCACAAGGTGGGACCGTGCACGAGCCGATCAAAACGCTTATAGGATGGACTGCCGACACCTAGGCACTTAGCAATATTTATATTATTTAGGATTTTTAAGACTTCCTATAAGAGAATAAAGTGTTTATACCTATAAACGGGGGTACTATTAAAGATAATATTTAGCAAGTCCTTAACGCAGAAGAAGAGCACAAATAGACTCTATAAGAGATTGAGCACTAAAAGAAGTTTAACTTTTAAGGGAATCCTAATAACGGATAGCTATAAGCAACACTATAGACAACCTTAGGCTATCAAACACCTTAAGTTCCTCAGGCTGCCGTATCTTAACCTGTGCCTTAAGCTCCGCAATAACCTCTGCAGCAACCTCCGCAAGAACCTCCGCAGCAACCTCCGCAAGAGCCTCCGCAGCAATCTCCGCAAGAACCTCCGCAGCAACCACAACCTCCGCAGCAACCTCCGCAAGAGCCTCCGCAGTAATCTCCGCAAGAACCTCCGCAGCAACCGTAAGTCGCAATTTTGGCAATTTGCGGCGATTTGCAGCAATTTGCTACAAACACATAGGCTACCTATGCACGCGCCTGCCCTATCTATGTGTTCGTAGCAAATTGCCACTTACGCAGGTTTTGCAGACCCCGATTTTCGCTTGCAACAACGTGCCTAAAAAAAATTTTCCTGATGCAGAGGCTCTGCACGAGGCTTTACACAAAGCTCTGCACGAAGCTCTGCACGAAGCTCTACACGAAGCTCTACACGAAGCTTTGCACGAGGCTCTGCACGAGGCTCTACACAAAGCTCTGCGTACAGAGGCTCTGCATGAGGCTCTACACGAAGTTCTGCACGAATTCGTGCACGAAGCTCTACACGAAGCTCTACACGAAGCTCTACACGAAGCTCTACACGAAGCTCTACACGAAGCTCTACACGAAGCTCTACACGAAGCTCTACAC
>Ga0307515_10004254_pt1 | contig 29704 bp, 23 predicted proteins | sample 17_EM_MG_FD_194513 | JGI IMG/M metagenome (GOLD analysis project Ga0307515, IMG submission 194513) | Populus trichocarpa ectomycorrhiza microbial communities from riparian zone in the Pacific Northwest, United States - 17_EM | ecosystem: Host-associated > Plants > Roots > Unclassified | place... | reverse complement strand
TCAAACTAAATATTTATAATATTTTTTTAATCAATTTAAATAAACTTCTAATTAAACATTCATACCATTATTTCTAATGAAACAACAAATCTCTTAAACAATATGCATGCATGTAATCTATTTTACATTTTAAATGTTTGGTTATAATTTTTAAACAATTTTAGAGATCTTGACAGGGATTGATCTTGTATCAAAGATACTTGTTTACTCTTAAAACTAGAGACCTCGATTTTATTGACTAGAGGCAATTTCTTGCATTAAAATTCTAATTTGTTTTGAATCTTAATTAAGATACTAAAGATCTTATATTATAATAGAAAATAAACCCATCATCTATACATGTGAACATTAAAATATACACATCAAGTGTATGTAAACCAATTGTCACGGGGTAATTTTTCGCTCCGTGAATAAACCCGTGCGGCAGTCTAGTCCCCCACTAGACTCATCTTTCTCTTTCCAATTCCACTCGTGTTTGCCTAGCAACTAAGTGTTTCCCTCACCCGAGAGGTTTCCCCACTTTTTCAAGTTAAAAGACAAGCGGAATACACAAGTAGATTGCACAACACAAAGCACACCGAGCATACAAGAAGAACTCTCAACCTTTATTTATCTCGTCAACAAAGGATTACACAATGTGTGCTATGCACAGAATTCGCATGCTACACAGCCAAGCTTACACACGTTATTTCCTCTCTATGCATCCTATCTACAACAAAGAGCTGCAACAACTATTTATAGCCAAGTATGTGAGCTGCAAGGCATACCCATTATCCTATTTTTAGGACATAGTGAGACACTTTCTTCCCCATGATCTCCATGATCTTAGTGGCCTATTTTCCAGCAAGTAGTGGACAATTACAGCCCATGATCCCATGATCCAGCAGCTTGTAGAGCAATCCTCTGATCAGCCCCCACGTTTTGCTCCATGATCCCATGATCTAGGAAGACCATGACTGCCACTAACCCACGTTCTGCATGCCCACCTGGCAGCCCCAGCTGGCAGTTCTTGCTGCGTCAGCTGTTGAGTCACTCGTATGTCTTCGACAGTCCTTCATCCAAGTTTCAGAACATGCCAAGTCGAACCCATGACTTGCACAAGCCGTTGCGCGCTGCCGAAATCTGCGTGCAGGCTGCCAATGTCTGCGCTGCCGAATTCCTCGACAGCCCCTGTTCTCGTTAGCCTATCCCCTGACGAGTTTTCCTGCCTGGCCTGGACATTCCAGCATCCAGTCCATGTTCGTCAACAATCTGTGCTGCCGATTTTCCTTTGATGAACCTACAGCCGCACAAATCTGCGCTGCTGATTTATCCCACTGTTGGCATGGCTGCCAGCACCCTTAGGCACTGTTTTGGATAGCCTTTTGAAGTGTGCACCTCATGCACATTTGACACTGTTACACCAACCATATAGGTGATACACCTATCAATCTAAAACAAATACTTACTTCAGCTTTACTAGTGATTTTTTTTTTATAATAGATGTAAATAAAAAATATACAATATGTTTCTTAAATTAAATATTTTAATATTACCTTTTAATTAATTTAGATAAAAACAATAAATAATACATATAATGCAAGAAATAAAAAAAAGTTTTTATTTGAAATTTTCTTTTAGTTCCTCTCTCTAAGTTTAATTATGATTTTTTTTATTTTCACATACCAAATATTTTAATTCCACTTGTCAAGTTGTTAAGATTTACAATTATAAGCTTAAGAGAGATGTACTTTAATTTTACTATTAAATGTTGATGATGATTAGATATTACGTACTAGTTTGGTGGCTCATGCGATATCGTGGGTTAAATTAATGTTTTTTTTACTTTAAAAAAATTTCAGAAGATGATTATGTTTCTTAAAAGAAATAAAATTTTTTGATAACTGAGTTAATTATTGATTAATTTAATAATATGATAGAAAAATAAGGTAATAAAAACAACAAATAATTTTTTTAAAAAAATATATTTCCCTTGGCAAAGTTGAGCTAACATGTGAAACCCGTGACTTGCACATAAGATATGTCTAGATTACATGTCTATCATGCATCCTAGGTCACGAGGTTGAGATAATTCGATCAATAAATAAATTCAAGAAAATCACAAAATTTCTTTAAAAAAAAATAATATTGAACAATGATATTGAAAAAGAAAATAAGATAAAAAAAGATGTCAACCCTTGTTAATTTTCTAAACCCGTAACCCAGGTTATTAGAATGAAAGCACTATACATGAAGAAATCATGAAGTCCAATCCCTAGGAAATGAAAAATTGAATTTTAAAAAAAATTAAAAAAAAAATTAAAGGGCAATAACAAATCCTCAATTTGAGAGTTAAATTGAAAAGAGTAAAAACATTAAAAAAAAAAAGAAAAAAATCAAAATAATGAAAATCAGAATTAAAAAAAAAACAATACATGAAAGGTCGTAAGAAAAATAAAAAAGAAAAGAATAAGGATCAAATTGAAAACATCAATATATGATAAAAAATTGAACACATAGAATTTCTCAATGCATTTTTTTACATAAAAAAACTCCTAGATGTAAATCGAAAAACTTATGTACGCATCTAATTAAATAAATTAAGAACCATTGTGTAAATAAATGAATAAAAAAGTTATTAACAATAAATAAAAATAAAATTAGAAGAATAGAGATACAAATATAGACCAATATATTTAATATCGAAACACGAGTAATTTATCTGGTTGTATTTAATGAATTTATTTATTAAAATTATTTTGTAATAAAAATCGCCCACATATAAAATTTATTGAATATAATAAAATAAAAATAATTATTATGCAAGGTTGCACATTAAAAAAATTATAAAAAATAAATATTTTTTATTTAAAATAAATTTAATCTATATAAAATATGAAAAAATACAAATAAATCATACTAACCTTTCAAAAATTAAACACATCCAATATAATTAAAAAACAATCACTATTTTAAAAAGGATAAATAAGAAAAAAAATCACAAAGAATGATTATTAATTAAAATACAAACTTAAAACTTTTTTAAAAAATATAAAAAAAGTATTAATTATAAGAAAGAGCGAGGTTAGGCAATGTTGGGCTTGACAAGTCAAGCCAAGGGACTGACCCATAAAGAAAGGGTCCACACATGGGCCTTTAATTCTTTTTAAAGTCAATAGGGAGGACGACACGTCGTTGGCTTCAATTTTTGTTGAAAAACAAAATAGACAACTCGTTATTTGAAACTCCTCATATTTCTTCCATTGTGGTGGTCGGAAAAACAAGGTTTCTATTTTTTTCATCAAAAAACTTATTTTTAATTATTTTTAATCGAAAACATCTAGAAAATACTCTAGGAACCTTGTTAAACCAATCAATGACCTTAAAAAAACAAAAAAACATCCTCTAACCCAGAATCAACTTGAAATTAAAAATACATATTCAATTTAAATGCTTGATTATAATTTTAAAACAATTTTAGAGATCTTGACAAGGATTGATCTCTTATCAAAGATACTTGTTTACTCTTAAAACTAGAGACCTCGATTTTATTGACAAGAGACAATTTCTTGCATTAAAATTCTAATTTGTTTTGAATCTTAGTTAAGATACTAAATTAAGCTCTTATATTATAATAGAAAATATACACATCATCTATACATATGAAGATTAAAATATACACATTAAGTGTATGTATACCAACCATATAGGTGATACACCTATCAATCAAGAAAAAAAAAATATTTACTTTAGCTTTACTATTGATACTTTTTTTTTTTAAGTTACACAAATAATAACCCTATGTTAAAAACAACCTTTGTTGCATTCCAAGTAGTTATTAATTTTAACCCAAAATATTTAGAAAATCATCTAGGAATCTTGTTAAACAATTCATGACCTTAAAAAGCATAAAAAAAATCACCTCAAATCCAAAATAAACCTGAAACTAAAAATTTCTTGAACTCATATTTGTTTTTAGGTACTTTCAAGATAATTGAATATTAATTTGGGCTCAAAAAAACTTAATTATATAAAATAAAAGTTTGATGATTAAATTGAAATTTTTTTAAAAAATTATTGCTCCAATTCAAAATGATGCGTAAGAGAATGAACAATAAATGAAGCTACAATAAAACTAATAAAACGTCCCGTGAGATAGTATAAAGTAAAACCAAAAACCCTTTTAAAAAACATACACACACTAATTAAAATTAAAAACCTCAAAACTATGGAGAAGAGATAAATTCTTAAATTAACACTCTTAATAAAGAAAAATACCTGCCTAAAATCTAGAATACAAGGATTTTTAAATTTTTTTTTATGGAGTAGCCATAAAAGACATGAATAACTTCAAAAAGCCTTTGTAAATTAATGATGTACATTCTCGGACTTGAGACAACATTTGATCTTAAATTTTTTCGATTCAATCCGGTTTAACCCTTTCAATCCGTTACCTAGACACTGTTCCAAAGCAGTCAAGTTTAATTTTATAACCATGCATAAGACATGAACAGCTTCAAGAATCCTTTGTAAACCATGTCCATTCTCCATTCTCATACTTAAAAACAACGTTTGACCTTAAAAATTTAAAGAATGAAAGGTCCTCAGTAACATCTCATATCTTGTGGCTTTTGTGGCTTCCGATAATTTCCCTCCTCACACGTCAAACACAACAAACTATCCTTGTAGTTTCCGCTCCCTCTCCCTCCCCCCCTGTATATCTCTCCCTCCCAATCCCTGTTACATAGAAAACACAAAGGAACAGAGTGAAAATGGAGAGCTTCGCCCTCCACTCTCTCTCCACCACAACAACAACAACCACCACCTTCTCCACCTCTCTCTACACCCGCATTTCCCTACTCCACAGATTACCTAAACCTCTCTCCATTACCAAATCCTCACCATCCATTCCCTTACTCTCCACCATCAGATCATCCACTCAAAAACCTCTCTTTTTCTCTGCATTTCACACTAAAAACAAAACCTTCGATTCGAAATTTAGAATTCTCGCATTGGACACAAAATCCAGTGACAACCCGTTATCAGACTCGTCAGAAAAACCAACCCCACCTCAAAAAGGAGCAAAATTGATACCCCTTTTGATATCTGTCTCTATAGGCTTGATTGTAAGGTTTGCTGTGCCTAAACCAATAGGAATTACCCCACAAGCCTGGCAATTGTTGTCTATTTTCCTTTCTACTATTGCTGGTCTTATTTTAAGTCCTTTGCCAGTTGCGGCATGGGCTTTTTTGGGTTTAACAACTTTACTTGTTACTAGAACTTTGTCATTTACGACTGCTTTTAGTGCTTTTACTAATGAAGTTATTTGGTTGATTGTCATTTCTTTCTTTTTTGCTCGCGGTTTTGTTAAGACTGGATTAGGTGATAGGATTGCTACTTACTTTGTTAAGTGGCTAGGGAAGAGTACTTTAGGATTGTCTTATGGTTTGACACTCAGTGAGGTTCTTATTGCGCCTGCGATGCCTAGCACTACTGCTAGGGCCGGTGGGGTTTTTTTGCCTATTATCAAGTCATTGTCATTGTCAGCAGGGAGTAAGCCTGGCGATTCCTCTTCGGCAAAGCTCGGTTCTTATTTAATCCAGTCACAAATGCAGGTTATTTTCTCTTTACACTTTGTATCTTGGTTTTGTATCATTCCTTGTTGGTTTTGCAATTTGTGTGGTTACTTTTTCTATTGTGGATGGAACAGTGCAATTTGTAATGTCATTTGTGTTTGTGAGGTTGTTTATTTTCCTGTTTCAACTGGAGGGATTAAATGTTGAAGACGTTGTTGCTTAAAAGAATGATAATTTGTTTGCGGATTTTGCTAGCTGATGAGCTCTTTTTCTTCATTATGAATTTAGAAGATTCATCAATACGTCAGAAAGAAATGGGTGGTTGAATTGCGTTTCCATGGGAAAGTGCCTTTTTTTTGTTGAACTGTAGTGAATTGCTAGTTAGGCTGATGTAAATGTCTTGCTACCATCCTGATAAGGCTTTACGGCATGTCTAGGTGGCATCTCGTAAGAGAATGTGCAGGCTTAATCGTGAAGGGAAATGTATACTAGTTGGGTTCCTCAGTTCTTCACCTGATTATTATTATCTGGAGAGTTCATAAGAGGTCCCGCATAAGGTTTTTGATGCAGGGGCTTCCTCTCCTTCTTGTGGTGGAAATCCTAGTGGTGGGGCCCACAATGAGGATGCTGCACAAATGATGGGGTAAGCTGCAAACAAAGGTCCATTGGTTTTATGAACTGGGATGCCATGATTTAGTGGATATAGGAATAAATTCACTCGCTACCATCAGTCTAGGCTCTTGGGAGCAACTGATATTTTGTTCCTACATTAGTTAGTTTCAGAGCCAGCCAGGACGTCTCAGGCTCAATCAATTCCTTTACAGGGGTGAATGATGCGAGGGCATCCTCTCTCTCTTGGAGCAGAAATCCAAGTTGTGGGACCCACGATGGCGGTGGTCCATGCAAGGGACCCACGCATAAAGGACCATTGGGTTTACGAATTGAGATGCTATGAACATGTGGATATAGAAATAAATTTCCCTCTACCATTAGTCTAGGTTTTTGGGAGCAACGGGCAGTCTGTTCCTGCATCAGTTTTGAGTGGATTGTTAGCTTTCAAAACCCTTTCATCTCTGTTCCATGTTATCAACTAAAAGCATGGCTTTGTTTTCCTCTGTGGCATGTCAATGGTTTCTAATAGCTTGTTCTTAAATTATAGCTCTCTCTTTTTATATTCTCATGTCAGTTACCTAAAGCTTCACTCTCTTGCAATGTTGTCCAGTGTGCTGCCAGCTCCAGCTCTCTTTTTCTAACAGCGGCAGCTCAAAATTTGCTGTGTTTTAAATTAGCCGGGGAACTTGGGGTGATGATTCCAAACCCTTGGATTTCTTGGTTGAAGGCTGCTAGCTTGCCAGCATTGATTTCTCTTCTAGTAACTCCACTCGTCTTATATAAGCTCTACCCTCCTGAAACCAAAGACACTCCAGATGCCCCTGCAGTGGCTGCAAAGAAACTGGAGACTATGGGTTCTGTCACAAAAAATGAATGGACCATGGTTGGTACAATGCTTCTTGCAGTTTCTTTGTGGGTATTTGGGTAAGTCATTTATCTCATAACACCTCAGATTTTATTAACTTTTTAAATGTAACTGGAACAGGATCTCCATACACAAAGCATAGATTACAGCTGACACATCAGCGTAAATTAATAGAAAAAAAATGTGGAGAGATCAGAATTTCCTTAGGACTTCGAATTGTTTGTTCCCTGTTGTGGATTTCTGAACCCAGATGTTTACCCTGGACTTTTGGTCGTGTGGATGTTGTCATGATTGAGTGGGTTGCATCAGCAGGCTTAAGGTCCGCAAGAACAGAATGCCATATAGTTGATTTGTTATGATCTGCTGCAGCTTTCTGGGCATTCGAATGATCATAAATTGATCATTATGCCAGGAATAGTTATACCAGCGTGAATACCACCTGTAATAAGTATGAGTTTGTGTATCTTTTTCCTCTTTAATTCCTTGGCACCCAATGATAATCTTCCCTCCTCCCCAGTCCCCAGCCCTAACAAAAGTTGAATGTGCAAAGTGGTTTTCTCATTTTATACTTTAGATGTTCTTATACTAGCTAACTGCTGTCTTAAAAAGACTTGGTCATAATTGTTAACTGGTCATTTCTGTGGAATAAGATGATAGTTGAATGTGATTTTTTTAATTGATTATTTCTTCAATAAAATCATTCTTTAACATTGAGATTGGTTTGAAATTAAACTTTGTATTTTTTTTATTTTTATTTTTTATAGGGTTATCCCGATCTCATGATCCAGGTTGCAGGTTTGACAAGTTAAATTAGATCGACTCGAGTATTTTTTTTTAATTTAATTTTTTTCAATTTCATCATTCAACATTAAGTTAATTAAGAATGAATATTTATACCAGGGTTGCAGATTTGACAAATTAACCCGAGTCAATCAAATATATCATTTCTTAATAATTAAAAAAATATTATTTAATATATTATTATATCAATATTTAAAATAAATATCTAATATGCATCATATTTTAAATTCATAATTAAAAATTTTTATTAGAAAATATATTAATAATGCTTGAATATTTTTTTTATAAAAAAAAATTGATCTTACCGCATTGCCGCATTGCAGCGCATGCTAATAATCCAGTAATCACTATATATTGTTAAAAGATAACATGGCATGTCGTTCAATCCTAAAACATTATTATGTTCACTGTCGATATTTTAATGCTTTCTTTCAGAAATGTGTTTATGGTTTTGGATTCTATATTGGATGGTTTGTTTGCAGAGATGCTATCGGAATACCAAGTGTAGTCGCTGCAATGATTGGCTTATCAATACTGCTTCTGCTGGGAGTTCTTGATTGGGATGACTGCTTAAGTGAAAAATCGGCATGGGATACCTTGGCTTGGTTTGCAGTTCTAGTGGGAATGGCGAGCCAATTAACAAACCTCGGTGTTATATCCTGGATGTCTGGTTGTGTATCCAAGAACCTTCAATCTCTCTCTTTGAGCTGGCCTGCTGCTTTTGGGGTTCTTCAGGCATCTTACTTCTTTATCCATTACCTATTTGCTGGTCAAATTGGTCATGTTGGTGCTTTATACTCTGCATTTCTCGCAATGCATTTGGCAGCTGGGGTGCCCGCTACATTGGCAGCTTTGGCTTTAGCTTACAATACAAATCTTTTCGGTGCTCTTACCCATTATAGCAGCGGTCAATCTGCTGTATACTATGGAGGTACGGATCTGCTCCCCCAAATTATGCAAGCAGTTGTGAAGCATTTCTGCTTCGAATCTCGCTTCATGAACTTTATTTTCATTGACAATCTATGAAACTCCACGCTAGCATTTCTAATTGTTCTGTTTTAGGGTTTTCCATGACAGAGATCTATCTGTTGTGATCACACTGAGAAGTAATTCTGTTCTAAATTATCTGCGTCGAGTCGTTAGCATAGCACCTGATAGTGTTTTAAATGCTTTTTGCAACAGCTGGTTATATGGACCTTCCTGATGTGTTCAAGCTCGGCTTTGTGATGGCCCTTATTAATGCCATCATCTGGGGAGTTACTGGAACTTTCTGGTGGAAATTTCTAGGCCTCTACTGATTTTCTTTTGCACTGTAAGTAACTGCTGGGGCTCCTTCTGAAATGATATCCTGACTTGGAGAAACAGCTGAGCCTACAACTTTGAAAAGAAATTATTTTTTCTATCTTGGATTTCTCTATTAGTTTCACATGTATAGCATTATGAAAATAATAATGCTGATTGAAACATTCAACTATTTTTTAGCGAATCAAAGTTGCAGAAACTTCTGTATCAATCCTTTTATTAATTTTGTTTTTCTTACTTTCTGTTTGATCTTTGGCAACACATTATTGCTCATCACCATTGTCGAATTATGCTATGTTTGTTCCACGAGATCTGCCAAAGTCCTCAACTGGACTTTGCTTTTTTTGTACTGCTGTGACTGACCATTACAAAAGGGCAAATCCCAGATTGGAATTTTATGAGAAGCAGAGAAAGAGAGGGATAATCTCAGATTGGAATTATAGGAGGTTGTTGAAGTTTTCAGTGACTGCTGGAAATAATTGCTTCTCACTCCAAGGTGCTTTTCCAGTGGCCCCAATTAAACTAATGACCATGCAAATTGGACAGCTTCATCCATTGGAAGATAAAACGCGTTTCAAGCTGAAAAGCATAATTCTTTATGCCTTTTTAGTTTGAACAGCAGTTTTTACAACGTAAACAAACTATCCTTGAAAAGTCTAAACTACAGAAGCAACCATGAAATGGACCGTTCAAAAATAATTTTCTTTCTCAAGACAAAAGTGTAAAAAGTCAAGCTTGAAGTAATTCACTTGATGACTTCTAATACTGGGCTCCAAGTCAGGCATAGAAAACACATACATGACATGGAAGGGTAAAGACTCTACTGCAAAAGCAATGGAAGGAGTAGAAGGAAAAGGAAAACAATCATGCCCTTATGATTAAACTATTCCATTTTAGACACCATATCTTCGCTTCACTGGTTTCTTTTCTTTGATACTTGGTGAAAATTGCAATACTCGTACCTTTGTTTCACCTTCATCTTGTTGACAATCAGTTTCAAGGCTCCCTTCACAAGATCTGAGAATTTCTCATGCAATTCAAATGATCTTAGATCCTTAACTAGCTTCTCCAGTTCCATAGACTATGGGCTTGATTCGAATACGTCAGACTCAAATTGTTGCACTTGGATAGGAGTCACCTGTGACAATTCCACTGTTTCGAGTAAAAGGGTGGTCAGGTTAGAACTTGGGAGCAAAAGACTCAAAGGAATAATTAGCGAGTCCTTGGCAGGTTTGGATCAGCTGAGTATACTGAACCTCTCACAGAATTTCCTTCATGGATACCTTCCAGCCAGATTACTCCACCTGCAGAATCTTGAGATCATTGACTCGAGCAATAATGATCTTGTCGGTCCATTACCAGGAGGTAGCAATTTATCCTCGATCAGGTATGTTGACATTTCAAGGAACAATTTTAACGGTTCTGTCGATGCAGCACTTTGTGAGAGCTCATCATATATTCACACGCTCAATCTTGGAAACAACTATTTCACTGGTGAAGTTCCAGCAAACTTTGGAAGGTGTTCTTCTCTGCAGCAACTCTTTCTTAATGACAATCACCTCTCAGGAAATCTCCCCAAAAGCCTCTGGCAACTGCGAAATCTTCGTATATTGCACCTTCAGCACAATTTAGTTTCTGGGCCACTAAATGATGAGATTGGTAAACTTTCCAACCTTGTGGAATTGGATATCTCCTCCAATAAGTTTTCTGGAATTCTTCCAGATGTTTTTGAGAGGCTTAAGCTTGAGAATTTCCTTGCCGGCTCAAACAACTTCAGTGGCCATTTGCCCATGTCATTGGTAAATTCTCCACATATTGTAATTCTGAATTTGAACAACAACACCCTTAATGGTCCAATCAATCTCAATTGTTCTGCAATGGTTCATCTCACCTCTGTCGATCTTGGTTCTAATAATTTCCAAGGTCCGCTGCCTGATGTTATATCCTCTTGCCAGAGACTGACCAATCTGAATCTTGCTCGTAATAACCTTGGTGGTGAAGTTCCTTTTGCGTTCAAGAATCTCCAAGCCCTAAGATCCCTCTCACTCTCAAACAACAGCCTTGTTAACATATCATCAGCCCTAGCAATTCTACAACATTGCAGAAACTTAACTTCACTGTTCCTTAGTTTTAACTTTCACGGTGAACAAATGCCCAGAAATGTGAATTTTCACTTCAGGAACCTCAGGGCACTTGCTATTCCTTATTGTGAACTTACAGGTTCCATTCCAACATGGCTGAGTGGCAGCAAGATGTTGCAACTTTTGGATTTGTCATGGAATAGACTGTATGGAACTATTCCCTTCTGGTTCCATGAGTTCAAGTATCTCTTTTACATGGATCTGTCGAACAATTCTTTCACTGGTGAAATACCTGAGAGCTTGACAGAGCTACAGGGCCTGATCAACATGAAAATATCATCAGAAGGACTTTCTTTAGGCTTCCCACTTTTCTCGTTCGTAGCAGATGGTGCAAAACTCAAGTATAAAGGTATTTGGGGCTTTCGACCAACTTTGGACTTGAGTTACAATAAGCTCACAGGACCCTTATGGCCAGGTTTTGGAAATTTGAAAGAACTCCACGTTCTGAAGCTGAAAGAAAATCATCTCTCAGGAACCATTCCCGATAGTTTCTCAGGCATGACAAGCTTGGAAGTTTTGGATTTATCCTATAATGATTTCTCAGGAGAAATACCTCTCTCACTGGAAAAGCTCAGTTTTCTGTCGAAGTTCAGCATTGCATACAATCAATTGCAAGGAGATATCCCTACAGGAGGCCAGTTCCTGACATTTCCACCTTCAAGCTTTGAGGGAAACAAAGGTCTGCGTGGACAACAGCTTACTCCTTTTCAGCCTCAGCAGGCTCCTCATGATGTTCAGCTGGCTGATGAAGAAATGACTATAATCGGTTTGCAAATTGGACTTGGAGTCATGACTGGGTTCCTTTTCACTGTCACCTTATGCTTCGCATCCGGCTGGGTGTTTGCAAAGACATGATAAACAAGCATCAAACTCAGTGAGTTGAGTACCAAATGTAGCAGGAATTAAATCTAAACAGAGGTGGCCATAATGGCATTTAGATCTGACAAGGAAGGTGGCCCTTGTCATTTTTGTAAATGTAGATTTGGGAAGTTCTATGTAATATATCTCCTGTTTCTTCTCATCTTTCCACTTGTTCAGTTTGCCAAGTATATATCTGAAACCACACATCAAAACAGTTGAGCTTTCTGCTTGTTGAACATGCCTTCTAATACTATTCAGTGAATAAATACATTTCAGAGGATTGCAGGCCTTGTTTACCTAGGAATGTAAAGGGAGTTTCTGACATCAATTCCCTCTACTACTCACAAACCTCTCTCCGATAATTGTTTTCTTCTTTTTAGGCACTTCTCTTCACTTTCTCTCCCTCTCTCACTCCTTTTTTCAGGGTTCAAAAATAGGATTATATCATGAACGGTATAAGAAGGCAAAGAGATCATAAAGAAATAAAATATTGAAAAAAGGGATAGAGATAACAATTTCAGAGTGTCCCCCCTGTAAAAACAACACACCATTTAGATTTCTTCTCTATTTAATTTTAATTAATAATCCCAACTAATAATTCAAAGAAATTATTAAATCCAAAAGAGCTTATATTGCCAAGCTGAATCCTGAATCATTATTATATACTACTGATTTATCTTATTAAGATAAATGCACTCTTCCATCCAAAAATTATATATATAAAAAAGCTTTGCATTTATCTAACTCTGATAACTAATATGGCGGGTACCCCTTAATCAGCCAACACACTATCTTTTTCCTGCATTATAATATATCAATATTCTACAGGTAAGTCCAGAGCAGAAACATCATGATAAACATTGTGGTTGGAGACGGGCAAAGTCCCACTTAATAAAGAATACATTATAATATATGCCACTTAACCTTCCTTTCTCTTTCCCATTGTGAATCTTCCTTCTCTTTCCCATGGTATTCCACGAAACCATAGTGGTCCGAAACTGATTTGTGAGGGGATGTTCGGGTAATTGAGGGGCACTGGCTGCTGGGTAATTTGTTGGCCTGGAGGAGCTGTTGCGGCTGTGGTGGTCGTTTTGTGTGGTTTGGGATGAGGAATAGAAATGGGAGGAGTTGTTGTTGTTATGTTGTTTGTGGTGGTTGATTCTGTGTTGTGGTTGATTTGGCAGGGAGCTGTTCGACGAAGGAGAGAGGCTGAGATGTGGGTGTGGAGTTTCGCCATACTTGTCAGATTCTTCTTTTTCTTCGATGGAAATTTTGAAGAGAAAAGAAGTAGATGAAGTCAGAGATGAATTATCCGAACTCTCCCTCTTTGGAACTACTCGAATGACTCGCCGTATTGTACTCATATTTACTATCCACTTCTTCTTTTTTTTTAGAATTCGAGATTCTTTGCTATAATATTCATGGGTCTTGTGTTGTTTTTTAGGTCAGGTTGCTGATTTGCATCCAAAAATAAAGGAAGAAATTAAATGCATGGCATTTTCCGGACACACCAGTTGCATACACTGCCCGCTAAAGTTTTAGAAAACTTCAGTGGAAGCACGAGCCATATGGTGTGTGAAAGTGAAACCTTCAAAACTCTCGTTACCAGGGAGTAGTAATATTCTCTAGTTCTCTACTCTATTTTATTAGTGTTTGAAATCTTGACAGATATTATTTTTTATTTTTAAAAATTTATTTTTAATATTATTATATATTTAAAATTATAAAAAATTAATTTTAAAAAAATTAAAATTTTTCAAAAACACTATTTAACACGGATACAAATATTCTCTTCGCATATTATATGAACTTCAATTGCGCTGCACGTTTAGAAGGGCACTGAAGGATCTGTAGAGCCAAAAGACACAAGATATAGGCATACGCACAGCTACCATCATAACAAGCAGGTGGTGGATAATGTCATCGTATCGTGCACACCAAAGGCCCAAGAAGACAATACAAAATGCCTCAATAATGGTGGGTCATGAATTCATGACACCTGAACTCCATCAAAACATGTACCAAGTACGTTTTGTTTTTATGCACCAGGAAGAGCATACTGGAAGCTTGAGATCTCAAGAAAGCTTGGATTCTATTTCATAGCAGTACTATTACACGTAAATGATCCAGACGAGAGCAAGCTAAAAAACCAGAGCAAAGACAAAGTTTAATCCAGTCTAAGATTGCATATGGATATCAATCAAACTACAGCGACCAAATAGAAAAACAAAAAGGCCTAACACATGTTCTAGATGATTCCCTTGATACTCTCTGACTGCAAATTAACTGCAGTTTATACAAACATCATCAACTCGGGCCTACTATAAACGTTATCCTGCTCATCCTCCAGTATAGGATAAGCTGCCACAAGAGCATCCTGAGCTCCAATATACAGTGAATTGTATATCTTCCAGTACACTTCCCTGACCTTCCGGGCAGGATGGAACAGCCCCTGAAGACAGTAGTTCAACACAACAGCAGCACCTAAGGCCACCCTCATTCCTTCAATGGCTTCAGTGACAGCATTTATCACATGAGGGGAAGTCTCAAATATGTTGGGCCACACATAGTTAAGTAAGTGGACCAATGCATCTTCACAACCCAAACCAGCCACACCCAAAGCCATATGCTTAACAGCGGAAGCTGCAGTCTGCCTGTGAACTAAATCTCGGTCCATGAGTGCATCCTCAAGTAATGGAGTCACTGCATAGATATAGTCTTTACCCATTTCGCCAATGTACTCGAACAGGAAAGAGAGGGATTTTAAGACACCATTCTGCACATTAAGCTCTGGGACACGATATTCATTCATCAAGGCAGGCAAGACTGTAAAAGGTGAACAGGTTTCTGCAACTATAGCAATTGCAACAGTTGTGCAAACACGGTTTTGGCGCTCCTGGACCTTGAGATTATTTAACAGAGTCGCCAAGACATCCTGCGGTCCAATGGCCTTAGCAATGTAACCAAAAGTGTTCACAGTAGCACGCCGAATGCCCTTCTTGTGGGCCTTAAGCATCTCAAGAAGCTCAAAACAAATCCTCATCCACTCCCTGGCAGGAACAAACTCAGCTCCACGATCAGCAATTCGACCAACAAGGTCAATACAGTTCTCCTGGACTTTCTCATGCCTATTCTTCAGAATTGGTGTCAGTCTTGGAAGCAAGTCCTTAATAGGAGGAGTCATTTTGGTCATACCAATGACATTGACAATTGCTTTGAGAGCTCCTAGAATTGAACCAAGAACTTCAGGGTATTCTTCTCCCAAATACTCATACAACACAACACCAAGATGACCCATCAGTTGTTCCTCCTGACATTGCTTCATGACAACAGCAATCCTAGAAATAAGATCAGCAGCTTGCTGTCTCACTTTAGCGCTCTTGTTGTTCAAGCGCCACTTAATGGTACCACAAATCTGGGGAAGGTAAGGTTTCACCCTCTGTCCAAGAGAATTGACAACTGCACCAAACCCATTAAGCATCACATTAGCATCATCACTGGTCTGCTCTTGGAAAGCATAGAGAATGCCATCAATCAAAAGCTCTTCCAACCTAGAATCAATATCAGATGCACCCATGTTCGCAACAACCTTCTCAATTGTTTCCATAACCATACGCCTATATGGTTCACTCTCATCTTTCAGATCCTCAACAATTCTGCCAGCAATATCTTTAACACCAACCTTGTCAGCAATCTCAACAGTTGTTTCCACAAGTTGCCTATAATTTCTCCTATCCAAGGCCATCCTTCTAACCCAGAAGTTCCTAAAGAACTCAGGAAGAATATCAGAACGTATATATTCAGCCTCCACACCCTCTGTACTCACACATTGCTTAACCACTTTCAACACAATCTTCTTCATTTCTTCATCAGGTGACTGAAACTCACGTATCAGAATAAACATGACTTCCTTGGTGTAGTAGTTGGCATACATAGCATCCATAAGAGGAATAATAAAACCAATTGCTTTCAAGAAGGCAGCCAAGACCTTGCCACGGTGTGACCTAATGCCCTTCCACAATGGCTTCAGAACAGAATCAAAGCTTTCAATGCCATATGGGGCAGCAGCCTCAGCAAGAGCAGCCAAGGACAAGGCAGTGATTGTCCTCACCTTCTGATTCTCATCATTCAGACCATGTTCTATGATTTCCACAAGAGACCTCAAATGGGGAAGAACAGCACAGCCAATCAAAATAGCAATCTGTTGAACAATTTTGATTCCAGTATGACGAGCTTGCCAGGATTTCTTACTCTGACACACAGCTTTCAAGAAGGGCAACAATGCAGGAATCCCGAGAGCTGAAGCGACAACGCTGAAAGCTCTTGCAGTTGTGTTCCTAACATACTCATCAATATTATCAATATCAGGACGCATAGCAGCAATCATAGTGGCCAAACCAGCTGCTTTACTCAAATTAGAAATAATTTCTCTCCCTTCCACACGGGCATAATAATCCTCATCAATCAAGAGTGGTTCAATAACAACAAGAATCTTATGAACATAAGGCCTAACTAACTCATCCAATTTATACAAAACCCTATCAATTACCTTGACCAGAAGATGCCTCTCCTGATCCTCCAAGGTAGGCTGCATAAGCAGTGGCAAAATTCTGTTGAACAACGGCCCAGCACCAAACTCTCTAGCCTTATCCGTCAACTGCCTCAAAGCAGTCTTCCTCTGTGGAGGTGTCCCGTTCTTCACTTTCAGTAAAAGTTTCATAATCTTCCTCTCTTTCTGCTCCTCTGGGGACAACTCCTCCTCATCTTCCTCATTCAACAAAGCACCAAAATACTGATAATCCTCAGGTTTCATAAATGGCAACCCAGCAGGAGGCTCCTGCCCTAGATCAAACTGTTGCCCTCTGTTCTCATCAGGAATAGAATAAAGAGGAGTGCCCATTGGTGTTGGGGTAGCCAACAACTTCCTTGCTGGTGTCCTAATAGGCACATAAGAAGCCGGTGGCTCCAAAATCTTGTACCCTTCTTGAGGAAACATAGCATCCAACTCCTCATCAGTCAATGGCCTATTCCTCTCCTCAATATCCTTCTCCCACCTCAGCAGATTATACTGCTCAGGCGTTATTGCCCCGCGCATGGCAAGTGCATTCGGAGTTGGAGTAGCCATATCAATTGCACCAAGAGGAGTAGGTCCAGGAGTCACACCACCAAGACTAGGAGTAACCGCCCCAAGAGCAGGAGTCGCACTATCCATACTAGCAGGAGTCTCATCCCAACGAGACTTTTGCCTTTTCGGGGTAGGGGTAACCATTCCTTTAGGAGTAGCGTCCCAAGCAACACCAGCAGGAGTAGCCCCTGGCGTAACCCCACCTGCAGGAGTAGCATCTGAATCAACCACTCTCCCCGGTGTAGGAGTCTCATCCCACCTATTCCTCCTCCCAGCACCAGGTGTAGCATCTCCAATCCTCCCCGGAGTAGGTGTCGCATCCCATCTCCCAATTCCCGGTGTAGCATCAGGTAAATCCCAATCCGAACCAGTCTTCGCCTTCTTAACCACTTTCCCATCATCCTCCTTCGATTGATCCCACCTATTGCTCCTTTTAGGCACTGAACTCGCCACATTTTCCTCCTTTCCAGCCCTCGCCTCCTCTTCTTCCTTCTTTTTGTTGGCAATCTTCCTCAACAACTCCTCCTTTTGCTTTTTCAAAGACTCTTCCATCATAACATCCGAATAAGTCCTCACACTGGGATCCGGCGTCTTCTCACCGGCAGCAAAAGGATCATGCCTCTCCGGAGAAATAATTCTATCCAATCTCCTCCTCCTATAATCATCCTCGCGATCAATAATTCTCGATGGCTTTCTAAACCCATCAGTTTCTTCGCTATCATCACCGCCACGAGGCATTTCTTTAAGAACTGATTTCGGTGCAGTATACGAAGCGAGTCTCTGAGCAACCTCGTTAAGACCCATGTCGGGTTCTTCATCATCTGTAGCTGGAATCGATGTTTCATAAGCCTCACGGTCGACTCCACCATACAAGTCACGATCGAAGGTTAAAGAGGTTAAAGAGGCAAGTTGTTGTTCCATTTTTTTGCGTTCTTCTTGGGTTTTGGCGATTTCAGGATCCATTTTGTTAGGGTTTTTTTGTGGGTTTTTGCTGAATTGAAATGGGAATTTGGCAGATTTTTATTGAGTGTTGTTTTGGAGAATTATAGCGGAGATTTGAGTTTTGAGTGCGAGAGGATGGCTGTGTTTGGATATTTTGGGAGTTAGTTGTTAGTTATGGGCTAGGTTTTGTTGGGCCATTAGATTAGGGTTTCACAGGGCCAAGTTTTATGAGTACCTTGTTTTTTAAATGATGGTTATCACGATAGTGTGTTTTTAAAAAAAAAAACATAACTTCGAGCATTAATTTTTAATTATTTGAAGTCCAATTATATATTTAAGTAGAAAATATAAGATTTGACATGCTTATAAAAAATAATAATTTACATATTTTAGACATCTTAAAATATTATGAAAATATTTAAAGTGAGATGAGGTAAGTATTCAATCTATTCTTATATCCTAAAATGAGTCAATATATCTATATATGTTAAGTGAGTTTAAAACCACTAGATGAATGGACATATACAAGTCCCTTTATATATATATATATATATATATATATATATATATATATATATATATATATATATATATATATATATATAATACCTAGATCAATTCTATATCAATTACATTTATGAAAATAAATTCCATAAATATGAATAAAAGAAAACATTTCAATGAATTGATTGATGCAGCATTATATATGCAATAATGAATCATCTCCCATTCTTTTAAAACAAATTAGCAAAAAACAAAACAAAAAATCAAAATATATATTTTTGATGTATTTTTGTTATTTTTGTTATTTTTCAATATCTTTTTAAAAGAATTTAAAATTCAAAAATTTATTTTCAATGCATTCAGCTTTTGACGCACTCATTTCAAAATCATTGTTTATTTTTCTTATCGAGTTGATAATGACGTTGATTTTTAAAAAAATATGAAAATATATAAAAAAACAAAAACATTATATATGGATAAGAGGACCAAAAGTGTAAAAAAAAAATAAGGGACCAAAATGATTTTGAGTTGCTTAGTCACCAAGTTTGCTTGGAAACCAAACAATTGAGAGGCAAAAGACAAATTTATTTTGCCTATAAATAATGAAAGAATCTCACAAGCAAAATGGGGGAGAAGTGAAATTAGTTATAGCATTAGCCACAAAAAAATACACACAATCAATTAATTTTTTCCACTACACATTCTCCTTGAAGATAAAAAAAAAAAAAAAAACCTAGATCTTATCTTTACAACACTAAAACGCCCAAACCCAACACCCTGACAAGCCAACCTCTCTCCAACAAGCTTACCGTTTGCCCTAACCCTTACTCCTTACAGCCGAGAACAATGACCGAATGAGGAGCTCCTCCTTTCACTGGACCATCACAAATCCATTGTCTCTCCTCTAAAATCAAATCTTTATAGCCACTTGAAGTTGTTTCTTCCAATAAACCCAATTCCACCTAACAGCCACCATCTTTAACCTCTTTTTCTTAGTCGACCCTTCCTCAAACTAGCAAAATCTCATCTCAATCTTCTATATTTGATTAAAATACACACCACTCATCATCCTTCTTGCTATTTTCATTGATTTTCATCCTTCTCCACCATTAAACTATCACGCCAACACAGCAACCAAGTCACTACACTGCTATAAAACCCAACCAACAGACCCAACTGGAACCATAACCTCTCATCTCCCTTATTTTTGTAAACCACAACTATGATCAACACCTTAGAACCAAAGACCCCATCTTTATCATAATCTATTGACAACCTCCACAAAAAAATCCACTACTAGCCATATTTTCCCACTCAATAACCCTGTATCTCTTCCAACCATGACAACTCACTCTCCCATATACCATTGACAAAGAAAACTTGCCTCTTTTTCTCTCTTTTTTTAAGAAAAAAATTGATTGCCATATCTTCCTCTTTCATTTTATCTTTTTCATCATCAGGGGACATAGTACAGACATAGTTGCCACATCCATGTCGGGCTCTAGGCAATGGTAGCAGTGTCCCTCACCAATGACAACCTTTTTTTTCTTTCATCCATAGCACTTATTTCTTCCATTGATGGCCTTTTTTCCTTTCAAATCAACGACCAACTATGTACTACAACACAAACTCCTCCTTGTGGTAATAATAGATAAAGAAACATTGTCTCCATCGTGATAAAAACCAATAGCACTTATTTCTTCCTTGAGAAAAAATTGATGGCCTTTTTTCCTTTCAAATCAACGACCAACTACGTACTACAACACAAACTCCTCCTTGTGGTAATAATAGACAAAGAAACATTGTCTCCATCGTGATAAAAACCAATAGAGAAAGCTGAAAGAAACAAACTTGGAAGAGAGAGAAACCTAGAGCTTGAGGTGTTCAAATCTCCTTTCTCAAGCAGTGTTAAGCGTCACCGCTAGTGTAGGAGCGAAGAGGAGACATAGGAACATCGGATCCGGCAGCTCATTATCCTCTAGTAGTGATGACGTATGAATCCACACACCAACAATGTTGGGGGTGTGTGGTACACACACTGCCAGAATTCTTATAACCCTTTCAATTTGATTTCACTTGATTGTGGACACACCAAACACCTCGGAAGGTCAATCCATGAACTCCAATAATCTTTTTACAAAGTGTTAACATGTTATGAAATTTGAGATGAAATGTTCATTGTTGTGTATATTTTTTGGATTGTTTGGATATTATTAGTTTGAATTGATGTTGTTTTTTCATTTTGAAATGATTTGATAATTTATGTTGGATTGTGAATTTATTTTTAGGGTTATGATTTCTAATTGAACATTAAGTCTAGATCATGGATTATGCTTGGGTTTATGTTAATTTATTTGATTTAGTATGAGATTTGAATATAATTCATAATAAGACTTGATGTTTGATTGTTAGTGATTGTTGGATTATTATGTTGGTGAGTGATGAATAAATAGTTTGTTTTGAATTGATATCTTGATAGTTTGATTAATACAATTTTCCAAACATAGTCTTAGTCTAATTTTAATAAATTTTCAAAATTTTAAAAGATCATTTTGCAATTAATTTTGAGTTCCCCATATTTTGTTACCCTTTTATAATTAATATTTGAGATTGTGACCTACAAGCGAGACGCTTTTTCAATATTAAATAAACTTGTTTTTTTCTGGAAAAAAAAAACTTTCTTTCAAAAATACAACTTTATTTTAAATTGTATATGGTCAAGTCTCTCAAATAAAAATCACATTTGCATAAATAATAATAATAAAAAATACATGACATAAAAAATACATAACATTTTTTTAAATACCAAAATTCAAGAAAAATAGTTTTATTTATATTTTTGCATGCATTTTTGGATTTAATACACAAGTTTATGAAATTCATGATAACTTGGCCTATATTTTAAAAATACCAAAACAATTATTTTTTTATTCCAATATCAAGGATTACAAACCTATATGTAAGATGTATTCTTGAATATTAAAAGAAAAAAGATGCAAAAATATGTTTTGACTTTAGAATAGCTAGGTTTAACCTATAAAGTCACAGTTCATTATACTGGGATGGATCGACTTTAAACAATAGACAGATCCACGATTAAAAAAACACAATAGTGCCTTAGGAATCAGACAAATAGCAAACAACTTACCTTAGATAGGGTGTATTAGAGGTGATATTGTCTTTCTTATACACAATCAGTCCCCTTATCTAAACTCTTAAGACAAGTTAGAGATACTAGTGACCAAAATACTAGGTGGCGACTCCAAAACTTTTTAACTGATAAAGGATAAGAAGTCCTTGTTGTTTCCACCCACACCTGAGGATCATGATCCAAAAGGACGATCATCGCAATGCCACACATGTGCGACAACCCACATGCATTATTAGATTGTTATTTAGAGTGGGTTTATGTTTGATTTATAAAGAGAAATTAAGGATCTTTAGAAATCACCCTCGCTAAGTTTGACAAGTAATTTTTTAATGCCTTAAATCTCTATTCTTTATTGCGATTGGAAAAATTGCTTTTTTCAGGTTTTAAAACAGAATAGATGAAAAATTTAGAGAAATTAAAGAAATTGATTAAAAGATGAAGGACCGATTAAGAGAAAATGGATACTTTGAAATGAAAAATCCATTAACTATTTTTTATGGTGTTTATGAACAATTTAAAACTACATGAAGTTTTATCTCTCTTTCCTTTTTTACATTGCATTTATCCTTTTTCAACATGTAGGAACTGTATCAAAGATAAATGGATTTCATAGATTATGCAACATAATCCTCGAACTCCAAGGACTAAATTGAATATATTTTTTTTAAAAAAACACCACATTTCTTTTAGAATAATGACATTATTTCACACCAAAAATAACTAAAATGACATTGTTTTGGCCTTGGTGCACAAATAGATTAGTAGTCAATAAATAATGGAATGTGTCCAGAGGTACAATATAGCACAATAAAACACCATAATATATATATACATATATTGTTAGATATTTGTTTAACTGACATGATTTAAACAAATTATGGGTGAATGACAAATTAATTTCAATGAACCGTTGATTTTCCTACTTAAAGAACCATTGGTTTTTCTAGATTTAATTCTTGATATATGATGGCTAATCAAAAGTTGATAATGGTTGGAATTAATTCTTCAATCTTTTAGCTTTTAAAATTTATTGTAAAAACAAGGGCAAATGAAGAGTTTCTAACTTGAATTTTTTAGATTTTTTTCACACACTTTCTTGCCTTATTTTTAGTGTTCTCATTCTCTTTTATGTTTTATTTTTTTCTCCCAAATCTAGAACTTAGGTTCTTATTTTGTTGAGAGATAATTGAGTTCTTTTATTTTGGTTAATTGACCTTGTTCAAAAATATATCTAAATTAAGGTGGTGGTGTTGGAATCTTAAAAAGTATATTGCAAATATTCTATTGTCATCTTTTAAGATGTATAGTGAGAAACCTGAAAAGTTCAATGGATTAAACTTTAAATGGTGACAACATAAAATATTGATTTGTATGCTCAACTTAAACTTGGTTGAGTTCTAGTAGGAAAAAGTGACAAAGTTGTCAAATAATAAATCCAATTTTCATTATTATGGTAGCTTTGGATATATAAAATCATAATGATTTTATGCATAAAAACTATATTTTGAATAGATTAAACAATACACAATATAATGTGTATAGTTCAATCAAGAGTGCAAATGCACTTTAGAAAGTTTTGGACAAATAGTTCAAGCTTAAAGTTGTCGTTATGAAAAGATTAATAGTCGACAAATTTCTAAATCTCAAGGTTGCATTTGAGAGTAATAAATTTATACTCTCTAAAAATGGCATTAGGATATATGGTTGGTTTTGTTAATGTATACAATACTATTCACAAATATATTATTATTCTCATGTGCACAAAATCAATACGGTAAATAAATACAATCTAAAAAGTTTTGTCTAAAGAGATTGGGTTTTAAATACGACCATTTATGACCCCTTCAATATTTTATGGAAACTTGTTTAGTGAAAGTGTTATTCACACGATATTATTTTTATATATATCACAGTTTATAAATGAAATGATGATAATTGAACAAATCATAATGAACAAAATAAGGATGAGCAAAATAACCCAAGAAAAAGAATGATTGTTAAAGCCAATATCAACAAGGTTGATTATCTCATTGATAAAGTTTCAAAAATGAACATGTTTGTTCTTTCCAAAGTCAACTTGATTAAAAACTCCAAACAATGATAGGTTGACACTAGTGCAACAAGACATGTATGCACCGAGAAAAATGATGTTCCATTTACAAAGAAATGTATGGAGAAAATAAATACATGGGGAACTTATCAACCTCCAAGGTATTAAATGTTAGAAGTGTCATATTGTATGTTGTTGACATTAAGAACTTAGTGTTTGACTCATTGTTGAGGATATATATTTTTAAAATGGTTTTTTAGAGTGAAAAAGGGTGTTTCTATAATGATCTCTTAAAATGAATGTAATGACTATTGTAACTAATGATAAGAATAATAATAAGATTATTTCTTCTTCTTATTTGCTCGAGTCTTGAGATGTGTGACATGAAAGGTCCGGTCATATGAATTGTAATTATATACAAAGGTTAATAAACCATGAATTATAATCAAGAATTGTTTTTAAGAAAAATTGTAAGTATGAAATTTATATAGAATCAAAATTTATAAAATCTTTTTTTTTTCAAATAATTAAAAGAAGTAGTGAACCTCTAGTTTAGATATTGGTGATTTAAAGTTTGTGCAAATGAGAGGTGAAAAAAAGTATTATATTATTTTTATAGATAATTGCACAAAGTATTGTTATACCTATTTGATTAGGAGCAAAGAAGAAGCTCTTAAAATATTTAAATATTATAAGAATGAAGTTAAAAATCAACTTAACAAGAAGATAAAGGTAATTAAAAGTGATAAAGGTGGAGAATACAGAACATCATTTAGTGAATTTTGTTCCTAAAGTGGTATTATCCACTAAACTACTAATTTTTATTCATCATAATAAAATTACATTACGGAATATAAGAACCGAACATTAAAAGAAATGATGAATGTCATGTTGATAATTTTAGAAGCACTTTAGAACTTTTTAGGAGAAAACAATTTTAACTGTCAATTATATACTTAACGAAGTACCCCATAAAAAGTTAGAAAATACACCATATGAATTATAGAAAAGGTAGAAAACTTCCTATAAATACCTAAAAGTATAGAGATGTCATGCAAAGATAACAATACCTGATCCTAAAAAGGTCAAGAAAAGACCTAAAACTATGAATTGTGTATTTATCAGATATGTATACAATAATAATGCATATGAATTTCTTGTACACAAGTCAGATTTTAAGGATATATATATATATCCTAAAACTATTATAGAATCAAGAAATGATATATTCTTTGAAGATGTGTTTCCATAAAAGAAAGCACAAGAAAATTATTAACTTAAGAAAATGATTGAGTTTAACTCAAGTGATCATTAATCAAAAGATGATGAAGTTGAGTTTAGAATAAGTAAAAGGGCAAAAACATATTTGGTCCTGATTTTTTAACATACTTGTTAAAAAACAAACCTCGAAACTACTCTAAAGCAATGTCATGTCCAAAAGCTTCTTATTGGAAGGAGGCATACAATATTGGAATTGAATCCATTATGAAAAATCATACATGGAAACTAATAGATCTTCCTCATAGAAGTAAACCATCAGGTTATAAGTGGATCTTCAAAATAAAGATGAAAACTAATAGCACTATTGACAAATATAAAGTTAGGCTTCTTGTTAAAGGTTATGACAATAAGAAGGTGTGGGCTATTTTGACACATATTCACTTATATCAAGAATAATTTTCATATGAATGTTAATAGCCATTATAACTATTAATAAGCTTCAAATACATCAAATAGATGTAAAAGTAGCTTTATTAAATGGTGTATTAATGATAAGGTTTACAGAAATAACTCGAGGGGTTTGTTATCAATGGAAAAGAAAATAAAGTTTGTAAACTTGCCAAATCATTATATGATTTGCAATAAACACTTAAAAAATGGCATGGAAAAATTGATAAGGATATGTTGTCAAATGAGTTCAAAACCAACTAAGTTAATAAATGAATTTATATGAAAAACACAGATAAATATTATGTCATTTTATGTTTTTGTACGAGTGACATGCTAATTTTAGGTAACAATAATCACATGATCAAATCTACTAAGAAAATATTAACTAACAAGTTTGACATGAAAGACTTGGTTTTTACAAATGTCATACTAGGAATACAAATTTCTAGGATATCTGATGGATTGATATTATCCGAATCTCATTATTTTGAGAAAATTCTCAATAAATTCTCTAAATGTGATAATAGCACTATCAAAAAATCAATTGATATAAGTGTATATATGTTCAAGAATAGAGGTAAGGGAATAAATCAATTAGAATATTCCTAAATAATTAAAAGCATAATGTATGTTATGAACTGTACAAGGCCTTATATTGGTTACTCGATTAATAAACTAAGTAGATTTGCAAGTAATTCAAGTATTGATCATTGAAAGATAATGAAAAGGTTACTCAAATATTTAAGGTACACCATGAACTATGAGCTATATTATATTGGTTACCTGGCAATACTAAAATGGTATAATGATGCTAATTAGATATCCGACACCAGGGATTTGAAATCTACAAATGGATGTGTCTTTACACATGGTGGAGCAATCATGTTATGAAAACCCTCCAAAAAACATGTATTACTAGATCCATAATGGAATTAGAGTTTATTATTCTTGATAAAACTGGAGAGGAAGCCAAATGCATTTAGAATTTCATAGAGGATTTTCCATTTTGACCAAAACCAGTTTCAGCTATTTGTGTCCATTATGATAGTCAGTCAATAATTGGAAAGGTACAAAGTAGTATGTATAATAGGAAGTCTAGACATATACATCGTAGACATAATTTCATTAAACACTTACTCTCAAATGTAATTATTTTCATTAGCTATATAAAGTCAAAGGAAAATATTTCAAATTTGTTAACCAAAAGTTTGTCGAGAGAGTTTGTGAATAATTCATCAAGGGGAATGAGTTTAAAGCCTTTAAAAGATGAAAAAGTGTAATGATAATAAATACCTAGTTCATTGGAGATCTTAAGATCTAGGTTCAAATAGAAAGCTAAGTCATATGACATTTTTTATAGCATTAGAAAATTATTATTTTCTGTTTATTTTTATGATGAAATAAGTGTTAGTTGTAGTGTGATAAAAGGTGAGCTGAACTCTTAATGATTTTTATATCTTGGTACACCAAGTGGGGTATAACAGAAGACTCTTAATGAAAAATCACTTATATGAGTGAGAAATATGATTATTTTTTTGAGAATTTCAATAAAGATTAAATTTTATAATGCACTCATAAATCCAAAAGTTGTTTAAGGCCAAAATAAACACAACAGTGAGAACTAAAGAAAATCTCTAGGTAGAGAACCATATGAGTACTATTGTCTTGGTTGCTTGGTTTATATAAAAAAAATTAATTGTAATGCCCTGAAAATTTAATGCAATTTTTATCTATACGATTGTCATGTACATGAAATTTAGAGATAATGTTATCTTTTATAAGGATTGTCTTTGATTCACCATCCATTTATTTCATCTATAAGTACACTAGTATAATATTTATACTTACACATTAACGCAATTACAATGCCTTACAAATTACATACATAACTTGTTTACAATACATTCATTAAATACCACCAAGACCTATCCGATATGAAAGTCAAACAGCTTGTTAACCCTTTTATAATAATTGAGACCCTTAATAAAAGATATTTGTAAAGCTAACAAGATCATGAAAATTACTGTAAGTATTCACATCATCATGATTACTATAGTTTTACAACTATATGAAAAAACTAATATTATTAACTTTTCCATAAGCACATCAATATATGTCCTTTTCAATTTAATACTTCCTCATCAATCATTGATAAACTCTTTTTTTTTTTCATTAAAAACATTACACTATTATCATCACTTGTACAACTACTCCTTAATTTACCATCTATTTCTGAACTCATCTCAATACAATTTTTTACTTGGTTCTTTTTATGTTCATCGAATTCATTATAATGTTTCCATATCATATTTCCTTTTCACATGATATTTAATATATACCTCCATTTCATCTCATGAGTGTATTTAGTTTATGTCATTATTTCATTTCATAATACCCTTACTTCATACCACATTTCATCTCTTAATTGCAATTTTATACCTTTTAGCTTTCCCAAGTATTTATTCCATTTTAATAAACTAATTTCATGTGTTCATCTCGACATCCATTATATCATTATTGGCTTATTAATGTCAATTTCAATTCCAATATCCATTACATCCATATGGTTTATCCATACAAATTTACAAACCAAATATGCTTATGATATGTTTCTGGCTTATATATACACACTTCCATTCTTATATACTTTAAATTTATTCGGCTATTTTTAATATATTTTTTATCTTGAATATTTCTTAGACTCATTTATGGGCCTAATATTTCTCATGGGCATTTATGTCACATTATAATATTTTTCTAACTTGAACACTTTTCATATCCATTTATAGCACATTATAATATTTTGCTGACTCAATTGTTTTTCATGCCTATTTATCACACATTATAATATTTTCTCACTCAATTGTTTTCCATGCCCATTTATGACACAATATAATATTTTTCCTACTTAATTATTTTTCATGCTCATTTATGACACCTTATAATATTTTTTCACTCAATTATTTTTTATGCCCATTTATGTTACAATATAATATTTTTCCTACTCAATTATTTTTCATTCTAGATTCACTATTGTAACCAAATTAATTTTTTTACATACCAAATCTCTTTATAACGGTCAATTTAATTTCTACACATTACAATTTGTCATTGTGATTCATTTAATTTGCAAAAGATTGAGTTCCTATCATGAAATTATATTTCCTTTCATATCATTTATTCTATAACCATAACCTTAATTCATAGTCCTCACCACAATAACCAACTGTGTAACCAACAATCTCTTAGTTTGCTTCTCTAGCCAACTAAATCCATAGTCTGTATCACCAGAGCCGACTATGTAACCAACGATCCTTTAATTGCCATCCCCGACTAACTAAGTTCATAGTTCCCATCACTAGGGTTGACTGTATAACCAACAATCCCTTTGTTTCCATCATCGATCAACTAAATCTATAGTCCTCATCATTAGGGCCAACAATCCCTTAGTTTCCATTCCTGACCAGCTAAGTTGATAGTCTCCATCATTAGGGCTAACTATGTAACCATTAATCCATTAATTGTCATCCTCGAACAACTAAGTCCATAGTTCTCATCACTAGGCCTGGCTATATATCTTCATCAATTTCATTGTTATTGTTTATTTGAAATTTAGATGTTACTCTATGATGTTGCAACCATTGACAATTTTTTTAGTGGATATCTGTCGTTGCAGTAGTTTGCAATTATATCAATTTCAATTATATGCTAGATACCACCGTTACAGTCAATTACAATTATATGTCAGATATCATTGTTTTGGTTTGTTATGATTATCTACCGGCTACTGTCGTTGTGGTTTATTTCAATTATCTATTGATTACTGTCATTGTAGTTTATTATAATTTATATGTAACCTTTTACCACCTTTACGATCAGTTACAAAACTTATATAATTTTCTGGTTACAAACAACACAATTTAATATTCATTGAAAATCTAACTATCAAAACATTTTATTTAAATAATTAAACAAAAAGAGTAAGGGAGGACAATACCTTACCTTAACTCCTGATATCCAAACTCTTAAGAAGTCTAGTCCCATCCTGGACACTTTTTTTGTAACTTTCTAATGACAACAATTTGTATCATATCATAATTTAAAATTCAATCATAATCATATCT
>Ga0307515_10004253_pt1 | contig 29706 bp, 15 predicted proteins | sample 17_EM_MG_FD_194513 | JGI IMG/M metagenome (GOLD analysis project Ga0307515, IMG submission 194513) | Populus trichocarpa ectomycorrhiza microbial communities from riparian zone in the Pacific Northwest, United States - 17_EM | ecosystem: Host-associated > Plants > Roots > Unclassified | place... | reverse complement strand
ACCTGGGCCCAGGTCACGTCGCTGTCGAGCGCCAAGTTGACCCAGGATCAGGTCAGCGCCTTGGGCGTCGGCAGCGCGATGGGTGTCGAGCTGGTGGTGCTCGACACCGGCACCAAAGGCAGCGGCTCGGCCACGCAGACGATCTACGCGGCCATCGCCCCCGACTACGTCAGCACGGCGGGCCTGGGCTCGAACCTGTACAAGTCGACCAACGGCGGCGCTTCGTGGAGCGCGGTGTCGACCCCGGTCTCCGGCTATCACATTCCGCACATGGTGCGCGCTGCGGACGGCATGTTCTATGTTGCCTTCACCAAGGAGACCGGGCCGGGCGCCGCTGGTCCCGCCCAGCTCTACAAATTCGACGGCAACAACTGGACCTTGCTGAAGGACCCGAACAACGGCGGGACAGGGACAGGCTTGGGCCTCGGCGGCCTGTCCGTCTCCGGCACCGGCGCGAGCACCCGCATTGCACTGGGCGTGACCAACACCTGGGGCAACTACAGCGGCCAGCAGGTCATTCAGTGGTCCGGCGACGGCGGCAAGACCTGGCGCGAGATCGCGGCCACCATGTCCCGTACGCCGGCCGATGGCGCCTTCTGGGGCTGGCCCGACGACGTCGAGATCGATCCGCTTAACCCCGACCGCGTGCTGCACGTCCATGGCGGCGGCGTCTGGGAAACCCGCAACGCTTCCTCGTCCACGCCGAGCTGGAACGAAGCGATCGAGGGTCTGGAGGAGACTGCCGTCCTGAGCCTCGCCACGCCGCCGGCCGGCGCAACGTACACCGTGATCAACAGTTCGGGCGACGTCGGCCCCTGGGTGCACACCAACCTCGCGACGAAGCCGACCTTGACGCCGGGCACCAGTTGGAGCAACGGCTTCGCCGCCGACATGGCGTGGTCCGACCCGCTCTACATCGCCAGCATGGGCGTCGTCCTCGGCACCGGTACCGCCTTCGGCGTCTGGTCTGGCGACGGCGGCAAGACCTGGGCGAAGTTCGCCACCCTTGCTCCCGGTGCCGCGGCCCACACGAACGGGGAAGCGAGCATCGCCGTCACAGCGCGCAACAAGGCGGTCTGGGCGCCCGCCTACTCGGTGCCGTCCTACACCACGGACAACGGCGCGACCTGGCTCCCGACCAATCTGCCGGTGGTCTCCGACATCTACCCTCGCGCCTACCATCTGGCCGCAGATCGCAAGAACCCGAACAAGGTCTATGCCTACGACTCAGGCGGCAATTGGTGGGGCACGCCGGGCAAGGTCTATGTCTCGACGGATGGCGGCCACACGTTCACGCTGAGCCAGAGCTCGGTGGCCGCGGGGCTGGTCCCCAGCTACTTCGGGAACACCTCGCTCGTGGTCAACCCCAACGCCGAGGGCGACGTCTGGCTGGCCGACGGCAACGCCGTGTACCACTCGGTGGATTCGGGATCGACCTGGACGAAGCTGAGCCAGTTTGCGTCGATCACGGGCAGCAACCAGTGGCCCGACGTGCAGGGCGCCACGGCGGTGGCACTGGGCAAGGCCAAGCCCGGCGCTGCGTACTCGGCTGCGGTCTATGTGGTGGGCGTGGTCAACGGTGTGTGGGGCGTCTACCGCTCCGACGACGGCGGCGCCACCTGGTCGCGCTTCAACGACAACGCGCACCAGTTCGGCGGCATCGGCGCGATGGCGGCCGACCAGAACGTTTATGGCCGGATCTATGTCAGTGGCACCGGCCGGGGCATGCTGTACAGCAACTGAACCCCGTCCCAGATGGCCGGCAGCGACTCGAGCGCGCGAACCAGGTCGATGCGCAGCTCGTCTTGCGGCATCTGCGCGAAGTGCGCGGCCTCGTGCCGGTCGGTCAGCTCTTCGGTGCCACGCATCAACCCCAGCACCGGCAGCATGCACAAGCGGGTGACGACGCGAAAGACCCAGCCCGCCACCGCCAGCGGGTCGCGCACGCTGCCCATGCGGCGGTACAGCACGATGAGCGCTTCCTGCACCACGTCTTCGATCGACGACGTCCGATGGCACTGCCGCCGCGCATAACGGCGGATGTCGGGCTGAAGCTCACGCAGCACCTGCTCCAGCGCCACCGGGTCGCCGGCTTGCGCCGCGGCGAACATCACGCTGTCGACGCGAGTCACCGCGGGCCGCCCTGCGGCAGCTTGCGGCCCACCATCGCGCAGGCCGGGCAGTAGCCGAACAGGCCGGTCAGCGCGGTGAACACGCCGCTGGCGACCAAAGCCAGGCCAAGCGGCGTCGTGCCCAACTGCGTGAGCGAGCCGGCCACGATCAGCGCACCGAGCAGCACCCGACCCCAGCCTTCCTCCGACCCCACATTCTTGCGATACAGCATGTCTTCACCCTGTGCTGCCCGAGCACAGCGGGCATCGTAGGCAAGGAGGAGTGCGAGGTGGGAAAGGATTCATTTGGATTGAAACTCCTTCACGCTCGGATCCCCCACTCCAGTTGCGCTCAGCACCAAAAATTCCTGTTGTGGCAAGCTAGCGCGCAAACGAGGGGGACGAGATGACCACAACAACTTACATACAGCATCCCATACGAGACACCTTAGAACGTCTCTTAGCTCTAGAGAAGGAAAGTTATCTTTTCGAACCGGAGGTCTCGTCAAATGAGCAATACGCACATGGAAGAGACAAAGTCTTTGCCTTTGGAAAGCTAATTCAGGCGCAGCTAGATTCGACCCCAGCTTTGTACGCAAGCGTCTCCGGACTAAGTCAAATGCAGGGGGTGCTGCAAGCCATCTTCAACGAGTTATCGGCTTATCTTTCGAATCACAACCTGGGTCATTTGAGCAACGCCGCCGCTCAAGTAGATCAAGCGGTCCCACCGTTGTACTGGGTTCTTGGCTGGCATCAAGAAGCAAGCCTGAGTCACGCTGGTGCGGTAGCCATTGACACGCTCGAGTCTGGAGCTTCAGAGGCAATCCAACGACTCGCCACCCAGCGGACTGTCCTTGAGGCTGCTGTCGCGGGATTGAAAGCTGAGATCGAACAACAGCAGAGTCGGCTTTCCGAGATGACTACGGCCGTTGCGACTCAGAAGGCCGATGCGGCGTCAGTTGTTGCGACAGTAAACAAGGAGTATGCGGAGTTCGAGACGAAGCAAACTACTTCGTTCAGGGCAATGATTCAGTCGTTCGAAGACAGAGCTGAGACCGTCATTGATGACACAAATCTGAAGGCGATTGCACTGCTGGATGCGCTGAAGAAGAACCAAGCAGATGCTGAGCGCATCGTTCAAGTCGTGGGCAACGTGGGGATCACAGGAAATTTCCAGAAGATTGCCAATAGCGAGGGCCTGCAGGCGAACATTTGGCGTATTGCAACTTTGGGATTCTTTGCTGTGGGCGTTGAACTTGCAATCCTCACATTTCTCAAGTTCTACGACGAGCCATTCCACCCAGAGACAATCTGGTCCGTCGTGATCCGGCTGCTGTTCGCAATCGCCATCACGGCTCCAGCGTGGTATACGGCGAAGGAGTCAGCGCGTCACCGGACCAACTCCGATCGCGCAAGGCAGACCGAACTTGAACTCGCCTCCTTAGGCCCCTTTATCGAGTTGATGCCCGAGGATAAAAAGGTCTCGATACGGGAAGATTTGACCAAGAGATACTTTGGAAATCGGGTGGAAGAACACCTCGCGGAACCGCCGGTGAAGATGCAGGACTTCAAGGACATAGCCATAGAGGCAATTAAGGCTCTCAAGCGCTAATCAAATTTTGACGATCACCGCCCCCGCACGAGCGGCATCGGCACCCACGCATACGCGCCGCTTCCATCAGCCTGCAACTTCCCAATCCCCGGAAACCCCACATGCGCAGCGGCGACCCACGCCCCTTCGCGCGCGGCCTCGCGATAAATCCTCTCGCGATTCGCCTTCGACAGCGCCGGCATCGCATCGAACACCACCGTCGCCGCGGGCAGCGGGAACTGCACCGCAGCCACGTGCATCAGGTCGCCCCACAGGATGAGCTTCTCGCCTTCGCTCTGCACGATGTAGATGCTGTGGCCGGGCGTGTGGCCGGCAGCCGGCTCGCCATGCACGCCGGGGATGAGTTCGGTGCGGCCGTCGAAGGGCTTGAAGCGGCCGCTCTTCACATCCGGGTCGAGCATGGCCATCGCGCTTTCGAAGTCTTCGGCGTCGCCGTTTGATGCGGCCATCTTCTCGCGGCTGAGGTAGTGATCGGCCTCGCGCGCCTCGGCGCGCACCACGGCATTGGGGTACACGGCCTGGCCGTCGATGGCGAGGCCGCCGACGTGGTCGGTGTGCATGTGGGTGAGGTAGATCTCGTCGATCTGCTCGGGCGTGTAGCCAGAGGCACGCAGGTTGGCGAGCACGTGGCCGAGCTTGTTGCCGAACATCTTTGATACGCCGGTGCCGGTATCGACCATCACGATGCGCTGGCCGGTGTCGATGACGAAGGCATTCACCGACATGGGCATCGCGGGCGTGAGGTAGTGCTTCGCGAGCAACGCCTTCAGCTTTGCCGGGCTGGGCTTCTTGAACACCTCGGTGACCGGCATGTCGAGCGTGCCATCCCACAGCGCGGTGACGGTGATGCGGCCGATCTGCGTGCGGTACCAACCCGGGCTTTCGGCGAGCGGCTCGGCAGCGTGCGAAGCCAGGCCCGCGGTGAGCGCGAGCAGGCCGGCGATGAAGCGCAGCACGGCATGTACGTACCGATTCTTCAGACCATCGACGATTGGCCTTCGGGTGGAGCGGGGCCAGAAGCGAGCCGCGTGGACAGCGGCGTGGGTGCCACACAGGATGGTCGTCATGAAGAATGCCTACGTCTTGTTGTTCCTCGCAATCGTCGCAGAAGTGGCGGCCACGAGCTTCGAACGCGGGCCAGATCGTGATCACAACCTGTTCTCCACGTCGGCGGTGCACTGAGCAAGGCGGCCGGGCAAGCACGCAAGCCTCTGCCCGTTCGGGCTGAGGTATCGAAGCCCTCACTGCCCTTCGATACCGCAGGGCGAACGGAGCTTGCCGGGGTCACCAATCAGGAGCTTGGCTGAGAGCGCAAATAGAAAACCCGCTCAGCCTGAGAGAGCCTCAGGCTGAACGGGTGTTTCTTCGGGAACCTTTCTGCGAACACCAGGCCCCGAGGGGACCCGTGATGCGCTTAGGCGATGTCGAAACGATCGAGGTCCATTACCTTGGCCCATGCGGCCGAGAAGTCGTCGACGAACTTCTTCTGGGAGTCCGAGCTGGCGTAAACCTCGGCAATGGCACGCAGCTGCGCGTTCGAGCCGAAGACCAGGTCGACACGCGTGGCCGTCCACTTCGGCGCGCCGGTCTTGCGGTCGCGCCCTTCGAACTGCTCCTGCGTGCCCGAGGTGGACTTCCACTCCGTGCCCATGTCGAGCAGGTTGACGAAGTAGTCGTTGCTCAAGGTGCCCGGCTTCTTGGTGAGAACGCCCTGCTGGCTCTGGCCGACATTGGCACCCAGCACGCGCAAGCCACCGACGAGCACGGCCATCTCGGGTGCCGTCAGCGTGAGCAATTGCGCCTTGTCGATCAGCAACAACTCGGCAGGCACGGCATAGCGCGACTTCTGGTAATTGCGAAAGCCATCGGCAACCGGTTCGAGCGGCGTGAACGAGGGCACGTCGGTCTGCGCCTGAGAAGCGTCGGTGCGGCCGGGCGAGAACGGAACCTTGGTCTCATGCCCTGCATCGGCAGCAGCCTTCTCCACGCCGGCAGTACCCGCCAGCACGATCAGGTCGGCGATCGAGATTTTCTTGCCGCCCTTCTGCGCAGCGTTGAACTGGCTGCGGATGCCTTCCAGCACGTTCAGCACCTTCGCCAGTTGCTCGGGCTGGTTGACGGCCCAGTCCTTCTGCGGTGCGAGGCGGATGCGCGCGCCGTTGGCGCCGCCCCGCTTGTCGGAGCCGCGGAAGGTGGAGGCCGAGGCCCAGGCGGTCGACACCAGTTCGGCCACCGTCAAGCCGGATGCCAGCACCTGCTTCTTGAGCGACGCGACATCCTGTGCGTCGACCAGTGCGTGGTCGACCGCGGGGATCGGGTCCTGCCAGATGAGTTCTTCGGCCGGCACTTCAGGGCCGAGGTAACGGGCACGCGGCCCCATGTCACGGTGGGTGAGCTTGAACCAGGCGCGTGCGAAGGCATCCGCGAACTGGTCGGGGTTGGCCAGGAAACGACGGGAGATCTTCTCGTAGGCAGGGTCGAGCCGAAGCGAGAGGTCGGTGGTCAGCATGGTCGGTGCGAGGCGCTTGGAGGCGTCGTGCGCATGCGGAATGGTGCCGGCACCGGCGCCGCCCTTGGCGACCCACTGGTGCGCGCCTGCGGGGCTCTTGGTCAGCTCCCATTCGAAGGCGAACAGGTTCTCGAAGAAGTTGTTGCTCCACTTCGTCGGCGTGGTGGTCCAGGTGACTTCGAGGCCGCTCGTGATGGTGTCGGCGCCCTTGCCGGTGGCAAAGCCGTTCTTCCAGCCGAAGCCCTGGGCTTCGAGGCCGGCCGCTTCGGGCTCTTCTGCGACGTGCGATGCCGCAGCCGCACCGTGCGTCTTGCCAAAGGTGTGGCCGCCGGCAATCAACGCGACAGTCTCTTCGTCGTCCATGGCCATGCGGCCGAAGGTGTCGCGGATGTCGCGCGCTGCGGCGAGCGGGTCGGGGTTGCCGTCCGGGCCTTCGGGGTTGACGTAGATCAGACCCATCTGCACGGCAGCCAGCGGATTCTCGAGATTGCGCGAGTGCTTGTCCCCGTCGGCATCGTCTTCGGAGACCAGCACGCCGCCTTGCTTCTCGACGCCTTCGGAACCATGGGCGTAGCGCAGGTCGCCGCCGAGCCAGGTGGTCTCGCGGCCCCAGTACACGTCTTGATCGGGTTCCCACACATCGGGGCGGCCGCCAGCGAAGCCGAAGGTCTTGAAGCCCATCGTCTCGAGTGCGACGTTGCCCGTCAGGATCATCAGGTCGGCCCACGAAATCTTGTTGCCGTATTTCTGCTTGATCGGCCACAGCAGGCGGCGCGCCTTGTCGAGGCTCACGTTGTCCGGCCAACTGTTCAAGGGCGAGAAGCGCTGCTGGCCACGGCCCGCACCGCCGCGGCCATCGCCGATGCGGTAGGTGCCGGCGCTGTGCCACGCCATGCGGATGAACAGCGGACCGTAGTGCCCGAAGTCTGCGGGCCACCAGTCTTGCGAGTCGGTCATCAACGCGGCGAGGTCTTTCTTCACCGCAGCCAGATCGAGGCTCTTGAACGCCGCGGCGTAATCGAAGTCATTGCCCATCGGGTCGGACTTGGATGAATGCTGATGCAGCAGGTCCACACGCAACTGCTTGGGCCACCAGTCGCGGTTGGTCGTGCCACCGCCTGCTCCGCCGTGGTCGACGGGGCACTTCGATTGAGCTTTTTCGTTTGCCATTTGGGCAACTCCTGCTTGATGAGGGAAAGTGATCAGGGACGGACGAATTCTGTTGCAAGGAACGTGTCGTCGCGACTGAAACGCTCTATCCCATCGATAGCTGACCGCTCTGCGCTAAACGGCTTCGTACCTGCGCTGCCGTGTGCGCATGCCGATCTGTGGCGACGCACAGAGCGGCGAGTGTGCTCCGATTCATGACCGATCGGTGACCGCCTGGCGATCGCTGCTATTTCGATGGGGGAGGTGAGTTCGCAGGCCCGGCACGCAGGCCCACGCGGGTGTTGTGAAACTCGTAGAGATAAGCCGCGCGGCACGCCTTGCCGCGCTGCGTCGAGCGCAGCAGCTCGTCGGCTTCGAGGCTTCTGATGCGTCGGCGCAGCTCTCTTGCCATCTGGCCGACCGTCCAGGTCGAAACAGATGCGCAGAACGTTGGCACCTCTCTCGGTGTGAGCAGCGCCAGCACGAAGCCTGTGCAGCGGCCCGCCGCGGTACGCACCGCTTCACGGTGTGCATCGACAGCCTTCGAGCGGCTGCCGCGGGCCAGCTGGATCGAGAGGCTCACCGCATTCAGTTCACACCGGGCGGTGCTCTCGTTCAGGGCCACCATGTCGAAGGAGCCGCTCAGGTACTCGTTGACCTTGTCGGCTCCTTGCCTGGACAGACGCTGCTCCAGGTCAGCGACCAATGCGTCAGATGCCGTGGCGGCCGTCGGGTAAACGACGGCCGCAACGAGAAAAGCGAGCAGCTTGCGCGGCAAGCTCAGGCCCGAACGGGCAGCTTCCAGTTCGGCCTGATGAAGTGGCAGGTGTAGCCGTTGGGAATGCGCTCCAGGTAGTCCTGGTGCTCGGGCTCAGCCTCCCAGAACGGGCCGGCGGGCGCGAGTTCGGTGACCACCTTGCCCGGCCACAGGTCCGAGGCGTTGACGTCGGCGATGGTTTCTTCGGCCACGCGCTTCTGCTCTTCGCTCGTGTAGTAGATGGCCGATCGGTAGCTCAGCCCCATGTCGTTGCCCTGCCGGTCCTTGGTGGTCGGGTCGTGGATCTGGAAGAAGAACTCCAGCAATCGGCGGAAGCTGATGCGCTCGGGGTCGAAGACGATCTCGATGGCCTCGGCATGCGTGCCGTGGTTGCGGTAGGTGGCATTCGGCACGTCACCGCCGGTGTAGCCCACGCGCGTGGAGACCACGCCGTCGTCTTTGCGGATAAGGTCTTGCATGCCCCAGAAGCAGCCGCCTGCCAGCACTGCGCGTTCGGTAGTACTCATTTCACTTCCTCCACTTGGTCGATGTAGGCGCCATAGCCTTGCGCTTCCATGTCATCGCGGTGGATGAAACGCAGCGAGGCCGAGTTGATGCAATAGCGCAAGCCGCCGCGGTCACGCGGGCCGTCGTTGAACACGTGCCCGAGGTGGCTGTCGCCATGCGTCGAGCGCACTTCGGTCCGCACCATGCCGTGTGCGGTGTCGGTCAGCTCGTTGATGTGCGCCGGCTCGATCGGCTTGGTGAAGCTGGGCCAGCCGCAACCCGACTCAAACTTGTCGGACGAAGCGAACAGCGGCTCGCCCGAGACGATGTCGACGTAGATGCCGGGTTCGTCGTTCTCGAGGTATTCACCGGTGCCCGGCCGCTCGGTCGCGCTCTGCTGCGTGACACGGTATTGCTCGGGCGACAAGGCGGCCACGGCTTCGGGTGTCTTCTGGTACTTCGGCATGACTTTCGTTCCCTTCTGGAAGGCGTTGGTAAAGGGTGGCTGAGGAGTATGACTGCGGCGACGCCGCCGGGTTCACTGGCAGGCTGTAGACCTTCATCGGGCAGTGGCTAGGCGCCGGCTGCGGCCCTCTGATGTCGGCCGCCGCGCTGGCTTCTTACACCTAGGGCGCCACCAGACTCACACCGGCGAGGGCTGGATTTGCGGTCAAGGTGGGCGTTTGCAAGGGCCCTTGCGCCGCCTTGCGCGGCACGCTTCGCAAAAGCTCGTTCACGCGCGGGCCGACGTACTTGAACGCGCTCTGCAAGGTCACCGCCCCACCCTGCGCGGCCTTGCCCGACAAGGCTTCTATCAGCGCATAGGTGAAGGCGCCGTGCCTGGGCGCGGTGCCGGCAGCGTTCTGCGGAACTTCGTATGACTCCTGGTCGCCTTGCGAGGCGGAGAGCACGGCGATCTGTGCCGAGGCGCTGCGCTTGGCCAGCGCATACGGGTCGCTGCGGCCGTCGGCGCTGCCGGAGTGGCAGGTGTCGAGCACGAGGATGCGCTTGCCGGGCACGCGCTTGAGCAAGGTGTGCAGTTCGGTGCCGCTCATCAGGCTGGCTGCGGAGCGCACGTCGACCGGCTGGCCAGGCTTGGCGGTGAAGACGTTGAGCAGGTCTTGCTGGCTCGCGTCCTTGGTGACGAAGTAGTACTCGCCCGAGGCCGGGTCGGGCGTGAAGCCGTGCGAGGCGACGAACACGAGCACGGTGTCGTCGGGGCTCACTTTTTCGAGCTCTTGCAGGCGCGAGACGAGGTTGGCCTTGGTGGGCTTGTCGGCGCTGTCTTCGGTGAGCAGCACGGTGCTCACGCTGCTGAAGAGCTTGCCTGTGTGGCGTGTGATCACCTCGGCCAGCTCGCGTGCGTCGTTGGTGGTGTTGGGGAGCTGGCTGATCTGCAGCTTGCAGCTCTTTGACGGGTCTTTCTCGGCCTCGCAGGCGAGCACGCTGTCGAAGCGGGAGACACCGGTGACCACCAGCCACAGCTTGCCGGGCCGGGCGCGCGCGGGTGCGGGCTGTGTGAGCGGGGCCGATTCGTCGATGCCCAGCGAGCGCTCGGTCTCGGCCTCGACGCGGATCACGGAGGCCGCGCTGCCCACACGTGCGTTCACCGTGCGATTGACGCGCTGCGAGTCGGCCGCGCTCACCAGTCGGTCGGCTGCGCGCAGCACGGGCACGCCGTCGACGTACACGCCCAGCTCGCTGATGGCGGCGCCGGTGCTCTCGGCACTCAATCGCACGGCCACGGTGCCGGGCTCGCTGCCGGGTGTGATGGACTCGATGCTCACGCGCGGCGCGGCCATCTGCCGCAGCGTCTCGGCGAGCTGGTCGGCCGCGGCGATGGCGGCGAGCGTGGTGGCGCGCAAGGCAGTGCGCACGAGGTCGGGCCGGTAGAGCTTGCGTTCGAACTGCACCGCGCGAAAGAAGTCGGGGCTCTGCGCGTCGCCGCGGTTCACCAGCCAGCCGACGTACTGGTCACCTTGCGGTGACGAGGCATAAAACCCATCGCCACGCCAGGCCACCCAGTCGCTGCCGTTGGCGTGCACGAAAAGGCCGAGCAGCTCGCGCCCGCTGTCCACGCCGTACCAGCGGATGGTGCCGTCGCCCAGCGCCACGACCACCTTCTTGCCATCGCCGGTGATGAGCGTGTGGTACGCGGCGGCGGGCAGGTAGGGCGGGTTCTCCCACGCCTTGAGCGGCTTGCCTTGCCCGTCGACCATGCGCAGCCGCCATTGCGTGCCGATGGCGGCAATGGGTTGCGCGGCGTGCACGGCCCAGCTCCACACACTCTCTTCGCGGTCCATCGCCACCGGCTTGCCGTTCACGAGCGTCTTGTCGCGGTAGGCGTAGATGCCGGTCTGTGTGTCGACCTGGGCCGCGCCGCTGCGGCGCGCGGGTTGCAGCGCCTTGTCGTCGAGGCCGTCGGTGGTGAGCACCTTGAGCTGGTTGATGGTGGCCAGGTTCACGCGCAGTCGCGTGGCGTCGCCGCGGGCGAACACCAGCGACTGGCCGTCGGCCGAGACGCGGAAGGCGTCGGCATCGGCGCGCTGGGCGTAGAAGTCGATGTTGTCGGGCAGCATGCGCATGGGCTGGCCATCGCGGTCGATCATCACCTGGCCGTCGGCATTCAGGCGCGTGATCGAGGGCACGGTGGTCGACAGCACGATCTGCCCTTGCGGCAAGAGCAGCATGTTGCTGATCTGCTGGCGGCCGGCATTCCAGCGTTCGAGCGCGCCGCTGAGCGGGTCGCGCACACGGTAGATGGGCGTGGGGCCGTCGCCTTCGACGTTGCCGCTCACGTAGAGCGTGGCGCTGTCGGGCGACCAAGCCACGCAGCAGAGCGACTGCTGGTCGGCCTCGGCGGCGCGCAGCGTGCGCTTGACCGTCAGCGTGGCCGCGTCCATCAGCGTGACTTCGGGCTGGTAGCGGCCGCCATCGGCGCGGTAGCGCACGCCGAAGGCCAGCCACTTGCCGTCGGGCGAGAAGCGGATGCCGCCGAGCTGCGAGCCGGTGCACTGCGGCTGGCCGGCAGGCACCGGCGGGTACTGGTTGCGGAAGGCGAGCGCCATGTCTTTCGCATACACGCGCACGCAGCCGTCTTCGGAGGTGGACGCGAGCCGCCCATCGGGCGCGAAGTGCACGAAGGTCACCGGCGCGGCGTAGGCGTTGTCGGTGCCGAGCGAGGCGCCGGTGTCGGCGTCGACCACCTGCACGCCGCCACGCGCCAGGCCCACGGCGAGGCGCTTGCCGTCGGGCGAGAGGTCGAGCGAGATCACCACGTCGTTCTCGAAGCGGGCGATCTTGCCGACGATGCGGCCGCGTTCGGCGTCGACGGTGTAGACGTGCGCGGCGCGGTTCCATTGCCAGCCGGTGACGCCGGCCACGTAGACGCGCTTGCCGTCGCGGCTCACGGCCAGGCCGTGGGGGGTACCTTCGAGACCGGGCTCCGCCGGCAGGTAGACGGTGCGCAGCAACTGCAGGTCGGCCATGCGCCAGATGCGCAGGGTCTTGTCGAGCGAGACGGTGTAGAGGCGGGAGTAGCCAGCGTCAGCGCGAATCTGGCCGACGGGGGCGTTGTGCATTTCTTGCACGACGCGGAGTTGCGGAGTGGTGTTCGGGGTGGCGGCGAAAGCCAGGCCAGTGCAAAGGGAGGCCAGCACGAACCAGTACTTGATGGGCGACATCCTCAATCACCCTCCGCTGGCCTGGGCGTGCGCAACGCCACCTGACGCACGCTGGCCACTACTTCGCCGCCGCGCAATCCCGCTCGGTCTTGCCATCGGCAGGCTTGACGGGTTGCAGCGACTCCGGCGCACACACCGCGCTCGTGCTCGACGTGCCCAGGCGATAACGGCGCTTGAACACGTTGAAGGCCGAGCCCGGCACCGCAGAGCCGCGGCCGAGGTCGGCCTGCGAGGCGGCGCGCACGCCGAAGAGCACCTCGCCTTCGCCCAACCCGCCGCCCGGCGTGCCGTCGGCGCCGGCCACCGGCAACACCGGGATGCTGTCGGTCGGCGTGGTGGGCTCGGGCGGTGGCGGCGTACCGCTGCCGGTCTGCCCCGCAGGTGCGGTGGCGCCACCGGCGCCCTGCCCGCTCGCCGAGCCGGCGCCCGTGCTGCCGGCAGTGCCAGCGGCCAATGAACCGAAGCCCGCGCCGACGCCGGCAAAACCCACCGTGCTGTTGTTGAAGCCGGGGATGCCACCGAGACCCGGGATGGCGACGCCGGTGTTGGAGTCGAAGTGACGCTGGCCGCTCGCCGAATCGATGATGCCGTCGTACACGAACACGCGCGTTCCGGGCCGCGAGCCGCTGGCTTGCGAATCGGCCAGGCTGCCCGCCACGTTGTAGACGCGCGGTGCGTCGAGGTCGAGGCGGTCGATGGGCTGGAACGGCACCGGCTGTGCGAACCCGGGGTCGAGCAGCGAGTAGGTCGGCGCAAGGGTCGCGCCCGTCATCACCGGGGCCGAGGACCCGCTGCCGGTGGCGGCTGGATAGACCGACGCAGACACCCGTACGCCATTGGCGCTGCCGGCGACGCTGAGCGCCGGCGTGACGAGCCGCACATCGGCGATGGCACCGACGGGCTGCCAATCAGCAACGGTCCATGCGCCGGCCGAGCTTGCGCCGGCCGGTGGCGTGGCGGGCAGCGCGGCCAGGTTCAAGGTCACTGGCGAGATCGCAGTGATGGTGGCCTTGTCGGTCGTGCCCGCCACCAATTGGAAGGTGATCGTGACCTGCCCCGCCGCCGAGCTGGCAATCGCCTGCGTCTGCGTGCCGCCAACGTCGACATACGTGCGCGTAGCCAGCACCGGCACGGTCACGGTGAAGACACCGTTGGCAGGCACGGTCGCAGGGAAGGCTTTGGCCGAAACCTGGAGGCCGCTGACCGCGTCGTCGCGGCTGAAGAACGGCGTCGCATCAGGGGCAATCATCTGCAAGGTGGAACTCCAGATGAAGCTGGACAAGTCGCCCGTCTCCAGGAAGCCCAGCACCTTGAGGCCGATGCCCTGCGTGGCGCCGACCACGCCAGCGTCGGTGGGGGCGGAGACGATCGCCGCCTGACTGGGTGCGACGAGCGTGGGCAGCGGGTCGGTCAGCCGCATGGCGGTCTGCGGGGTGTGGTTGCCCACGCCCGCGATGGTGGTGGTGCCGATCTGCACCAGCCGGCTGGCGGGGGTGCCGGTGGTCGCGGCCACGAGCGTGCCGGCGTTGGCTGCGTCCTGGAAATTGGCCACGTTGTTGGCCACCTCGATCTTGGCGATCTCCTGCAGCACCGACGGGTTGGGTTGGCCCGCAACACCGACGACCTGCGTACCGGCGTTCGCGTTGCCCGGTGCCACCACGCCCGCGGCGGTGACGTTGTAGATGGCCAGCGCGCTGGCGAGCTGCGGGTTGTCGTTCGGGTCGAACGTGCCTTGCAGCATGCCGGCCTGCTGGTAGCTGCCGTCGGGGTTGCGCACGCGCAGACCCGCAGCATCGACGATGAAGCCCAGCGCATCGGTGCGCACGTCGTGCAAAGGCGGCGGGGCACCGGGGCCCGCTTCGTACCACGCGAGGCGATAGGTCTCGACCGGCAGCTGCGCCATCTCGACCGTGTTGTCGAACAGGCCCAGCACCTTGCCGCCGATGCGGATGCCGTAGCCCGTCTTCTGGTCGTCGGTGCCGCCGCGCACGCCATCGGCGCCCACCGAATCCCAGCCGCGCGAGTACACGCTGCTGCCAAGGTAGACGCCATCGGTAGCCTGCGTGTTGCCGCCGGTGAGCTCGATGTCGCCCTTGTTCACCGCGATCTCGTTGTTGCTGACGATGCGGCGGCCTGCGGTGACCGACAGGCCCGGCGCGGTGTCGGTCGGGTTGGCGTTGCCGTCGAGGTTCAGGCCGTTGAGCTCCACCGAGCCCTGCAGTGCGTTGATCACCATGCGCCCGACGTTGGGCCGGTACTGTGCGAGGTAGCCACGCGCGTAGTCCACGTAGCCCGTGTTCAGCAGCACCGTGTTGCCGCCGAAGCTGCCGCTGGCGTTGCCGCCGAGCCCACGCTTGAGCACGACGTTGCCCGTGTCGGACGTGAGCTGCACGCGGTTGTAGGCAATCATCTCGCCGAGGTTCACATCGCCTGCCGCATGCACCGTGATGACGGAGTTCGTGCCATTGGCCCCGGCGTCGAGCGTCGCGTTCTGCGCGGCATCGATGCCGGTGCTGCTGGCAAGCACGTTGACCGTGCCTTGCGTCGAGTCGAGCGCGATGGTGCCGGCGTGCGTCTGGATGTCGCTGTTCACGGTCAGGGCACCCTGGCTCGTGAGGCTGAGGTTCACATCCCCATCGGCGCGAATGCCGCCGTTGCCGATTGTGAGCGTGCCGCCGCGCGAGGTGAGCGACACGCTGCCGGTGTTGGTGGTCGTCGCGATGCCGGCGCCTGCCAGCAGCGACACCGCGCCGCCAGCACCGATCGTCACCGGGCCCTGGCTGAACAGCGAGCTGTCGCGCAGCGTGACGCTGCCTGCGCTGCTGTCGACCGAGATGCCGCCCGTGCCGGCGATGCCGCCAGCGAGGTCGATCGCGTCGCGTGCCGTGATGGCAATGGTGGTCGGCCGCGCGATGGTGCTGGCGTTGACAGCACCGGTGTTGGCTGCGATGGGCTTGCTGACGGTCACGCCCCCTGCGGCTGCGCTGAGCGTGATGCTGCCCTGGCCGAGCAAGGTGCTGGCATTGACGCCAGTGTTGCCACCGACCAGCACGTTGCCCGCGGTGGCCTGCAGGTTCAGCGGCGCGGCCGTGGTGCCGGCCTGGCCGGCGTTGGCTTGCAACGTCATGCCGCCCGCGCTCAACAGCCCCCCTTCGGCCGCCGTGGCACCTCGCGAGGTGATGTTGCCGCTGCTGGTGGTGATGGCGATGCCACCAGCGCCGGCGTTGACACCGGCCAACGCCACCGGGCCGGCCGCGTTGACGGTGAGGCCGCCCGTGGCCGCAGTGCCGCCGCCGGTGATGGCTTGGTGCACCGTGACGCCGCCACCTGTGGAGGTCAGCGCGGACGTGCCGATGCTGATAACCGCGCCCACGTCGATGGACTGGCCGGCCGTGAGGTCGACCGTGCCGGCCGAGAGCACGCCCACATTGTTGGCTGCCGTGGTGATGCTGCCGCCGGCGTCTACGTCGACATTGCCGCCCACGCTCTGGATCACGGCGGTGCTCAAGCCGACGTTGCCGGCGCCGCTGCGCACCGTCGCATTGCCCTGCACCAGCGCGCCGTTGAGGCTCACGTTGCCGGCACCATCGACGTTCAGGCTGGCCACTGGTGCCGCCGTGCCGTTGGCGCTGGCCGCGACGATGGCGTTGCGCACGTTCACCGTGCCGCTCGCGCTGCGGATGTCGACCGCGCCGCCAGCGAGCACCTGCCCGACGTCGAGACCCCCACCGCCGCGCAGCGTGGCGTTGCCGGTGCCGGTGTAGAGCAGCGCCGTGCCGGTGGTGCTGAGCGTGCCGTTGGTGGCGGTGAGCGCGAGTGCGCCGTCGTTGAGCGCGATCGTCTGGTTGACGGTGAGGTTGTTGCCGGCCGTGAGCGTGAGGCCACCACCGGCCACTCCAGTGCCGCCGGTGACCAAGCCGTTGACCTCGGAGTCGACGGTGATGTTCTGGTCAGCCGTGAGCGTGACGTTGCCGCCGCGGGTGAGGAAGTAGCGCAGCTGGTCGGCGGCGATCTCGGAGTCGCCCGAGGTCACGGTTCCGATGGTCAGGTTGGTCGGGTCGAGCAGCAGCGAGCCTTGCTTGCCGTGGGTCGCGAACATGTCGACATCGCCCATGAAGCCGAGCTGGCCCTTGGACGACACCTCCACCTGGCCGCCGTTGCCGCTGGCCGTGCCGCCGCTCGCCTTGATGCGCCCTGCGAATTGCGTGCTGCGATCGGACCACACGGCCACGATGCCGCCATCGCCGACGCTGCCGGCGCTGGCATCGATGACCGCCCCGGCCTCGATGTTCACCTGCTGAGCATGCGCGAGCGGGCCCTGGCCTTGCCAGTCGCCGCCGATGGCAATGCTGCCGGCGCCGCCTGCGGCCGCAAGCAAGGCGGTGGGTGCGAGGCGCACGTCGCGGCCGGTCACTTCGATGCGGCCGCCAACGTCGCCCGATGTTTCCAGCGTGCCGCTTACCGACACCTTGGTGTTGGCATCGCCTTGCAGCGAGATCAGCCCCGGCGCGGTCGCAAACGAGGTAGCCCGAACCACGCCGCTCACGTTGATGATGTTGTCGACCAGTTGTTTGACTGTCGCGGCACTGAGCTGCACTCGCCCGCCCTGCGCATTGATCTGGCCCGACTGGTCGACGATGGCGGCGAGCGGCGTGCCGCTGGCGTCGGTGAGCGTGTTCATCGCGGCCGGGTCGACGATCAGGTTGACGAGCTTGTCGCCATAGAGGTCGAGCACGAAGGCATCGCCCGCAGCGAGCGCCACCTTGCCGAGGCGTGCGTTGATCACACCGCTGTTGGCCACGTTGCGGCCGACCAGCGCGGCGAAGCCGCCCTCGCCCACCGTGATGCTGCCCTGGTTCTCGACGCGAGCACCGGCCTTGCCGGGCTGGTTGAAGTCGAGCTTGCCGGCCATGAAGTTGCTGTTGCTGATGTTGGCGGTCGACGCCGTGAGGGCGCCCACATCCACCTGCGCCGAGCGGCCGAACAGGATGCCGTTGGTGTTGACCAGGAACACCTGCCCGTTGGCGTTGACGCGGCCGAAGATGGCCGACGCCTCGTTACCCACCACGCGGTTGAGGATGGCCGAGCTGGCGTTTGGCTGCACGAAGTTCACCGTCTCGCTGCTGCCCACGTTGAACGAGCGCCAGTCGATGGCGGCGCGCTGCGAGCCTTGCGTGATCGTGGTCGTGGCACCGCTCTGCTGGATGGCGGCTTGCCCGGCCGTCACCGTGCCGCCCTGTGGCGCGGCAAAGGCGAGAGGAACTGCCAGCATGGCGGAGGCCGCCGCGCCGGGCCGGAAGATGCGCGAGATCTCGACTGCGAGTGGGCGCGCGGCGAACGGAGTGCGTGAACGTTGGATTGCGGTTGCCATGGCTTGCCTCGCTCTCAGAAATCGATGCCGATGCCCGCGAACACGCGCACATCACGGTTGCCTTCACTGATCACATCGCGGCGGCCGGGCTTGGCCACTTCGAGGTAGCCTCGCGTTCGCCGCGAGCCGCTCACCCGCACGCCGATGCCGGCCGAGCTGAGCGAGGTCGACGCGTAGCCGCCGTCGGCCTGCCGGCGCTTCACGCTGCCGCCGTCGCCGTACGCGTAGACCGTGGAGGCGAAGCCAGCGATGCCGAGGTCGTAGCGCACTTCGAGCTTCACGGCCGCGCCTTTCTCGCCGATGACTTCGGACGGGTCGAACGCGCGGAGGAAGGTCTCGCCGCCGAGGCCGAGTTGTTCGGCGGTGGGCAGCTTGTCCTTCGACGTTTGCGCCGTGCCGGCGAGCAGCGCCGACCAGTTGCCGCCCAGGCTCTGCAGGCGCGCAGCGTAGGCCGTGAGCTTGCTGAACTGCGGATTGGCGTCGACGCCCGGGTCGCCCTCTTTGGCCGCGCCGAGGCCCGACAAGCCCTTGGACCATTCGATATCGAGCAGCGAGATGCCGCCCCAGTTGTCAGCGTAGTCACCGGTGAGGCCGAAGCGCAGCGCGCGGACGCGGTCTTCGGACGCGCGGCTGCCGGCGATGTCGGCGGTGTTGTTGTAGCCGTTGAACCCGCCGCGCAGCGAGAGGTTGCTTTGGCGGCTGCGCAGCAGCGGGTAAGCGAGGCCGAGCGACACGTTGGTGCTGCGGGTGTCGATGTTGCTGAAGGCGATCTCGGTGTCGGGCTCGGAGCGCGAGGCCGACGCACCGAGCTGCAGCTTCAAGCCGTTGCCGCCAAGCGGCACGTCGCCGCTGTAGGCCAGCAGATTCAGGCGCTTGCTGCCGGCGGTGACCCAGCGCAGGTTGTGGCGGTCGAAGTCGGCGATGGCGTCGTGCACCTCGGCGCTGGCTTCGAAGCGCACGCGGCCTTGCGCGGGCGTGCTGCGGTTGTGCAGCGAGAGCGAGAACTCTGTGCGCTTGAGGCTGGCCACCACTTCGAGGTCTGACGCGCCGGGCGTGGCGCTCGGGCGCAGGTTCGCTTGCGCCGAGACACCGGCCAGCTCGCCGATCAGCAGCAGGCTGCGCTCGAGCGTGGCCAGGCGCAGCGGCCGCTCCCGACGCACCGGTTCCAGGTAAGGCAGGAGCTTGGCCTCGGGCAAACCGGTGACGGAGATCTTGTCGATGAAGCCTTCGATCACCTCGATGCGCAGCACGGCCACGCCGACGGTGCGGATGTCTTGCGCCGGGATGATGGCCTGCGACAGGATGAAGCCCGCCTCGCGGTAACGCGCCGAGATGGAAGCCGCAATACCGAAGGCTTCGGCCAGCGTGATGGGCTTGCCGATCAGCGGCGCCCAGATCGGCGCCAGCGCATCGGTGGGCATGGAGGTACTGCCGTAGACCTGCACCTCGCCCAGCAGAAAGCGCACGTCTTGCGCGCCGGCGGGCACCTGCTCGGCGAAGCGCGGCGTGTCGATGCGCACGCTGTCGCGACGGACCGGTTGCGGCGGCGGGCGTATGTCGCTCTCGACGCGGCCGGGCTGAACGGCGCCGCCCTGCGCAAACGATGGAGCCGTGAAGCACGCGGCGACCATCACGATGCACAACGAAGCGGACAGCAAGGATCGGATGATTTGGCGCAAGGCAATTCCCCGGTTGTCAGCTGCGCACCCGAAAGCTGGGTCAGCGCGACGCGGATGTTGCAACCGAGCGGCGCACTTTCCAATCCCGCAATCCCAGTAAATGGGCATCGAGGTGACCTTGGTAACGGCCAGATAACGCGGGCCCGCACTTCGATCTAGGGGGATACGAGACTTAGCCGGTGGTGCGATTCGCGAAGTTCGGGATTGCCCGCGCTGACGGATCGGCACATGATGCTCGGCAATCGACACGCGACACGAGGGGTCTGTGTGAATCGAAGCACCACGCCGCTCGAGTTGGACGCCAGCTTCACGCTGGACGAAGCAGCACTTGCACAGCGCCGAGCCGCCAGCGTGCGCCGGTTGAACACCGTGCAGATCCCCGCGATGCGGGCCGTCGGCTTCGTGATCCTCTGCGCCATCGCCCTGCTTCAAGACTGGCGCAACAGCGGCAACGCGTTCCCGCAGCCAGGCGTCGTCTGGCTCGTTGCATTGAACCTGGCGTATGCCGCCGCGGCCTATGCCGTGCTGCGGTTCGGCCATGGCCGCAGCGGGCCGGTCAACCTCAGCCTGCTGCTCTTTCACGTGGACGTGCTGGTCTGGCTCGTCAACCTTCATCAGCTGGAACAGAGCCAGCTGTTCTTTGCCTACTTTCTGCTCGTGCGCGTGGTCGACCAGGTGGGCGACGGCTTTCGGCGCGCGCTGTACTTCGGCCATGTGGTGACGGCGGCCTACCTGGCGTATTCGGCCTGGGTGGCCTACCACCAGCCTGCGCTGGCCTTGTGGCCAGATCGACTGGGCATCGCCATGACGATGTACCTGCTGGGCATCTACCTCGCCATCACCGGGCTGGTGACGGAGCGGCTGCGCAACCGCACACGGCAGGCGGTGCGCACTGCGCGCGCACTCGTGGGCAGCCTGAACCAGAAGGCAGCCGCACTCGAAGCGCAGGCCGCCGAGCTCGAACACGCACGCCAGCAGGCCGAGCAGGCGAGCCTCGCGAAGTCGCAGTTCCTGGCCGTGACCAGCCATGAGATCCGCACGCCGATGAACGGTATCCTCGGTGCCGCGGAGTTGTTGATGGCGACTGCATTGACTGCCACGCAGCAGCGCTATGTGCAGATCGCGCACCGCTCGGCCACGGCGCTGCTGGGGTTGATCGACGATGTGCTCGACCTCTCGCGCATCGAGGCCGGCAAGCTGGCGCTGAACACCACGAGCGTGGACCTGCGTGCGCTCGTCACCGACGCGCTCGACCTGGTCGCGATGACGGTGCGCGACAAACCGGTCAGGCTGACCAGCGAGGTGGCCGCGAAGGTGCCACCCACGATGCTGGCCGATCCCTTGCGGCTGCGCCAGATGCTCGTGAACCTGCTGCACAACGCGGTGAAGTTCACCGACCAGGGCACCGTCGACCTGCAGGTGACCGTGCTCACCGAGACGCCTCACTCGCTGGGCTTGCGCTTCTCGGTGCTCGACACAGGCATCGGCATACCCGCCGACAAGCTCGCTTCGATCTTCGACGCGTTCACCCAGGCCGACAAGTCGACCACCCGGCGCCATGGCGGCAGCGGCCTGGGGCTGACCATCGTGAAGCAGCTGGCCGACCTGATGGGTGGCCAGGTGCATGTGGAAAGCAAGGTCGACGTGGGCTCGCACATATGGATCGAGCTGGAGCTGCAGAAAGCGCCCCATGTGGAGGCGCCGGCCGAGAAGCCGCAGGTCGATGAGCGGGAGACCTCGGTCTCGGTGTCGGTGCTGCTGGCGGAAGACGACTTCGTGAACCAGACCGTGATCGGCGAAATGCTTCAGCTGCTGGGTTGCGACGTCGACCACGTGGGCGATGGCCACGCCGCCTACAACGCCGCCCTCAGCAAACACTACGACATCATCTTCATGGACTGCCACATGCCGGTGATGGACGGCCACGAAGCCACTCGCCTCATCCGCGAAGAAGAGCTGCGGCGTGGGCAACACACGGTCATCGTGGCGCTGACGGCGGACTCGGTGGCGAGCGATCTGCAGCGCTGCATCGAGTCGGGCATGAACGCCGTGCTGACCAAGCCGGTGAGCAGCATGCAGCTTTCGTCCACCATCGCCCGCTGGACGGGGCGCCGCACCAGCCCGATCACACGGTGGTAGCCGCATGCCGGCAATCAACCTTCGGCGAGCACGGGTTGAGAAAAGCGTGACCCGCAGCATCGGAGGCTGCGCGATACCATGGCTGCAACCCGCCCCGCAAAGGATCTTTTTTCGATGGACAGCCTCGACCTTCAAGTTCTGACCCAGGCACGCCAATGGCATGCCGAAGGGCACGCCGTGCGCCTGGTCACCGTCATCGAAACCTGGGGCTCGGCACCGCGCCCGCCCGGTGCGCTACTGGCGATGCGGGGCGACGGCCTGGTGGTGGGCTCGGTGTCCGGCGGCTGCGTCGAAGACGACCTGATCGACCGCGTGCGCGCCGGCGAGAGCGTCGACCAGCCCTCGCTCGTGACCTACGGCGTCACCAAGGAAGAAGCCGCGCGTTTCGGCCTGCCCTGCGGCGGCAACCTGCGCCTGGTGCAGGAGCCTGTGCGCGACACCGCCTGGATCGACGAGGTGCTGGCGCGAACCCAGCGGCACGAATTGGTGGCGCGGCAGCTCGACCTGGGCACCGGCCTGGTGACGGTGAGTGCCGCCACCCGCGGCGACGAGTTCAGCTTCGATGGCCAGGTGATGCGCGCGATGTTCGGCCCGCGCTGGCGCATGCTGGTGATTGGCGCGGGGCAACTGTCGCGCGTGCTGGCGCAGATGGCGCTCGCGCTCGACTTCGAGGTGATCTGCTGCGACCCGCGCGACGAATACAACCTCACCTGGGACGTGCCCGGCACCCAGTTCAGCCGCAGCATGCCCGACGACCTGGTGCTCGAGCTGCAGCTCGACCCGCACAGCGCCGTGGTGGCGGTGACCCACGACCCCAAGCTCGACGACATGGCGTTGCTCGAAGCGCTCAAGTCACCCGCGTTCTACGTGGGCGCGCTGGGCTCGCGCAGCAACACCGCCAAGCGCAAGGAGCGGCTGGCGATGTTCGACCTGTCGGCTGACGAGATCGGCCGCCTGCACGGCCCCATCGGCCTCGACCTCGGCGGGCGCACACCGGCTGAGATTGCGGTGTCGATCCTGGCCGAGATCGTGGCGGTGCGCCATGGCGTGACGCTGACGCAGAAGAAGCCGGTGGAGGCCGTCGACGCGTGCGAGTCGCGTACCGAATGAGGAAACCGCTCAGGCTGAGCGGACATGGCTCCGGCACAGGCGAATACAGATGATCCAGTGGCTGCGCCACCCGCTCGACCCGCTGCCTGATACGCGGCTGGCCCTGCCGCTCGGCTCCGACGCGCCGGGCCTGCTGGCGGCCGGCGGCGAGCTCACACCGCAGCGCCTGCAGGAGGCCTACAGCAAGGGCGTGTTTCCCTGGTACAGCGAAGGCCAGCCGATCCTGTGGTGGTCACCCGACCCGCGCATGGTGCTGTTCGTCGACGAGTTCAAGCTGTCGCGCTCGCTGCGCAAAACGGTACGCCATTTCGCGTGGGACAAGCGCTGCGAAATCCGCATCGACAGCGCATTTCGGCGCGTGATCACCGCCTGCGCCAGCACGCCGCGCGAAGGCCAGGCCGGCACCTGGATCGTGCCGGAGATGATCGACGCCTACTGCCAGTGGCACGCGCTCGGCACGGTGCACAGCTTCGAGACCTGGATCGACGGCAGCCTGGTTGGCGGGCTCTACGGCATCAACCTCGGCCGCATGTTCTTCGGCGAGTCGATGTTTTCGCACCGCACCGATGCCTCGAAGATCGCGATGGCGGCACTGGTGTGCTTTTGCCGCACCCACGGCATCGACCTGATCGACTGCCAGCAACGCACGGTGCACCTGGCGTCGCTGGGCGCGCGGGAGATCCCGCGAATCGAATTCGAGCAGGCCATCACCCCACGCGTCAGAGAGTCATCCATCGGCGATTGGACCTATCATCCCGCCATGTGGGCGCAGCTGGAAACCGAAGGGTCTGAACCCAGGCGCGCGCCCCACCAGGAACCTGGCCCGTGACTCACCCGAAAGAGCTGCCGCTCTCATCGATCCAGTTCTATGCCACCGCGCCTTACCCGTGCAGCTACATCGCGGGTCGGATGGCACGTTCGCAGGTCGCCACGCCCAGCCATCTGATCCACGCCGACGCCTACTCGGGCCTCGTCGCCAACGGCTTCCGGCGCAGCGGCATGTTCACCTACCGGCCGTTCTGCGACGGCTGCCGCGCCTGCGTGCCGTTGCGCATCCCGGTCAAGAGCTTCGAGTCCACCCGCAGCCAGCGCCGCGCCTGGAAGCAACACAACAACCTGCAGGCGCGCGTGCTGCGCCTGTGCTTCGTGCCCGAGCACTACCAGCTCTACCTGCGCTACCAGGCCGGGCGCCACAGCGGCGGCGGCATGGACAACGACAGCGTCGACCAGTACACCCAGTTCTTGCTGCAAAGCCGCGTCAACTCCCGACTGGTGGAGTTTCGGGAGCCGTCGGCCGACGGACTGGGCACGCTGAAGATGGTGTCGATCCTCGACATCCTGAACGACGGGCTCTCTGCCGTTTACACCTTCTACGAACCCGAAGAGCACACCAGCTACGGCACCTACAACGTGATGTGGCAGATCGAGCAGACGCGATTGCTCAAGCTCAAGCACGTGTACCTCGGTTACTGGATCGGCGAGAGCAACAAGATGGCCTACAAGGCGCAGTTCAAGCCGCACGAGCTGCTGGTGAACGAGAAATGGGTGCCGGGCGAAGAGGGTTGAGGCGGGTCGCCACTGGCACCTGCGGCACGCGGGGCAGCAAACAGCAGCTGTCAGAGCGCCTTGTCAGCTCCCCACAAAACGCAGGGTGACGGCAACCAGCACTTCCTTGCCCGTGCCATCTGCAGTCGCAATCAAGACCTTGAGCGTTTGCACATCGGCAGGCACCGTGCCGGAAAAAGTGCGGCTGACCGGATCGAACTTGAGCCACGCGGGCAGCTCGCCGCCCCCTTCAGCCCGGGCACCCAGCGTGAGTGCGCCGGGAGCGTCGGGGCGCGCCAGCGCTTCAGGCGGAACGGCAAGCGTAAAGGCCGTGCCTTCTGCGACGGGAACCGTCACGACCATCCCAGTCGCCGGGTTGTCGGCTGCGCTTGGCGCGGCTGGGCCGCCACTCTCGGCAGGCGCCGGTGCGGCTTTTGCAGGCGCGCTCGGCGCGTCAACGACCGCGACGCTGGCCTGCACCACCGTCGCAGGGGCCACCAGCGGCGCTGCGATGCTTGGCGCGGGCTGTGGTGTCGGGGCCTGGATGATGGGTACCGGCGGTGGCTCAACAGGCGCTGCGGCCACGATGCTCGCCCGCAAGCCAGTCGGCTGCAGCAGGGCGTAGTTGCCCGCGTCGACACCGCTCAACGCGAAGCCGCTCACGCTGACGGGTTTCGCCGCTTCCACGTCCGCGTTGGCGAACTCTGCTCGACCCACGCCGGCCACGGTGACTGAATCATTGCCCAGCGCACTCACAACGGCCGTGCCGCTGAGGCTCGCCACGGGGGTCGCGTCGTAAACCTTGTTCAGGACCATGACGCCGCTGACGGCGAGCGTCGCCGCGGTGATGTTGGCCGCCAGTCCCGACGGTTGCATCGCGGTGTAGTTGGACGCATCCGCGCCACTGAGCGTGTAGCCGCTCACGATGACGGCCTTGCCGGTACCGACGTTCTTGTCCGCAAAGTTGCCGGAGCCCGGGCCTGCCACGGTGACTTCATCGCCCGCCAGCGCATTGACGGTCGCCGTGCCGGTGACACTGGCCACCGTGGTCGCGTCGTAGACCTTGTTGGAGGCAACAACCCCAGTGACGGCCAGATTCGCCGGGCTGATGTCGGCGGTTACGCTGCCTGGTTGCACCACGAGGTAATTGCCTGCGTCGGCGCCGGTGAGCGTGTAGCCGGTGACTGTCACAGCCTTGTTCGTGCCGGCGTTCTTGGTGGCGAAGCTGCCGGCGCCCGTGCCGCTGACAGCCACGTTGTCGCCCGACAGCGCACTCACCGAGGCGGTGCCCCCCAAGCTTACGGTGGTCGTTGCGTCGTACACCTTGCTAGATGCGGTGACGCCTGTGACCGCCAGACTCGCCTGCGTGATGTTGGCCGTCAAGCCGGTGGGCTGTGCGGCAACGTAGTTCATGGCGTCGGCCCCGGTCAGCGTGAAGCCGGTGACCGCCACTGCCTTGCCTGCACCCACGTTCTTGTTCACGAAGCTGCCTGAGCCCGTGCCCGCCACGGTGACGTCATCGCCCAGGAGCGCACCCACCGCTGCCGTGCCGGTGACGCTGGCGGTGGTGCTCGCGTCATACACCTTGCTTGATGCCGCCACGCCCGTGATCGCCAGGGTGGCCGTGGTGATGCTGGCGGTGACACCGGCTGGTTGCACCACGGTGTAGTTGCCTGCATCGGTGCCGACCAGCGAGTACCCCGTCACCGTGACAGCCTTGTTCGACCCGACGTTCTTGTTGGTGAAGCTGCCAGCGCCCGTGCCCATGACAGAAACGCTGTCGCCCGACAGCGCGCTCACCGAGGCGGTGCCCCCCAGGCTGGCGGTGGTCGTCGCGTCGTACACCTTGTTCGACGCGGCGACGCCTGATACAGCCAGACTCGCCTGCGTGACGTCGGCCGTCAAACCCGCGGGCTGACTCACCACGTAGTTCGCAGCATCGGTGCCGGTCAGGGTGAAGCCCGTCACCGTGACCGCTTTGCCCGTGCCGGCGTTCTTGTCGGCGAAGCTGCCGGTGCCGGAGCTCAAGAAAACGCTGTCGCCCGACAGCACATTCACTGATGCGGTGCCAACCAGGCTCGCTGTGGTGGTTGCGTCGTATACCTTGCTCGACGCGGTCACGCCCGAGACCGTCAGGCTCGCTTGCGTGACGTTGGCCGTCACACCCGTGGGCTGTGCGATGGTGTAGTTCGCCGCATCGGCACCCGTGAGCGTGTACCCGGTGACGGTGACGGCCTTGTTCGTCCCCACGTTCTTGTTGGCAAAGCTGCCCGTGCCGGTACCGGCCACCACAACGTTGTCACTCAACAGCGCGTTCGCGGCCGCGGTTCCGGTGAGACTTGCTGTGGTGGTGGCGTCATACACCTTGCTCGATGCGGTGACACCCGAGACGGCCAGGCTGGCTTGCGTGATGTTGGCCGTCACGCCGGTGGGCTGCACGAGGGCGTAGTTGCCAGCATCCGTGCCCGAGAGGGTGAAGCCTGTGACCGTCACCGCCTTGCTGGTGCCTGCGTTCTTGTCGACAAAGCTTGCGCTCCCAGCGCCACTCACCGAAACGACATCGCTCAGCAGCGCGCTGACCCCCGCCGTGCCGGTGAGGCTGGCGGTGGTGGTCGCGTCATATACCTTGCCCGACACCGCCAACCCGGTCACGGCCAGATTGGCCTGCGTGATGTTGGCCGTGAAGCCTGTCGGTTGCGTCAAGACATAGTTCGCTGCATCGGTGCCAGCGAGCGTGTACCCGGTGACTGTCACGGCCTTGCCCGTGCCCACGTTCTTGTCTGCAAAACTGGCAACGACCGTGCCGCCAACCGACACGTCGTCGCTCAGGAGCGGGTTGGCCGTCGCCGCGCCGATGAGGTGTGCCGTGGTGGTCGCGTCATACACCTTGGCCGACGCCGTGATGCCGCTGACCGTGGTCGCCCTGGGGGTGATGTTGAAGCTGATGCCGCTGCCCGACAGGCTGTAGTTGCTGGCCAGGCCCGTGCCATTGCCGAGCACCAGCGTGCCCGTCGCCACTGTCTTGCCGTTGCCCACGTTCTTGTCGATGGCGATGCCGCTGCCGCTCACCGTGAGGGTGTCGCCACCGACCAGGCTGCCCAGCGTCAACCCGCTGCCTGCCACACCCGTGGTGGCGTCATAGCTGCGGCTGCCCGTCGCGCTCACGATGTACGGCGTGATGGTGCTGGTGGTGTTGTCGACGTAGCTGACGGTGTAGTTGCCGTTGTGTACGCCATCGCCCACCGTGACGCCCGAGACGGTGACCGTCTTGTTGCCACTGCCCGCGTTCTTGTTGGCGAAGGCGAAGCTGCCACCCGTGAGCGTGTCGCCGCTGAACAGAGTGCCGCTGCTGACGGATGCCGTCGTCGTCACGCTCAGGCCACCGTCATAGACCTTGCTGGCATTGCTGGCAGTGAGCGTGATCGAGGCTGGCGTGATGCTGAACGAGGTGCCCGTGCCAAAGCTGATGGCGTAGCCGAGCGTGGATGTCAGGGAGCCCAGCACATAGCCATAGCTGCCCACGTCCTTGCCCGCAGCCCGTCCCAGCACGCCGCTCAATGCGGTGGATGCGTTGTCGGCCGTGGCCGGGTCGAACCCCGTCACCGCGTAGGTGAAGGTTGGGTCGGCAGCGCCATAGATCTTGGTCAAGTTGTCGGCGGTCACCGACAGCACCCTCGGTGCCGCCACCAGCGAGAACTGGGTGGCGCCATATGACGGCGTGACGTAGGTGCGCGCCGAGGTGACATCGAAGCTGCCGCTGTTCACACCGGAGCCAGCGCTCAGGAGCGAGAACGTGTCACCACTCAGGCTCACATAGCCATACCCGTTGATCTTGGTCAGCGCGAGGTTGCCGAACGAAGAGCCGGCGGTGCCGGTGTCCCCCGACAGCGCACCGGTCACGACCAGCCGGTCGAACTGGCCGGCACTTGTGCCGCCCAACTCTGCGTTGAGGCTGGCGCCGGTGGCCATTTGCAGATCACCATTGATCGTGAGCGTTCCCGTCACGCCGGTGCCGCCCGGGTTGATGCTGCCCTGGTTGACCAAGCCGGAAGCGCCCGTGCCCACGGCAATCGTTCCGCTGCCCGCCAAGCTGCCTGTGTTGACGAAACCATTGCTGCGGTTGAAGGTCGCACCGGCGTCAGCTTGAATCGTCCCGCTGTTGCTGAAGTTGCTGGTGTAGACGTACAGGGTCTGCCCGGGTGTGTTGGCGAAGAGACGGCCTGCGTTGATGACGGTGTTGCCGCCCCAGGTCTGGTTCAGGCTGCCGAAGCCTTGCACGGTCACGCCCGACTCGATCTGCAGGGTCTGGCCGTTGACGGAGAAGGTGTTGAGGTTGGTGCCAGCGAGGTTGAGCGTGGCGGTGCCGGGGGTCGTCAAGTGGTGCACGGTGCCGGCGGCCTGCCCGGTGTCCTGCCCGTTGAAGTACCAGTTGTTCGCACCGGCGTTGACGGTCACCCCGTTGGCCAGCGTGAGGTCGTTGTAGAGGTGCAGCTCACCGCTCACGTTGAGGGTCGTACCGCCCAGCGTCACGTTGTCGAGCCGGCCGCTGTTGCTGGTGAGGGTGGTGCTGTCGCTGCTGAGCACGGTGCCGTTGAGGATGCGACCGTACAGCGCGGTGAGCCCGCCGGTGCCGAAGAGGCCGCTGCCACCGATGTCCACCGAGGTGCCGGTGTTGTTCAGCACGCCGGTGAGGTTGACGCTGCCACCCGTGCGCGCGTAGCGCGCGCCGGTGAGATCGCCCACAGTGAAGGTGCCGCCGAGGTTCAAGCTGCCGCTGTCGACGTTGATCGTGCCGGTGTTGCTCCAGTTGCTGGCGTTGAGTGCCAGCGTACCGCCGCTGGCGTTGGCGGTGCCGCTGTTGCTGAAGCTCTGGGCCGAGATGTCCAGCGCGCCAGCGGTCGTGCCCACTGTGCCGCTGTTGCTGAAGTTGCTGGTGTAGACGTACAGGCTCTGGCCGGGTGTGTTGGCGAGCAGGGTGCCGGCGTTGACGAGGCTGTTGCCACCCCAGGTCTGGTTCAGGCTGCCGAAGCCTTGCACGGTCACGCCTGAATCGATCTGCAGGGTCTGCCCGTTGACGGAGAACGTGTTGAGGTTGGTGCCGGCCAGGTTGAGCGTGGCGGTGCCGGGGGTCGTCAGATGGTGCACGGTGCCGGCGGCCTGCCCGGTGTCTTGGCCGTTGAAGTACCAGTTGTTGGCACTTGCGTTGACGGTTGTGCCGTTGGCCAATGTGAGGTCGTTGTAGATGTGCAGCTCGCCGCTCACGTTGAGGGTCGTGCCGCCCAGCGTCACGTTGTCTAGCCGGCCGCTGTTGCTCGTGAGCACGGTGCTGTCGCTGCTGAGCACGGTGCCGTTGAGGATGCGACCGTACAGCGCGGTGAGGCCGCCGGTGCCGAAGAGCCCGCTGCCGCCGATGTCCACCGAGGTGCCGGTGTTGTTCAGCGTGCCGGTGATGTTCACGTTGCCACCCGTGCGCGCGTATCGGCTGGCACCCGCCAGATCGGCCACGGTGAACGTGCCACCCAGGTTCAAGCTGC
>Ga0307515_10004252_pt1 | contig 29710 bp, 18 predicted proteins | sample 17_EM_MG_FD_194513 | JGI IMG/M metagenome (GOLD analysis project Ga0307515, IMG submission 194513) | Populus trichocarpa ectomycorrhiza microbial communities from riparian zone in the Pacific Northwest, United States - 17_EM | ecosystem: Host-associated > Plants > Roots > Unclassified | place... | reverse complement strand
GAAATGTGCCTGGTTTTTCCCATTATCATAAGTATATTTTCTAATCAAATGAACCTTAGGACAGCTAAGCACTTAAATGTGTGTCTAAAACTCAAAGGCAAAAAAAAAAAAAACACTTCACCAACATAAATATTTGGATTTGAAACCATTAAATGATTGGCTTGTAAAGTTGTCATACCTCCAGGCGTGGTGGTGATAGAATGTCTTGTTGTTCGCGAGTCAGCCCGTGTAATGCATAACCATTCTCTTTCTGCTTCGCCTTCGCCTTCGCCTTCAATTGGAATATGCCAGTGACCTTTTTCTGATTCCTGTTAGATTTTATACCAAGTGCACATGACAGACTATTTTGTTAGTGAATATACCTCACCTCAGTTAGTTATATGTGCATTCCTCGTATAAAACATATTTATTATTAATAAAAACTTTTATTATCTTTAATAATAATTTATATTTAATTAATGAATCTAATATTTAATTAATAAATATAGAGTAAAGATAAAATTCATGGGACAAAAAATATTTTGCAAATGAAATTATAAAATTATAATTATGAGATTCTTATTGCATCAAAGCATGTTCTTAAATATTTATGGACAATGTTCTATTAAAATTGAACATTAATTAGAGTTGTGCATATTATGTTCTTTTCTAGTTAGACGGCATGCCTCTACCGACAATAAAATTTCATATGTAGAGATCATGTATGTCTATGGAAATATTCTCATGATAGTTATGTAAGTGATTATTAGGCTTCAAATCATTATGTTATCTTATATAGAAAGTGTTATGATTTGATCCTGACCATATATTTTCCAAATCAAGTAACAATAGAGCAAATATTGGGTATAACATAAACTATATGAAGGTATTTAAGTAATCAAGAAAAGATTCATCACCTTAGATGAATTAAAGAAAATATTCCATTTGTTCTCAAATAGTATTGATTGTAAAATCCTTGAACAATGAGGAATGTGTTTTGAAAAGAATTTCAATAATGTTGAGAACTAAAACGATTTAACAAAACATATATATTTTATGCTATAATGTTTAAATTGAAGCATTCATGATGAAGGGATAATAAATACACAGAGAAACTAGTCACTGAAAGGTTAAGTCAAATCACGTATGACTTTTCTAATTTTTGAGGGATCATGACAAGTTGCTAGATATTGTACTTGATCTTCAAATATAAATCAATCAATTATTGAATTCATAATATATTGTTAATTTATTTAATCTTATTTTATTTAGAATTATAAATTATATGCGAGCCAATTTATTGGGGAACCTAATGGATCATATACATAAGAATCATTTGTCAAAGATTAAAAAGAGATTGTTAATCAAGCGTGACTTGATTGTAAATAAATTTTAGAAATTAAGGACTAAAATATAATTAATACAGAGGATTACAGTTCTAGACCTAGAAACAATCAAGTAAGGACTTGATTGAATAAATTTCTAAAACTAGCCTAAAATAATATATGTGATATTATTTAAGAGACAAATTGATATTTTGTCATTTATAGAGTTTTTAGATTTTCCTATAAATCGAATATTATACCTCTTATTTTCTAAGCATAAAGAAGAAAAGAATAAAAAGAATACAATATGTAAACACCTAAAACACAAAAGAAAAGAGCTAGCACTCTCATGAACAACAATCTCTCCCTCTTAAAAAGACTTATGAGATTTTTCACTAGTGGTTCGTGTGGATTACGGTTAGAGGTTGGACACTTGTATGACTTATGGTTTATGACAACCCAATCTTGAAACAAAATTCAAAACAAAAACAAAATCCAATCTTTAGATAATGTTCACATAAATCCTAAATAACTCTAAATTTATCTAACATGTTTCGAGAAACACAACACATTTAACTCACCAACTTTCAGTGTATGACACTTACATTGCAGGATAGCATAAACAGACACTAGTTTTTGTTCTTTCACTCTTCATATTCAAATAGATTGGAAAATATTTGGCAAAGAGCTCATTAGTTCTCTCACCTGAATTACAACAGAGCAAGGCGGAGGCATGTCAAAATCTGGACCAGCATCAGTAAATCTGAAATGCACCTTAGGAAGAAAAGTTGCAATGTTATGATATAAGAAAACGGAGCATCACCGGTGGCAAATCACAACATGCGATATCGAGTCCTTAATACTTGCAAAAACAACATTTGAACCAGGAAGATAGATTGTGGAAGCAATCACATTTACAACACAAGGAGGGGCTGGTTAACAGTGGTGAACTTCTGAGGAACTCTACTTACCTGATGCCTTTCTTTCCATCTAGGGAAGAAGTCGTTTCCTAGAAGATGAAATGTATGGTCTCTCATCTCGTCATTGGTCACAATTAAACACTTGAACTTTATAGCTGCATACAACCAGTACCTGAATCACAGGTTATTTACCTCCAGTACTTCATATGCTAGTTGCATATTTAAAGAAATTTTCAGCAGAAGATAACTTGTGTATGGTAAAATTATTTGACTATTCCTGTGCATAAAGCCCTCACCAATCATCATTTGATCCAGTGGGTGTTGCATAAAGTGCATCAGCATTTTTCCACTTTTCAATGAAAGCTTTATTTACCGGTCCATCCATCTTGCGTCCAGTGATTCGCTTGTTATGCAGAACAATGAGTGGCCATTTTTTTGAAGGAAGCTTCTGACGTATACCATTAACAACAGCATTGATCTGCAGCCAGCCACTAAACCAATCAACAGAAAAAATAGATTGTTGAATTCCTTGTTAGTCTTGTCCATCTAAGCCGACTGACAGTATACCTTTGATGGCATGAACCTTCCCTGGTTGTAAATACCAGCATTTGCTCCGTCTATCACTGCTTCAAAAGGTCCATAGTAATCAAGCCATTTCTGCAAAAAGCAACAATGATTACAGATGAAATCACTCCTTAATTATCCCATTCATCTTACCATAACAATGTTATATGCAATACTCAGGGGTTTAACATACTTGAAATCTTTGAAAGCTTGAATCTCTGTCACGTTTTATGGCAATAGAAGCAACTGATTCGGCAAATTTCTCTGTTTCAACAGCATCAAGGTCAATTGTGGTCAATTTCTGTCCACAGTACTTGCAAATTCCATCCAGCCCAACAGATGTACAAGAAACAGTCCACTTTCCCTTACCCAGCCAACCTTGCCCATGCCAACCTCCACCTCCATTTTCAATTGCTTCTTTAACGTCCCATTTTGTTTTTCCCACTCTTGAAGCTGCCTTGCTGTTAAACCATCTAACAATTATGCCTGCAGTAGAGGGCGAGACCCTCCTTACAATTCTTCGTAGTTTATGTAGCAAATAATAAACCTTGTCACCTTTACCACCTTCTACACTTACTCTTAAGAGTGCCTTCAATTCAGGCTCCTCTGGATAAACACCATGTTCCAACATGTGCTTCTCTACATAAAATGCTTTGTCGATGTCTCCACTACTGCAAAACACAGATAGAGCAGGTCCATAGGACCGCAATTTAGGATTTATCCCCAATGCGTCCATCTGTTTCACCATTTCAAAGGCCAGATCACCATTACCAATTGACATCGCCATTCTTGCCACAGCTGTCAAGGTTGCTTCATTTATTGGGACCTTTTCCTTGCACATTTTCTCAAAGATCTCACAGCCCCTTTGAAGTGCATACTTCTTGACATCTTCGCTGAACTGAATTTCATGAGTGCCATGTATATTGACATCTTTATCCTTTCCATGTGAAGGCCGTCCATCCAAGTGTTGAAAGTTTAGCTTGTTACACTCATTGAAAAACTGGACCAAACTTTCCTTGTCATCTAAATTACCAAACGTACTGCCATGATTCAACTCCATTTCAGCTATACTTCCAGGTTCTCTATCAGCATCGACTAATTTCTTCCTATTGTCGGAAACACGAATATGCAATTCAGTAGCACCAACTTTTCTATCATCCTCATCCCTTAATTCACTCAACTCCTGAAATTTTACATTCGAAACTTCATTAGACACATCTAATGAATCGATGGCTCGCCCACCACTCTCACTCCCGCTTTTAGCTGGTTGAACACCACCAACAGCAGCAGAGGAACAAAGATACAAAAGTACAGCATAATGATACTGCCCCATCTTGATTCCTTCTCTCTGAGCCAAATCATATAATTGAATTGCAGCTATCACATCTCCTCTTTTCGAGCACATATCCAACCTAACTCGTAACTTGAGTTCTGATGAATCAACCTTGTCTTGTTTAGACCCTTTTCCAATTTTGTCCACTTTAATAACTTGAATATCACTACCGTTTTTTGTTCTACTCTCCATTTCACCACATACTCCTTGACTGTCCATAGTTGCCAAAAATCTAATGCCCTTTTTCCCATCTTTAGTACAATTCTCAGAACCCATTCCTGTACTTTCTCTAAAACCCATATTCTTTCTTGTATTTCTATCCTTCGAAAACCGCTTCTCAGTCTTCTCGTCAACTACAGAAGTAGTAAGGTTTTTGACATGTTTTCTCTCTACCCTTTTAGCTATTCTTCTTGAAGAAGGGAACCCCAATGCATTATTTTCCTTTCTGGTTCTTGAATTAATGGTTTTGGTTGGACTATCATGGTCAGTTGCAGATAACTTTGCATGTAGGATGTTACTAGCAAGTGTTGTAGCTACAAGAAGCGGTGTGTGCTTGGGAGGTGAGGAACCAGGAATGTGAGATAAAAAGTGAAATTTGCAAGCATGAAGAGATGGCGATGGATACTTACAGAGAGTGATTGAGAGTACATGCTTTTGCTGCAGAATGTTAGAGGTGAAGCAGGCCATGTGTGGCCGTTAGGAGAGCTTCTGTCAAATTTCACGTGGGTGATGTAATAAATTGTCTTGCAACTGATACGGATAAGTCCAAATTACGCAAGCGCCATTGAAAGACGAATAGGATTTAGAAACAGTGAATTGGCACCGGTTAGTTTTTAAACCCGGTCCAGTTGAAGGTACGGGTTCTGAATTTTGATCGGGTTGTTCGAGTCAATTTTTTTTTATATAAAAAAAATCAAAATAATATTATTTTAGTAAAAAAAATTCAACGGGTTGCAATTGAGTTTTTGACCGGGTCTTGCTGGGTTAACCGACTCATCCCGGGTTTTTCATTTTCCTATTTTTTCTTAAACCCGACCCAGTTTCAGTCCCAGGTCGACTTGACAGGCCAGGCCGGGTTTCAAAACTATGCCCGTAATAAATCATTTATAGCTATTTGATGCCTCTCTGTTACGAGTTGAATAGTTTTGTTTCCGATAAAAATATAAATATTAAAAAGAATTTAATAAAAAATAAAAAAAAATTATATATAAATTTAATTAAATAAAAATATCATCTGTATAAGTAAATATACAAAAATATTAATAATAAATAAAGCTAAATTAAAAAATTAAAAAATAAATATAAGTCAAAATATTTAATCTTGTAACACAGAGAATATACTCAATTATATTTAATAGCTTTGTTTATTTAAATAAATTTTTTATTGAATCAAACAATTATTTGTGTCAATAAAACAATGTCTACCCAATAAAAGATTTTTTATTTTATTTTTTAAAATATCATAAAGTGACCATTTTATGCTTATATTTAATCAATTAATTTAATATAATTAAAAAAATTAAATATCTTTTACAAAAATTAAATTTTAAAAATAATGACAAATCAAAATATTTAAGAAAACTTGGGTTATTTTTAAAATCAATGAAAAATCATATAAAAAACAAATAAAAAAATTAACAGAACTCAATCTCTAATTAAATAAATGCTGAGAAATAAAACTAAGAAAACATGAGTTAAAAAAAAAAAACCAATCAAACGCAGACAAATTTTCTAAACACGGGTTAATCCCCTAAACCCACAACTCATGAAATTCCAGACCCGAACTCGATTAAAAAGTTAGATTCCCACCCAATTTAATGTTGAAGGATTAAATAAAAAAAAATATCTTTATAAAATTTTTCAAAGTGAAAAAAATAACAATAAAAAAATAAGTATCTAATTTGATAGAAAAAATAATTTTACTTACATTGATTCTTAGTTTTATCTTATATATGGTTTTCGGGTTTTATTCTGTTACTGTTATGTCGCAATTATTACTGCCTTGTTTAGAGATTAACGTGTCTAAGTTTTTCATGTTTCTTTGTCTTGCCTCTTGGGTGTATCTTTGGTATTTAATTCTTGTTTTGTTGTTTGATTGTTGTGATTTTAATTTTTTTAGATTTTTTATTTTCTTTTCAAGGAGGTGGTATCCTAGCTAGCTAAAAAGATTAAAAAAAAACTTTTTTTAGTATAGTGTTTAAAGTTTGTATAGATTATCAAGTGGGAATTTAGTTATTGTAGGTGATGTTTTATCGTGACTCTTCGCATTTGCGTAGTTGGTGATTGATCATGTGTTATTTTCAGCCTTTTTTTTTTATTAATCATGGTTTATTTATATCTTTCTTTTAAATTTATTTTTCCTGCTATCAATAAAACGCAAACCATGTTTTTTCATACTTGATAATATTACAGTTGGTTTCAAGGTGATTGTCTGATTGTTTAGATCTTTCCTATTCTTTGAAACCTAGGCTCTACTTGCTTAGTCAAGTTATTTAATTGTTTAAGGCTTAGATGTGAACCTCGTGGATATAAAAATACAGAAACCTACAATGAAGTAAATAAATAACCTAAGAAAATTGAAATTCAAGTTTGAATAGAAACCTTGACCTATAGATAACCTTGTATATAAACTCCAGAATAGTTTAGAAATTTTATGAAAATTCTGAATGAATAAATGAGAAATGATAATTATTTGAATGAATCAAAATGATTATTTACGACATAAAGTATTAAGGATCTTTGATATTGAAAATAAATTGCTATATATGAATTATTTGAATGGAGGAACTAACAATGAAAGATAAAAACATGAAGTAAATAAATAAATATATATTTTTAAAGGGAATGTTGTTTCAGGCAATTAGATGAAAGTTTCTACATGAAATTATACAAGAAGTTAGGATTATTACCCGAATATAAGATAAATAAATTAAGTAAAGGCAATTGGGTAATTGAAATAATAATTTTTTTTTCTCTCTTCCTTCCATTATAAGGCCGATTGTTTGCATCCATCAGAGGGAGAGAGTTTTAATTTTTCTTTTTTTTTATTTCATGAAAACTTTCTAAAGAAATTGGTGATATATGAGTAGGAGAGGGGATTGAAGTAAGGGAAACACTTAAACACTAGAGATAAAAGGAGAATGGAGAGAGGGAAAGTTGATATTAGAGAGAGAAAGTGAAGAAATAAAAGGAGGTGGGAAGAAGCTTGAGAAAATTTCAACTAAGTAGCTTTTGAAGTTCATATTATTACTAGGTAAAGTGTTTAGAACCTATCCATACCAATTTGAACAAAAGTTAATTGATTTTGATCAAAATCCTAGTAAAATCAAATTAGGATTCTTAGTATAAATTAGAGAAATTGTTAAAATTAAGGCAATTAGGATGGAAAATGTTTTGTTTGATGTTGAATCATGATGATAGGAAGAAAGAATCATGGTGGAAAGAGAAAGAGTGAGGCCGACCAATAGGAAGAGAATGGAAGATGTGTTTGAAACTCTTTAATGTTTTGTAATTATATAGAATTAATGTGAATTATTATCATGTGGATAATGTTGTTCATAAAAATGATGCTATATTTATTTGTTATGGCATTTTGATGTAATATGATTTAGGGTACTTAAAGAATTGGCAAAGTAAAATATGTGATTATGTGTAAGTAATGATGGGAAAAAAAAACAGAGAGATAAAAAGAAAAGAAAATGGGCTATCAAGGGTGACACCATACACACACGTTTGTGTGTGTGTGTGTGTGTGTGTGGGTGTGTGTGGATTAAGGAACTAAGTGATTTGATGATGAATCTTATAGATTATAGTTGATGTTGAAGTTAGCAATTGATAAAGATTGGAAAAAAGGATGATTTAACTTCATACATGTGATTGTTGATGTTAATGAGGTTGTAATGTAAAGTTATTTGTGAAACATATAACTTGAGATAGGTGATGATGTGTTTGTATTTATTCATAAAATGAAAGCATATTATTTAAAAGACAATGAAAATAAATGAGTAATGTGAGATAGTTATAAGAAAAGTTGAAGGAAAATACATATCTACCGTAAAGAAGAGTTGGATTAAACTAGTATGGATATGGACAAAATTGGTAGTCTAAAAATTTTATATGAAAATTGTGTTGAGCATTACACGCGCGCGCGCGTGAGATTAATGATTCAGTGTGAAATTAAATTTCATATAGATTGAAGAATTAAGTGAATAAATCTTTAAAGGTAACTATGGTTATGAAAAATACATGGGTGTAGGAAATTGTAAGATTTCCTTGTTATTAAAGTGAAAATTTTGGATTTAATGAGAATTGAAGTGGAATTTCAATGATAGTTGAAGTATTTATAATGATGATGTTTCCTGTTGGAACAAATGAGATTGACGGTTTAGGATAGTAGAAGAGGATACCATTATGAGCACAGACTCCACGTAGGTACTTGACATATTGATACATTTATATCAAATTAAATAACTATAATTTTAATAAATGTGGTATGTTTCTTCTTTAATATTAATTGATATGAGTGAAACTAGTTATCTGATAATGGGACTAGTGTCCAGTATTGGATGAAAAAACTAGTTATCTGATAATGAAGCTAGTGCTCAGTAAGGGGCAGTGGAATTAGCTATCCTATAATGAAGCTAGTGCCCGGAAATGGATAATGGAACTAGTAATTCTGTAATAGAGCTAGTGTCTGGTAATAGGTAATGGAACTAGTTAACCAGTGATGAGACTAGTACCTAGTAATTGGGTGTTGAAATATGTTAACTAGTAACTAGGATTATGCTCGGTAATGGGCTAGTAGCATCAGTTTTGGAATAACCAGAACATATGACTTAGCAAAATGATTCAATAAGACCATAAAGTAGATTGAATTTTGAAATATTAATCCTTTTGTAATGTAAATTTACGTGTGTAAATAATGTCAAGATTTATGATATTTGTATTACTTTTGATAAGAATTCCTTATTAGGCTTTTCTAATATTATGAATTCTTTTAGTACATTAGGATTAGGAATGCATAAATTTATTTTATTATGTTTCCATATGAATTTGTCTAACGTATTGTAATTGTTTATTAATTGTGAAAATTGAATTATGAAATATGATGTGTTTGATATTTGGATTAGATATTTTTTATTTCGCTGATATTATGATGTGAGATAAAGCCTAGGATGGTTAAACTATGATTGTGATGTGAATTGTGATATTAAAGAAGTTGTTGATAACTTGGTATGGTTCAAAGGTAGAGAAAACACTGCTGAAGGTTTGGTAGAAATATTGTCAATTCATAAAAAAATAAATGCTTCACTAAAAGTTAATTAATGAATGAAAGGAAAAATAATAAAAATGTATGATTCTACTCCAACCAGTTGACTGATTGGGTTTGTTAATTTATCCAATCGACCGCTTGATGGAATGAACAATTAAAATTGTTACTACTCAATCAATCGATAGAATTGGTCGACCATTTGATCATCTAGTAAGAGAAATCTGAGAATTATTAGAGGAATCGGTCGACTAAATAGTTGGACCCAATTAATCTAGTCAACCATTAAAGTGACAGTAGACTGTCATAAAAAAAAATTACCTTGTTTTTTAAATTGTCAAAAAGGAAATCATATGGAAATTGTATTTGAAAGTTAGGGTTGTTACAGTATAACTAAGAATTAAAGGTATTGGAAAAGAACTTGGACCCGTTTTTATAGCGAAACAAGAACCTGAAGTAAGCGAAGATGTCACAAGGTCAGTTATACCTTGATAAGTCAATTGTTGATCTATGTCCCAATAAATAAAAAAAGTGTTGCATCACACAAAACACAAGTTTATTCAAAACATCATGGCTGCTGAATTTTGCAGCAAAGAAAACAATATATAGTCCTTCTAAATAATCTTAGTTTACCCTTTTTGAGTTGCAAACTAATGGGCTCAGGCTAATAATCAGCTAGCACAAGCTTAATACCTAAAAAAGTTATAAAACAATGATTCTAGACTAAAACTAACCTAAACTAAAACACAAACTCTAAACCGAAAGTAAATATTTAACTAATGGAATAAAAAAAACAAATAAAACCTTAAAATAAGTCAGATTAATACAAAGAAGTAAACCCAAAAGTAATATGCCATTAAATACTTCAGCCCTCATTTCCCTATATAACTAGGATAAATAAAGAATCTTGTAAGAAAAAGATTTTGAAACATTAAGAAATCTTTATCAAACTTAAAAACTATGTTGTTGCCAATTAAAAATCTCTAGAGAACTAGGAAACTCCAAAAAATAAATTACTAAGTATCCTTGCATTACGAGGAAAAGTGATGCAATCCTGGTTATGACATCAAATGATAAATTACGAGTGTCCACTGGGTCTATTACAAGGCCTAAAATAAAGTAGATCCAAGAGGAGTTCAATGAGTTCAGTTAAGAGGCTTGGGTTAAAAAAGTTCAAATCTAGTCTAGACCTTTTTCTACTTTTTGGATTATATCAGAAGCTACAAGAGGAGTTTGGATGCGATTCTAATTAGGTTGGCAACTAGACATCTATTCTTTCTAATTATATATGGTAGGCGTGGTAATTCATTCGGATGAGAGAAAACATTGTATTTGAAGTTGGGCCTCTAATCTACCAGCAAAGTGCAAAAACAAAAAAAAACGACATTGTTTGCTTAAGAGTTATAGATTCCATTCACTACAAGTTGCCTTTAATGCTATTGGAAACTTATGTGGCAACCTTTGGATTACTTATTTTATAAGGATTTCATATCAAACAAGAAAAATTAATTAACTCGAAACTAATTCTTAATTTACAAGGCAATAGGCTTTTGTTTAATAAGGATTCTTCAACAATTACTTCTCTTGGGTATTTTTAACTATCATATGCAGTAAATGGTGAAAAATAATTTTAGACTATTTTTTATTTTTATTATTTTAAACCTTATTTTAATTAGTTTGAGTTTTATTTAAATTGGGTGCATGTTTAACCCATTAGTTTTAGGGTTTACATATAAATACTCTTATGTAAGGATTTTTATTTAGTTGATGAATTTGTATCTACAAGTTACCTCATATTATGTGCTTTTTTCTTTTTGAGTGGTTACGTGATTCTTATACTAAATTATTGGTTGAACTTACAAACTTTTTGAAGGATTAATCAATTTCATTGTGATTTATACTTCTTCTCCTTATAGGCATAAGATGGGGGTGATCAATTGCATACCGCTTTAGTTATAATTTTGGCTCTTCAAGACAAGGTTCTTGTTGTGTCAAGTTGCATACTTTATTCAAACCTCAAATTAGAAATCTAAGGGATAATTTTGCATTAAAAAGATTTATCTTCTAATAGGAAGTTTACAAGTCATAAGACAACAAATAACAAAATCCACATTGCATCTGCTGACCTATATCGTAAGACCTTCCTAAACTCCAATTAACTTAAAATTATAACCTAATACAGAATAATATATACAGGAATTTCTATTTAAGCCTGATCCAACTAGCAGATTGATAGTTATGCTCAATAATGTAAAACCAGTTACTAGGCAAAATTACACTAGAATATGAATTTCCTTGCTCAACATTTTCTTGGATCATACTATTCCCTCTCTTTTAAAGATGATTCATCATTGAATCTATAACATGAATAACACCTTTTAAAGGAAACAAACCACCATCAACCTAAAACAAAGGATCACCATTAAAACCATGCATAATCTTGTTAGTAAAGAAATATTATGAATAAACCTTTCCTTCATATATATATACTCTCATTTTCAGTAATATTCTCCTTTTTAAGCTTCAATCGATGCTCATAAACTTACTTAGGTGTTAAAGAAATAAGAATTATAGACTTTTTATCTTTCACAAAAAAAAAAGTTTTATTCTTAAACCCGTCATGCATAACTTTCCGATCATATTTCCAAGGCCTACCCAACAACAAATGACTAGCATACATAGGCACAACATCACATAACACCTCATCATAATACTTTCAATAGAAAATGTAACTAAAATCTGTTTAAGCACTTTCACCTCTCCACAATCATTCAACCACTACAATTTATTTGGGACAAGGTGTTTTTAGCATACAAGTTCAATTTATCCACCAAATCAGTAATAGTCATATTAATGCAACTCTTACTATCAATAATCATATTGCATACCTTATCATGAATATGACACCTCATATGAAAGATGTCATCTCATTGCTCCTCCAAATCTCCCAACTTAGCTTACAAATTCAGTGCTTGTTTCACCACAAGTGCTTTATCCTCAATCGGATACTCAACACAATCATCACTAGCATTCTCAAGCAAAGGCATTTCCTACTCATCACTAATCTCCTCATCGATCACAACCTCACCATGTTCTTTCACAACCATACCTCATTTATTTATACACTAAGAAGCAATATGACGAACTTTAAAACAATAAAAGCATTTTATGTCATAATTATAAGATACAAGTTTTAACTTTACCTCTACTATTGGTGAAGATATTCCTTCTCTTTTGGAGTCTCGGATATCTACTCCATATTCGGTGAAGATTGGGCAACCCCCCATATTAGCCTTAAAATTAAGTTTCCAAGGTGACAAAGAACTTAACAGTTGGCTTGGATGTGAACCACCTTAACGCTTGAGCTATCTCTCGATTTTTGTTGTCATATGCACCATATCCTCCAACTCCATATAGTGTTACAACTCCATAATATTCACAATCTCGCGATTCATCCCATTTAAGAATCTAGCTATAATGGCCTCCCTATTCTCTACTAAATTAGCATGAACCATCATGATCTCCATCTTTTTATGGTAGTCATCAACATTCTTTGTACCTGGCTCAAACATTACAACTTTTAGTATAAATCCTTATAATAATGATTAGAGATAAATCGTCCTTGTAATAGCCATCGTGATCTCCATCTTTTTATGGTAGTCATCAACATTCTTTGTAATAGCGTTCCCAAAAAATTTATTTATTTTTTTGCTAAAATTTAATATGGTTTGTATGTTTTGGATAGTTTTGATGTGTTAATGTCAAAAATGATTTTTAAAAAATGAAAAAACATCATTGGCATGCATTTCGGCACAAAAAGTTATTTGAAAAGCAACCGCTACCACACTGCCAAGCATGTTCTTCATCTCCTTCCAAGTCTCAACATGCCTCTCATGATTTCTTTTATGACTCAACACAAGCTGATCCCACCTCACAATGACATAGTCCATGAACTCAATTACGACAAGCTTAATCTTTTTACCATTTAAATAGTTATGACAATAAAAAAATATGAGCTACATCTTATTCTCCCACTCTAAATACATCTCGAGATCATTTTTACCTTGAAAAAAGGAATTTTCATCTTAATGCTACCTAAATTCCTATCTACCTCATCACGATACTCAAAATTATCCAAATCATCTCTTTTTTGACCCAACGACACATCTCTCCTAACTCCCCCACACCTAGGGTTTCTAGGTTGCCTAAACTAATCTTCTTGGCCAAAAGGTACACTATCATAATTCTCATCACCTATCTCAAAAAATTAATCATCAACAATGGGGCTAACACGCCTTCCATGCCTTCTAACATTGTTTCTATCCTGATTAGCCTTATTTCACAAACCATCAATTTTATTATTACATCTCTCATTTCTCTCTATCCTATCCTTCAAATTCCTTATGATGTAGAAACCTCTCGAGATACGCCAAAATCATATTTGAACAGTTTGGAACTTGACCCAACAAGAACCTGCTTTGAAGAACCAAAATTATATACAATGATCACTTCCACCCTACACATATAAAGAGACATAAACTAGTAGTATAAAGTCACAATGAAATTGATCAATCCTTTGAAGAGTTTGCAAGTTCAATCAAGAACTAAGTATAGAAATCACTCAACCACATAAAAAGATAGCAAGAATGCAAATAACTTTATTAAAAATAGTCTTTTTCAAAATGTCTCTATAAAAGAGTATTTATACTAAAAATTATCTTAAGTCTAATGAGATATCCCTAATGAATATGGATAAACCTAATAATAAAAATAAAATAAAATAAAATAATAATAATAATAATAATAATAATAATAATAACAATAATAATAATAATAATCTAATGAACTCAAATTTAAATAAAGGTCAGGAATTTTTAATAGAATACATAAAAATATTGTGTGATTTAAAATACCAAAATAAATCAACAAATAGTTTTATTGTTTTGCATGCATCACGGGTTTAATAAAAGGTTTATTAAAGCCATGGGGATTTTTTCTAAGTTTCAAAAAAACCAATGTTTATTTTTAATATCAAGGATTATGAAATTATACATAAGATGTATTCTCGGAATTAAAAAAAACAAAATACAAAAGATATGTTTCGACTCTAGAATGACTAGGCTTAACTCGTAAAGCCATGGTCCACTCTACTGAGGTGGACCTACTTTAACTAATAGATAAATCAATGATTAAAAAAACATAATAGTGTCTTATTAATAGTCAGATAAATAAACAATGCAGCTTATTTTAGGTAGGGTGTACTAAGGGGGATATTGTCCTCCCTATACACAATCAGTCTCTTTATCCAGACTCTGAAGACCAATTAGAGTTATTAGTGACTAAAATATTAGGTGGCAGCTCTAAACCTTTTTAACTAATAAAGGATAAGAACTCCTTACTCTTTCCACCCACATCCAAAAATATAATCCAAGAGGATGATCGTTGCAACACCATATATATGCGACAATAAGTACATGATTTTAAATTCTACATATACATATTTGTGCACTAAGAATGCATAGAAGATCAAAGATTCAATGGTGGCAAGTTTGGCTGAAAATTCAAAAAAAAAAGTGATGATGCCAGATCTGCTGACGCATAATGTTGTGTCAAGTGCAGCACCTGAGGCACTGTTGCGCCACCAGCAGCGATGCTAAATTTTTCAGCACTCGCTGTTGGCGTGAGAGGCAGCAAACCATGGGCGGCTGCCCTGTCAGGTGCAATACCAGCAGCCTTGCGCGAGGGAGCAACCTCACACTACTATGCTCAACCTGTTGCAACGACAAGAAGAAGAAGGGGTACAATTTGCGATTCTACCCCTTCAACCTTTTTAGGGTTTTTTAAGGTTGTAACTAATATCTAATTACCTTTAGGTATTTTGGAGCTAAAATTACTATTTTAGCCCTTCATATATAAAATAATGATTTTATATTAAAATTCAAACCCTAAATTAAATTAATTATAGAATTAATTTTCCTAATTAGATTAGGATTAAATTAAAATGTTTAATATGATTTTTTGACTTTTATGATATCATGATGGGATTAAGATTTATTGAATTAAATGGTTTAATGTGATTAGTTTTCTTGTTAAATTTTGAAAAGTTGTTTTTAAAAGAAAATTTAAATTAAATGAAATTTATTATGTTTGAGAAATTATCAAATTAGATTTGATTTAATATTTCTAATGTTAGAAATATTATTTAAAAAAATTACACATAAAACCAATTATTAGAATTAAAGCATGCAATAATTTTATTATGCATATTAATATGTTATTACGCATGATGAATGATTATAGACATTAAAAACCGATGTGATTGTGCTATTTAATGGTTGTAATTTTATTAAATAGGATCTATGTATCTTATCTTGTCTCTATTTTTTCTTCTGGGTTATATTTCTTTTCTCATCTAATTGCTCTTGAATTTAATTCAAGGTTTCTTAATTAATTATGTAAATATTATGTAATTTAAAAATATAGGAATTTAGATAGGAAATAATTGTATAATCCAAGACGAAGAAAGAAATGACAATGAAGGCTACAACCGAAGTGCTTGCAATTAACTTATGAAGACTTGCTCCAACTATTTAAGATTTGACTATTTAATTTTCTTCAATGGCTCGGGAGAATTAACTTAGATATGTCCATAATCATCCAATTAGAATGGCATACTAAGGGTATATGTTTATATATAAATTGTTATGTATGGAATATATATCTGTTATACCATATTTTGAATGAGACCTGTTTAATTAATAAATATCTCATTAATATATTAAGTACATGTTGAGAACATGAATAGTTTTCTTCCAATTTTATATGCATAAAACTAGAGTTCTATTTATGGATAATTTGTTGAGTCACTCAAGGTTACCATTAATCGAATATGTTTAATCGAACATGCCATGCATCAATAATACAAAGACCCCTCATGGAAACTGTGAATGACATGTTGCTCATAATTTATGAGCCCACCAATTACTTGAAAGTAATATATAATATTTATTCCAATAGATGACTTGAAGCTATGAACTTCATGTACTTACCAAGTTTAGAACTTGGTAGATCCACCTGAAAGGGATAAAATCTAATAGATCTAGTGAGACTTTAAAAGAAAGACTAATATGAAAGGCAATGTACAAATATACTATGCAAGCTTTAAGGAGTAGGAATATCCAATTTTGATGGTATAATCAACAGATTTGATTTTATCAAAAATATGGATAAACCTTGTGTTTACAAAAGATTAGGAATGATATCGTTTTCCTAGTATTATATATAGATGACATATTTAAAAATGACATATCTTTTATTTAATCAATAAAGTTTTGGTTGTGCAAGAATTTCTCCATAAAAAATTTAAGAGAACTAGCCTATATATTGAATATAGAAATCTATATAGATAGATCTAGAAGGTTGTTTAAATTGTCTCAATCCATGCATATAGACTAGATGCTAAAATAACTTAGCATGGAAAAATCTAAAATGTATTTCTTGTCTATTTTGCATGGAACACCTTCCTCCAAAAACATGTGTTTTAAGACACATAATGAGATATATATATATATATGATGGAAATGGTATCTTATACTTAGCTATAGGATTCATCAATAGAGAAGATAAACTAGAAGTTCAAAATTGTTTGAATTAAGATTTTTTTCAATATTTGAAAAAATAGTAAATATCAGTCAATATATGTTTTACTCTAAATGGTAGTGCTCTGAGTTGAAAGAAATACAAATAAGAGAGCGCAACTAATATTACAACTAAATAAGAGTACACCTCCACGTTTAAGAAAACAAAGAGATTGTTTGAATAAAAAAATTCATCAATGAACTAGGTTGGTTCCTAGCACTGTTGAGAGCATAATTGATTCTACAACTGAATAAGAGTACTCCTCCACATTTAAAGAAACAAAGAAGTTGTTTGGATAAAAAAATTCATTAATGAACTAGGTTAGTTCCTAGCATTGTTGATTCAGTTGCCCTGTACTGTAAAAACAATGGAGTCATTGCATAAGCAAAGAAACCAATATCTCATCAATGATCCACACAAGTACTTAATAAATTTCATTTGATTTGATAAATCAATAAAATGAAAGATGTAAAGATAGAGTGAGTACCCACTAAAGAGAATCTAGAAGATCATCTTATTAAGTCACTATCCATGTAGAAGCATTAATGTTACATTGAGCAATATAGTATTACATACATGAGCGATTGACTTTAGTGCAAGTGGGAAATTGTTAGTTTAATATGTCTTGTAGCCAATCTATTGGTTACACGTGGCATTGTTATATTTATGTAAATACATATTTATTATTAATAAAAGCTTAATTTATATTTATGTAGCCAGTCTATTGGTTACACGTGGCATTGTTATATTTATGTAAATACATATTTATTATTAATAAAAGCTTAATTTATCTTTAATATTCATATAATATTAGATTAATGAATCTAAAGTAAAGATAAAGTCCATGAGATAAAAATGTTTTACAAAGAAAATTATAAAGTTGTTATAATTATGAGATTCTTATTGCATCAAATCATTGTTTCTAAAATGTTCCTAGTCGATGCTCTCTTAAATACTGGATATTCATTATAGCCGTAAGAATTGATACATATTATATTCTTTCTTTTTATGAAAGGAAACAGTAGTTCTCATAAGCTGAGATATAATAGATACCTAAAACTAATATGTAGGTGTCTGTCTTAAGACATGGACATTGAATTGACTTGCATAAAAGTTTCATATGGAAAGATCGCATATGTCTATAGAAAGGCTCACGTGATGGTTGTGTAAGTGATCCTTAGACTTGAGATCATTAAGTCATCTTATATAGAGAATGTTATACTTTGATCCTATTACATATTATCTTAAACGAGGTAACAAAATGGCAGACATTGGGTATAACATAAACTATATGAAAGTGTTTGAGTGATCAAGAGAGAATTCTTCACCCTAGGTGAATTAAAGAAAATATTTCATCTATTCTCAAATAGTATTGACTGAGAAATCCTTGGCAAAGGAGAAATGAGATTTGAAAAAAGTTTCAAATCTTATTCAAACGATCAATAACTATTATGTAGAGAATAAACATGATTTAACATGGAAGATATACTTCATGCTTTTATATTAAATCAAATCATTATTGATGAAAAAACATTAACTACAATGAGAAACTAGTTATTAAAAGGTTAAGTCAAACCAATAATGACTTTTCTAATATTTAGAAATCATGACATATTGTTAGACAATGCATCTGATCTTCAAATATAAATTAATCAATTATTAAATTAATAATAAATTAGAATTATTTAATTTATTTAATTATAATTATAATTTATATTTAGGTTAACATATTAGTTAGAAATTAGTTATAAATTATACTGAAATTATTTAATTAAGTATAACTTGATTTAAATATATTTTAGAAATTAAATACTTAAATATAATTAATACAATGATTATATTTCTAGACCTAAAAAAATCAAGTAAGAATTTGATTAAATTGATTTTTAAAATTATCCTAAATTAATAAATGAATATTATTCAGGAGACAAATTAATATTTTGTCAATTATAAGGTTTTTTAAATTTTCCTATAAATAGTAAATTATACTTCTTAATTTTGTTTAAGAAATTATTTAAAAAAAAAAAAAATTAGATCTTCAGATAATAAATCTCTCTACAACTCTAGATCTATCCAACAGGATATTAAATACTCTTGAATAACTTTGTTTCATAGTTTAATATTCACAAAACCAACTGACTTCACAAAAAGTGCAGGCCATCTAATTTTTATGCACCTCTATACTCCTCACCATCGGCCCTCATGAAATTTTCATCTCTTTCAACCTTCTCTTTCTCCATCTACATTTTTGCAACATTCGACTTGTTTTGGTTATGCTGAGAAGGTGGGTTTAGGCCAAATGGGTCAAAATCTTTTTTATTTTTCACAGTATAACTGTCTGACTTTGAAGACCTCATTAATGATCAATTCCTTGATTCCATCTCGTCTACATACCAGCTGTTGCTAAAAGTAAAATCACATACGGGAAACAACCTACTGGTAATGTAGGCATAAAAGGCCACCAACTAAGGGCTGTTTATTTTTAAAACATGCCAAAAGTAACCAGAAAGTTTAGTAACATTTCCCTTATCTATTTTTAAAAGTCAAATTCAAAACCAGAAACAGAAAGCTTGTTGGGTTTTTTTTTCCAAAGACGTGAAAAACCAACAGTCCATTGTCGAAATACCTCGAAACAAAAGTGGTTGACAAAAATTATAACAATGAATTCATAAGCTTGATTGTATTCAAAACCAATCAAGTTTTCTGTTTCCAGAAACTGCGAAGGATATCAAACCCCTTAACTTTTTGACAAAGGCAACCCCATCCTATGAAAAATAACCAGTATTGAATGTAGAAACTAGACTGCAGAGACAATCAGCAAGTAGGAACAGGATCACTACACTAACAGGAAAAAATGTTTCTGCTTTTAGTTCAAGGATCAAACTTGAAATTTCATATTCCATTAAAAATCATAAAGTTGCTCTTTGCTTTTAACAATGTAAATAGAACAAGAAAATCCCTAGTATCTAAAGATACAATCTATGATGGTAACTGCAAGTAATCATAGAAACCATATCCTGTGCATTTGTAAGGCTCGGCAACTTATACCACTGGATTTGAATTATGGTTGAAACAGAAACACTATGTAATATATTAATTACGAGGGCAATAAATCCAATCCTGGTCAGTTCCAACAACCAGGCCCAAATACTACCTAGAGACTGCATCAGCATTGAAGTCAGAATGAGCATTGTAGTAGTATTGCAGAGGTTCTGTAGCGTACCTTGAGCCAGTCTTCAGAGCTAAAATGTCTTTACATTTCTTTTCAAGACTTCAGCTTGTTATCTCCATTTTGTGGGAGGCTAGGAATTTTTTTAAGATCACTGCTAGAGGTGGCAACTATAGAAGTAACCATCTGGGGTGGTTTGGCAGTTGCTGGAACTTTAACAACCCCATTGCTAAAGGGTCCCTGTTGACTCCCTGTTCGAGTTCTGTTATTTGCTAAACCTGTGCTGGGTGGACCTTTTTCATTCCCCAGCTCAGTTCTGGCTAATGATGAACACTTCGTTTCTGTTGAAATTTCACAATATTTGAAGCAATTAAAAGATATAATTCACTAATTATAAGAACATAGATCACAACTCTGAATCTGAAATTCATGGCACCTTGCAATGGTGCAGCTAAAGACAACCCTTGTAATCAGAAAGCCCAAACCATCACAATTGACTAATGGAAAAGGTAAGTTACATAACATGTGGCATATGTAATTACAAGCTGATTGCAGTTAATTGCACATCCACAGGAGTACACCCTAAAGGCAAGTTACATAACTAGTAGCATATGTAATTACAGTGGCTGATTGTAGTTAATTGCACATCCACAGGAGTACACCCTAAAGGTTTGACCTTCCAACTCCAACTATGGAGGTCCTGAGTTCAAAACTTCAAAGCCAATGGAGAACATGTGTATGGTTTAAGGGGTGGAAGAGGGCTATCCCATTGTAACCCTAGGCCCAATGCGCCTCCTAATGTAAGAAACAAATTCTAGTAAATGCAACTTTCTGATTGCAAAGAGGCTATTTGTCTTTTGTACACTACGAGAAAACAACTATCTGTAACTTCCATTAAGGTGACATATTTTCAAATTTAACAAAGTAACAATAAGAATTAAAAAGCAATGTTTATTTTGGATAAATGTTTGATAAAATAGACAACTTAGCAATATGTATTAGGACATACTAGTTTCTTGTCATTAAACGTGAGTATATCATCTAAAAATACTAGACCTGGCATTTCCCTTTTCTAGAACCATTAGTGTGTAAAAATTTGGCAAAAGGAGAGAAACTTGCCTTTTATTTCCCCGAATGTGATGAGCCTATTAAGGCAATCTCGAAACTTCATTAAAACAATTCTTTCTTGCTCTGCATGAGCCTCTGTCATGCCTTGTCCACAAGGCAGTTGTGAAGAACTGTCGCAGCCATGGCCCATCAACCCATTGGGGGAAGCAGCAGCCATAAAGATCGTATCTTGTTCATCGCACATCAATGCCATAGTCCCAGGAGACATTGGCCTTCCTTTTGGCATATCAACACCATCTAAGCTGGAATCGTCAAGGCCTCCTTCATGGTTTGCACTCGAACAATCATTAGAAACAATTTTATCAGCATCAATTTCCTTCTGGCTCTGCAACCTTTCTTGGGTAGATGAAGCAAGAAAAGTGTCTCTTTGATCTTCTACTCGCTTTTTCATTGAATTTCTTTGGTCTGGACATACAAGAATTTCAAAGGAAAGCCCAATCATTAGATATTGGTTGCAGTACTCGCATTTCTTGTTTCATAACATGTCAACATTCTCAAGGAACACCCATTTGTCAGACCAGCTATAGCTCTGTACAATTCAGTGTTTATTTTTCAAGAATAGAATAAGGCTACAGAGTATTTACAATGGACAAGTAGTTGCACTTTTTAGTATATCTAATTAGTTAGGAGTGCTTGGTTTACCATAAAAATTTTGCAAATAGTAACAAATATGAAGCTGACTGCTTCTCACATGGTGGAGGAAATGTGATAAACTACATCAAGTCCCAGCCCCTCCTGTAGCAAACCAACTTTTTGAAAATCTCAGACATAGAGGTTTAAACATCACAAGCTAACCCTGGGAACATAGCTCAAAAAGATGAGCAGTAGCAAACCAAACTGGACACAGATAATCTAGTCAGTTTTGAAAATACACATTCAGAAGAAAGTTGCCGGCTTGAAAAGAGCAGAATATTAAGGACAGGGAAAAGAACATATAAAAAAGTGCAGACATGCATGGCCACAAGCATCTCATAAAACTTTTGGAGACCAAGAAGGGATGCAGCATGGGAACAGAACACTTGTTATATGGAGTATCGAGTGGAAAGCAGACATGGAAGATATCTTCTGTTGCAGGTGAATAATGGAGCAACCTGTATGAGAATTGGGGTGGGGGGGGGGGGTTTGGGGGGTTGACAGCTTTAAATGATCTGGGAAATTCTATCGCTGACTTGTTAGAGAAGGCTCAGAAAGCTGAATGCGTGCAGCTCAGCCAAACTAAGGGATACACTTGTTAGAACAAGTCAGCAGTTGGAAAATATAATCAAGAGTTCTAATAAATAAAGCATGGAAAACAAATTTGAGCTATTCTGATACTCACAAAGGAACATCATGCGAATGAACAAATGCAATATAAAGCATAAAAGAACATGTTGTCCTTGAACATTCTGAACCAGTGGCTTGAATATGTTGAAGCTGTGAGTGGTAGCTTGCTTAACAGGGGATCAGCTAGTTCTACTGTGACTGCTTCTGCAATTAGGAGCTGGTGTGTTCCTGCTCAAGGTTTTTTCATTTGTAAGGTGAATGCCTCTTGGAATAATCAGTCACCCAGTGGTGGTTCGGGAGTGGTTTTGCTTGATAGTCAAGGCTCTTTTGTAGCTGTGGACCTATTTTCTGCAAGTGTGTTTCTAATCCAAAGATTATGGAGGCTTTAGCTATTAAGGAAGCTCTTTCCTGGTTAATAGAAAAGGGTTGGCATAATATGGTAATTGAGTGCAATTGTTTGGATCTCATAAAGGAAATTAATCACGACGGACCAGTCTCATGGGATATAGAGCTCATAGTTTTTTGCATCTTACATCTCAGGCAGCTGGTTGGTGTTTCTGGGTGCTACTATGATTATAGAACTGGAAATAAAGCAGCTGACATCATTGCTAAGCTAGTGATTCGAGATACAAATGTTAGGGAAATTTTCAATAATCCTCTTCCAAGTAATTATACTGTCCTTTTGGAGGATTTGCAATGCCTTTGTATATTTGTTGTACCAGTTAATTTTTCAAGAAATGAAAATTCTATCATTGTTTTTTTATAAAGAAAAAAAACATTCTGAACGAGTAAAAACAATTTAACATATATGAGCATTGTTACACCTGAAAGCGTCTTGGCAGCTTCTCCTGACAGAACCACTAAAACTGAGCAAAGTTCTTTTAAGTCCTGTGATTGGATAATGTCTGCCAAGAGAGACCTGCAATCATGACATGAAAGTTAGTTTTGTGAACACGAATATTGGTAGTGTTTTCATGAAGACAAACAGCCACTATACCTGTAAGTGATTTTTGATGAGCCCAATGTTGTAGTGTTACCAGCTCGAGCAACAGGATTAGAAGGCAATGGAGAGGAGGGTGCAGCAGGCCTGATGTGGCTAGCCTGTGAATGCAAAAAACACACAGTAACACTGTCATGTGCTATAGACTAGTACCCAAATATGATTATTCAGTACGAAATCAAAGGATCCAACAAATAGCAATAAGGATGTAATTTGCAAACTTGAACTGCAACTCAGGGACAGAAGAAGCTAGTTTTATGATTATGTCTATCTTCTTCTTCCCGGTTCGTCTCTATAAACTAATAGCTTATTCTATGCATCAAATTGTAAACTGCTTAGATTAGGTAACTCTTACAAAATCATCATTGCATATAAAAAATTCTCTTCGATACAGAATAAACCAAATATGCTATGAGGACATTTACCTGTTGAAAATGTCCAAGCCTGTGAAATGACGGATCCTTGACTGTCTGCCCAAAGAAAAGCTCCTGACCTTTTCTCTTCCTAGATACAGGCAGGGAAGCATAGCCAGAAGATCCAATAGCCCCAGTTATTGCAGCATTTGCAGCCTGTTGAATATATGCCATGTTGTTGCCATGGTCACCATGAAAGAGAGCCTGTCTCTCTTCGCTTCCTTCAAAATTCTTGCAGTCCATGCATTTACAATTTTCAGAACAAAGAATGTTTGCTTGGAAACATTCACAGTACTTTTTGAGACATCCAGATTTCTTGCAGTGACATCCCTTATTGTGCTTTACAAACACCAATCCTTCCCCAGTCTCTTCCTGCAATTGTTTCCAACCATTTCATATGATGGCCAACAACACCAGAAAAAAGTAGGATCTCATAAAAAATAAAAAATAAATAAAAACACCTCCAATGAATTCTAAACGAAGGTACTTCATTTAAATTCAACAATAACAAGCAATGAGTTTTTACCTATGCATCTATCATAATGGTGTTCTGTAATTTTCTTAATGAATAAATTCCACATAAATGAAACAAACTCCACATTAAAAAGTTCAGCACATGAGGATTTATTTCAGTGAAAAATTCATAGGGAAAAGGTTTGATATCTACTGAATATTTTGATAGATGAAGTTCTATTAATAATGAAAATGAGCAGAATAACAAAATAAAGAAAAGTCATCCATCAATGAAAGGATGGAAAACAAAGAGAACTAGAGTATAAGAACCCTCCGACAATGAACCCTCGAATATGATTCCACTGTCTGGGACAAAATTATTTGGCAATTTCATACTGAAAATGGCATTCAAGACAAAAAGGAAATAATAAAAGGATTGTCAATTTTTTTTATTGTTGCAAATTATGTCGCATCTCAAGTAGTGCAACACTTTCATGCACAAAGCAAAAGGTAAAAAGACAACCACCACTCAAAACCTTCACAATCAAAGATAAAATGTAACTATAGCTTCATATACAAAATATCTCATTTAAATTACATCAAAAAATGGAAAAGAGATACAGAGGGGTATCCTGGCTCCTGTTCCAACAAGAAATGAGGAGAAGCAAAGACAAAGGAATGGCTATATATGATAAAGGCTCCCATTTGAAGTAAATATTTGGTTAATAAACTTCATAAAAGCATTCAGCTGAAAAGTAGTCTATGTAGGTTTAACCAACGTACCCGACTATCCCGTGTTCCATGTGGGCTGCTTGCAATTTTTGGCCTGAATGCATTTGGATTACGCTCTAAAGTTGCTTCGACAGCTTCTCGCCTGGCAGCCTCATTTTCAACATTGTTATAACAATTAACGCAATTGCACCCATCACAGTATGTTCCAGAGGCAAAGCACTCACAATAACTGCTCAGGACATGAAAAAATTATATATCAGTAAATATCTTGTGCCAGTCAGTGCAGTACAAGAATTGACATAATATCATTACCAGAAAACCAGGAAAGTTAGCAAACCCGAAATCCATTAAACAGAAATTGCTAGGGTATCATGTGACTGAAGCACAGAAAGCAGGCCCCATAATTTAAAAATGATTCAAGCAAGCTGCCTGGGTGTTGTTCTAGGCAATATTTCTACATTTATGAAAATCATTTCACGCATAAAGCATGAGATGAGTAGTACCAGACCTCCAGTGTTGCACGTAAACGTGTACTTTCTGGATATAAGAATGGAAAACGAGTTCAAAATTGTTTCTTTTTCTGTTGAAATAAGACTCTATAACAAGTTGACACCTGTAACTCCATTTTTCAAATTCTTAAATAGAAAAGCAAGCCAGCAGTAAATCCCACGACCAAATTAAGTAGTACCAAGATATATTTGATTTAAATTTCATCGGAAAAGAAAACAGCAATACATTGACTCTAAAGCAGAACAGAATATCATCCCATGGAAGAAACATTACTAAGATGATGATGTACTTACAGCTTTAAGCACCGAGAGTGTTTACAGTTGCACTGTTTTTGCTTCTTCGGAGTGCCATCTTTCAATTCAGCATTCAGTCTTGGTCTTGATTTTGGTGATTCTGGTTTCCTGGATATAAGGAGAAAAAAGAAAAGAAAAGAGCAGTCTTAGACTCTTAGGAAAGAAATAATGGATGAAAGAATGAAAGAAAGTCATAATGGAAAACGAATTGTGTGTCTTGACCAATGGTAGCAAAGTAACTGTGTGTCTGTCTCTACCAAAACTTCTCTCAACTTCATTTTCAGAGCATTTATTCACTAAAGGCATCTAATTTGAAAAGGTATGGACCTGTATACACAGAAATATCTTCACCGATAGAAAAAAGAAAATAAATGCAATAGCAAGGAATCACATTTACAAGAATGTTTCATTTCTTTCACTACTCAATGGGGGGGAATAGAATTCCTTTCTTATAATCTAATTCGAAGATGACCTCAACAAAACATCAGGCCCATTATCCCTGGATCAAAGAAAACTAAGCAAACTCTCTTTGGGAAAAAAAATTAAAAACTGCACCTCTGCAAAAAATAAAAAGGAAATTTAGAATTAATGGGAGAAAGAGCAGTGAAGAACAGTGACAAGAACCCTCAAAAATTCGCAAAGATGACAACTTTGCAACTCCGAAATCAAAACTTTCAAACAAAAACTCCAATCAAGCCCACAAAATGGTAAATTTCCCATTTGTTTGACATCAATTCTTCCAAATGAAAACTTGCAAGATTCAGTAATTTACCCAGTAAAATCCACATATACAATCTCACAAGGCAGTTTTTTTTTCTTTTCAAAAATATCAAACTTTAACTCACACGGCCCTCGCTGCTGGCTGCTGCTGCGTTTGCTGTTGCGGTGCCACTGGAATCGAAACCACCTGTGGTTGCGGTTGTGGGTGAGGCTGCGGCTGCGGCTGGCACTGCACGGACGCCGGGGTAACCACCACAGGCGATGGTTGCAATTCAGGAAGGACACCCTGTGTGAAATCTAGCTGTCTGGCTAGCTTTTTGGCCGGAAAATCTGCAGTCTCCGATTGCTGCAGCTTTTTTGGAGGGAATTCGCTTCCCTCACTTTCCCCCATCTATTTTCAAAATAATCTCCAAATCACCCCTGTCCAGATTCTTTATAAGTAAATAAATATTATAATGAGTTTCCCTCTCAATAATTACACAGACTCGTCCCCAATTCTCAAACCTTCAGATCCAGAAAATGAACATAAATCATCCAAAACACACAATTACTCATCAAATGAGCGATTAATGAGCTCAAACAAAAATCGAACAAATAAAAAAAATATTTACAAACAACTTTGATCCAGAAAACGAAGAGAGATACAGAGAGAAGGACTGTAGGGTAGCAAAAGGGGGGCTTTTCGGCTTTGGCTTTGGTTTTGGTTTTGGTTTTGGTTTGCTTGGTGTTCTTCTCCCTTGGTGTGTGTCTCCCCCCCTCTCTCAAGTGATTTTGAAATTCAATTTTTCTTCTTGTATTGAATGGTTGGATTTCAGTTTTATTTCTAATCTGACGCTTTTCCTTCAATTCAATGATCTGACGGTCGCATTTCATAGAAAGAGAATCAGGTTACATAGTTTCGCCGTTTGATTAATTTAAGATATAAAAATTTCCATGGTGTGGGAGTCGAGTTGTCTAATAGGATAGCTAGTGCACGCTACAGTGCAGGACGTGAAGGATTTGTAATCCACGTGAAGACAAGATGAGTTGGCAATGTGTGATTGGATGGTTGGGTTATGAGAGGAAGGGTGAAAAAAAGAGGAGGGGATTTTTTAATGGGTGAAAAGTGTAAAATAAAATAAAATAAAAATGGCGCTAAAGAGGTTGTCGTTGACACTTACTTTTTCTCGAGTTGGAGGTTAGGTTAAGTTTGTTTTACGATGTTTTCATTTGGTGACACATTTACTAAAAGTAATGGTGTACTTTCTTTTTTATTTGGCACTAATGGACGGACAAGATTTGTTTTAGACACGGAGGAATAACAACAACGTACGAAAAAATTGTCTGATGCTTTCTCTGCTATCAGCAAAATTGAAAGGAATTTCGTTAACAAATTAGAAATATAAAAACTTCCCCAGCATTCTTCTTTTTTCTTAAGACTAGTTTACGTTGGTTGGATTAAAATTCTTTTCACCTTATAAAAAATAGTTTATGCAAATAAAAAATTATTTAGCATTGCTATTAAACTTTGTCAAGCAAGTTAACTTTGAAATCTTCAACTTGACATGTCAAAAACAACCCCGATAAATGATAAAAAATATGGTGTGACTTTAAAAAGAAATTCAAGATGACACTTTTTTTAATAATATATTTGAACGACCTGGGCTTCTTGAGATCTATCAAACTCGTAACATGGATTATAAACTCCATTGTGTTTAATAATTTAAAAAAAAAACTATTTTTTACTTAATTATACTATAACAAAAATAAAAACTCGCAAAATCAAACACAAATCAAATATCATAATGTTTGCTTGAGATTGCAATAAAAAACAAAACTGAAACAAATTGTGAAGACCAATTCAAAATCAACAAAATATTGAAGGATAAAATTTAAAGAAAAAATGAATACAAACCCAATATTAAAGGATAAATGTAAAAAAAATAAAAATAAAAGAAAGAGAAAACCAAAAGCTGAGGTAAAAAAATAAGGGGGGGGGGGCGGCTACATTGCGGGTCGGATTAAAAAAAAAATAACGTTAAAAAAAAGTTCATCATAGGAAACTATTTGGCAATGTTATTAAACTTGACTCTACAACTCAACTTTGAAACTTCATGACATGACTCTTTGTCTAACCCGAGTTTAAAAATTAACTTGAGTGAAAGTTGTTTTAAGATGACCAAGTCAACTTGATATGTCATAAAACAACTTGGATGATCAGTAAAAAAGAATGGTTTGACTTTAAAAAAATTAAGATGATTTTTTTTTAATATTAAAACGGAAACATATTGGAGCAACTTGGATAATCAGTAAAAAAGAATGGTTTGACTTTAAAAAAATTAAGATGACTTTTTTTTTTCAATATTAAGACAGAAACATATTGGATCAACTCGGGCTTCACAGTTTAACCTATCAAACCTGCAATCCGGATCATAGACTCCACTAGGTTTAATAACTTTGTTTTTTTAAACTACTTTTTACTTGATCATATGATAACAAACACAGACACTCATAAAATTAAGCACCAATCAAATATCAAAATATTTATTTAAAACCATTATAATCTCATAAAAAGCAAACCAAAATAAATTATGAAGATCAATTCAAAATCAATCAAATATTAAAAGATGAAGTTGAAAAAAAAAAAGTAAAAATCGATTCAATCAAAAGAAGAAAAAAAAGGCTGAAAGGTGGAAGTTTTTTTTTAAAAAAACAAAGAGCCCAACCTAACATGTCACCTTGAAACCTCTCGACTCAACTCCTTACTTAGCGTGGATTTAAATTAACCCGCATGAAAGTTGTCTTAACATGACTAGTCGACTTGGTGAGTCTAAAAATAACCTAGATGATAAATAAAAAGTATGGTTTATCTTTCAAAAGAATTCAAAATCAATCAAATATTATGACATGTTGGATTAATTTGGGCTTTGAAACTTAAACCACCAAAACCATGATCCAAATAATAGACTCTAATGGATTTAACAATTTTTATTTTTTACTTAATAATATGATAACAAAGATA
>Ga0307515_10004251_pt1 | contig 29722 bp, 30 predicted proteins | sample 17_EM_MG_FD_194513 | JGI IMG/M metagenome (GOLD analysis project Ga0307515, IMG submission 194513) | Populus trichocarpa ectomycorrhiza microbial communities from riparian zone in the Pacific Northwest, United States - 17_EM | ecosystem: Host-associated > Plants > Roots > Unclassified | place... | reverse complement strand
ATCGTGACCTACCTGATCGGCAGGCATCACGAGCAGCCGCCGGTGACGGTGTCGCCGACGCGGAACGGCCTTGCGGTCGGCGTGCGATGGGCGTTCTAGCCGGCCTCGCCGTCGGCGCCCTGGTGCTCGCCGGGTGCTACGCGCCGTCGATCCGCGACTGCACGGTGAGCTGCGCGTCGCCGAGCGATTGCGCCGCTGGCCAGGTCTGCGGCGCCGACGGCATGTGCGTCGCGCCGGACCGCGCCGGCCGGTGCGAAACGATCGACGCGGGCGAGCGCCGCGACGCAGCGCTCGACGCCGACCCGGCGCGGCTCGACGCCGGCGGCGATGCCGCGACGACCGCGATCGTGCACGTCCAGGTCATGGGCAAGGGCAGCATCGCCGTCGACGGCATCGCGGTGTGCAGCACGACGGGCACGCAGCGCGGCGACTGCACCTACAGCGTCGCCATCGGCGCGCCGCTGACCGTCCAGGCGATCGAGGTCCAGCTCGACGAGGTGTTCCAGATGTGGACATCGATGACGTGTAGCGGCCAGGGTCGGCGCTGCACGTTCACGCCGCTGGCCGCCACGACGATCTCCGCCCGCTTTGGCAAGAGCGGAATGCACGTCGACACCCCGTGACCGGGACGCTCCGTCGACCGGGTCATCGCCGCACGTGCGGGCGCGCCACGCTCGCGCGACCGCGCGCAGCCGCCTCGATCGAGCCCGGCCGGTTCCGCCGATCTGGCACGACCGGGCCTCGGTCTGGGGGTTGCAGCGGAAAACTCGCATGTCGGTCGCGAACACGATGACGCTCGATGTCCCGCTCCCGGAGCTGGTACCGGCCCCGCCGCCATTCCCGGCCTCGGCCTCGGCCTCGGCCTCGGCTCGGCGGCGGCCGGCCACGCTCGTGCCCGGCATGCGGATCGGCGGGTGGCGGGTCGAGCGCGAGCTCGGCCGCGGCGGCATGGCCACGGTCTACGCCGTGGTCCACACCCGGTTCGGCAAGCGCGCCGCGCTCAAGCTCGCGCATGGCGGCATCCTCGGCCCGCTGTTCACGCCCCAGACCTTCCTGCGCGAGGCCCGGATCGCCAACCGGGTCGACCATGTCGGGGTCACCGAGGTGTTCGCGACCGGGAGCTACGCCGGCCGGCCGTACCTCGCGATGGAGCGCCTGCACGGCCGCGCGCTCGGCGCCCGGCTCGACGACGGCGAGCTGCCGCGCGACACCGCGCTCGATATCCTGATCGAGCTGTGCGACGTGCTCGGAGCGGCGCACGCCGCGGGCGTCACCCACGGCGACCTCAAGGTCGACAACGTGTTCCTGCTCGACGAGGCCGGGACCGGCGGCCGGCGGGTCAAGCTGCTCGACTGGGGCATCGCGCGGATCGCCGGCGAGGACGATCCGCTGCGCGGCATGATCGCCGGGACCCTGACCTACGTCGCACCCGAGCAGATCCGCGGCGACGCGATCACCCCGGCGTCCGACGTCTACTCGCTGGGCGTGCTGGGCTACCGGCTGCTGCTCGGTGCGCCGCCGTTCACCGCGGCCGAGGATCTCGAGCTGCTCCACAAGCACCTGCGCGAGGCACCGCCGCGGCCGCGCACCCGGTGGGCCGGGATCCCCGCCGAGCTCGAGGCCACGCTGCTCGCGATGCTGGCCAAGCAACCCGGCGCGCGCCCGGCGCTGGCCGACGTCGCCCGCGTGCTGCGCGCCGCCCGCCAGCGGATCCGGTCCAGCGGCCGCGCCTGGATCCCGTCGCCGTCCGAGCTCCCTGCCGACGTGATCGGCCGGCCCATCCTCGCCAGCATGCCGAACCAGACACAGCGCGTGGCCGCGGCTGCGCTCGCCGTGGCGATGGTGGTCGCGAGCCTGTTCCGGCTGTTCAGCGCTTGATGCCGATCACCAGGCCGTCGGGGGTCGGCGCGCACACCGAGTCGCAGCTCGCCGCGACCAGCTCGTGGAACCCGCGCATCGCGCGGCCGCGATCGCTGTCGTCGAGCAGCTCGCCGAACAGGTAGGCGTTGTCGCCGAGCACCAGGCCGCCCGGCCGCAGGTGATCGACGGCCCACCGGCCATAGTGGTCGTAGTTGACCTTGTCGGCGTCGATGAACACCGCGTCGAGCGGCGCGTGCGGCGCGAGCGTGGGCAGGATGTCGCGGCCGGCGCCGACCACGACGGTCACGCGATCGGCGACGCCCGCCGCGGCCAGGTTGGCGCGGGCGACCTCGGCGTGGCGGGGCTCGAACTCGACCGACCACAGGTGACCGCCGGGCGCGAGCGCGCGCGCCATGTGGATCGCCGAGTAGCCGACCAGCGTTCCGACCTCGACGACCTTGGTCGCGCGCACGAGCCGCAGCAGCAGCGCGATCAGCTTGCCGTCGCTCGGGCCGACCTGGATCGCCGGGATGCCGTCGGGCACCGCGAACGCGCGCGCCAGGCCGGCGTCGTGCGGCGCATGCACGCGGTTGACGAACTCGAGGATCCCCGGAGACGTGTAGCGCTCACCGGCGCGCGAGACGACATCGGCCATGATGGGCGGACTCTAGCAGCGATCGCCGAGCGCGGCGCGGCGCGCTCACTCGATCAATCACGGTCGCCGCCGCCACCCTCGCCGCCGCCACCCTCGCCGCCCGCGCCGTCGCCGCCGGCGCTGCGATACGGCGCGAATCGCGCCGCCTCGGCGATCTCGGCGGCGACCGCGACGGCCTCGCGCTGGGTGTAGTCCTCGATCGCCGCGGCCAGGCCGGCGTGGCGGATCCAGTGCGCCGAGTAGGTCGGCGTCGGATCGAAGCCGCGGAGCAGCTTGTGCTCGCCCTGCGCCCCGGCCTCGAACACCGGCAACTTGCGCGCGATCGCGCGTTCGATGCCGGCGTAGTACGCGGTCTCGAAGTGCAAGAGGTCGACGTGGAGGTCGGCGCCCCAGTAGCGGCCGTACAGCGCGCCGTCGGTCTCGAGGAACAATGCCCCGGCGACGCGCTTGCCACCGGCGACGACCTCGACCATCCGCATCGCGTCCGGCAGGTGCCGCGCGAGCGCGTGAAAGAACCCGGGCCGCAGGTAGTCGCGACCGCCGTGCTGATCGGTGGTGTTGCGGTAGAACCGATCGAGGTCGTCGAGCTGCGCCTGGTCGAGCTCGCTGCCGGCGACCCACGACAGCCGCTCGATCGCCGCCCTCGCCCGCTCGCGCTCCTTGCGCAGCTGCTTGCGCTTGCGCGACTTGAGCTGGCCGAGGAAGTCGTCGAACGTGCGGTAGTCGCGGTTGTGCCAGTGGAACTGCATGCTGGCGCGGGGGAAGAACCCGGCCTCGGCGAGCTGGGCCTGCTCGTCGCGGGTGCAGAACAGCCAGTGGATCGAGGAGCACTCGGCGTCGTCGGCGACCGTGCGCACCGCGCCGATCAACGCACCGCGCACCGCGTCACCGTCGGCGCCCGGCGCGAGCAGGATGCGGTGGCCGGTCGCCGGGGTCGCCGGGGCGGCGATCACCAGCTTGGGGTAGTAGCGCAGGCCGGCGCGCTGTGCCGCGCTCGCCCACCCCCAGTCGAAGATGTACTCGCCGTAGCTGTGGTCCTTGAGGAACGCCGGCACGGCGCCGACCAGCCGGCCCCCCTGCTCGGCGAGGAGGTACAGGCTCGACCACCCCGAGCGCCGCTTGCGGGCCGTCCCCGCGGGGTCGATCGACCCGGAGTCCTCGAGGGCGTGGAGGAACCCGTGGCGCAGGAACGGCGAGGCGCCGTGGTCGAGCCGGTCCCAGGCCCCGGCGTCGATGTCGGTCACCGAAGCCACGGCGCGGACCACGATCTTCGTGCTAGAAGAAGCCACGAAAGGTCACCATGACGCTCGACCCTGAGACCCGCAAGAAGATCGAACAGCTCGTCACGAGCGACTCTGTTGTCCTGTTCATGAAAGGCAGCCGGAGCTTCCCACAGTGCGGGTTCTCGGCGTCGGTCGTGAACATCCTCAACACCTTGATCCCCAAGTACACGACGGTCAACATCCTGTCCGACGCCGACGTCCGCACCGGGATGAAGGAGTTCTCGGACTGGCCGACGTTCCCGCAGCTGTTCGTCCGGGGCGAGTTCGTCGGCGGCGCCGACATCGTGCGCCAGATGCACGAGGCCGGTGAGCTCGAGAAGAAGCTCGGCGACCTCGTCGCGGCGGCCAAGCCGCCGGCGGTCACGGTATCGCCGCGCGCGGGCCAGGAGCTGTCCGAGGCGCTCAAGGAGGCAGACCCGGGCGACGTGATCCACCTGACGATCACGCCGAGCTGGGAGCACCAGCTCGATCTCGGGCCCCGGGAAGCCAGCCAGGTCACCGTGCAGAGCGGCGGTGTCACCGTGCAACTCGACCGCGCCAGCGCCGCGCGCGCCGAGGGCGTCACGATCGACTTCATCGAGGCGGCCGACGGCGCGGGCTTCAAGATCGACAATCCCAACCGCCCCGCGATCGTCAAGGAGATCGCACCCAAGGAGCTCAAGGCGCTGCTCGACAGCGGCAAGATCGAGCACCTGTACGACGTGCGCACCGACAAGGAGCGCAGCGTCGCCAAGATCGCCGGCGCCCGCCTGCTCGACGACGCCACCATGGCCGCGATCGAGGGGCTGCCCAAGGACACGCCGCTGGCGTTCCACTGCCACCACGGCGGCCGCAGCCGCGGCGCGGCCGAGCACTTCCTCAAGCTGGGATTCCGCAACGTCTACAACATGGCCGGCGGCATCGAAGCCTGGTCGCGCGACGTCGACCCCAGCGTCCCGCGCTACTAGACCTCGTCGCATTGGTCGGGGTCCATCGAGCTTCAACCGCGCGACGCGACGCGCGGTCGCCAGTCGTGAATGATCGCCCGGCTTCGCCGGGCCATCCCCCGGGTGGGGGTTCATGGAAAGCCCCCTATCGATCGACGCCCACGACGGCGTCGACCATGATCTCGACCAGGTAGCCGGGGCCGGCCAGCCGGGCCTCGACGGTGGCGCGCGCCGGCGGATGGCCCTTGGCGACCCAGCCGTCCCACACCGCGTTCATCTCGTCGAACCGGCGGATGTCCGCGAGCCAGATGTTGGCCTTGAGGATCCGGGTCTTGTCGCTGCCGACCGCGGCCAGGATCCGGTCGATCTTGGCGAGGATCTGCCGCGTCTGATCCGCGACCGACGGCACCAGATCCTCGGCGACGATCCCCGCCAGGTGCGCGACACCGCCGTACACCACCGCCTGGCTCATCCGCGGACCCGCCTCGTAACGTTCGATGGTCATCGCGCATGCGTAGGCCCGGCGCGCGCGGACGGCAAGCACACACCGCGTTGCCGGTGTGCGTCACAGCAACTCCGGTCGCGGCCGAGCGCTGCAAGCACGCGAGCCAACTCGAGAACCATCCCGGACGCGGTGGATCGAACGTGGTACACCACGGATCCGTCGGTGACCCGCCGGGCACCATGACCATACGTATTCCCGGCCCCCCCACTCCCGCCACCTACGGTCCGATCGCCCCTCCCGCTCCGACTCCCGCGGCGGTCGCCGCCGCGCCGCTGGTGGCCGCCAAGGCGCACGCGTCGCGCCATCGCGACGAGCTCGAGGCGAGCACGCGGTGCGCTTGCTACTTCTGCTTCCGCGGGTTCGCGCCGTCGGAGATCAAGGCGTGGATCGACGGCAACACCACGGCGCTGTGCCCCGGCTGCGGGGTCGACGCCGTGCTCGGCAACGCGGTGCTGGCGTCGATCTCCGACGGGTTCTTGCGCCGGATGCACCAGCACCACTTCGCGTACCGCCGGAAGTAGGCGCGCTACTTCGGCGCGACGCGCGGCGCGACGATCCGGCGATCGCCGACGCCGAACACCACGCGCGCGACCTTGTCGCCGTCGCTCTCGAACACGGCGAGGCTCTGCAGCGCCTCGAGCCAGAACTCGTGGTCTGACACCGGCGACAGGCGATGCCGGGGCTCGCCGGGGCCGGCGAGGTAGAGCCGCTTGCCCTCGGCGATGACCTGCAGCGTGGTGCCGCCGAGGTCGTAGCTGCCGGCGAACGCCGCGAGCTCGGCGGCGGCGGCGAGCCTGGTCGGCGGCGACGACGTCCCCTCGAGCACCTTGTACATCGCCTCGGCGAGCCGATCGACCAGCGCGCTCGCGGTCGACGCCAGCAGCACGACGCCGCGGCGGGACCTGGGGTCGAAGCCGACGTAGGCGTGGAACCCGCCGGTGCCGCCGTTGTGCCAGTAGTGGCCGGCGCCATCGATCAGCCAGCCGAGGCCCTCGTTGGGGCCGGCGCGATCGAGCGCGGGCTCCTGCGTCAGCTTCATCGCGTGGCGCAGCACCGCCGCGTCGCCGGCCGCCGCCGCGAGCTCGGCGTCGATCAGCAGCAGCTGATCGTGCGCGGTGGACACCAGGCCGCCGGCCGCGGCGAGCGCGTCGTAGGTCCACGGCGGCGCGGTCACCAGATCTTCGGTCGTGCCGGTCGCGCGCCGCGCCGCGAGCGCCGCGGGCATCCCCACGAACGTGTCCTTGAGGCCGAGCGGACGCAGCACGCGCTCGGCGAGGACCTTGGGGTAACCGCCGCCGAGCTTGCTGCCGAGCACGTAGCCGAGCAGCCCCGCGCCGAACGGCGAGTACGAGATCTGCGTGCCCGGCGCGGCGTCGAGCTCGGTGTGGATCAGGTCGGCGTACAGCGCGTTCTCGCCGTAGCCCGCGTACGGATCCGGAGCGACGCCGCGCGCGGCCACGCTCGGCGGTTGCCGCGGCAGGCCGGAGCTGTGCAGCGCGAGATGCTTGAGCGTGATCGCCACCTTGTCGCGGATCGGCACGGTCACGCCGGGCGGCAGCAGCTCGGCGAGCGGGGTGTCGAGATCGACCTCGCGGCGCTGGACCGCGTCGGCGAACAGCAGCGCGGTGTAGACGGTGGTGACCGGGCCGATCTCGAACAGCGTGGCGGCATCGGGCGGCCCCTTGCCCGGGCCCTTGCCGAAGCCGTAGACCTCGGTCCGGCCCGCGTCGTAGAGCCCGACGACCAGCCCGGCCACCAGCTCGGCATCGAGCATCGGCTGGACCTGGACCTCGACCGGCTCGCGATAGCGCTCGGTGTCGATGTTGATCGGCGGCGGCCGGCTGGGCCGGGCGGAGCGGCCGCACGCAGCGGCGACGAGCACGATCGACCAGCGGAGCCAGTGCGTCATTGGGTACGGTGTGCGTAGCCTGCACCGCCGCGCGCCGCGGTGCAATCAGCCCCGGCAGATCACGAACCTGCCAGACACCTCACACCCGGCGATGCCCCGGCCGTGCGAAGCTCGCGCCGCCATGCGCCTCGCCCTCGCCGCGCTCGCCTGCTCGTTGTTGCCGATCTCGGCCACCGCCGCCGGCGACGGCGCGCCGGTCGCCCGGAAACCCACCGCGCCGGTCATCGGGGGTGACGACGCCAAGTCCGGCGCGTGGCCCGACGTCGCGGCCATCCTGTTCCCGCTGTCCTCCGGCGACGAGCCGCTGTGCACCGGCACGCTGGTCGCGCCCACCGTGGTGCTCACCGCCGCGCACTGCTACGACCCGCTCGATCCGCCGGTGCCGGACAACGTGCTGATCGGCACCGCCTCGCTGGCCCGACCGGGCGACGGCGAGACCATCGCGATCAAGCGCGCCTATGTCTATCCGTCCCCCGAGACCACCGAGGACCTCGCGGTGCTGATCCTGGCCGGGCCGTCGAGCCGCAAGCCGCGCCAGATCGCGACCGGCTGGGCGCGGGTCGATCTCGCCAACGGTGCCGCGGTCTCGCTCGTCGGGTTCGGCGCGGTCAACGCCAACGGTGACGACTACATCAATGAGCTCCAGGAGGGCCACACGACCATCACCGATGTCGGCTGCTCGACCTCGGCCGGATGCAACGTCGGCGCGCAGCCGGACGGCGAGCTCGGCGCCGGCGGCATGGGCATCGACACCTGCCCCGGCGACTCGGGCGGCCCGCTCTACCTGATGACCAGCTACGGCCCGGTCCTGGCCGGCGTGACCTCGCGATCGTACGACGACGCGCAGGTCCCGTGCTCCGACGGTGGGATCTACGTCCGCCCCGACAAGATCATCGACTGGATCGAGATGATGGCCGGCAACGTGGCCAACGTGGGCGCGCCGCAGGCCGACACCCTGATCGCGGTCCACGGCAGCGGCGACGACACGCGGATCCGGGTCAACGATCCGGGCAGCGACTCGCACAGCTTCGAGATCACGCAGCCGCCGGCGCACGGCACCGCGAAGGTGCGCAGCGACGGGGCGGTGCGGGTCTGCACCGATCCGGCCGCGGCTGCCGGCGACGATCAGTTCACGGTGATGGTCACCGACACGAAGCACGCGCGCCGCGCCATGCCGCTCACGGTCCACGTCCAGATCCAGGACGGGCCGGCGCCGCCGAGCTGCGATCTCGACGCGTTCGCCGAGGCCGGCTGCTGCTCGGCCGACGGCCGATCCGGCGGCGCGATCCCGGTGGCGCTCGGCGTGCTCGCGCTGATCCGGCGCCGGCGCCGCCACCGCTGAGGTAGCCGTGGGGTAACCCGTCCGCGCGATGTCGGATGTCGGATGTCGGATGTCGATCGTTGCGGCGCGCGCACCGAATTCGTCCCCGCCCTCGGTTACGCTGCCGGTATGGCCGAGACGTGGATGAAGTGCACTGCCTGCCGCACAGACATCGCGTTCAGCTCGAAGTACTTCCAGTGCAGCGTCTCGACCTGCAACCGCGCCCGGATGCGCCTGGTGTTCTGCTCGGTGCCGTGCTGGGACAGCCACGTCGCCACGCTGCGCCACCGCGACGCCTGGGCCGAGGACAAGATCGCGCCGAGCCGCGACGCCTGGGAGCGCGAGCTCGCCGATCAGCCGCCCGAGCCAGCGCGAGCGCCCGCCCCGACACGGCTGTCGGCCCCGGCGCCGTCGAGCGCGCGCCCCGAGACCCTGCGAGGCTCGCTGGCGCCGCCGGCTTCGAGCGCGCGTCCCGAGACCCTGCGGGGCTCGCCCCCGGCGCCGCCGGCCACCGCGCCGCCGCGCCGGATCGTCGGTGAGGCTCCGCCGGCACCCGAAGGTGGCCCGGCGCTCCAGGACGTCGCCGATCGCGACATCCTGATCGTCATGTCCAAGCTCAAGAAGTACATCAAGGATCGCTCGGGCATGAACTGCTCCGACGCGGTCGCCGATGTCCTGTCGGAGCACGTCCGCGCGCTGTGCGACGACTCGATCCGCGCCGCGGGACGCGACGAGCGCAAGACCGTGCTCGATCGCGACGTCCCGCGGCCGCGCCGCTGACCTGCCGATCAGCGCGGGACGGCGCGCGCGGTGGCGAGCCAGTGCCCGGCGTGCTCGCGCCAGGTCGCCTCGATCGCGAACGGCAGCGCCGTGGCGACCGCCACCGCGTCGCCGTCGAGCTCGAGCTCGACCTCGGTGAAGCCGACGTAGCGCCGGACGTACGGGTCGACGGCCTTGTAGATCGCCTCCTTGATCGCGAACCGCAGCGTGACGGCGCGACCGCGATCGGGCAGCGCGGCCTGCTCGCGCGGGGTCAGGATCCGGCGCGCGATGTCGGCGCGCGGCGCGGCGGCGAGCTCGAGATCGACGCCGACGCACCCGGCGCCGGCCGGGGCGACCAGCGCAGCGGCGAGCCCGGCCTTGTGCGAGATCGAGCCGGTCCAGCCCGGCGGCAGGATCGGCGCGCCGCGGTCGTCGGACAGGATCGGCGCGTCCGAGCCGAGCGCGAGGTGCAGCGCGGTACGGCCGGCGATGAACTCGCCGCGGCGGACCGGGCCGAGCTGGCCGGCGCGATGCTGCTCGGCCGCGGCGAGCGCCGCGAGCGCGGTGACCGCCGCGTCGGGATCGACGAGCTCGACCAGGACGCACGCGCCATGCGCCAGCGCGAGCCGCTCGCTGCGCTGCCGCGTCACCGCGGGACGATCTTGGGCCGCGTGATCATCAGGTGGTTGTGCTTGGCGCTGTCCGGATAGCCGAACCGGAACGGCAGGTCGCGGTGCGGTTGCGCCTTCCACAGCTTGACGAACTCGCCGCGCGTGTTCTTGTCGTCGATCACGAAGTACGGGCCGTCGAACTCGCCGTAGGTGATCTGCTCGAACCCGGCGGGCCCGGCGTGGCTCGGCGGGATCCCCGACGCGTCCGAGATCATCCACGCCGTGTTGTGCAGCAGGTAGTCGCGGATCCGGGTGAAGTCGTCGTACCAGAGCAGGAAGCTCGCGGCCTTGGTCACCACGGAGACCTTGCCCTTGCCGCGCAGGTGGCGGAGCACGCGGTCATCGGCGGTCATGTGGTTGTCGTCGAGGTTCGCGACGATGTGGCGGTAGATCCGCGGCCGGGCCCCGGCGTCGCCGCGCGGCCGGAACACGATCTCGACGTTGGCGAACGCCGAGACCTGCTCGTACCAGTAGTGGGTGATCTTCCTGGGCGGCGCGGTGCCGAGCTTCTTGGCGGCGAACTCGGCGGCGCGCTCGTCGAGCTGGGCGCCGGTCAGGTAGCTCAGCGAACCGTCGGGCTCGATGTCGAAGTAGCGCAGCGCGACCGGCTCCATGCCGTGCACGGCGAGGCCGGCGAGCGCGAACATGATCGTGCCCGGCAGCTCGAGGTGCGATGCGGCCTGCAGGCTCTTGGTGGTCGAGTGCGCCGAGCGGTAGAGCCGGCGGATCTCGTTGCCGATCGCATCGACCTCGTCGCCGAGCTTGGCGCTCTTGATCGTGTCGATCACGCGAACGTCGCCGGCGGCCTCGAGCGAGATCGTGGTCAGCTCGGTGGCGTCGGGGTAGACCGCGAGCGCCGAGGACAGATCGCCGCCGCCGAACGGATACACCACGGCCCGGGGCAGATCCTTGGGCCGCAGCCCGGCGATGAACGCCTGAGCCTGATCGGCCCACGCCTTCTTGTAGGACGCGTAGATCTCGGCCATCTCCTTGCAGTGCGCGGTGATCGCCCGGCTCGAGAACCGCTCGGGGATGGCGTCGTCGCCGCCGCACGCCGCGACCCGGAACATCGCGCGGATCTGGGGACCGTAGTCGGTGCCGGCGGCGGGCTCCGCGCGCACCGGGGCAGCGTACGCGGCGGTCAGCGCGGTGGTCAGGACGATCGCGAGGCACGTGGTTCGCATCGGGGCTCCGAGGTTCGCAGACTGGGGTATCACGGCCGCGGCCGGAGGCAATGGCGCGCCGGGTCACGCCGCCGTGATCGCCGCGCCGAGCCGGGTGAGCGCCGCGGCGAACCCGGGGTACGACGTCGCGACGTTGTCGGCGTCGTCGATCTGGCTCGGGCCGTCGGCGACCAGCGCGGCGACCGCCGCGGCCATCGCGATCCGGTGATCGCCGTCGGCGTGGACGTGCGCGGCCGCCAGCGGGCGACCCGGCCGGCCCTCGATGACCATGCCGTCCGGTCGCGGCTCGCAGGCGACGCCGAAGCCGCGCAGCATCGCGCACGTGGTCGCGATCCGGTCGCTCTCCTTGACCCGCAGCTCACCGGCGTCGCGGATCGTCGTGGTGCCGTGGGCGCGCGCGGCGAGCACCGCGAGCACCGGCAGCTCGTCGATCGCGCGGACCGCGAGGTCACCGGCGATCTCGGTGGCGCGCAGGCCGGGCGCGGGGCCGCGCACCACCAGGTCGGCGACCGGCTCGGGGCCGGCGTCGCGCGGCGCGTCGAGCGCGACCACGCCGCCCATCGCCGCGATCGCGTCGAGGAAGCCGGTCCGGGTCGGGTTGACGCAGATCCCGGGCAGCCGGACCTCGTGCGCGCCGGCGAGCAGCGCGGCGATCACCAGGAACGCGGCCGACGACGGATCGCCGGGGACCTCGAAGCCGTCGCCGGCGAGCCGGCGACCCCAGCCGCGGGTGTCGATCACGGTGCGCCGGCCCGCGGCGGTGAGCGGCGCGCCGAGGTAGGCGAGCATGCGCTCGGAGTGATCGCGGCTCGGGCCGGGCTCGGTGACCGCGGTGGCGCCGTCGGCGTAGAGCCCGGCGAGCAGGATCGCGCTCTTGACCTGCGCCGAGGCCATCGGCAGCGCGTAGTCGATCGCCGCGAGCGGCCCGGTGGCGGGGCCGATCACCAGGGGCGGCGTGACGTCGCGCGCGTCGCCCCCGGCGCCGCCGGCGCCGCCGGCGCCGGTGATCGTCGCGCCCATTGCGGCGAGCGGCTCGATCACGCGGCGCATCGGCCGCTTCGACAGCGACTCGTCGCCGAACACCGTGGTCGCGAACCGCTGACCGGCGAGCAGCCCGCACAGCAGGCGGATCGTCGTGCCCGAGTTGCCGCAGTCGATCGCAGCCGGCGGCGCGGCCATGCCGTCGAGGCCGGCGCCGCGGATCACGAGCGCGTCACCGTCGCGGGCGATCGCGCCGCCGAGCGCGGTGACCGCCCGGGCCGAGCGGCCGTTGTCGGCGCCGTCGCCGAGCCCGCGGACCCGGACCGGGGTCGCCGACAGCAGCGAGAACAGCAACGCGCGGTGGCCGATCGACTTGTCGCCCGGGATCGCGACGGTCCCGGACAGCGCGCTGGTGGCGGGATGAACGACGAGCTTCATGACGACGGGCCTCCTCCCGGCGGTGCAGGTGCGGCATCGGGCTCGCCGAGCAGCCCGGCCGCGCGCTCGACCACCCGGCGCAGGTGGGCCGGGCCGATCGCGATGATGGTGCGCACCCAGCTGCCGCGCGCGACCAGCCGGGCCCCGGCGAGCGACGGCGGCAGGCCGAGGCCGCGGATCGCGGGCTGCTCGGCGAGCCCGGCGAGCGCACCGCGCAGCGTGGCCTCGAGCCGGCGCGAGGCCTCGCCGCGACGTCCGCCGGGCGCCGGGTTACCGGGATCCGCGGCGTCGCAATCGACCACCAGCGCCAGGTCGTCGGCGACGTCGCCCCACGCCGAGATCTGGCCCGGCGCGGCGTCGAGCCCGGTCAGCCGGGTGAGCGCGATCCGCGCGTCGAACGGCAGCCGCGCGGTGATCCGCAGCGACGCGCCGGGCGCGTTCGCCGGCATCGCGTGGCCGCGCAGCGCGAGCAGCTCGGGCGCGGCGCGGACCGCGAACGCGGCGTCGCCGGTGGCGGCGAGCGCGACCCGCTGCTCGATCTGCTCGACCCATTCCGGCGGCCCCACGGCGTAGAACCCGTCGGCCAGCCGGGTCGCACCGGCGACCTCGCGCGGCGCGGCCAGCACGGTCAGGGTCGCGGCCTGCGCGGTGCCCACGCCGTAGGCGGCGAGCACCAGCTGATCGGCCGCCGCGAGCGGCGACGCCGGGACCCCGGCGAGTTCGCCGGTGCGCTCGGCCAGGGCGCGGATCACGACCGCCCCGATCACCGGGTTGGCGCGCAGCCGGGCGAGATCGAGCTCGACGACGACCTGGGCGCCCTGCGGCAGCATCGCGAGCAGCCGCTCGGACGTGGTGACGGGCGGCGTCGCCGGCGTGGCCGGGGCCTGCGCGCCCTGCCCGCCGCCGCACGCGACCACCGCCGCCAGCCCGAGCCGGGCGATGTGGGCCGCGCGCGTCATCAGTGCACCGTGATGAAGCCGTCGGGCCACGAGGTGTCGCGGTCGACCACGTACGACGCGATCTCGAAGCCGTCGGGGTGCTCGGCGAAGCCGGGCTTGCCGCGCCGGGCGTCGATCGCGGCCTCGGCGCGCTCGCGGGACGAGAACACGCCGATCAGCTTGTACTCGCTGCAGCCATCGCGCTCGTACTCGTGCCACGCCAGCCACACCGATGTGCTCGTGGTCATACCGCCAGCACGTCGTTGAGCGCCGCGATCACCCGCGGCATGTCGTCGTCGCGCGCCACCGACACCCGCAGGTGGTTCGGCAGGCCCCACGCCGCCATCGGCCGCACGATCACGCCGAGCCGGAGCAGGCGGTCGTAGAGCGGCGTCGACGGCCGGCCACAGTCGATCAGCACGAAGTTGGCGAGCGACGGAAAGATCCGCACGCCCGGGCCGCGGAGCTCGAGGCGGTAGCGCTCGATCGCCCGGCGAGCCTGCTCGGCGCCGCGCAGGACGTGCTCGTTGTCCTCGAGCGCGGCGAGCGCGCCGACCATCGCCAGGCTGCTGACGTGGAACGTCCGGCCGACCCGGCCGAGCACGTCGATCACCGCCTGATCGGCGATCGCGAACCCGACCCGGAGGCCGGCCAGCCCGTAGATCTTCGAGAACGTACGCAGCACGATCACGCGCGGATCGCTGCGCCAGGCGTCGATCCCGTCGGCGTGGTCGATCTCCGGCCACAGCGCCGCGTACTCGGTGTAGGCCTCGTCGATCACCAGCAAGGCGCGCGCCGGCAGCGCCGCGATCAGCCGGGCGAGCCCCGCCCGCGTGATCACCGAGCCGGTGGGGTTGTTCGGCGTGCCGACGACCACCAGCTTGGTGCGCGGCGTGAACGCCGCGATCAGCGCGTCGACGTCGCACGCCAGCTCGGGCGTCGCCGGCGCGGCGATGAACGGCCGGCCCACCACCTGCGCGGCGAGCCGGTACGACAGGAACGCGTACCTGTGGGTGACCACCTCGTCGGTCATCTCGCAGGTCGCGAGCACCAGCTGGTACAGTAGATCGTTGGAGCCGTTGCCCAGCGCGAGCTGGCCGATCTCGCAGCCGATCCGGGCGGCCAGCGCGCGGCGCAGCGTGACCCCGCCGGCGTCCGGGTAGCGGTGGAGCTGGCGCAGCGCGGCCGGGAGCGCCGCCAGCGCGCGGGGCGACGGGCCCAGCGGGTTCTCGTTCGACGCCACCTTGACCACCCCGGTGATCCCGAGCTCGCGCTCGAGCTCCTCGATCGGCTTGCCGGGCTGGTACACGTCGAGGCTCGCGACGTGGGACGGGACGAACATGCTCGGCGATGCGATGGGCACGACCCGGCCACCGTACAACGGCCGTGGCCGCGGGGGAATGCCCCGCCCGCGCCGTCGGTCTATAGTGACACCTCATGCGTCGCTTGCTCTGGCCCGCCGTGGCCGTCGCGCTCGCCGTTGTTCTGATCCCCGGCGTCGCATCGGCGGCGTGCGACCCGTTCAACGCGTACCAGCAGCGGGGCTGGGCGTGGATGTACCTCGCGTCGTTCGGGTTCGGATTCCAGACCTCGCTGACCCCGTGCGTCTACCCGATGATCCCGATCACCCTCGGCATCTTCGGCGCGCGCGGCAAGAACGTCAGCCGCGGCCGGGCGCTGCTGCTGGCGACCGCCTACGTCATCGGCATGGGCCTGACCTACGCGACGCTCGGCGTGATCATCGCGCTGATCGGCGGCCAGTTCGGAACCATCCTGGCCAACCCGTTCGTGGTGATCCCGATTGTGCTGTTGTTTGCCGCGCTCGCGGCGTCGATGTTCGGCGCGTTCGAGCTCAACCTGCCGTCGTCGTGGCAGGCCCGGCTCAACCAGGTCGGCGGCCAGGGCTTCCGCGGCGCGTTCGCGATGGGCCTGGTCGGCGGCCTGATCGCGGCGCCGTGCACCGGCCCGTTCCTGCTCGGCCTGTTGACCTTCGTGGCGACCTCGCGCAGCGTCGTCGGCGGCGGCTCGCTGCTGTTCGTCTACGCGATCGGCATGGGCGTGCTGTTCTGGGTGCTCGCGGCGTTCGCGATGTCGCTGCCCAGGAGCGGCCGGTGGATGGAGTGGGTGAAGTCGGCCGGCGGCATCCTGCTGCTGCTCGGCGGGATCTACTTCTTGAAGCCGCTGCTGCCGTTCATGCGCCACCTTGCGGTCCCCGAGACCTGGTTCCTGATCGCGGCGATCGCCGTGATCGCGGTCGGCCTCGTGCTCGGCGCGATCCACCTGTCGTTCCACGGCTCGGTGCTCGACAAGCTGCGCAAGGGCCTCGGCATCGCGCTGGTGATCGGCGGCGCGTTCGCGGTGTGGAGCTACACGCTGACCCCCAAGCACAAGCTGCCGTACGTCGTCGACGACGAGACCGCCGCGTTCGCCAGGGCGCGGGCCGAGCACAAGGGCGTGATGGTCGACTTCTCGGCGACCTGGTGCGTGCCGTGCGGCGAGCTCGAGCTGACGTTCGGCGACGACGAGGTCTACGACCTGATCACCCGGAACTTCGTGCCGCTCAAGTTCGACGTCTCGAACGACGACGAGATCAGCGCCGAGCGCCGCCGCCGCTACAAGGCCGGCACGCTGCCCGCGGTGATCTTCCTGTCGGCCGATGGCCCGGTCGTCGGCCGGGTCAACCAGATGATGGAGCCCGACGAGCTGCTCGGCGTGCTCGGCCCTGCGATCACCAAGCTGCGCTCGGGCACCACGCTCGCCGCCGGCGAACCCTGCCGCTGAGCGGGCCGCTCCACCGCGATCATACCAGGGGCTTGGCCTCGGTCACGATCGCGACCACGTAGCGGTGCCCGTCGAGCTCGCACAGGGCAGTGATGTACTCGACCACGCGTGCGCCATGCGCGGTCGCGACCGCGATCGTGAACCTCGGGCCGCTGGCACTCGAGGCGATGCGCTCGTGCCACACGTGCTCCATCCCTGGCGCGAACTCCCAGGCCTTCCGGCCGACCACCTCGGCGAGCGGGCGGGCGAGCAGCTGCGCTCCGGCCGCGTTCAGCGCGACGATCGTGCCATCGATCTCGAACAGCGCCCCGGGCAGGGCCATGCGCTCGAACTCGGCGAACGAGCGGGGCAACGAGACGGTGATCACGGTCTGGGACCTCGAGCTCCCAGTTTATCAGGCAACGCAGCACGCCCCGGCTGCGAGCGTCATCCGGGGGGGCGATACCCCAGGGAACCCCGTGGGGTTGCGGGCTTCCGCGTGGCACACCGCGCGCTCCATACCCGGCCATGTTGCTCGAAACCTACGCACTCAGCATCGCCGGACGCCGCCCCAGCAACGAGGACGCGATCTGCGCTCACCCCGAGCTCGGCCTGTTCGTGGTCGCCGACGGCATGGGCGGCTACGAGGGCGGCGAGATCGCCAGCGCGCTTGCCGTCGAGGTGATCCATTCGCTGGTCCGCCGCACCGCCAGCGGTGGCGACGTCACCTGGCCCCACGCGATCGATCCGGGGCGCTCGCTCGCCGAGAACGAGGTGATCGTCGCGACCCGGCACGCCGGCGATCAGATCGCTGCGCGTCGCCGCGGCGCGCTGCGCGACATGGGCTCGACGGTCGTCGTGCTCCGGCTGACCGGCGACGGCGCGGTGATCGGCCACGTCGGCGACAGCCGGGTGTACCGGCTGCGCGACGGCGCGCTCGCCCAGCTGACGACCGATCACTCGATGGTCGCGCACCTCGAGGCCTCCGGGATCAAGCCCGACGCCAGCTTCCCGTGGCGCCACGTCGTCACCCGCGCGCTCGGCACCACCACCGGCGAGCCCGACGTCCAGCGCCAGGGCATCGCGCCCGGCGACGTGTTCCTGCTGTGCAGCGACGGGCTGACCGAGGTGCTCGCCGCCGACCAGATCGCGGCGATGCTCGCGACCTCGGCCGAGGCGGCGTGCCGCGCGCTGGTCGGCGCGGCGTACGCGGCCGGCTCGCGCGACAACATCTCCGCGGTGGTGGTGCGCGTCGCGTGACCCGGTCACTCGTCGTCGGGGGCGGCGTCGTCGATCAGGCCGTGCTTGCGGGCCAGGCTGCGCAGGTGCTTGCGGTCGATGCCCGAGACCCGCGACGCCGCCGACAGGTTGCCGCCGGTGCGCGCCAGGATGTCGCCGAGGTAGCGGCGCTCGAGCTCGTGGAGCACCAGCGCCTTGGCCTCGGCGTACGGCAGGTCGCTGCGCACCGCGAGGCCGTCGCCGGCGGCGGCCGGCTGGGCGGGGTCGATGCGGATCGTCAGATCGGCGAACCGCTGCGCGCCCGGGGCCAGCGCGATGGCGCGATCGATGACGTTGCGCAGCTCGCGGACGTTGCCCGGCCAGGCGTGCGCGATCAGCCGATCGAGGTTGGGACCGGCCGGAGGCTCGTCGGCGAGGCCGCGCCGGCGAACCAGCTCGCGGACCAGGATCGGCAGGTCCTCGCGCCGGCTGCGCAGCGGCGGCAGGCCGACGCGGACCACCGCGAGGCGGTACAGCAGGTCCGGCCGGAACCGACCCGCGGCGACCTCGGCATCGACGTCGTCGCGCGACGCGGCGATCACGCGGACGTCGACCGCGCGCTCGGTGTCACCGCCGAGCGGGCGCACGACCCGCTCCTCGAGCACGCGCAACAGGCGCGCCTGGACGGTCGGAGAGATCCGGCCGAGCTCGTCGAGCATCAGCGTCCCGCCGTCGGCGCGGACGATCATCCCGGCGCGCGGCTGGGCGGCGCCGGTGAACGCGCCGCGGACGTGGCCGAACAGCTCGCTCTCGAGCAGGCTCTCGGGCAGCGCGCCGCAGTCGACCGCGACGAACGGCCCGCGCCGCCGGCGCGAGGCGTCGTGCAGCGCGCGGGCGACCAGCTCCTTGCCGGTGCCGGTCTCGCCCTCGACCAGCACGGTCGCATCGGACCCGGCGATGCGCTCGAGCACGGCGAACACCTCGCGGATCGCCAGGCTCTCGCCGACCAGCTCGCCGAACCGCCGGGCCTGGCTCGGCGGCAGGTCGAGCGGCTGGGCCTCGGCCTCGATGCGCAGCGGGGTGCGGCCGACGAGCAGCGTCGTGCCGGCGGGTACGGTGAGCTGGCTGACCCGCGAACCCTCGTACCAGGTGCCGTTGGTCGAGCCGAGATCGCGGACCGCGAACCGCGAACCCTCGCCCTGGACCGCGAGGTGGCGCGCCGACACCCGATCGTCGGACACCACCAGATCGCACCCGGCGGCGGTGCCGACCACGATCTCGGCGTCGCCGAGCCGGCACGCCCGGCCGCGGTCGGGGCCGTCGCTGACCACGATCTGGCAGCGCAACCGGCCGGTGCCGCCATCGAGGATGTCGCTGTACACTGTCGCGCTCCGCGCCACGCCTCATGATACGCGCGATCGGTCCCCATCAGCTGGTGCGCCGCCTCGGTCGCGGCGGGATGGCCGAGGTCCACCTCGCGCTCGCGCACGGCGCCAGCGGGTTCGAGCGCCTGGTCGCGATCAAGCGGCTCGCCCCCGAGCTCGCCGGCGATCCCGAGCTCGAGCGCGCGCTGATCCGCGAGGCGACGCTCGCGGGGACGCTGCACCACCGCAACCTGGTCGCCGTGCTCGGCCTCGGCGTCCACGACGGCGGCTACTACGTCGTCATGGAGTACGTCGACGGCGGCGACCTCGCCCAGCTGCTCGACGGCGCGATGCCCGAGCCGCTGGCGCTCCACCTGGTGCACGAGCTCGCGCTCGGCCTGGGCCACCTGCACGCGGCGACCGCCGCCAGCGGCCTGCCGCTCGACATCGTGCACCGCGACGTCGGACCGGCCAACGTGCTGGTGTCGACCACCGGCGACGTCAAGCTCGGCGATTTCGGGATCGCCAAGTCGACCGCGCTCGCCGACATCACCGTCGCGGGCACGCGCAAGGGCCGCTACGTGTACATGGCTCCCGAGCAGCTCGCCGGCGAACCGGTGACCGCCGCCGCCGACCAGTTCGGGCTCGGCGTCACGCTGGTCGAGATCGTCACCGGCGCGCGGCCGTTCGCCGGCGAGAACCCGTGGCAGCTGCGCGACGCGATCCACGCCGGTGCCGATCTCACCGCGCTGGCTCCGGACCTCGCGGCGATCGCGTCCCGCGCGCTCGCGGTCGAGGCCGCCGGCCGCTTCGCCTCGGTCGACGAGCTCGGCCGCGCGATCGCCCTCGCCCGGCGCCGCCGCGAACCGGCGACCGCCGTCGAGCTCGGCGACTGGGTCCGATCGCGCGCGGCACGGGCGCGGGGGCTGGAGCGCCGCTGACCCCGCGCGGTCGGGGCGCCGCGGCTACCAGCAGTCGTCCGGCAGCTCCATGAGGTCGAGGTCGCTGGCCTCGACCAGCCGCCGCGCCGTCGCGATGCCGGGCAACACGTTGCGGGCGTAGAACCGCGCCGCGGCGAGCTTGCCGCGATAGAACGCGCGGTCGTCGCCGGCCGCGGCCGGCAGCTTGCCGTGCGCGACCACGGCGGAGACCACCAGGCGCCAGCCGATCACGAGCTCGGCCAGCGCGAACAGGATCCGGTTGCCCTGCAGCCCCGCGTGATAGACCGACTCGCCGAGCTTGCCGAGCACCGCGGCGAACATCGCCTGGACATCGCCGAGCGCCGCGCCGAGCGCGGCCTGCTCGACCGCGAGCTCGGCCGGCAGCTCCGCGCTCGTCCGGGCGATCTCGCCGACCAGGCCCTGCAGGGTGCGGCCCTGGTCGCGCCCGATCTTGCGGAACAACAGATCGAGCGCCTGGATGTGGGTCGTGCCCTCGTACAGCGAGTCGATCTTCTGATCGCGGATGTACTGCTCGATCGGATAGTCCTCGCAGTAGCCCGAGCCGCCGAAGCACTGCAGCGACACCGCGAGCAGCTCGTAGACCTTCTCCGAGGCGTAGCCCTTGATCAGCGGCAGCATGAGGTCGTTGAGCGCGCCGTGCGCGCGGGCCGACTCGCTGCCCTGCCCGCCCTCGATCTCGATCCGGTCCTGCAGGCTCGCGGTCCACAGGATCATCGCGCGCAGGCCCTCGGCGAACACCTTCTGCAGCATCAGCATCCGCCGCACGTCGGGGTGGCGCAGGATCTCGACCCGCGGCGCGGCCTTGTCGGTCTGCCGGGTCAGATCGGCGCCCTGCTTGCGCTCGCGGGCGTACGCCAGCGCGTTGCCGTACGCGGTCGACAAGGTCGCCATCGACTTGGTCCCGACCGCCATCCGCGCGTACTCGATGACGTGGAACATCTGCGCGATGCCCTGGTGGACCTCGCCGAGCAACAGGCCGCGGCACGGCGCGCCGTCGCCCAGCGTCAGCTCGCAGGTCGCCGAGCCCTTGAGCCCCATCTTGTGCTCGACCTTGGTGACCACGCAGCCGTTGCGCTCGCCGAGCGAGCCGTCGGGCTCGACCCAGAGCTTGGGCACGATGAACAGCGACAGGCCCTTGGTCCCCGGGCCGGCGCCGTCCGGGCGGGCCAGCACCATGTGGACGATGTTGCGGGGCTGGTCGAAGTCGCCGTTGGTGATGAACCGCTTGACGCCCTCGAGCAGGTACTCATCGCCGGCGACGTGGCGGGCCCGGGTCGTGCCGGCGCCGACGTCGCTGCCGGCGCCGGGCTCGGTCAGGACCATCGTCGCGCCCCAGTGCTCCTCGGTCATGTTGCGCAGGTAGCGCTGCTTCTGCCCCGGCGTGCCGAGCTGATCGATGATCCGGGCCATCGTGTTGCCGAGCACGTAGAAGCACACCGCCGGGTTGGCCCCGGCCATCAGCTCGAACGCCGCCCACTGCAGGCTCGGCGGGGCGCCGTAGCCGCCCAGGTGCTCGGGGAGCTCGAGCTTGTTCCAGCCGCCGTCGTAGTACGCGGCCAGCGCCTTGTGGTAGCCGGGCGGCAGCGCGACGTTGCCGCGGCCGTCGAACCGCGCGCCGATCCGGTCGCCCTCGGCGAACGCCGGGGCCCACGCGCTCAGCACGACCTCGAGGAAGCCGTCGAGCGCGGCCCGCGCCGCGTCCTCGTCCATCGCCTGGAACGGCGGCTTGCCCAGCGCGGTCGACTGGATGGTCAGGACCTCGAACAGCTGGAACACCGTGTCGCGCAGGTTGGGCTTGTAGTGGTCGACCGTCGTCATCCGGCAAACATACCGCGACCTCGCGGCCGCCCGGACGTCACAGGCAGCCGGGGTTGGTGCTCACGAACGCCAGGTTGAGCGTCCGGGTCAGCGCCCTGCCCTGCGGCGGCACCGCGAACATGTCGTCGTTGGTGAAGCAGTCCAGGGTGCCCTTCTTCTTGCCGCGGACGTGGATCTGGTACGGCCCGGACGGCATGGTCGCGACCGTCAGGGTCTCGCCCGACTCGATGCACCGGCCGGTCGACGGCGAGCTGCAGCTGCTGGCGCTGTAGCTGCCGCCCCCCGACAGCGAGAACACCACCGGCGCGCAGCCGGTGTCGCCGGCCCCGCCCGCGTGCTCGAGGCTGATCGCGAACCCCGAGATCTCGGCCCCGCCGGTGCAGTTCTTCGTCCCGACCGCCCCGGCCTGGAGCATCAGCGTGAGCCCGCCGGTCAGGTTGACGTGGAACGCGATCGGCGCCAGCGGCACCGACTTCCCGGCCTCGATCATGACGCCGGGCTGCGGCGTCGCGGTGGCGATGGTCTCGGCGTGATCGCCGACCGTGACCCGCAGCTCGTAGCTGAAGTTGTACAGGCCGGGGGCGAACATCGTCATCGACATGCCCTGCACCGTCCTGCACGAGAACAGCTCGACACCGCCGGTGCCGACCCGGCTGGCCAGGACGAACACCGTCGCGTTCGGATCGAGCTTGTTGCAGCACGCTACGACATCGGTGCAGCTCGCCGTGCCGCTGTCGTCGATCAGCGACCACGCGAGCGAGAACGTGCCCGCGCCCGGACCGTCGGGACGCGCGTCCACCCCGCCGTCATCGCCGCAGCCGCTGCAGCCGCCCCAGCTGGCGAGACCGAGCAGCCCCGCCGCCAGTGTGAGCACCCGAAACAGCATCTACTCGATCCTAACCTGGGTCTGACGCGACGACGAATCAACGCCCGGTCGTCGCCCCGGCGAATACGCGTACGCTAGCTCACGCTGCGCCCACCTCGCCATCCGGGTAGCAGGATTCGGCTGGCGACAGGGGTTTGGCCATGTCGACGAAGTGGCAAGGTCGCTTGAGCGAGTGGTGGGTGAACGGGGCAGTCCCGACCTCGCGATAGCCGAGGCTGCGGTACCAGCGGCTCAGCTCCTCGCGAAGGTTGATGAATCGCAGCCTCATCGACGTGGCGCCGGTGGCCTCGGCCATCGCCTCGGCGACCCGGACGAGCCGCAGCCCGAGCCCCATGCCCTGGAGCTCGGGCAAGACCGACAGCATGCCGAAGTACGCGTGTGACGGCGGCACGCCGGCGCGCTGTCCCGGGCGCTGGACCAGCACCGCCGCGCACAGGCCGCCTGCGTACTCGAGCACCAGGAAGTCGCCGGACGCGATGAGCGCCGCGATCTCGTCCGCGGTGGTGCGCTGGCCATCGATGAACGAGCGCTCGATCGCAAAGGCGCGGTTCACCAGATCGGTGAGCGCGGCGGTGTCGGAGAGCCGGGCGCGCCGGACGGAGGTCGCGATCGAGGTCTGCACACCGATCGGGTAGCAGATCCCTCCGACATTCCACCCGTACGCGATCAGTTGACGACGCGGCTGCGCGACGGCCGCGCCGGTGGCAGCGCCGGCGGTGGCGACGCCCGGCGGCTGCGCTCGGCCAGGGCGACATGCACCAGCACGATCACCGTCCCCACGGTGACGTCGGATACGGCCTTGACCACACGATCGGCCCAGTTCCACATGGAGTTCGCTCCTCGCTTCGGACAGCGTGCGCGTTGCTCGTGGCAAACCGACGGCGACGCAGCCACGTTGCCACGACGGCTCGATCGCGACAACTCGATTCCCGCCGGGATTTGCTGCGTGAGGAGCCGCAGACTGCCCGCGCTGACTAAACCAGGTCTTCGTCGGGATCGATCACGCTCGAGACCAACCCGGGCGCGAGCGGCGGCGTGAACGCGGTGGACCCGGCCGGCAGGACCTGACCGGTCTCGGCGACGTGGGTGATCTGCTCGATCGTCAGCGGCCGCATGATGATCATCGCGTCGGGCTTGGCGGCGAGCGCGTCCTCGGCGCTGGCCACCGGCTCGAGCTTGGCGCCCGGCATGGCCTGCCCGACGAACAGCTGATCCGCGACGATCGGATCGAGCTTCTGCACCGCGCGGTGGACCTGGACGCCCTCGTTGATCGGGCTGATGTCGGGTGACAGCGTCAGCTTCCACGCATCCGGCTCGCCGGCCCACGTCACGACGAACGCAGGCTGGTGTGCGATGGTGTCGGCCAGCGCGGCGCGTTGCTTGGCGAGGTCGCCCGCGGCGCCGGCGAGCTTGTCGATGATGAAGTGCTTGCGCGCCGCGGCCAGCGCGATCTGGCTCGGCACCGCGCCGCGGATCGCGCGGTGGCGGGGTGCGACGATCAGCGTCGGGTCGGCGAGATCGACCAGGCACATCAGCGCGTAGTTGGCCGACGAGTACATCGCCAGCGGCTGCTTGGCCGAGAGCTCCTCGCGGTAGGCCAGCAGCGCCTCGTAGCGATCGTGGCCGTCGAGCACGCACAGCTTCTTGGGGGCGAGCTGGTGCCGGAGCTTGCCGAACAGCTCGGCGCTCTGGACCCGCCACACCCGGTGCACCGTGCGGTCCGGCGTCGTGACCTCGAACGTCGGCCGCTCGCTGTCGACGCCGCGGAACAGCCGCTCGACCTCGAACGCCGCGTCGCGGTAGCCGGCGAGCACCGGCGCCGACACCAGCTTGGTCGTCCGGACCGCCGCGAGCGCGGCCCCGGTCGCGGCGGGCGTGGTCGCCTCGTGCGGCCGGATCAGCGGGTCGGACCACGGCTCGAGGCGCGCCGCGCACACGAACATCTTGCGGACCAGCGCGCGGCCCGACGTCGGATCGGAGAACACCAGGTGGTAGCGATACACCGCGCGCACCGGGTCGCGGGCCAGGGTCCCGGCGGCGAGCCCCTTGACGACATCGATGCCGGCGCCGGCGAGCCCGGCGACGATATCCTTGAGCTTCGACGGATCGGGCAGCACCCCCCGAAGACCTGCGATCTGTGGCATGGGGTCTACGGTACCATTGGCCGCGCGCCGATATCGCGGCGGACCTGCTTGCCCGCCAGCTCGATGCGGTCGACCGCGGCGTAGGCCTTGGCGCGCGCCTGCTCGACCCCCAGCCCGAGCGCGGTGACCCCGAGCACGCGGCCGCCGGCCGACACCAGCTGGCCGTCGGCGCGCCGCGCGGTCCCGGCGTGGAACACACAGACCTCGCTGTCGATCGCGCCCAGGCCGTCGATCGGGTCGCCGGTCCGCACCGCGTCCGGATACCCCGCGGCCGCGACCACGACGCACACCGCCAGGCGCGCGTCCCACGCCAGCGCGCCCACCGGCATCTCACCGCGCGCCGCACCCAGCAGCACCGCGCCGAGGTCGCCGCGCATCCGCGCCATGATCGGCTGGGTCTCGGGATCGCCGAACCGGCAGTTGTACTCGAGCAGGTACGGCGCGCCCGACGGCTCGACCATCACGCCGGCGTAGAGCACGCCGCGGTACTCGATCGCCTCGGCGCGCAGGCCGCGCAGCGTCGGCTCGAGGATCTCGCTGCGGATCCGGGTCTGGATCGCATCGGTGACCCACGCCGGCGACACCGTGCCCATCCCGCCGGTGTTGGGCCCGCGGTCGGCCTCGAAGATCGTCTTGTGGTCCTCGACCGCCGGCAGGACCTCGAGCCGGACCCCGTCGGTCAGCGCCAGCACGCTGACCTCCCGGCCGACGATCTTCTGCTCGACCACGACGGTGGCGCCCGCGTCGCCGAACCGCCGGGCCTCGAGCATCGCCCGCGCCGCCGCCCGGGCCTCGGCCGCGTCGGCCGCGACCACCACGCCCTTGCCGGCGGCGAGCCCGTCGGCCTTGACCACGACGCCGCCGCCCGCGGCGCACAGGCGGTCGATCGCCGCGTCGGCGGACGCCGCGTCGGACGCGATCGCGAACGGCGCGGTCGGGATCCGGTGGCGTGCGAAGAACTGCTTGCTGAACACCTTGCTGCCCTCGAGCCGGGCGCCCGCGGCCCCCGGACCGAACGTCGTGAGGCCGGCCGCGCGCAGCTCGTCGGCGAGCCCGGCGACCAGCGGCGCCTCGGGCCCGACCACGACGAGGTCGATCTTGTGGGCGAGCGCGTGCTCGACCAGCCGGGCGTGCTCGGTCACCGCGATCGGCGCGCACGCGGCCACCGCCTCGATCCCAGGGTTGCCGGGCGCCGCGATGACCTGGTGCCCGGCCTTGGCCAGGCGCCAGGCGAGCGCATGCTCGCGACCTCCGCTGCCGATGACGAAGATGCGCATGGCGCGATCTATACCGCCGCCGCTGGACGCAACCCAGGGCGCGCGGCCAAAACCCCGCCTCACGCAGGTCGGGCCGGCTACGCAAAGAACCGACGCCACGCCAGATCGGTCAGCAGCGCCTCGCGACTCGGCGCCTCGACCCGGCGCAGCGCGAACCGCAGGACGGCCTGCAGATCGAGCGGCCGTCGGGTCGCCGGCGCGCGATCGTCCTCGAGCACCATCCACCACGCGCCGAGCGCCTGCGCGATCGACAGCCCGGGCTGCTCGATCAGCATCAGCGCCGGGCGGCGCCTGCTGCGGTCGAACAGGATCAGCCGGCCGTCGCGGACCCGCAGCGCCTCGCCGGGGCACACGCTGCCCGCCGCGGTCGCGACGTGGCGGCAGGTCAGCTCGACGTGGCTGCACGCCGCGTAGAGCGCGAGCAGCTCGCGCGGCAGCTCGGTGCCCGAGGCCGCGAGCCGCGCGGCGAACTCGACGTGCGCGACCGGCGGCCCGATCCGGCACAGCTCGGGGTGCCGGTCGGCCAGCGCGCGCAGCTCGCCGACCTCCCGCCAGGTCACCGCCGGCGGCGGTGGGAACCGCCGCGCGCACTCGCGCTCGAGCCGGGGCCGCTCGGGCTCGAGCTGCTCGAAGCCGGCACCGCGGACCGCGTCGAGCGCGCGCAGCGCATCGGCCGGCTGGTCGGCGAGCTTGCCGGTCAGCGCGGCGGTCACCACCGCCAGCACCTGGGCGACCAGCGCGTCGGCCTCGGCCTTCGCGATCACCCGGCCGTCGACCATGCTGACGCCGAGCTGGGTGAGCCGGCGGCGCACCAGCCGCGCGAACCCCTCGACCGGCTGGGTCTCGAGCGTGTCCGCCAGCTCCTGGATCACGCCCCACTGTATCGCGGGGCGCGGAAGCCGCCTCCGGACCCGGCAGTCGGCGCGATCCCTACGCGCACGCCTGGCGATGCGAGGTCGCTCACGGCCGGCCGGGATGACCGACTGCCGGCGCACGCCGGTGAGGCCGGCTCTGCTACCATCGCAGGCAATGCAGGCGCGGTGGCAAGTAGCCTGTACGCTCGGTGCGTGTGCGCTCGGCCTGTCGGCCGGCTGCGAGCGCCTGCTGTCGATCCAGGATCCGATCGCCGGCGACGGTCCGCCCCGGGACACCGGCGGCGACGACGGCGGGATCACCGACGCGGCCCCGGCGGCGAGCTCGCCGATCCTGCTGTCCGAGGTCGTACTCACCCGGGACGAGGGCGAGATGATCGAGATCTACAATGCGTCGGATCAAGAGGTCGATCTGTCGACATACTACCTGTCGGACAACGGCAACTACTTCCGCCTGCCGGTCAAGCCTACCCAGACCGCGGTCGACGCGACCGACTTCATCGTCAAGTTTCCCACCGGCGCACGGATCCCCGCTCGCGGCGTGATGACCGTCGCGCTCAATACACCGGCGAACTTCTCGTCCGTGTACGCAATGTCACCGAACTTCTCGTTCACCGACGGCACCATGCAGATCATCTCGATGAACGGGATGCCCAACCTGACCAACGGTGGCGAGCCGGTCATCCTGTTCCAGTGGGATGGCCAGAGCGACCTGGTCCGCGACGTGGACATGGTGCTCATCGGCACGCCGACGGCGGCCAACGGGCTGCCGAGCAAGTCCAGTGTGCAACAGGACGGCCCCGATCCTGACACGCAGCCGAGCCAGTACGCCGTCGATACCAACGCGCTCATGCCGCAGGCGGCGACGCCAGGCAACGGGCAATCGGCCAAGCGGATCCTGCTCGAGGATACCCACGAGACCCATGGCGGCTCCGGCAACGGGCAGTCAGGTGATGACGAGACCAGCGAGGACACCCGGACGACGTGGGAGGTCAGCGCGACGCCGACCCCCGGCCAGGTCCCTCAAGCGCTGAAGCCGTAGCCGTTCGTCCTCTCGCCGTGACCTGGGACGGTACGGCCGGTCATGCATTCACGGCACCGATCCCAGGAGAGGCGCCGCCGGCGCTGACGCCGTAGCCGCCGCTCAGTGGCGGAAGTGCCGCATGCCGGTGAACAGCATCGCCAGGCCGTGCTCGTCGGCGGCGCGGATCACCTCCTCGTCGCGGACCGAGCCGCCGGGCTGGACGACGGCGACCGCGCCAGCCGCGGCCAGGACGTCGACCCCGTCGCGGAACGGGAAGAACGCGTCGGACGCGACCACCGCGCCGGCGAGCTGATCGCCGGCCTTGCGCTCGCAGATCCGGACCGAGTCGACCCGGCTCATCTGACCGGCGCCGATCGCGACGGTGACGCCGCCGCGCGCGAACACGATCGCGTTGGACTTGACGTGCTTGGCGACCCGCCAGGCGAAGCCGAGGTCGACGCGCTCCGCCGCGGTCGGCGCGCGCGCCGAGGCGACCCTGGCGCCGTCGAGATCCGCCATGCCGTGGTCGACGGTCTGGACCAGCGCGCCACCGGCGATCGTCCGCACCGACCAGGCGAGCTCGCCGGTCGGCGGCTGCCACGCGCCGCGCGCGGCGACCAGCCGGAGGTTCTTCCTGGCCGCGAGCACGGCGCGCGCCGCCTCGGAGTAGCCCGGCGCGACCACGCACTCGAGGAAGGTCTCGGCCAGGAGCCGGGCGAGCGCCTCGTCGACCTCGCGGTTGACACAGACGATGCCGCCGAACGCCGACGTCGCGTCCGCGTCGCGCGCCTTGCGATACGCCGTCGCCAGGTCGGCGTCGATCGCCACGCCGCAGGGGTTACTGTGCTTGACCACCACCGCGGCCGGTTCGGCGAGCTCGAGCGCCAGGCCGAGCGCGGCGTCGAGATCGAGGATGTTGTTGTACGACAGCTGCTTGCCACCCAGCACCTCGGCCGCGGCGATGGTCGGCCGCGGCGACGCGGTGGCCGGCAGCGGCGAGCGCGCGTCGGCGTAGAACGCGGCCCGCTGGTGCGGGTTCTCGCCGTAGCGCAGCTCGTACAGCCGCCGCCAGGATACCCCGAGCGTGTCGGGCAGCTCGCGGCGCACCGGCGCGGCGTCGCGGGCCTCGGCCGCCGCGTCGTCGATCGACGACAGGTACGCGGCGATCGCCGCGTCGTAGGCCGCGGTGTGGGCGAACGCGGTGCGGGCGAGCGCCAGGCGCTGCGCCGCCGAGATCCCGCCGGCGCGCAGCGCCTCACCGACCCAGCCGTAGTCCGCGGGGTCGACCACCACGGCGACGCGCTCGTGGTTCTTGGCGGCCGAGCGCAGCATCGCCGGCCCGCCGATGTCGATGTTCTCGATCGCCTCGTCGAACGACGTCCCCGCCCGGGCGATCGTCGCCTCGAACGGATACAGGTTCACGACCACCAGATCGATCGGGGCGATCGCGTGGGCCGCCATCTGCTCGCGGTGCGCCGCGGTGTCGCGGCCGAGCAGCCCGCCGTGGATCCGCGGGTGCAGCGTCTTGACCCTGCCATCGAGGATCTCGGGCGCGCCGGTGTGCGCCGAGACCTGGGTGACCGGGATGCCCGCCGCGGCCAGGGCGGTCGCGGTGCCACCGGTCGACAGGATCTCGACCCCGAGGTCGCGGAGCACTCCGGCCAGCTCGATCACGCCTCGCTTGTCGCTGACAGAAACCAGCGCGCGCCGAATCATGCGGCGCATATACCAACCGAGACGGCCCGTGGATAGGGGCCGTCGCCCGGTGAACGCGGGATCAGTTGGCGAACGGGTCCTTGCCGGCGAGCAGGTCGGCGCCGAGCTCGTCGGGCGACGGCGATCCCATCTTGAGCTTGAGCAGGCCTCGGACCTCGACCTGGCGGATCCGCTCGCGCGTCAAGTTCATGATCTCGCCGACTTCCTCGAGCGTGATCCCGCCGCGCTCGGCGACATCGAGCGCGCAC
>Ga0307515_10004249_pt1 | contig 29735 bp, 18 predicted proteins | sample 17_EM_MG_FD_194513 | JGI IMG/M metagenome (GOLD analysis project Ga0307515, IMG submission 194513) | Populus trichocarpa ectomycorrhiza microbial communities from riparian zone in the Pacific Northwest, United States - 17_EM | ecosystem: Host-associated > Plants > Roots > Unclassified | place... | reverse complement strand
AAGCCGGAGACGAGGGTGCCGCCGGCGCGGACGTAAGCGAGAAGGTTGTCGATCGCGGTGTCCGTGAGGAGGTAGAGCTGCGGGACGATCACCAACTTGTAGGCGGACAGGTCGTGTTCGGGGTGGGCGAAGTCGGTGGCGAGGTGGGACTCCCAGAGGGCGCGGTGCCAGGCGCGAAGGACTTCTGGGTATTCGACCTCGGTGGAGAGTCGGCCGTCCTGCGCGCCCGCCCACCAGGCGTTCCAGTCGTGCAGAATTGCGATGTCGGAGGTGATGTGACTGCCTGTCACTTCCTCACCTATGCGGGCGAGTTCGGCGCCGAGCTGCTTGACCTCCTGGAAGGTGCGGCCACGCTCCCCCGCGTGGCTGAGCATCCCGGAATGGAACTTCTCGGCGCCCTGCCGGGATTGACGCCACTGGAAGTAGCAGACGGCGTCGGCGCCCCGGGCCACCGCCTGGAGGGACCAGAGGCGGTTGAGGCCGCGCGGCTTGGGGTGGTTCACGCCGCGCCAGTTGACCGGTCCGGCGGCCTGCTCCATGAGCATCCAGGGACCGTGCGCCTGCGAGCGGGTCAAGTCCTGGACGAGCGCGGCACTTTGGGCGCCGAGGGGATCACGCGGGTCGGGATACAGATCAACCGAGACGACGTCCTCCTCCTCGGACCAGCGCCAGCCGTCCTGCCCCACCCACAGCGGCATGAAGTTGGTGGTGACCGGGATGTGCGGGGTGTACCGGCGGACGATGTCGCGCTCGGCGGTGTAGCACTCCAGGAGCATGTCGGAGGTGAAGCGCTTGAAGTCGAGCACGTGGGTGGGGTTGTTGAGGTAGTGGGCGTGACGCGGGGGCAGGACGCCGTCCCAGGTGTCGTAGCCCTGGCTCCAAAAAGCGGTGCCCCAGGCCGAGTTGAGCGCGTCGAGCGTGCCGTACTTCGCGCGCAGCCAGCGGCGGAAGGCGACGGCGGCCTCGTCGCCGTAGTCGAAGGTGCAGTACTCGTTGTTGATGTGCCACATCGTGAGGGCGGGGTGGTCGGCGTAACGGGCGGCCAGGGCGTCGGTGATGGCGGCGGCGTGGTGGCGGTAGACGGCGCTGGAGTGGGAGAAGTGCTGCCGTCCGCCCCACCATTCGATGCGGCCGTCGGCATCGCGGGGCAGGGTCTCCGGGTGGAGGCGCCCCAGCCACGGCGGCGGGGAGGAAGTGGGCGTGGCGAGGACGACGCCGATCCCATTACCGTGCATCAGATCCATCAACCGGTCGAGCCAGCCGAACTCCCTTGCTCCTGGCTCGGGTTCGAGCCTGGCCCAGGAGAAGACGCCGAGGGTGACGGAGTTGACGCCGGCGTCCCGCATCAGCCGGACGTCCTCGGTCCAGGTCTCCTCGGGCCACTGCTCGGGGTTGTAGTCACCGCCGAAGAGGATGCGCCCGCGGGTGGTGTCACTGAGCCGCGGCATCAGATCTGCTCTCCGTACTGGATACCCCGCCCGTTGGTGGCGAGGTACACGCGCCCGTGGACGCGCGGGTCACCGACGATGGCCTGACCGACCCAACCCCACTGATGCCGGTCGTCGTTGATGCGCACCCAGGTCTTCGCCTCGTCGTCGGAGCGGTAGACGGCGGTGACGGTCTCGGTCGAGCCGACCTGGTAGATCGCGGGGTAGTCGGCGCCGGGGGCGGATCTGCCGAAGCCGAGGGTGTACGAGGCCCAGCAGCTGGCGATTTTGCTGAAACTCACGCCGCCGTCGAGGGACCGGTAGAGCCCGTTCCACTTGACGCTGAGCCACAGGTCACCGGACCGTCCCGGCGCCGCGACCAGCTGGAACTGGCTGTCCCCGGCGGGCAGCCCACTCGCACGCGCAGTGAACGAGAGGCCACTGTCAGTGCTGGCGTATAGCGTTCCTGTGTCGGTGTCGTACGCGTAGAAGAGCGTCGGGTCGGCCGGGTCGGCGACCGGCGTGGCGCCCTTCGGGAAGGAGGAGATCTCGGACCAGGTCGCGCCGTTGTCCGCCGAGCGATGGGCTGCGTACTTCGTGCCGTCCCAGTGCACGAAGGACCACAGCAGCGTACTGCCGTCGGCGCTGGTGGCGATCGGCCCCGGTGCGTCGTGGGCGAGGGAGGGCTGGGCAGCGAAGGGCGCCCAGGTCCGGCCGCCGTCGCCCGAGTGTGCACCGTTGCCGTTGTCGCCCCAGCCCGTGCGGACGACGTAGGCCGGCCTGCCCGCGGCCTGCGCGATTCCCGTCGCCGACCCGAACACGGGGTTCGTCGCCATGCCGCGCGACGGAGACGCCGTGAGCCGCTCGTGGTACATCACGCCGATGTCCCGCGAGGCGCTGATCAGGTGTGCCTCCCCGACCGGGGGCGAGATCAGCTGGATCACGGACGTCTCCTCCAGGCCACGGATCCGCGGTGCCCAGTGGGTGAGGTCACGGGTGCCGTAGAGGGTGGCACCGGTGCCGTAGACGAGGTGCTTCGAGTCGTACGGGTCGACGGCGACGGCCTGGATCCACCAGCCGAACTTCGGCTGTTCAGCACCCCACTTGAGGAAAGGAGTCTCGGACACGTCGAACACAGCAACGTCCTTGAGGGACGTCCAGGTACGGCCGCCGTCGGTGGTCCGGTACAGGGTGTCGACGGCCGCCCAGCGGTTGTTGGTGGAGACGACGACGGTGCCGGCGCGACGGGCGTCGACGGCGACCCCGCCGTAGCCGAAGCTGTCGACGGACCCGTCGGCCGTGGTCCCGCCCGGTACGACCGGCGTAACGTCCGTCCAAGTCCCGCTCGCGACGGCCAACTTGTGCACACTGCCGGTGGACTGACCGTTGGGCCCGGGGGCGTCGGCGTACGTCACGTACAGCTCGCGGGCACGTGCGTCGTACGCGGCGCGAATCGGGACCTTGGCGGAGGTGCCGGTGGGCTGGGCGGGGACGGGGGTCCAGGACGTGCCGTCGGTGGTGCGGTAGAGATTGACGGCGGCAGCGCTCCCGTCGCCGTCACCCCACCCGGCGTAGACGGCACGGCCGACGGCGAGGAGAAAGGTGACGCCTTGGCCGGAGGCGTTGGCGGTCGCCGGGAACCCGGTCACGGCTGCCCAAGTGGCGCCGCGATCGGTCGACTTGAGCAACCCGTCGTGCCGGGTGCCGAGCCAGAGCACGTCACTGTCACGCGGGTCCACGAGCAACCGCTCCCCCGCACCACGCCCGTCCTCGTTGCCACCGAGCTTCACGGTGAGGTCGGTACGGGTCCAGGTCGCGCCCCGGTCCTCGGAGCGGAGTACGGCACCGTTGCCGGCCCAGGACTGGGCGTAGGTGCCGACGGCGAGGTACAGCCGGTCAGGGTGCGCGGGGTCGACGGCGAGCGCCTCCACACCGAGCAAGTTCCAGTCGTCCCACCCGAGTTGATCGGTGAGGGGGGTCCAGCGGGCGGTCCGGTCGTCCCAGCGGTAGGCACCGCCGATGTCGGTACGGGCGTAGGCGAGGCCGCGGACGGAGGGGTGGAAGAGGACGCCGGTGACGAATCCGGTACCGCCGATGACGGCGTTGCGCCAGCGGTAGGAGGGGGTGGTGGTGTCAACTTCCGCTGCCTGCGCCCTCGTTGTGATGAGCGGCACGCTGGTGAGAGCGGCGACGGCTACGGTACCCGCGAGAACGGCACGCCGGTTAATTTCGGACGCGCGCATGACATACCTCGCTCTACTAAGAAGCGGTCAGGGGAGTTTTTAAGGGGCGCGGGGCTGTATCGATTTGCGGCTCCGCCGCGTGGGCGCGACCAGCCACAACGCACCCGCAGAAAACTACGAACTCATCCCTTAACGGCGCCCGTAAGCATCCCCTTCTTAAAGTGCCGCTGCACAAACGGCGAAAGCACAGCCACCGGCAACAAAGCCATCACCATGACCGCCATCTGCACGGCAAGCCCCGACAACTCCCCCGTCTTGATCGCCTGACCAAGCCCCACCGGAGCCTCCTGCTTCTGCACCAGCTGAATCATGACGTTCTGCAACGGCATCATGTCCTGGTCGTTCAGATACAGCGAGGCATTGAACCAAGCACTCCAATACCCCACGGCGTAGAACAGCGTGATGACAGCCAACACCGCGCGCGACAAGGGCATAACAATCACCCACAGAATCCGGAAGTCACCGGCGCCATCGATCCGCGCACTGTCGATGAGTTCCTGCGAGATCCCCATGAAGAACCCGCGCAGCACAAGGATGTTGAAGACACTGAGCGCGCTGGGCAGGATCAACGCGAGATAGCTGTCAGTCAGGCCAAGCGACTGCACCAACAAGTACGTCGGAATAAGCCCGGCACTGAAGAACATCGTGGCCAGCATCATCATCAGAATCCACCGGTGCCCCAGCGACCCGATACGCGAGAGGCCATACGCGCACAGCACGGACACCGCCATGGAGAACAGCGTCCCGACAACGGTGATGAGGACGCTGATGATCGCCGCCCGGGTGACCTGCCCGCCGCTGAGGAGTTCCTTGTAGGCGACGAAGGTGATGCCCTTGGGCACCATGACGAGACCGCCGGCCTGGTCGATGGTCTTGCGTGAGGAGAGGCTGGTGACGAGGACGATCCACAGCGGGAAGAGGATGGCGAGACAGGCGAGCGTGAGGACGAGCCCCTTGCCCGCGAGCCCGACCTTGCCGGGTTCCTCCTCCCAGGTGGGCCGAGGCGGCGCAGCCCAACGCCCGGGCGGACGTACGGACTTGGCAGACGTGGCGGGCTCGACGGGTTGATCGATGACGGCGGTCACTTCTTGTACACCCCCTGCTCGCCCATGAGGTGGGCCACTTTGTTCGCGGCGAGGACCAGCCCGAGACTGATCACGCCCTTGACGAGTCCCGCGGCGGCCGCGTAGCCGAAGTCCTGGTTGCGGACGCCGTTCCACCAGACGAAGGTGTCGAGGACCTCCGCCGCTCCCGGCCCCACGGCGTCGCGTTGGAGCAGGATCTGCTCGAAGCCGACGGTCAGCGCATCACCGACCCGAAGCACCAACAGCAGCGCGATCACGGGTCGGAGTGCCGGCAGCGTGACGTGCCACATCCGGCGCCAGCGCCCGGCGCCGTCCATCGCGGCGGCCTCGTACAGATCGGGGCTGACGGAGGACAGCGCGGCGAGGAAGACGATGATCCCCCAGCCCGCGTCCTTCCACACGCTCTGCGCGGTGATCAGGAACTTGAACGTGTTCGGGTCGGTCATGACGTCGAGGCCGTCGAAGCCGTGTTGCCGCAGGAGTTGCGAGAACAGGCCCGCCCCGCCCAGCAGTTGCTGGAAGACGGCGATGACCAGCACCCAGGAGAAGAAGTGCGGGAGGTAGAGGATCGCCTGCGAGAGCGCCCGGACCCGGGGCCTCACCACGCTGTTGATGAGCAGCGCGAGCAGGATCGGGATCGGGAAGAACAGGATGAGCTGGAGGAAGAACAGGACCAGCGTGTTCTGTACGGCGTTCCAGAAGGACGAGTCCGCGAAGATCAGCTGGAAGTTCTCCAGGCCGACCCAGGGGCTGTGCAGCATCGAGACGATGCCGTTGTCGCTGACGTAGGGGTCGTAGTCCTCGAAGGCGACGATGTTGCCCAGGATCGGCAGGTAGTTGAAGACCAGGATGAGCAGGACGGCCGGCAGGGTCATCAGGAGCAGGACGCGGTCGCGTCTGAACCTGAGCCGCCAACTCACCTTCGCCTTGGGCTTGTTCTGCCGAGAGCCGGTGGCGCCGCCGGACGCCTCCGGGGTCTTGCCCGTCGTGTCGGCCTCGGTCCTGCTCCGAGGCACCGTGCTGTGGGACACGGCCGTTCTCCTTGCCTCGGTACCCGGTCAGCTCGCCGCCGTGCCGTTGTCGTCGAGCAACTTCTGGTACCAGGCGCGGAGTTGGTCGCCGCCCTTGCTCTTCCAGTCGGAGACGGCCTGCTGCATGTCGCTGATCTTCTTGCGGCCGCGGGTGATGTCGTCCTCCAACTGTTCGAAGTCGTTGGAGAGGTTGGTGTAGCGGCTCGGCTCGGTGATCTGCTGGCCGTAGAAGCTGGACTTCTTTGTGAAGGCGCCCATCCGCTGCTGCCACTCGACCTGCGCCTTGGCGACCTCGGGGAAGTCGGGGTGGGCGATGGTGGAGGCGGGGCTGGCGACCATGACGTAGGCGTTGATGACCTCGTTGTTGCCCTGATCGGTCTTGGTGGGGACACCGTTCTTGACGGTGTAATGGGTGCCCTCCACGCCGTAGTTGGTGAGCATGTACTCCTTGGTGCCGTACGGCGCGGCGGTGACGTTGGCGACGGACAGTGCGTCATGGATGACGGACGCGGAGGCCTTCTTGCTGATGAAGGCGAAGATGCCGGCCGGTGATCCGGCCCAGAGGGTCGGGTCGCCGCCGTCGTGGCCGAAGAGGTCCATGCCCCAGATCTTGTAGGACGGATTCTGGGTGGCCTGTTCGGCGGTGCGGCTCCACCACTGCGAGATGTCCTGGGGGTAGATGAGGAACTCGCCCGCCGCGAACTTGGGGCCCGGGTCGGTGGCCGCGCTCTTGCCCAACTTGGCGTCGGGGTGCACGTATCCGGCGGCGAACAGCTTGCGGGTCCACTCCAGCGCTTCGAGGTACTCCTGGGTCTCGACGCGGTTGACCAGCTTGCCGTCGACGAGGTTCCAGCCGAGCGACTTCTCGCTGCCGGAGAGCACGCCCCACATGTTGAAGGCGATCCACTTCATGTCCAGGCAGGCCCAGCGCTTGGCCTTGGCGTTGGTGATCTCCTTGGCCAGGGCCATGAACTCGTCGGCGGAGGTGGGGACTTCGTACCCCTCCTTGTCGAAGATGTCCTTGCGGTAGAGCGGCACGATGTTGGGGACGTAGGAGGACGGCATCGGCAGTCCGCGCAGCTTGCCGCCGAAGATGCAGCGCTGCCAGGCGTCGGTGGGGATCGCCGCGAGGTTCGGATAGTCCTTGACCTTGTCGCCGGCGAGGTAGGGGCCGAGGTCGGCGAACTTGCCGATGATGGCGCTGGGTATCTTGCCGCCCATGTTCCAGCTGGGGACGACCACGATGTCCGGGATGTCGCTGGAGGCGAGGACCGCGCCGAGCTTCTGGTCGTAGGTGTTGCCGTCCTGGTTCTGCCAGGTCACGTCGACGCCGATGAGGGAGTTCATCGCCTTGTAGTAGGCGTTGTCGCTCTTGGGCGGGGAGCCCCAGAACGGCGACATGATGGAGACCTTGCCGCCCTTGCCGAGCTTCTTCGGGACCGAGGTCTTCAGGCCGGCGAGGTCGAGCTTGCTGGTGAAGCCGATCGAGGAGCCGTTCTTGGACGCGATGTCCGGGGTCACCACGTTGCTGGCCACGAAGGCCGGCAGCAGCTTCTTGACGCCCTTGCCCTCCGAACTGCCCCCGCCCGAACCGCTGTCCGAGGCCCCGCAGGCGGAGAGCAGCGGTACCCCTCCCGCCACCGCTGCGGCGACGACCGCCGTGGAGGCGAGGAAACTTCTCCGGCTGGGAGCGGAGGCGGCGGAGGCGTTCGGCGTCATTGCGTCAACCCTTCATGGCGCACCAGGACACCCGGCGGTGGAGCCGTCGGCTGCGGTGTCTTGAGTGGAACAGAGCACTTAGTCGAAGCGCTTCGATGTTGCTGCGAGGTTAAGTGAACACCCAAGGGTGCACAAGGGTCGTTCCCAAGATTCCTCCGCAGCGCAGGGGGTGACCTGTCCGTATGTGCTGCTTGAAATAACGGTGAAGGTCTCTTGACACCCACCCCCGCGTCGAATGAGCATCGAAGCGCTTCGAAAGAGCCGCGCCGCTCCATCGCAAGGGGAACCCCACGTGACCGCACAAACGCCGCCTACGCCGCCTTTCCGCGATCCGCACCTGCCGTTCGCGAAGCGCATCGACGATCTGCTGGCGCGGCTCACCCTCGACGAGAAGGTCGCCTTCCTGCACCAGTACGCGCCCGCCGTGGAGCGTCTGGACGTCGCCGCGTTCCGCACCGGCCAGGAGGCCCTGCACGGCGTCGCGTGGATGGGCCCGGCGACGGTCTTCCCGCAGGCGGTGGGCCTGGGCGCGACCTGGAACGAGGACCTCGTACGCCGGGTCGGCGACGCGGTGTCCAAGGAGACCCGCGCGATGCGCGCCCGCGACGACCGCGTCGGCCTCAACGTGTGGGCCCCCACGGTGAATCTGCTGCGCCACCCGCTGTGGGGCCGTAACGAGGAGGGCTACTCGGAGGACCCGAAGCTGACCTCGGCGATCGCCACCGCGTACACGCGCGGCCTGCGCGGCGACCACCCGACGTACTGGCGCACGGCCCCCGTCCTCAAGCACTGGCTGGCACACAACAACGAGACGGGCCGCGACATCTCGTCGTCCTCCGTCCGCCCGCGCGTGCTGCACGAGTACGACCTGCGCGCGTTCCGCGACACGGTCGAGGCGGGTGCGGTGGCGGGCGTGATGCCCGCGTACAACCTGGTCAACGGCCGCCCCAACCACGTCTCGCCGTATCTCCGCGAGCATCTGCGCACCTGGACCGACGAGGACCTCCTCGTCTGCTCGGACGCGGGCGCACCCTCCAATCTGGTCGACTCCGAGCACTACTTCGACACCCACGAGGAAGCTACAGCTGCCTCGCTGCTGTCGGGTGTCGACAGCTTCACGGACCACGGCACGGACGGTTCGACGATCGTGGCGCGCGTCCAAGGCGCCCTGGATCAGGGCCTGTTGACGGAGGCAGACGTCGACGCGGCGGTCCGACGTCAGCTCTCGGTGCGGATCCGGCTCGGCGAGTTCGACCCGGCGCACGACCCGCACGCCGACACCAAGGACTTCGACACCCCGGCCCACCGGGCCCTCGCCCAGAAGGCCGCCGAGCAAGCGGTGGTCCTCCTCAAGAACGACGACGACCTGCTGCCCCTCGCCCACGACACGCGCCTCGCCGTCGTCGGTCTGCTCGCGGACGAGTGCAAACTCGACTGGTACAGCGGCACGTTGATCCACCGCTCCACTCCACTGGAGGGCCTGTACGAGCAATTCGGCGCCGAGCGTGTCGAGTTCGCGGAAGGCGTGGACCGGGTCAGGCTGCGCACCTCCCAAGGCACCTTCCTGCACGTCCCGTTGGCGGACGTACCCGATGAAGTGCGCGGCGCCGAGGGCGCGTTGGACCCCGCCCTCCTCGCCGGCCGCACCGACCTCCCCCCACTCACCACGGACTCCACCGGCACCGAACTCGCCCTCGTCGACTGGGGCGAGGGCGTCCTCACCCTCCGCGCCCCCGACGGCCGTTACCTCTCGGTCGCCGAGGACGGCTACGTCCGCGCCTCCGCCGACCAGCCCGGAGGCTGGGTCGTCCAGGAGACATTCCGTCTGGAACCCCACGAGAACGGTCACCTCCTGCTGCACATCGGTACGGGTCGCCACGTCTCTGTCGCCGCCGACGGCGTGAAGGTTGCCGAAGAAGGCGCGGAAGTTTTCGAGCTGCTGTTCGCCGAGCGCGGCGAGGACGCGGTGACCCGGGTCGCGCAGGCGGCGGACGTGGTGCTCGTCGTCGCGGGCAACGACCCGCACATCAACGGCCGCGAGACCGAGGACCGTACGACACTCCACCTCCCCGCCCACCAGCAGCGCCTGCTGCGCGCGGCCCGCGCCGCGAACCCGAAGACGGCGCTGGCCCTGGTCTCCGCGTACCCGTACACGGTCGACCCGGCCGACCTCCCCGCGATCCTGTGGACCGCCCACGGCGGCCAGGCGGCCGGCACCGCCCTGGCCCGCGTCCTCGCCGGCGAGGTCTCCCCCGCCGGCCGCCTCCCGCAGACCTGGTACGCCGCCGACACCGACCTGCCCGACCTCCTCGACTACGACGTGATCGGCGGCCGGCAGACCTACCTCTACTTCGAGGGCACCCCGCTGTTCCCGTTCGGCCACGGCCTGTCGTACGCGTCCTTCTCCTACGACGACCTAGCCGCCCGGGTCGAACTCGACGCGGTGCGCGTGCAGTTCACGGTCACCAACACCGGCGACGTGACGGCCGACGAGGTCGCACAGCTGTACACACGTGCCGCCGACCCGTCGGTCCCGCGCCCGCGCCGCGAACTCGTGGCGCACCGGCGGGTGACCCTCGCGCCGGGCGAGCGGGCCGAGCTGGACTTCCAACTCCCGCTGTCCGCCTTCGAGTTCTGGGATGTGGCGCGGGGTGGCCACCGCCTCGAACCGGGCACCTACGGCCTCCTCGTCGGCGCCTCCAGCGAGGACATCCGCCTACGGACGACGGTGACACTCACCGGCGAGCCCACCGCACCCCGTGCAGTCCTCCAACACGGCCTGGATGCGGCCGACTTCGACGAGCAGTCGGGCAGCGAGATCGTCGACCGCACGAAGGTGACGGGCGACGCGGTGACCCCGGCACCGGGCGGTACGGCCGAACTGACCTACCGGCACTGCGACTTCGGTGCCGGTGTCACCGAGGTGACCGTGGAGGTGGCGGGCGAGGGCGTCGTAGAACTGTCCCTCGACGGCGGCCCGGCGCTCGCCCAACTCGCCCTGCCCGCACCGACATCGGGCCCGTACGACTACACCGCGCTCGGCGCCGGGATCGTCGCCGAGGGCGTGCACGACGTGCACCTGAGGCTGCGCGGCCCGCTGCGGCTCGCGCACGTCGGCTTCTCCGGCTGAGGGTCCGGAGAGGTCGACGCCGGTCCGAAAGGGCCGGCAGCAGAGAAGGGGCCCGGCACCGGAAGGCATCGGTGCCGGGCCCCTTCGGGGAGGCTATATGAAAATGGATCCCATTAGCCAGAGTCGCTGGGTGAGAGAACGGTCAGAGCGGCCGTTTCCTTCGGAGAACAGTCAGTGCCGCTGTTTCCTTCGGAGAACCGTCAGAGCGCGAGGCCCGTGAGGACCAGCACCCGCTCGTAGGTGTAGTCGTCCATCGCGAACTTGACGCCCTCGCGGCCGACCCCGGACTGCTTGGCGCCGCCGTACGGCATCTGGTCGGCGCGGTAGGAGGGGACGTCGCCGATCACGACGCCGCCGACTTCGAGCGCGCGGTGGGCGCGGAAGGCGACCTGCACGTCGTGGGTGAACACCCCTGCCTGGAGGCCGTACTTGGAGTCGTTGGCGGCGGCGAAGGCGGCGGCCTCGCCGTCCACCTTCGTGACGGTCAGGACCGGTCCGAAGACCTCCTCGCAGGAGATCGTCGTGTCGGCCGGTACGTCGGTGAGGACGGTCGGCGCGTACGAGGCGCCGTCGCGCTTGCCGCCGGTGAGGAGGGTGGCGCCCGCCTCGACGGCCTCCTGCACCCACGACTCGACGCGCTGCGCGGCGGCCTCGCTGACCAGCGGCCCGACGTCGGTCTTGTCGTCGCCCGGGTCGCCGGTGACCTGGGCCTCGACGGCGGCGACTATGCGCGGGAGCAGCCGGTCGTAGACGGCGGCGTCGGCGATGACCCGCTGCACGGAGATGCAGGACTGGCCACCCTGGTAGTTGGAGAAGGTGGCGATACGGGTCGCGGCCCAGTCGAGGTCGGCGTCGGAGGCGTAGTCCCCGAGGACCACGGCCGCGCCGTTGCCGCCCAGCTCCAGGGTGCAGTGCTTGCGCGGCACCGAGTCCATGATCGCGTAGCCGACCTTCTCCGAACCGGTGAAGGAGATCACCGGCAGCCGCTCGTCCTGGACAAGGGCGGGCATGTGGTCGTTGGCGACCGGCAGGATGCTCCACGAACCGGCGGGCAGCTCGGACTCGGCGAGCAGGTCGCCGATGATCAGGCCGGAGAGCGGGGTGGCCGGGGCCGGCTTGAGAATGATCGGCACGCCGGCCGCGATCGCGGGGGCGATCTTGTGGGCGCACAGGTTCAGCGGGAAGTTGAAGGGCGCGATGCCGAGGACGGCGCCCTTCGGGAAGCGCCGGGTGAGGGCGAGCCGGCCCTGGCCGCCGGCGTCGGTGTCGAGGCGCTGGGCCTCGCCGCCGTTGAACCGCCGGGCTTCTTCCGCCGCGAACCGGAACACGGACACAGCGCGGCCGACTTCACCGCGGGCCCACTTGATCGGCTTGCCGTTCTCGGCGGAGATGAGCTGCGCGATCTCCTCGGTGCGCTCGACGAGACGCCGGCTGACGTGGTCGAGGGCGGCGGCGCGGACGTGGGCGGGGGTCGCGGCAAACTCGTCCCGTACGGCGTACGCGGCGGCCACCGCCTCCTCGACCTGGGCGTCGGTCGGCACGCTGACCTTGCCGACGAGGCGTCCGTCCCAGGGAGAGGTAACGTCGAAGGTGTCCTCGCCGGTGGCCTGGCGGCCGGCGAGCCAGAAGGCGTGGGTGAGTGCCACAGTTTCGTTGGGCATTGCGTGTGCCGGCCCTTCCGCGTTGGGGGTGCTTGTTCTCAGTGCTGTTCGGTGCTGGCTGCTCGGTGCTGCACGATGTTTCTCGGTGCTTCCCGGTCAACGGTAGGTGCGGGGAAGCGGAGGTGCGTTTGTCCGGGGCGTAGCAGTACCGCGCCGGGACACTCCAGTTCGGCAGAAGGCGTCGCCGTAGGAGAGGTCACTCCGCGGCGGCCGTCGCCTTCAACGCGAGCCACAACTCCATCCGTACATCGGGATCGTCCAACGACCGCCCGAGGATCTCCTCGACCCGCCGCATCCGGTACCGCAAGGTGTGCCGATGCACCCCGAGGTCGGCGGCCGCCGCGTCCCACTGCCCGTGCCGGGACAGCCACGCCCGCAACGAGGCGACGAGATCCCCGCGCCCGGTGGCATCGTGCTCGGACAACGGCCGTAGCAACCCGTCCGCGAAGGCCCGCACCGCATCATCGGCGAGCAACGGCAGCACGGACCCGGCGGCGAGCTGCTCGTGCTCGACGAGCACCCGGCCCCGCCGTCGCGCCACGGACAACGCCTGCTCGGCCTGCTTGTAGGCGCCCGCGGCGGCGATGGGCCCGGCTGGTGCCGAGAGCCCCACGACGAGTTCATGCTCCTCGCCGCCCTGTTCCTGTCCGCCGGCTGCCCGTTCGGTCTCCCGCGTCGCCGCGTACTCCCCGCACGCCTCGACGGCGGCACCACCGTCCACGGCCAGCACGACCAGCCGTTCCGGCCCTTCCGCTACGACGAGCACGGCTTCCCCGGACCGCGCGGCAGCGGATTCCACGACCTCGGCGAGTCCGTCCAGGGGGTCGCCGTCCGCCGACTCCCCCACGATCACCCGGAACGGCGCGTCGAGGAGCCCGCCGTACAGATCCCCGGCGACCGCCCGCGCGTGGTCCGAGTGTCCGGCGAGCAGCAACCGCAGCACCGCCGCCCCGATCCGCTCATGGGCGGCCCGCAGGGACCGCGAGCGTTCCGTGGTGAGGGTCAGGAGCGCGATCGCGGAGTGCACGGCGTAGCGCTCCGCCGTCCCGAGCGCCGATGCGGTTCCTACGGCGAGTGCGGCGCGGGGGCGGCGGCCGGTGCCGAGGGTGTGCAGTTCGACGCGGTCCTCGTTGTCCGGGCCGCCCACGACGGACGAAGCCGGCGCGGGCCGGTCCCGCAACCGCTCCACGTCCGCCGTGAGCCGGGCGGCGCGGCGGCCCGCCCATTCCGGTGCGGTGGCGACGACGGCGCCGGACGCGTCGTAGAGCGCGGCCCATCCGTCGACCTGCGCGGCGAGTGCGGCGAGGAGCCCCTCCGGGCCGTCGGTGAGGGCCTGCTTGGTGAGCTCGCGCTGCGCGGCGAAGCCGGCGGTGACGGAGCGGTACTGGTCGGCGGCGATCGCGGCGGAGACGGCCTTGCTGATCGCGATGAAGGGGGTGCGCCGGGGTACTTCGAGCAACGGCAGCCCTTCTTCCTGCGCCGTGTCGACGAGCACCTCGGGAATCTCGTCGTAGTTGACCCCGACGGCGAACCCCAGCCCGACGACTCCCGCCCCCACCAGCCGCTTCACATACCGCCGCATGGCCTTCGCGTCGTCCGCGTCCAGCTTGAGGGCGGTGGTCAGCAGCAGCTCCCCGCCCTCCATGTACGGCACCGGATCCGCCAGCTCACTGACATGCGCCCACCGGACAGGCACGTCCAGCCGGTCCTCGCCGGCGCGCACGGTGAGCTTGAGCGCGGAGTGGTGGACGAGGGAGGCGAGGGTGGGGGGCATGGGGCCTTCAGACAGGAGGAGCAGGTGAGAGAGGCAGGTATGAGGAGAACAGGCGATCACTGCGATCTTTTGGCCGCCGCGTATGAACGGCCTGTGCCGATTCTGCCTCACCGTACGGTCATCACGTACCCGTATGTCCGGTTCAGAGCCCTGACCCGCGCAGATCCACCAGCAGCGGCGGCGCGTGTTCCCCCTTCACGCTGGTCAGCGACAACACCGCGTGCCCGGCCGGCACACCGTGCGCCAGCTCGGAGGCGGACCAGCGTTCGCGCTCGACCTGGCGGACGGTGACGGCTTCCGTGGTGACGGCCTTGCCGGTGACCAGCTTGCGGAGGGCGTGGATGGCGCGGGTCATGGGCTGGTCGGCGAAGACGGTGTGTTTGGCGACGTCCGTGGTCTCCACCCATTCGGTGCCCCAGGCATCCGCGAACCGGCTGCCGTCCCAGGTGGTGACGCCGGCCAGCGCCATGCGACAGCCGACGGCGCTGTACAGCGGGCCGTGCAGGGCCTCGGGCACGTCACCGACGGTCCGCAGGGCGAGGACGACACCCGCGTCCTCGGAACGCAGCCGCTGGATCCGGCGTAGCGACTCGGTGCTCACCGTGCCGGTCGCGTCGTCGAGGACGAGGCAGGCGAAGTGCCCGCGCGCACGGCCACGGACCACGGCGGTGAACTGCGCGAGGACCAGTCGGGTGAGCACCCGGGCGGCCTCGTCGTGCCCGTGCTCGGGCAGGTCGATACGGACCCGCAGCGGATGGTGGGCGAGGGCGCGCAGCGAGAACGGCCGTACGGTCCCGCCCCCCGCTCCGAAGAACTCGGCGAACACCGGGCGGTCGAGCAGCGCGAGCCGGTCGGCGAGGGCCTGGCCGGGGTCGTTGCCACCGCCGGCATGACGCATGCGGGAGTCGAGTTCACGGCGCATCACGGCGTGTGTGTCGTCGGTGAGCGCCGCACTCAGCTCCGCCAGCGCCCTCGGCTCACCCTCCAGGAGTTCGCGCAGTACAGGCAGTGTGGGGAACCTGCCGTACGCGGCCCGGTAGGGCCCGAGGAGCTGGGCCAGGGCGCCGGCGGCACGCTGGGTGTCCACGGTGTCGAGGTCGCCGACAAGGGTCTCCGCGAGCAGGGCCGCGGCCTCGTCGGGGTCGTCGGACTCGGCGTACGGGTCGAGGTCGTGGACGGACGCCGGGTCCCCGACGCGGACGATCACGTCGAAGGCGTCGTCCCGGCCGAGCGGCGTACCGGTCGCGCACACCGCGACCACGGCACACCCGCCGGTGAGGGCCTGCAGGGCGAGATCCTCGACCACCGGCCGCATGACGTGCCGCGTCTTGCCCGAGCCCGAAGGCCCGACAACGAGCAGCGAGGTTCCCAGCGTGTCCGGGCCGAGCGCGGTGCCTGCGCCGCGATAGGCGAGCGGGGTGCGCTCACCCGCCGACCAGGTCCCGATCCGTACCTGACCGGCCAGCAGGTCGTGCCGCGCGGTGCGGCCGGGCAGGTCACGGGCGCCGGAGGGGTGGATCCAGGCGCCACCCGCGGCCCGCAGCACGGTCTGGGTGAAGGACGCGAGGTCGCCGCTCCGCCGGGCCCGCCTCCAGGCGTGCTCGACGCGCGCGCAGTCCACGTCGTTCATCCGCCCCGCCAGCACCTCGTGGGTGAGGATGTCCGCGGCCTCGAACTGCCCCGCCTCCCGCAGCTCGGGCCAGTGCGCCCGTGTCCCGACGGCGGACGCCTGCTCGGCGACGGCCGTCGCAGCGGCGGTGCCGGGCGTGGCGTGCCGCGACCGCAGGAGCGGCAGCCAGCCGCCGATGCGGGCGAACGGCCAGACGACCAGCACGCCGATGACCACGTAGAGCAGGTTGCCCATCAGCGGTGTGGAGATGAAGTCGTAGCCGCCCGGGAGAAGAGCGATGAGGTGGTACACGGGACGGGCTACCGGAAGCGCGTCCCAGCCGACCGTGGGAAAGATCCTCGGGACCACGACCAGGTTCAGGGCGATCACCGCGCCCAGCAGGGCGAGCAGCGCCCGCGCCGGCTGCGGACGGCGGGTGACAAGGTGCCGGATGATCTCCGGCCAGCTGCCCAGGCGCCCCATGCCGTAGACCAGGATGCCGAAGAACACGCCGTCGGCGACGATCACGGCCTCGACGCCCTTGCCCTTGGGTGTCGTGGTGCCGGCCCACCACCAGTCGCCCGGTGTGAACACCTTCAGCAGCGCCCATTGGTAAGGGATGCTGCCGTGCCGCCACAGCGACCACAGCACCATGCCCACGACGAGCGGGACGACGACGCCGACGATGGTGATCGGTGACAGCCGCTCCGTGTTCTTCTCCGGCTTGGGCTTGCGGTACCCGAACCGCCAGACACCGGGTCCCGCGGCCGGCCGGGGCTCGTTCAGCCAGTCGGCCACGCTGGGGCCGCCCGCGCCCGGTGCGTGCGTGGGCCTCGGCGGTACGGCGCGCTCCCCGGGCATCTCCGGCGGCCCCGCCGGACGCGGCACAGGATTGGCCTGTGTGTGTCGCGCGTCCCGCGCCCCGTCGCTGTCCATCGCCCTCGCCCCTCGCCCCTTGACCAGCCGTTCCGTCGACCAGCCGTTCCGTACACCGTCAGCGAGTCAATCTAACGCGCCCACAAGGGGAGTTCACCGCTTACACGGCCGGTCCCGTACCGATCGGCGCGATCCCGGCACTGTCCACGGCGGACAACCCGCGTCGCCGACACCGCCCACATGGAGCATGCCCACCCCCGGTCACCCGCCCTAGCCTGCGAGAAAGGAAGAAAGCAGAAAAGCGTCCGCACCACCCCAGGAGCCCCTCATGACCGCACTTCCGCAGGAGCGCCGCGTTCTCACCGCCATCCCCGGCCCGAAGTCGCAGGAGCTGCAGGCCCGCCGTACCGCCGCGGTCGCGGCCGGTGTGGGCTCCGTGCTGCCCGTGTTCACCGCGCGCGCGGGCGGCGGGATCATCGAGGACGTCGACGGGAACCGGTTCATCGACTTCGGTTCCGGCATCGCCGTGACGAGCGTCGGCGCCTCCGCCGAGGCCGTCGTACGCCGTGCCACCGCCCAGCTCGCCGACTTCACCCACACCTGTTTCATGGTCACGCCCTACGAGGGGTACGTCGAGGTCGCCGAGGCGCTCGCCGAGCTGACCCCGGGTGACCACGCCAAGAAGTCCGCGCTGTTCAACTCCGGCGCCGAGGCCGTCGAGAACGCCGTGAAGATCGCGCGGGCGTACACCAAGCGGCAGGCCGTCGTCGTGTTCGACCACGGGTACCACGGCCGCACCAACCTGACCATGGCGCTGACCTCGAAGAACATGCCGTACAAGAACGGCTTCGGACCGTTCGCGCCCGAGGTCTACCGCGTCCCGGTCGCCTACGGCTACCGCTGGCCGACCGGTCCCGACAACGCCGGTGCCGAAGCCTCCGCGCAGGCCATCGACATGATCAACAAGCAGATCGGTGCCGACAACGTCGCCGCGATCATCATCGAGCCGGTCCTCGGCGAGGGCGGTTTCATCGAGCCGGCGAAGGGCTTCCTGCCGGCGCTGAGCGAGTTCGCCAAGGCCAACGGGATCGTCTTCGTCGCCGACGAGATCCAGTCCGGGTTCTGCCGTACGGGGCAGTGGTTCGCGTGTGAGGACGAGGGGGTCGTCCCGGATCTCATCACCACCGCGAAGGGCATCGCGGGCGGGCTGCCGCTCGCCGCCGTCACCGGGCGCGCCGAGATCATGGACGCCGCGCACGCCGGTGGGCTCGGCGGGACCTACGGCGGCAACCCCGTCGCCTGTGCCGGTGCGCTCGGTGCGATCGAGACCATGAAGGAGCTGGACCTCAACGCCAAGGCCAAGAACATCGAGTCGGTCATGAAGGTCCGGCTCGGCGCCATGGCGGAGAAGTTCGACATCATCGGCGACGTGCGCGGGCGCGGCGCGATGATCGCCATCGAGCTCGTCAAGGACCGTACGACCAAGGAGCCGAACCCGGAGGCGACGGCCGCGCTCGCCAAGGCCTGCCACCAGGAGGGGCTGCTGGTCCTGACCTGTGGCACCTACGGCAACGTGCTGCGCTTCCTGCCCCCGCTGGTCATCGGGGACGATCTGCTGAGCGAGGGGCTCGACATCATCGAGCAGGCGTTCGCACGTATCTGAGCCACCCCGCACGCGTATCCGAGCCACCCCGCGCGCCTGTCCGAGCCATCCCCGCCCGTACATCTCGGCCACACGCAACTCCCAGCTCTCGCACAGGAGTTGAGCCTCAGGCGCCTCATCCGCCGCACCCGTTTCATCCACAGCAATTCCGGGGGCGGGGCGGCGGACGTCAGGCCGTGTGAAGAAGGTGTGCGGGGTGCATGACGGGACGCGATTCCGCCTGTCGTACCGGCAGCCACTGCCGTAGGTTCTACCCAGATGAGAGATACACCCCGCCCACAGGGGACTGTGGGCGATTTCAGGCCGGGGCCTCCCCAGCTTCGACCTGGTCGTGCCCTCGCGCACACAACAGGAGCCTCTGGCTCCGAATCTCCTCACCGATCGGACAGTCGCCCGCCCCAAACCCCCCGGGGCGGCCGACCCGCCGATCCGGACGGCCGGCCTGGAACTACCCCCCCTGTTCCAGGTCGGCCGACCTCCTTTCTCTGGCTGTTTCTCGCCCTTCCCGCGCTCCTCTTCGCGGTGATCACCTGGCAGGTCGCGGCCGACGGCCCCCTCCTCCGCCTGGACACCCGCCTCAGCCGCGCCCTCGTCCACCCGGACCGCGCCTCCGAACTCCTTGCCGATCTCGGCAACATCCAGGTCGCGGTGCCCGTCCTCGTCGTCGTTCTCGTCTACGTCGCGTGGCGCGGCCGTGCCACAGGTACAGACCGCTGGTGGCTGCCGCCCCTCGCGGCGGCCGTGCTGATGGCCCTGGTCCCGGCGATCGTCGCCCCCTTCAAGGAACTGATCGCCCGCGGCGGCACCCCGGCGGTACCGCCCGGCACCGGCTACTACCCCTCCGGCCACACGGCCACCGCGATGATCGCGTACGGCGCCTCGACCCTGGCCCTCCTCCCTTGGCTCCGGTCGGCATACGCCCGGCGGGGAGCTGTCATCCTCTGCGCCGCCCTCGTCGCCTGCGTCAGCTTCGGGCTGGTCCGCCGGGGCTACCACTGGCCACTGGACGTCGTGGCCAGTTGGTGCCTCGGTACGGTGCTGCTCGCCTCGTTGCGCTTGTTCCTCGGCCGCTTTCGAAGCGACCCTCCGACCCTCAGCTGAAGTAGCCGTCGAACGTCTTCTGGAACTCCCAGTTCGAGTACCGGTCCCAGTTGATCGACCACGTCATCAGGCCGCGCAGGGTAGGCCAGGTGCCATGAGTCGCGTACGAGCCGCAACTCACCTTCTTCGTCAGGCAGTCCAGGGTCTTGGTGACCTCGGCCGGGGCCACATAGCCGTTGCCCGCGTTGACCGACGCCGGCATGCCGATGGCGATCTGGTCGGGGCGCAGGGCCGGGAACACGTTGTTGGCGTCGCCCGCCACCGGGAAGCCCGTGAGCAGCATGTCCGTCATCGCGATGTGGAAATCGGCGCCGCCCATGGTGTGGTACTGGTTGTCGAGGCCCATGATCGGGCCCGAGTTGTAGTCCTGGACGTGCAGCAGGGTGAGGTCGTCGCGCAGGGCGTAAATGACGGGCAGATACGCCCCGCACCTCGGGTCCTGGCCGCCGAACTTGCCGGTGCCGTAGAACTGGTAGCCCATCTGCACGAAGAACGTCTCCGGCGCCATGCTCAGCACGAACTTCGAGCCGTACTTGGCCTTCAGGGTCTTCAGGGCCGCGATCAGGTTGACCACCACGGGAGTTGTGGGGCTCTTGAAGTTCGTGTCGCTCGCGTCCAGCGACAGCGAGTGGCCCTCGAAGTCGATGTCCAGGCCGTCGAGTCCGTAGGTGTCGATGATGTTCGAGACGGAGGAGACGAAGGTGTCTCTGGCCGCCGTCGTGGTCAGTTGGACCTGCCCGTTGGCGCCACCTATCGAGATCAACACCTTCTTGCCTGCTGCCTGTTTGGCCTTGATCGCCGCCTTGAAGTCGGCGTCACTCTCGACGTTCGCACACTCGCTGACCGGGCAGCGATTGAAGCGGATGTCGCCGGAAGTGGCGGAGGTGGGTTCACCGAAGGCCAGGTCGATGACGTCCCAGCTGTCGGGTACGTCGGCCAGGCGCGTGTAGCCGGAGCCGTTGGCGAAGCTCGCGTGGAGGTAGCCGACCAGGGCGTGGGTCGGCAGTCCGGAGGTCGGGCCCGAGCCGGTGGACGTCGTCGCGGTGACCGCCGTCGACTTCGCGGACTCGCCCGCGTCGTTCACCGCGGTGACCTGGAAGCTGTACGCCGTCGCGGCCGAAAGGCCGCTCACGGTGGCCGAAGTGCCGCTCGCCGTCTGGACTTTGACCCCGTCGCGGTAGATCGCGTAGCTCGTGGCGCCGGTGACGGCGGACCAGGACAGGGCGACGGAGGAGGACGTGATCGTGCCAACGGCCAGGCCTGTGGGGGTCGTTGGCGGTTGGCCCACGTCCACTGCCGGGCCGGTGAGGGAGAGGTCGTCGGCGTAGTAGGCGCCGGTGGCGTACCAGCCGTGGGTGTAGATCGTGACCTTGGTGGTGGACGGGCCGGTGCGGAAGCTCGTCGTCAACCGCTGCCAGTCGGGGGCCGATTGGGTCCAGGTGGAGACGTCGGTGGTGCCGGTGCCGCTCGCGCCGAGGTAGACGTAGCTGCCGCGGACGTAACCGGCGAGCGAGTACTGCGAGTCCGGTTTCACGGTCACCGTCTGCGCGCACTGGGCGTAGTCGTTGCCGGCCGGGGTCGCCTGTAGCGCCGAACTGCCGCCGTGCACGGGCGACTTGACCGTCGTACCGCTGTTCGCGGAACAGGACCAACTGTCGAGGCCCGCTTCGAAGCCTCCGTTCTTCGCCAGGTCCGCGTCGGCCGCACGGGCGACCGACGAGAGCGCGGTGAATCCGGACACGGCCAGGGCCGCGACCGTGAGCATGGTGAGGACAGGTCTGGGGCGGTCCACAAGTGCCTCCGGGCATGGGGGAATTGGAGGGGTGGAGCGCGCCCAATTTGGTCCAGACCAATTAGCTTGTCAAGACCTCACTCCGTTACCCGTCCTCCCCTTCCGTGGCCAGGCCCGCCGCCGCCTCGTGCATGGCGAGTTCGAGAAGTGCGGGGTCGGTGAGGGTGCCGGAGCCGTCCGGCGGCACCAGCCAGCGGACTCCGCCGGTCGACCTGCCGGGGTACGGCACGACGATCCAGGTGCCGAGTCCTGCCGAACGGATCCCGGTGCCCAGCCAGCGGCTCGCGGTGCCGGGCGGTACGAGGAAGCCCATCCGTGCGTCGCCGAAGTCGACGAGTACCGGGCCCGGTTGATCGATGACCCTGGTGAGCACATCGAGCGTGGGATAGCCGAGCTCACCCGGCAGGATGAGTACGTCCCAGGCCTTGCCGGCGGGCAGCAGCGCGACCCCGAGGGGGTTGCGCTCCCATTCCCACCGGCAGGCCTCCGGATCCGGAGCCACAGATGCCAGCCACTCGACGGCCGTCTTCGCCCCAGTCATGAGGAGACCTCCCTTTCTCATGTCGACGCTGGTCGCGTCACAGGAGAGAGGGAGGTCTCCGCCGGGCATTACGCGGGTTCCAGCACTCCGAAGGAGTGAACCGGATCACATCCCGCAGAAGGGGCGGGGCTCAGCTGTCGAAGCCGAGGCCCAGCTTGTCCATCGTCTTCAGCCACAGGTTGCGCCGACCGCCGTTGTTGTCCGCGCGAGCCAGCGACCACTTGGTGAGCGCGATGCCCGTCCACGCGAAGGGCTCGGGCGGGAAGGGCAGCGGCTTCTTGCGGACCATCTCCAGTTCCGTGCGCTCGGTCCGCTCCCCCGCGAGCAGGTCCAGCATCACGTCCGCGCCGAAGCGGGTCGCGCCGACACCGAGCCCGGTGAAGCCCGCCGCGTACGCCACCTTGCCCTGGTGGGCGGTGCCGAAGAACGCCGAGAAACGGGAGCAGGTGTCGATCGCGCCGCCCCACGCATGGCTGAAGTTGAGGCCCTCCAGCTGCGGGAAGCAAGTGAAGAAGTGCTCGGCCAGCTTGGCGTAGGTCTCCGGCCGGTCGTCGTACTCGGCGCGGACCCGGCCGCCGTAGGGATAGATCGCGTCGTAACCGCCCCACAGGATGCGGTTGTCGGCCGACAGCCGGAAGTAGTGGAACTGGTTCGCCGAATCGCCGAGCCCCTGGCGGTTCTTCCAGCCGATCGACGCCAACTGGTCGGCGGAGAGCGGCTCGGTCATCAGCGCGTAGTCGTAGACCGGGACGGTGTACGAGCGGACGCGCTTGATCAGGTTCGGGAAGATGTTGGTGCCGAGCGCGACGCGGCGGGCGCGGATCGAGCCGTAGGGAGTGCGTACGGCCATGCCGGCGCCGTGCGGTTTGAGGGCGAGGGCGGGGGTGTGTTCGTAGACGCGGACGCCGAGTTGGAGGCAGGCGCGCTTCAACCCCCAGGCCAGCTTGGCCGGGTTGACCATCGCGACGCCCCGGCTGTCGTACAGGCCCGCCAGGAAGGTCGGGGAGTCGACCTGTTCGCGGACCGCCTCGGCGTCCAGGAAGTCGGTGCCGTCGGCCAGGCCCTTGCTCTCCAACTCGCCGTACCAGTCGTGGAGTTCCTCGGCCTGGTGCGGTTCGGTGGCGACGTCGATCTCGCCGGTGCGCTCGAACTCGCAGTCCAGGGAGTAGCGGGCGACCGCGCTCTCGATCGCGTCGAGGTTGCGGGCGCCCAGCTCCTCCAGCTTGTGGATCTCGTCGGGCCAGCGGGTGAGGCCGTTGGACAGTCCGTGGGTGAGCGAGGCGGCGCAGAAGCCGCCGTTGCGGCCCGAGGCGGCCCAGCCCACCTCGCGGCCCTCCACCAAGACCACGTCCCGCTGCGGGTCACGCTCTTTCGCGATGAGCGCGGTCCACAGTCCGCTGTAACCGCCGCCGACGACCAGCAGGTCGCAGGTCTCGGCGCCGGTGAGCGCGGGTTCGGGGTGGGGCTTGCCGGGGTCGTCCAGCCAGTACGGGACCGGCCGGACTTCGGAAAGGGACTTCGTCCAGTTGTTGCTACGGCTCATGGCGCTCGGGGCCATGATTTCAACTCCCTACAGGGATAGTACGGTTACGCCTTTACCTTGTTGCGGCGGTTGGTGATCGCCATGGAGAAGAGCACCAACAATACGGCGACGAGGAACATGGCCGTACCGATGACATTGATCTGAACGGGTGTCCCGCGCTGTGCCGAACCCCAGACGAACATGGGGAAGGTGACGGTCGAACCCGCGTTGAAATTGGTGATGATGAAATCGTCGAAGGAGAGCGCGAAGGAAAGCAGCGCGCCTGCCGCGATTCCGGGGGCCGCGATGGGGAGGGTGACCCGGACGAACGTCTGCACCGGACCGGCGTAGAGGTCCCGGGCCGCCTCCTCCAAGCGGGGGTCCATCGACATCACGCGGGCCTTGACGGCGGTGACGACGAAGCTGAGGCAGAACATGATGTGGGCGATCAGGATGGTGTAGAAGCCCAGTTGGGCGCCCATGTTCAGGAACAGGGTGAGCAGCGAGGCGGCCATGACGACCTCGGGCATCGCCATCGGGAGGAAGATCAGCGAGTTGATCGCGCCGCGGGCGCGGAAGCGGTAGCGGACCAGCGCGAAGGCGATCATCGTGCCGAGGAGGGTGGCGCCGATGGTTGCCCAGACGGCGATCTGGAGGCTGATGCTCAGCGAGCCGCACATGTCGGCGACACCGCACGGCTGCTTCCACGCGTCCAGCGAGAATTGCTGCCACTCGTAATTGAAGCGCCCCTTCGGCTTGTTGAAGGAGAACACCGTGACGATGACGTTCGGAAGGAGGAGATATCCGAGGGTGATCAGTCCCGCGATGACGACGAGATGGCGCTTGAACCAGCGTACGACGGCCATTTAAACCAGATCCTCCGTCCCGGACTTGCGAATGTAGATGGTCACCATGGCGAGGATGGCGGCCATGAGGATGAAGGAGAGTGCCGCCGCTGTCGGGTAATCCAGAATCCGTAGGAATTGTGTCTGGATGACGTTTCCGATCATGCGGGTGTCGGTGGAGCCGAGGAGTTCCGCGTTGACGTAGTCACCGGCCGCCGGGATGAAGGTCAGCAGGGTGCCGGAGACGACGCCGGGCATCGACAGCGGGAAGGTGACCTTGCGGAAGGTGGTGAACGGCTTGGCGTACAGGTCGCCGGCCGCCTCGTGCAGCCGTCCGTCGATGCGCTCCAGCGAGGTGTAGAGCGGCAGCACCATGAACGGCAGGAAGTTGTACGTCAGTCCGCAGACGACCGCGAGCGGTGTGGCGAGGACGCGGTCGCCCGAGGTCCAGCCGAGCCAGTTGGTGACGTCCAGGACGTGCAGCGTGTTGAGCGCGCCGACGACCGGGCCGCTGTCCGCGAGGATCGTCTTCCAGGCGAGGGTGCGGATCAGGAAGCTGGTGAAGAACGGCGCGATCACCAGGATCATGATCAGGTTCCGCCAGCGTCCCGCGCGGAACGCGATGAGGTACGCGAGCGGGTAGCCGAGGAGCAGACAGAGGATGGTCGCGGCGGCGGCGTAGAAGACCGAGCGCAGGAACTGCGGCCAGTACTCGGACAGCGCGTCCCAGTAGGTGGCGAAGTGCCAGGTGACCTTGTAGCCGTCCTCCAGGGAGCCGGTCTGGATCGACGTGGAGCCCTGGTAGATCATCGGCAGCGCGAAGAAGACGATCAGCCAGAGAATGCCGGGCAGCAGCAGCCAGTACGGCGTCCAGCGGCCCCGCTTCTTGCGCGCCGGCTTCTCCTCCGGCGCGGGCGCCAGGGGCGGCGCCTCGGTGACAGCGGCCATCAGGCGGCCTCCTCCACGATGTCGACGCCGGCGTCGATGTCCTGCGCCGCGTCGAGGCCGAAGGTGTGGGCCGGGTTCCAGTGCAGGACGACGTCGGCGCCGGGCCGCAGCCGGGAGTCGCGGTCGATGTTCTGGGCGTAGACCTCGAACTCGGGGCAGACCGGGCTGTCGATGACGTACTGGGTGGAGACGCCGATGAAGCTGGAGTCGGCGATCTTGCCGGTGATGCGGTTGCGGTTCTCGGGGATCTCGCCCGCGTCGTCGGCGTGCGTGAGGGTGATCTTCTCGGGGCGTACGCCGACCAGGACCTTGCCGCCGGTCGTCGTGGGCGCGGAACATCGCGCCTCGGGGAGGACGAGCTTGCCGCCGCCCGCCTTGAGGATGATCTCGTCGCCGCTCTTGGAGTCGACCTCGGCCTCGATGAGGTTGGAGGTGCCGAGGAAGTTGGCGACGAAGGTGGTGTTCGGGTTCTCGTAGAGGTCGGCGGGCGAGCCGAGTTGTTCGACGCGGCCCGCGTTCATCACGGCGACCGTGTCGGCCATGGTCATGGCCTCCTCCTGGTCGTGCGTGACGTGGATGAACGTGATGCCGACCTCGGTCTGGATGCGCTTGAGCTCCAGCTGCATCTGGCGGCGCAGCTTGAGGTCGAGGGCGCCGAGGGGCTCGTCGAGGAGGAGCACCTTGGGGTGGTTGATCAGGGCGCGGGCCACGGCGACGCGCTGCTGCTGGCCGCCGGAGAGCTGGTGCGGCTTCTTGCGGGCCTGCTCGCCGAGTTGGACCAGGTCGAGCATGTCCACGACCTGCTGCTTCACCGACTTGATGCCGCGCCGACGCAGACCGAAGGCGACGTTCTCGAAGATGTCGAGGTGCGGGAAGAGGGCGTACGACTGGAAGACCGTGTTCACCGGTCGCTTGTACGGCGGGAGATTGGTGACTTCCTGGTCGCCGAGGTGGACGGTGCCGGAGGAAGGTTCCTCCAGGCCGGCGATCATGCGCAGGGTGGTCGTCTTGCCGCAGCCGGAGGCGCCGAGCAGGGCGAAGAAGGAGCCCTGGGGGACGGTCAGGTCGAGCGGCTGGACGGCGGTGAAGCCGTTGTCGTACGTCTTGCTGATACCGGAGAGGCGGACGTCGCCGCTGTTGTCCTTGGTGTTCATCGTCGTCACGCCCCTGTGAGCTTTGCGAACTTCTGCTGGTATGACGTCTCTTCCTTCGAGCTCAGGGAGCGGAAGGCGTGCGACTTGGCCGCCATGGCCTTGTCGGGAAGGATCAGCGGGTTGTTCGCCGCCGTCTTGTCGATCTTGGCGAGGTAGGGCTTCACGTCCGCGACCGGGCTGACGTAGTTGACGTAGGCGGCGAGTTCGGCGGCCGGTTCGGGCTCGTAGTAGTAGTCGATCAGCCGCTCGGCGTTCGTCTTGTGCCGGGCCTTGTTGGGGATCAGCAGGTTGTCGGTCGACGTCATGTAGCCGCTCTCGGGGATGACGTAGCCGACGTCCGGGTTGTCCGACTGGAGCTGCACGATGTCGCCGCCCCAGGCGACGCACGCGGCGAAGTCGCCCTTGGTGAGGTCGGATGTGTAGTCGTTGCCCGTGAAGCGGCGGATCTGGCCCTTGTCGACGGCCTTCTGGAGGCGGGCGATGACCGCGTCGTAGTCGTCGGTTGTGAACTTCGCCGGGTCCTTGCCCATGTCGAGCATGGTCATGCCGACGCTGTCGCGCATCTCGGTGAGGAAGCCGACGCGGCCCTTGAGCTTGGGGTTGTCGAGCAGGTCGGAGATCGACTTCACCTCGACGCCGTCGAGCGCCTTCTTGTTGTAGGCGATGACGGTCGAGATGCCCTGCCACACGTACGAGTAGGCCCGGCCCGGGTCCCAGTCGGGGCTGCGGAACTGGTCCGACAGGTTGGCGTAGGCGTGCGGCAGGTTCGAGGCGTCCAGCTTCTGGACGTAGCCCAGGCGGATCATGCGGGCGGCCAGCCAGTCGGTGAGGACGATCAGGTCGCGGCCGGTGGACTGGCCGGCGGCGAGCTGCGGCTGGATCTTGCCGAAGAACTCGTCGTTGTCGTTGATGTCCTCGGTGTACTTGACCTTGATGCCGGTCCGCTCGGTGAACGCGTCCAGCGTCGGGCGGTGCTTGCCGCTCTCGTCCGTGTCGATGTACTCGGGCCAGTTCGAGAAGTCGATCTCCTTCTCCTTGGCCGAGTGGTCGTCGGCGGACACGCCGCCCTGCGTCTTGCCTGCCGCGGGGATCCCGCAGCCGCTCAGGGCCCCGAGTCCGCCGATCGCGAGCGCGCCGCCGGCGGAGGCGCGCAGCACCGAACGGCGGGTCGTCGCGGACCGGCTCTTGCGGAAGCTGCGCCGCGCGGCGGCCACTTCGGCCGGGGTCAGGCGGTCGGGCTCGTACTGCTTCATGCGCGTGCTGCCCTTTCGGGAGGAGACGGCCGCGGCTTCGGCGGCCGTCAGTTCTGCTATCGGTCCCCGAAGATCGTGCGGTGCCAGTCCTTCCTGGCCACTGCGGTGTTGTCGAACATGACGTGCTTGATCTGCGTGTACTCCTCGAACGAGTAGGCGGACATGTCCTTGCCGAAGCCGGACGCCTTGTATCCGCCGTGGGGCATCTCGCTGATGATCGGGATGTGGTCGTTGATCCACACGCACCCGGCCTTGATCTCGCGGGTCGCGCGATTGGCCCGGTAGACGTCGCGGCTCCACGCGGAGGCGGCGAGGCCGTACGGGGTGTCGTTGGCGAGCGCGATGCCTTCGTCGTCGGTGTCGAAGGGCAGGACCACGAGGACCGGGCCGAACAGCTCGGACTGCACGATCTCGCTGTCCTGGGCGGCGTCCGCGACCAGGGTGGGGCGATAGTACGCGCCGTTCTTGAGATCTCCCTGAGGAGCCTCGCCGCCGGTCACCACGCGCGCGTAGCCACGCGCCCGGTCGACGAATCCGGCGACACGGTCGCGCTGGACGTGCGAGATCAGCGGCCCGAGGTCGGTGCCCGGGGCGAAGGGATCGCCGACCCGGACGGACTCCATGAGGGCGGCGGTCTTCTCGACGAACGCTTCGTAGAGGGGCCTTTGCACGTACGCGCGCGTGGCGGCCGTGCAGTCCTGCCCGGTGTTGATGAGCGAACCGGCGACGGCTCCGTTGACGGCGGCTTCGAGATCGGCGTCGTCGAAGACCACGAAGGGTGCCTTGCCGCCGAGCTCCAGGTGGATGCGCTTGACGGTGGCGGTCGCGATCTCGGCGACGCGCTTGCCGACGGCGGTGGACCCGGTGAAGGACGTCATGACCACGTCCGGGTGACCGACGAGATGCTCACCGGCGACCTGCCCCGCGCCGGTGATGATGTTGATGACACCGTCCGGGATACCGGCCTCGGTGGCAGCCTGCGCGAACATCAGCGAGGTGAGCGGGGTCAGCTCGGCGGGCTTCAGGACGATCGTGTTGCCCGCGGCGATCGCCGGGAGGATCTTCCAGGCGGCCATCTGGAGGGGATAGTTCCAGGGCGCGATGGAGCCGACGACACCGATGGGCTCACGGCGTACGTACGACGTGTGGTCGCCCGAGTACTCCCCCGCCGACTGCCCCTGCAGATGCCGGGCGGCACCGGCGAAGAAGGCCGTGTTGTCGATGGTCCCGGGGATGTCGAACTCGCGGGTCAGCTTGAGGGGCTTGCCGCACTGGAGGGACTCGGCGCGGGCGAAGTCGTCCGCGCGCTCGGCGAGTACGGCGGCGAAGCGGTGCAGGGCGTCGGAGCGCTCGCCGGGAGTGGCTCCCGACCAGCCCGGGAACGCGGCGCGGGCGGCTGCCACGGCGGCGTCCACGTCGTCGGTACCGGCCAGCTCGTACGTGTACACGTCCTCGCCGGTGGCCGGGTCGACGACGGCGTGGGTGTGACCCGAGGTGCCCTTGGTGAGGCGGCCGGCGATGAACTGCGCGCCGTCCGCGAAGTACTCCTGTGCGGGGAATCGTTCCGGGGTGACGCTGCCCGGGTTGTGCATGTCGCTCTCCTCCGCCTTCGCCCCGCTTCGTCCGCTGGCGGGTGGCGTAGCTCCAGCTCGATTTGAATGCCGATCCTGACAGAGCAAAGGGACTCCAACAAGTGATTCCGTTGTTGCCTTTTGGTTACGCGACGGAATCTGTCGACCAGGTGTCGAGTCCGTACGGAAAAGGGGGGACGGAGTGTCAGTGGTGCCTGCAAGACTCGCGTGTATGGACAAGATCACGGGGAAGCTCGCGGCGGGGGCCGCGGAAAAGATCGATTCGCAGGAAGCCCTGATCAGGGAAGTGCGTGCCGGGGCCAGGGTCAAGTACCTGCACTTCTGGGGCCACCGGCCACGCCCGGACGGCCGCGTGAGCGCGAGCTGTCTGAGCCAGTGGTGGCCGTCGCCGTTCACCGTGGACGGGGTGACGTATGCGACCGCCGAGCACTGGATGATGGCGGGGAAGGCGCGGCTGTTCGGCGACGAGGACGCCCTTGCGCGGGTACTGGCCGCGGGGCATCCGTCTCAGGCCAAGAACGCGGGGCGGTTGGTACGGGGGTTCGACGAGTCGGTCTGGGCGCGGGAGCGGTTCGGGATCGTGGTCGAGGGGAGCGTGCACAAGTTCGCGGGGGATGCGGAACTGCGGGGGTTTCTGCTGGGCACGGGTGAGCGTGTGCTGGTGGAGGCGAGTCCTGTGGACCGGGTTTGGGGGATCGGGCTGGCTGCGGATGATGTGGCGGCGGGGGATCCTGAGCGGTGGCGGGGGGCTAATTTGTTGGGGTTTGCG
>Ga0307515_10004248_pt1 | contig 29741 bp, 21 predicted proteins | sample 17_EM_MG_FD_194513 | JGI IMG/M metagenome (GOLD analysis project Ga0307515, IMG submission 194513) | Populus trichocarpa ectomycorrhiza microbial communities from riparian zone in the Pacific Northwest, United States - 17_EM | ecosystem: Host-associated > Plants > Roots > Unclassified | place... | reverse complement strand
CGACATCGACCACCGTGACATCGACCGCACCGCTGGCCCGGGCGCGCTCCACGATGGCCGCGCCGCTGTGCCGAGCGCACTCGCCACCCTGGACCGCGACCCAGTCGGCCTCGCCCACGACGCTCCTGCGCGTTCCGACCATGTCGCGACCGCGCCGAGCCCGCGCGACATCGACCACCGTGACATCGACCGCACCGCTGGCCCGGGCGCGCTCCACGATGGCCGCGCCGCTGTGCCGAGCGCACTCGCCACGAACGGCGTCGCCGGTCCCCACGCGGAGGTCGGCGCCGCTCGTGCCGACGATCGCGACCGCAGCGCTACTCGCCCGGCGAATCCCCGGGCGGATCGCGGCACCGGAGATGCCCAGGCCGGCCGCGAGGATCATCACCCGGCGGCGCCGCCGCGCACGGTCACCCGGCGCGGCGGGCAGGCGCAAGCGCCCGCCAGCACCGCCCCGGGCCGCCGGATCCCGCGGCGCTTCCTGGCCACCCTCGCGGCGGGCGCCGCCCTCGCGGCAGCCATCGCAGGGCTGATCGTCCGGCGTGCAGCCAACGAGCCGGAGATGACCGCGGTCGCGACGGGGCCGATCGGGCAGGTCGCACGGATCGAGCGCGCCGGGGCACCGGGCACCGGCACCGGCGTGATGATCCGAGAGGGAGCCGGCTGGCGAGCGCTGAGCAGCGACGAGTCGGTTCCCGCCGGGGCCGAGCTGCGCACCGACGAGCGGACCCGCACCTCGCTCGCGCTGTCCGACGGCACGCGGCTGGTGCTCGATCACCAGACCGCGATCGGGTTCCAGCCCGACGACGCGCGCCGGATCCGGCTCACCGCCGGCCGGCTCGCCGCCGACATCGCCGAGGTGGCGGGGCGGCCCGCCGCGATCCTGACACCGTCGGGACGGATCGACGTGGCGGCAAGCCCTGCTGCCACCACCCCCGGCAGTGGTACGACCGGCACAGCGTCGGCCACGACCCGCACCGGGAGCACCAGGTTCTCGGTGACGGCGACCGGCGACCTGACGTCGGTCCAGGTCACGCACAACGCGGTCGTGCTGGCGAACCAGCGCGGCGAGCGCGACGACGTGCGCGCCGGTGAAGAGGGCATGATCGAGCGCGGCGCGCTCGCGGTCAGCGCGGCGACCGGGCTGGCCCGCGATGCGGCGTGGAGCGAGCTCGCGCCGCCGGGCGTAACCCCGGGGGCGACCCCCGACGAGGTCACGTCGGGCCTGGGAGCGCTGCGCGCCTACAAGCCCGGCGAGTCGCGCGACCGCGACTGGAAGCTCGCGCTCGCCAGCCACGACGTGAAGATCCGCGTGGTCGGGCCGATCGCGCGGACCGAGGTGGCCGAGACGTTCCGCAACGACAGCGCCACGACCCTCGAGGGCGTCTACCAGTTCCCGCTGCCGCCGGACGCCCAGATCGACGGCCTGGCGCTCGACGTCAACGGCGGCTTCGTCGACGGCGCGTTCGTCGACAAGGAGCGCGGCGCCAGGATCTGGCGCGGCGTGATCGATCGGGCGACCCCGAAGCCGGCGCGGCGCCCGAGCCAGGAGATCATCTGGGTGGAGGGCCGGTGGCGCGATCCGGCGCTGCTCGACTGGAAGCGCGGCGGCCGGTTCGAGCTGCGGGTCTACCCGATCCCGGCGCATGGCGCGCGCACGATCAAGCTCGCGTACACCCAGGTGGTAACGCCGCGCGGGTCGTGGCGGCAGTACAGCTATCCGTTGCCGCACAGCCGCGACGGCTCGACCGTGGCGGACCAGTTCACCGTCGACGTCGAGCTGCGCGGCGCCGCGCCCGGAGCGGTGCGCACCGCGGGCTACGAGCTGGCGGCCGATCCGTCGCGCCCCGAGGTCCACGCGCTGACCCTGCGCCAGGCCGGCTTCGTGCCGCGCGGCGACCTCGTGATCGCCTACCGCGCCGAGCGCGGCGACGCCGAGCTGCGCGCCTGGACGTTCGCCGGCGGCGCGGCGGCCGCGCCCGACGACAAGCTCGCCGCCAAGCAGCGCGTCGGCATCGACCCCAAGGTCGTCGAGGCCCAGCGCGCGATCGCCGCCGACCTGCGGCCGACCGCGGTGCTCGCGCTGCGGCCCCAGCTGCCGCGGTGGCGCGATGGCGCGCCGCGCGACTACCTGATCGTCATCGACGGCAGCCAGTCGATGGTCGGCGAGCGCTTCACCCGCGCGACCGACCTCGCGACCGCGCTCGTCGAGCAGATGGATCGCCGCGATCGCTTCGGCGTCATGGTGTGCGACAGCGAGTGCCGCTCGATGGACGCCGGCCAGATGGGCCAGACCAATACCGGCGCAGGCGAGCTGCGCGCGCCGTCGCTGGCAGCCGCGGGCGACGCACACGTCTGGCTCGCCGGCCAGGAGCCCGCCGGTGCCAGCGACATCGTGGCGGCGCTGCGCGCCGCGGGCCAGCGCCTCGGCCGCTCGGCCGACCGCGAGCCCTGGATCCTCTACGTCGGCGACGGCTTCGCCTCGACCGGCTTCCGGCGCGCCGGCGACATCGAGCGCGCGATCGCGGCGACGCCCGGCCCGCGGATCGCGACGATCGGGATCGGCAGCGACGCCGACGCCACCGTGCTGCAGGCCGCCGCGCGGGGCGGTGGCGGCAGCTACCTCGCCTGGCTGCCGGGCGAACGCACGACCACCGCCGCCGCCGCGGCCCTCGAGTCGACCCTGGGCGCGGCGCTGCGCGACGCCCAGGTCGTGCTCCCCGCCGGCCTCACCGACGTCGCCCCGACGGTGCTGCCGACGCTGCGCGCCGGTGAGGAGGTGCTGATCGCGGCGCGGATGACGGCGGTCGCCGAGGTCGCCGGCGACGTGATCATCCGCGGCCAGGTCGCCGGCCAGGCGTTCGAGCAGCGCTATCCCCTCAGGCTCACCGCGTCGGTGGCCGCCGGCAACGGCTTCGTGCCGCGGCTATGGGCCACGCTCGCGATCGAGCAGCTCGAGCGCACCGGGACCAGCGCCGATCGCGCCCGGATCGTCGCGCTGTCCCAGGGCCACGGCGTGATGTCGCGCGAGACCTCGCTGCTGGTGCTCGAGTCGCAGGCCATGTTCGACGCGTTCGGCGTCGACCGCCGCCGCCCGGCCGCGACCTGGACCGGCGAGGACGCGCTCGACGAGGTCGCGAGCTCCGGCGCGCTGGCGCTCGCCGGCGACGACGCGAACGCCGCTGGCGTCGTCGCGAACAAGCACGGCAAGGCCAAGGACGACGACGCCCGCGCCGGAGCGGCCGCCCCGGCATCGAGCGTCCCCAGCCCGAGCCGCCCCGCGCCTCGGGGCGAGACCCGGGGCGGGTCCGCCGACAAGGCCCCGTCGGCCGACGCCAGGAAGGCCCGGCGCGGCCGCGATGAGTGGGGCCGCCCCGGCGCCGACTGGATCCAGCTGCGCCGCGTCTGGGTGCGCGTGCCGTCGGTGACGCCGTACGACGCCGTGAACCCGGCGATCACCAAGGCGATCGCCGACGCCGAGGCCGCGTTCGCCGCCAGCCCCGACAGCCGCGAGCACCACCGCGCGCTGGTCCAGGCGCTGTCCTACGCCGGTGAGCTCGGCCGCGCGCGCGACATCGCGAAGCGCTGGCTCGAGCGCGACCAGCTCGATCCGCAGGCGCTCGGCTACCTCGCCGACCTGCTCGGCCGCGACGGCCAGCGCGACCGCGCGCTGCGCACCCTCGCCGGCCTGGTCGATCTCGACGCCGATCGCGTCGCGCTGCACGACCGCATGGTGCGCGCCTACGAGCAGGTCGGCCGGCTCGCCCAGGCCTGCGCCCACCGGATCGCGATCGCGTCGCTGCAGACCACCCCGACCGCGACCGCCGGCGCGCTGCGCTGCCTGCGCGCCCTGGGCCGCGACCGCGACGCCGAGCTGATCCTCGCCGCGCTGCCCGACGCATCCCGCGCCGCCGCCGAGAAGGCCGCCCTCGTCGCCCCGCTCCCCGCGCCGGTCACCGGCGACCTGGTGGTCAAGGCGCGCTGGGACGGCCCGGCCGATCTCGACGTTGCGCTGGTCACCCCCGACGGCACGCGGGTGTCGTGGATGGGCGGCCGCGGCGACGTCGTCACCGGCGACGTCACCGCCCGCGATCGCGAGGAGCTCGCGATCAAGGCGCTGCGCCGCGGCAACTACCTGATCGAGATCAGCCGCGCGGCGTTCCCCGCAGGCTCCGGGGCACCGGGCGCGGCCGGCGCGATCCGCGGCTCGCTCGACATCACCGCGCTCGGCGCCCGGCGTTCGATCCCGTTCGAGCTCAGCTCGGCGCGCGCCGTGGTCGGCCGGGTGTCGGTCCGCCTCGAGGAGCGCTTCGAGGAGCTCGATGGCACCCAGGTCCAGCTCTACAACGGCCCCGACCGCCGGATCGTCCCGGATCGCTGATCGGTCGCTGATCGGTCGCTGATCCGCGCGGCGCGGAGCCACCCGCCGGGCAGGCGACACCCGCGACAGCGGGCAAGCGCCCTTGACGTTGGCCGCCCAGCTACTATACGCCGCTCCCGTGAGCTCCCGAGATCCGATCCAGCGCCTCGAAGACATGGAGGCGAAAGCCACGCTCGCCGGCGGCAAGGCCCGCATCGACAAGCAGCACGAGGCCGGCAAGCTCACGGCGCGCGAGCGCATCGCCGCCCTGGTCGACGACGGCAGCTTCGTCGAGCTCGACCGGTTCGTCACCCACCGCTGCGCCGACTTCGGCATGCAGGAGCAGAAGATCCTCGGCGACGGCGTGGTCACCGGCCACGGCACGGTGGACGGCCGGCCGATCTGCGTGTTCGCCCAGGACTTCACCGTGTTCGGCGGCTCGCTGTCGGGGGCGTACGCCCAGAAGATCTGCAAGGTGATGGACCTCGCGACCCGGATCGGCTGCCCGGTGATCGGGCTCAACGACTCCGGCGGCGCGCGGATCCAGGAGGGCGTGGAGTCGCTCGCCGGCTACGCCGACATCTTCCTGCGCAACGTGCTGGCCAGCGGCGTGGTCCCGCAGCTCTCGGCGATCATGGGGCCGTGCGCCGGTGGGGCGGTGTACTCGCCCGCGATCACCGACTTCATCCTGATGGTCGAGGGCACGTCGTACATGTTCATCACCGGCCCCGAGGTGATCAAGACCGTGACCCACGAGGAGGTCACCAAGGAGCAGCTCGGCGGCGCCGCGACCCACGCGAGCAAGAGCGGCGTGTCGCACTTCAACGAGGCCGACGAGCTCACCGCGCTCGGGCGGATCCGCGAGCTGCTCGGCTTCATGCCGGGCAACAACACCGAGGACCCGCCGGTCCGGCCGACCCAGGACCCGGCCAACCGCACCGACCCCGCGCTCGACGACGTGGTCCCGCTCGAGTCCAACAAGCCCTACGACATCAAGCGGATCATCACCAGCGTGGTCGACGACGGCCACTTCGTCGAGGTCCACAAGGACTACGCCCGGAACATCGTCTGCGGGTTCGCCCGGTTCGACGGCCAGCCCGCCGGCATCGTCGCCAACCAGCCCGCGCACCTGGCCGGCTGCCTCGACATCGACGCGTCGATCAAGGCCGCGCGGTTCGTCCGGTTCTGCGACTGCTTCAGCATCCCGCTGGTCACGTTCGTCGACGTGCCCGGCTTCCTGCCCGGCACCAACCAGGAGTACGGCGGCATCATCAAGCACGGCGCCAAGCTGCTGTACGCGTTCGCCGAGGCCACGGTGCCCAAGATCACCGTGATCACCCGCAAGGCCTACGGCGGCGCCTATGACGTCATGGCGTCCAAGCACATCCGCGCCGACGTCAACGTGTCGTACCCGGCGGCCGAGATCGCCGTGATGGGCCCCGACGGCGCGGTCAACATCATCTTCCGCGGCGAGCTCGACAAGATCGCCGACGAGACCGAGCGCGCCGCGGCGAGAGCTCGGTTCACCGAGGAGTATCGCGAGCGGTTTGCCAACCCGTACAAGGCCGCGTCGCTGGGGTACATCGACGAGATCATTCGACCGCGCGACACCCGCTGGACGATCATCCGATCGCTTCGTACCCTGCGAAACAAGCGCCAGTCCAACCTGCCCCGCAAGCACGGCAATATTCCACTGTGATCCGCCACTGTCATCGGCCACTGTGATCCGCCACTGCCATCCGCCGCTGTGATCCGCCGCTGTAACCGCCCGCCGTACCGCACCGCTCGCTCATGTCCGCTGCCCGGACGCGTCTCGCAATGTTCGTGGTCGGCGCGCTGGGCGCGCTGCCGGGATGCTCGCGTCCGGCGGCCGTGCCGATCGCCCCGCTGCCCCGCGCGGTCTATGCCCAGTACCTGAGCGGCCGGCTGTCGGGCTACGAGGGCGACTGGGAGGCCGCCTCCGACGCGCTGGCCCGCGCCGCCGCCGCGGCGCCCGACCAGCCGATGGTCGCGGTCGAGCTCGCCCGGGCGCAGATGAAGGCCCGGCGGACCGCCGCGGCCGTCGCCACGCTGTCGCGCGCGCGCGAGCGCTGGCCTGACCACCCGCAGGTCTGGCTCGCGTCCGGCGACCTGCTCGCCTCGGGTGACCCGACCGAGGCCAGCCACGCGTACCTCCGCGCGGTCCAGCTGTCGCCCGACGACGAGCGCGCCTACCTCGGGCTCGCCCGGCTGCAGGGCCCCGCGGCGGCCGAGGCCACGCTCCGGATCCTGATCGCCCACGTCCCGGCGTCGATCGACGGCCACTACCGGCTCGCGGTCCGGCTCGCCGCGCGCGGCGATCTGGCAGCGTCGAGCGTGGAGCTCCGCGCGGTGCTCGAGCGCGACCCCGACCACATCGACGCGCGGCTGGACCTCGCCCGCGCGCTGCGCCGCCAGGGTCACCTCGAGCCGGCGATCGCCGAGACCCGCAGCGCGTTCGACCGCAGCGGCCAGGCGCTCGACATCGCCGAGGAGCTGTTCGACCTGCTGTGCGAGGCCGACGACCGCGGCGCGGCGATCGACCTCTTGACCCTGCTCGACGACGACCACAGCGACGCCGACGCGCTCGCCGTGCTCGCCCGGCTCGATCGCAGCCTCGGCCGGATCGCGGAGGCCCGCGTGCTCGCCGGGCGGATCGCCGCGATCGATCGCGACGCCGGCGCGATCGCGCTCGCCGAGATCCAGATCGCCGCCGGGGACCGGACCGGCGTCGCAGCCACGCTCGCGGTGGTCGAGCCCGACGGCAAGCGCGCCGCCGAGGCCCGGCGGCTCACCGCCCTGGCCCACCTCGCCGCCGACGACCCCGCCGCCGCGCTCGCCGCGGTCACCGCGCGCGGCGCGCCCGACACGCTGGACAGCGCGCTGGTCGCCGCGTTCGCCCTGGCCGACCTGGGCCGGCAGCGCGAGGCCCGGGCGATGCTCGCCGGGTTCGGCACCGGCGCCGACGATCGCGACACGGCGCTGCTGGCGCGCGCCCGGCTCGCCGAGCGGGCCGGGGACAGCGCCGGGGCGCTCGCGATCCTCGAGCCGCTGATCCGCGCCCGGCCCGACCTCGTCCCCGCGCTCAACCTCGCCGGCTACCTGCTGGCCGACGCCCGCCAGCGGCTCCCCGACGCCGAGCGCTACCTCCGCCACGCCCGCGAGCTCGCGCCCGGAGATCCGGCGATCCTCGATAGTTGGGGCTGGCTGCTGCTGCGCCGCGGCGATGCCCGCGGCGCGGTGCGCGCGCTCGACCGCGCCTCCCGGCTCGCGCCGCTCGAGCCCGAGATTCTCGTCCACCTCGCGGCGGCGTGGGCGGCCGACGGCGCGCCGCGCACCGCGGCCCGGACCCTCGACCGCGCCGCGGCGCTGGCGCCGACCCGGGCGGTGCAGCGCCGGATCGCGGCGGTGCGCAAAACCCTGCCCGCCGATGGTACGATGCCGCGATGAAGCGGTGGATCCTCGGGGCTGTCCTGCTGGCGTCGGGCTGCAAGAACGCGCCTGCGGAGGACCAGTGCAAGCAGCTGCTCGATCACCTCGTCGACCTCGAGTTCAAGAAGGCCGGCGCGGTGGCCGGCGATTCGGGCAAGGCCGAGCTCGCCAAGCAGAAGCAGGCGGTGTCGGACGCCAAGTCGGCCGAGTTCATCGAGACGTGCACGAAGAAGACCCCGCGGAGCCGGGTCGAGTGCGCGCTCGCAGCCACCGATCTCGAGAACGTCACCAAGTGTGACGAGGTGAAGTAGGCCGAGTTCGCCGGTACGGCGGCTTGTAGCGCGCCGCCCGTTGACCACGGCCGTACCGGCTGGGCAGACTCGGGCCATGCCTCGGTTGATCCGACTCGACACGGGCGCCGCCATCGGCGACATCTCCGACCAGCACCTCGCGTTTCTCGTCGAGCAGCTCGAGGAAGAGCACGACGAGGATGACGACTACTTCGTCGATCGCGAGACGATCGAGCTGCTGTCCGACAACGGCGCCGATCCCGAGCTGCTCGCGCTGCTCGAGAAGGCGATCGGCGACGACGAGTCGATGAACATCGCCTGGGAGTGACCGGCTGGGCGTGACCGCCCCGGCGGTCACCGGGTGTGCCGGAGCACCGCGAGCCGCGCCAGCGCGAGCGACCGAGCGCTGAGCCGCTCGACATCGGGCCTGGCGATCCGCGTGTAGATCGCGGTGGCGTCCGCGAGCGCGAGCGCGGCCGGCAGGTCGCTGCCCGCTACGCCCGGACGCGGCGAAACACCGTGAAGTGCAGGACCAGCAGCGAGACGTTGACCGCGGCGATCACCAGGCCGTGGCACACCACCCACGGCGGGAACCCGGCGATCAGCGCGATCATCCACACGAACACGTAGGTGTCGCGGCGGCCGAACGAGCGCAGCCAGGTGAGCGGCGACCGCGGATCGTAGACGTCATCGGCGGTGGGCTTGTCGGCCTCGAACCACCAGCGAAACGCGAACACGTCCCCGGTCCCGGTGCGGCGATATACCGTCAGGTAGGTGGTCAGCGCGACCAGCAGCCGGCCGCCGGCCGCGGCGAGCCCCAGCCAGCGCCACGCACCACCCAGCCCCGCGCCGACCGCGACCAGGAACAGGTTGTCGACCACGTCGTCCGACAGGTTGTCGAGCCACTGGCCCAGCTTCGAGTACTGGTAGCGCAGCCGGGCAAGCTCGCCGTCGCACGAGTCGAGGATCGAGTTGCACTCGAGCAGCACGCCGGCCGCGGCGAACGCCGCGCGGCCCCCGCGGCTGGCCAGCCACGACGCGACCAGGCCGACGAGGATCGCGACGATCGTCACGTGGTTCGGCGTCACCGCCAGCGACCGCCGCGCGAGCAGCCGCGTGATCCGCATCGAGAACCGCCAGTTGATCAGCGCGTCGACCGGGCCCTCGAACGACTTGTTCATCCGCCGGATCAGCGCCCACTCGGCGCGGCCGCGCGCCGCCTCGTCGGCCAGCTCGATCCCGGCGATCACGTCGGCGCGCTCGCGCCGGGCGCCGTCGGGCGCCGCGCTGCCGGCTGGCACGAACTCGACCGGGATCGGCAGCGGCCGGGGGAACGCGACCGCCGGCGCCGCGACCACCGCGCGGGTCGCGCCCTGCCGGGCGACCTCGCGAACCCGGCGCTCGAGCGCGCTGAGCCCGCCGACTCGCCACGCGTGGCGATCTCCCGTCGACTCGAAGAACACCGTGCCGGTCGTCGCGTCGGTCTTCGCCTCGGTCATTGCCTCGGTCACCGCCGCCGCAGGAGCACGATGTGCTCGGCCTTGGGCCGGTCGCCGAACGCACGGTGCTCGCGGCCGCCGAGCATCAGCCGGTGCTGCGACGCCCAGGCCTCGAGCACCAGATCGTCGGTCATCGCGCCGCGCAGGTCGTCGAGCGCGTAGATCGCCCGGCCGCGCGCGACCGAGTCGCCGATCACCAGCGCGGCGGCGCGGCCGGGCGCGAGCGCGCGGGTGATCGCGTCGAGCGCGTCGGCCAGGCCCGCGCGCCACGCCTGGGCCGCGCCGGGATCGGCCTCGAAGCTGCGGCGCGAGCCGAGCTCGCCGGCGTCGAGCTCGCGGTGGCGCAGCGCCAGGAAGTCGAACCGCAGCCGCTGGTGCTCGGCGTAGTCGTAGGTCCCGGCGTAGGGCGGCGAGGTGATCACGCCCGCGGCGCTGCCGGCGGGCACGACCTCGCCGAGCCCGCGCGCGTCGTGCTCGACGACCCGGGGCATCGCGCCGCGGCCGCGCGCCAGGTCGTGGAGCCCGGCGGACAACAGCTCCACGCGCTGGGCGAAGTGCCGCGCCGGCGCGCCGCGCGGGATGTTGCGCTCGACCCACGTGCCGTCGGTGTCGGACGCGCGCGACGAGACCTTGTAGAGGATCGCCGACAGGCACGCGGTCAGCACGTCGGCGAGCTCGGCATCGCCGGTGCGCAGCTGATCGAGGTGCTGGGCGAGGAGCTCGAGCTCGCGGCGCACGTGCGGCGCGAACCAGCGCGCCAGGCGGCGGTTGCGCGCGTTGGGATCGAACCCCACCGGCTTGCGCAGCGCCATCGGCTCGGCGCCCGAGCGCCGGGCGGCCTTGCCGGCGGCGAGCACCAGCCCTGCGATCTCGTGGCCGACCCGGTGGAGCTGCTTGCGCCTCGGTATCGGCGCCGTCCAGGTCTTGGCGCGCGCGACCAGCGTGGCGAGCGGGTTCAGATCGACGCCGATCGCCGCCACGCCCGCGGCGCGGGCCTCGACCAGCACGGTGCCCGAACCGCAGAACGGATCGACCAGCGGCGCGGTCCCGGCGCCCGGCGCGAGCAGCTCGACCAGGACCCGCGCGGTCGCCGGGTGCAGCCGGGCCGGGTAGCCGTGGAACGGGTGGGTCAGCGACTCGGCGACGTCGTGGTCGACGTGCGGGGCGCGCAGCGCGGCGACCAGCGCCTCGGCGCTCGCAGGGACACCATCCGCAGCGATCCGACCAGGCGCGCGCGACATCGACAGAGCTCGGCGCTGGCCGGCAGCCATGCGCGGACGCTAGCACGCCCGCCGCCCCGGACACGGACGACACGGCGGGCGGCGGTGCCCGAAGCGGTGTAGAACGCTGAGATGCCCATGCCGCTCGAGATCATCGGCCTCGGAAAGCGCGAGGTCCGGTTCGTGTGGGACGACGGCGGCGAGGACGTCTGGGGCACGCGCGAGCTGCGCATCCGCTGCAGCTGCGCGCACTGCCAGTCCGAGGCCACCGGCGAGCGCCTGCTCGATCCGGCCACCGTGCCCGAGGACCTGACGGTCAAGGACATGCATCTGGTCGGCAACTACGGGATCGGCGTCCAGTTCTCGGACGGCCACGCCACCGGGATCTTCCGGTTCCGCGAGCTCAAGAGGGCGAGGTGACCAGGGCGGCGGCCGTGCCCGGGGGCGGCCCGCTGGAGGCGCTCGACGCCACGTGGACCGAGCGCCGCAGCGTGCGCGGGTTTCGCCCCGAGCCGCTGCCGCGAGCCGACCTGGAGCGGATGTTCAGCGCCGCCCAGCGCGCCCCGAGCTGGTGCAACGTCCAGCCGTGGCGGGTCGCGGTGACCGAGCCCCCGGTGACCGGCGAGCTGGCCGAGGCGATGCAAGCCGCGGCGCGCTCCGGGTTCCCCGCCGCCGAGGTCCCGTTTCCACTCGACTATCCGCCGCCCTACCAGCAGCGCCGCGTGGCCTGCGGTGCCGCGCTGTACCAGGCGATGGGCGTGGCGCGCGATGACAAGGCCGGCCGCTACGACGCCTGGCTCCGCAACTACGCATTCTTCGGAGCTCCGCACGTCGCGATCGTGGCGTGCGACCGCCGGCTCGGCCCCTACGCCTACGTCGACGTCGGTGTGTGGCTCGGTTACGTGCTCACCGCCGCTGCCGCCCTGGGCATCGATACCTGCCCGATGGCCTCGGTCGCCGCCTACCCCGCGCCGCTGCGGCAACGGCTGCCGATCGCCGAGACCGAGGTCATCCTGTTCGGCCTCGCGCTCGGCCACGCCGATGACGGAGCCGCCGCCAACCGGTGTCGCACCGGGCGCGAGCCGCTCGGTACCAGCGTCACGTTCGTCGCAGCGCCGTGACGCTTCCAGGGGCATCGGCGCCACCGCCACCGTAGAATCTCACAGTGGCACGCGGGCGACCGCGCGGGGGCAGCCTGTCGGCCGGTGCGTGCTCGTTATGATATTGTCCGTCGCTTCCCGGGAGAGACTAATGAGATCACGCGTTGCGTTCGTGGTGGGGATGGTGGTCTTCGCGCTGGCAACAGGGCCGGCACTCGGTCAGCCGGCCGGCGCCCTGACGAAGGCGCAGTCGGCGTTCGATCAGGCACAGCTCGACTATCTACAGGGCAAGTACGACGACGCCGCGCGCGGCTTCGTCGACGCGTTCGCTGCGCGGCAGTTCCCGCAGTTCCTGTACAACGCCGGCGCCAGCTACCACATGAAGGGCAAGCAGACGTCCGATCCCGAGGCCTACCAGAAGGCGGTCGACGCCTACACCGAGTACCTCAAGAAGGACCCGCAGGCGGCCGACAAGGCCAAGGTCGAGAAGGCGATCGGCGTGCTCGAGGCCGAGATCAAGCGGCTCAAGGACCAGCCCGCCACCGAGCCCGCCGCCGGCACCGGATCCGCCGCGCCGCCGCCCGTGGCCCCGTCGCAGGAGGTCCAGCAGCTCGGCGAGGTCAAGCCGCGCGGCCTGATCGTGATCGAGAGCGATCCGTCCAACGCGACGATCTACCTCGACGACAAGCGCAAGGGCGCGTTCGCGACCACGCCGTGGTCGGGCTCGCTCGAAGGCGACCACAAGGTGATCATCGAGAAGCGCGGCTACACCGTGATCGAGAAGCCGGTGTCCGCCGATCCCAGCAAGCTGCTCGTGCTGCTCGCGTCGATGTCGCAGCAGAGCTTCCTGGGCTGGGTCGAGGTCAGCTCGAACGTCCCGGGCGCCGACATCTTCATCGACGACAAGGCGGTCGGCGCGGTCGGCCGCACGCCGCTGTCGCAGAACATCAAGCCCGGCAAGCACACGTTCTGGATCAGCGCCGATGGCTACGACGAGTACAAGCAGGAGATCGAGGTCATCCCCAACGAGACCCACGCGATCAAGGCCCAGCTCAAGGGCTCGCCGGTCGGCAAGCTCAACGTCACCGGGATCGGCATCGAGGACGCGACGATCATCGTCGACGGCAAGACCCTGTGCGAGCGCGGCCCGTGCCTCAAGAGCCTGCAGCAGGGCGATCACACCGTGAGCGTCCAGCGCCCGGGCTTCAAGCCCTACACCAAGCAGATCACGATCCAGGCCAAGACCGAGACCCAGGTCCGGATCACGCTGGCCCCCAACCCGAGCCGCAGCGACGCGATCGTCGCCTACGTGCTCGCCGCCGGGTTCGGCGGCGGCGGCGTGTTCCTGGGCCTGCAGGCCAACAAGTACCGCGACGATCTCAAGAAGGAGATCGCCGCCGGTCACCCACCGCCGGACTCCAACGATCCGCGGTTCACCAAGGGCAAGATCTTCGCGATCGCCGCCGACGCCACGTTCGTCGTCGCCGGGATCACCGCGCTGACCGCGGTCTATTACACGTTCCGCGAGAAGGGTGCGCCGTCGGCCGGACTGATCGACGTGCGAGCCCTGGCCCTGCGGCCTGAAATCGGACCCGGATATGCCGGCATCGGCATGGGAGTGAGCTGGTGATGCGCACGATCAACACGACGATGTTGCTCGCCGCGGCGGCGTCGCTCGCCGCCTGCAAGTGGACCGAGTTCGACGACCTGTCGGGCCAGACCTGGGTCGAGTCGACCGAGAAGCCCGACGTCAAGTCGTCCGACTTCGGGGTCGCGATCACGCGCGGCGCCGACGCCAACGACAGCGCCACGAGCGGCACGCTCGCGGTGATCGGCGCCGGCCCCGGCACCTACTCCGAGATCGCCTACACCGGCACGGGCTCGTCGAGCCTCAAGACCAGCGGCCAGGTGCTCAGCGCGCTCGGCATCATGACCCTGGACTCGCCGCCGATCCTGCTGTCGAGCCCGACCAGCTCCGAGATCGCGCTGGTCACCACCGGCGACACCGGCTCGATCGTCGTGGCCGCCGGCAAGCACACGCTCGAGATCCATCAGCTGTTCATCGGCAACACCACGCTCGGCACCGGGGTCGCGATCGCGACCACGCCGGACGCGGCGACCTACGTCCATCCGCCGAACTTCCCCGCGATCGCCACCGCGCCCGACAACGAGCCGATCGTCGCGGTCGGCGACACCCTGCTGGGCACGGTCTACGGGCTGCCGACCAACACCCAGCAGCCGGCGTGCAAGATCACCGCGGGCGTCCAGGTCCGCGCGCTCGGCGCGATCCGCAACGTCGGCGGCACCGACGATGTCCTGGTGTGGAACGGCGTCGACGGCAAGCTCTTGCGCTACGCCGCGATCGTGTTCAACGGCTGCACCACGACCGCGCCGGTGACGGCGATCGCGTCGACCCCGCCCGCCGACACGCCGGCGTTCCTGCCCGGCCACGGCTCGCAGATCGCAACGATCGACAGCACGCGGGTCCTGCTCCAGGGCCACGAGGACGTCACCAAGGGCAACGCGAGCTTCCTGCAGGTCTACGACGTCACCACGCTCAAGCCGGTCGGCAAGTCGGTGGCCAAGGACGGCATGCGCTCGGCGGCGTTCCTCAAGACCGACACCGGCGAGTACGCCGTGGTCGGCCTGCCCGGCGCGACGATCGACGGCACCAGCGGCGGTCAGGTCGAGATCTACAAGCTCACCACCGGCGGCGGCCTGGCCGACCCGGCCGTCCCGGTCGCGATCCTCCACGACGCGCAGCCCGAGAGCAACGAGGTGTTCGGCCGCTCGGTCGCGGTGGTCCCGTTCCTGGGCAAGAGCGTCATCGCCGTCGCCGCGGACAACGAGATCTTCATGTACTTCCGGGCGAACCTGACCGATGGCACCCCGCTGTACGCCGAGACTCGCCAGGGACGGTGAGTGCTGCATCTCTGTCCGACGTGCCGCCGGCAGTTCGATGAAGCAGGGTTCTGCCCGTTCGATGGCACCGCGCTGCTCCCCGACACCGCCGAGCAACGGACGGTGGTGTCTGCGCCGATGGTCGCCCAGGTCCCCGGCGCGGCGCCCGATCAGCAGACCCTCGCCGACCCGGCTCTAGGCCCCGGCTCCGGCCCGGCGGCTCCCGCACCGCCGGTGGTACCGCCCGCGCCGGGCGCCGCGCCGACCCAGGTCGAGATCCGCAAGCGGACGTTCCCGCTCACGCCAACCCCGCCGGTGGCGAACCAGGCCGGCACCGGCGAGATCACGCAGGCTCGCAAGGCCAAGACCCGGTCGGGGCCCGAGCCCGCCCCCCGGGTGCGCGCGCCGTCGGAGCCGCTCCGGATCAAGGCGAGGTCGGCGTCGGAGGACCCCAGCGAGGTGCTCGAGCTGCTCCGCGCGCCGCACGAGAACGAGTACGACAAGCTGGTCGGCCAGACCCTCGACGGCCGCTATTACGTCGAGAAGAAGATCGGCGAGGGCGGCATGGGCGTGGTGTTCAGCGCGCGCCACGCCGTGATCGAGCGGCCGCTCGCGATCAAGGTCCTGAAGCGCGAGGCGATGCGCGACACCGCCACGATCCGGCGGTTCGTCCAGGAGGCCAAGGCGGCGTCGCGGATCGGCCACCCCAACATCGTCGACGTCACCGACTTCGGGACCACGCCCGACGGCATGACCTACTCGGTGATGGAGTTCGTGCCCGGCCAGACCCTGGGCACGGCGATCCGCCACGCCGCGCCGTTCCCGCCGCCCCGCGCGCTGCGGATCACCGCGCAGATCGCGCGCGCCCTCGCCGCCGCGCACGACAAGGGCATCGTCCACCGCGACCTCAAGCCCGAGAACGTGTTCCTGCTCGACCGCGACGGACGGACGGACTTCGTCAAGATCGTCGACTTCGGCATCGCCAAGGTCACGCCGCCGCCGGGCAAGACCAACGAGCCGCGGCTGACCCGCGCCGGCTCGGTGTTCGGCACGCCCGAGTACATGGCGCCCGAGCAGGCCGCCGGGCGCAGCGACACCGACGGCCGGGTCGACATCTACGCGCTCGGCGTGATCCTCTACGAGATGATCTGCGGCCGGGTCCCGCACCGCGGCGACAGCATGGTGCGCACGCTCGCGATGCAGATGCTCGATCCGATCGATCCGCCGTCGAAGGTCCGGCCGGACCTCCAGATCGCCCCCGAGCTCGAGGCAGTCGTGATGCGCGCGCTGGCCAAGAAGCGCGAGCAGCGCTACCAGAGCATGGGCGAGCTGCTCGATGCGCTCGAGGCGATCCTGCCGCCGCCGGTCGGCCAGAGCGTGACCGGCAGCCCGGTGTACACCCTCGCGGCGCTGCCGCCCGGCGCCGATCCCGGCGTGGTGCCGTCACTGCCGGCGGCGCCGCTGGGGTCGCCTCCGTCCGCGCCGCCGCCGCCGACCACGCCCGGCGTCGAGCCGGCGCGCCCGTCGTCGCCGATCCGCCGGGTCAAGGACGAGCCCGAGTTCACCGCCGACGACCGCCCGCTATCGTTCCAGCACGTGTTCACCGAGGAGCTGACCCCGGCGCGCGAGCGCCGCTGGCCGCTGCTCCTCCTGTTCGCGCTGATCGCCGGCGGCGCCGCCGGCGCGTTCGCGGTCGTGGTCAAGAGCCGCCGCGCCGTCGTCGCCGAGGGCGAGCGAGACGCCGGGGCCATCGCCCTGCCGCGCGATGCCGCGATCCGCGAGGTGCTGGTGCCCACCCCGCCGGTCGACGCGGCCACCGCGATCGACGCCGCCGATCTCATCGTGCTCCCCACGCCCGACGCCGGCCGCTCGACCGCGCGGCCGACCCGGCGCGACGGCGGCGTCGAGGTCATCCCCGACACCCCCAACCACCGCGGCACGATCATGGTCCAGGTGCTGACCCGACCCGAGGGCGCCAACCTCTACGACGGCTACCACTACCGCGGCCCCGGCGGTACCCAGCTCGAGGAGGCGTTCGGCAAGAAGATCGTGATCACCTGCCGCCAGCCCGGCTACAAGCCCGGCACGGTCGAGATCAGCTTCGACGGCCGCACCGAGGCCGTGCTGTGCGTGCTCGAGCGCATCAAGCGCTGCATCGACGGCCTCAAGAACCCGTTCGACGACTGCGAACCGGCGCCCTGACGGACACGGACGGTGGTGCCGATCCCGGCACCGTGGACGCCCTCGCCACGAACGCCGGGCGTGGCACGATGATCGCGATGCAGAGGTCCCGGGCGCGCTCGAAGAGTCCGGCGCGGGCCAAGGCACCGGCGCGGGCCAAGGCACCGGCGCGGGCCAAGGCACCGGCGCGGGCCAAGGCACCGGCGCGGGCCAAGGCACCGGCGCGGGCCAAGGCACCGGCGCGAGCCAAGGCACTCGCGCGAGCCAAGGCACCGGCGCGAGCCAAGGCACCCGCGCGGTCGAAGGCGCCGGCCGGGCACCAGGCGCCCGCGACCTCGCTGTCGGCGCGCGAGGCCCGGCAGATCGCGCTCGCGGCGCAGGGCTTCGGCGCGCGGCCCGGCGAGGCGACGCTCGGCCACGTCCGCGACCTGTTCGACGCGATCGCGCTGATCCAGATCGACTCGGTCAACGTCGTGTGCCGCAGCCAGGAGCTGCCGGTGTGGGCGCGGCTCGGCGTGCACGACCGCGGCGCGCTTCCGGCGCTATGCAAGCGCGGCGCGATCTTCGAGTACTGGGCCCACGAGGCCAGCCTGCTCCCCGTCGAGTTCCAGCCGCTCCTGCGCTGGCGGATGGCCGATGCGGCCAGTGGCGCGTGGCGCAGCGTCCGGGGCATCGCCGAGCGCGACCCGGGATATGTCGCGGCGGTGCGCGCCGAGGTCCATGCGCGCGGCGCCATCAGGGCCCGCGATCTCGAAGACCGCAGGCCGCCGCAGAAGCGCAAGGGGCCCACGTCGTGGTGGAGCTGGGACGACCGCAAGCGCGCGCTCGCCTACCTGTTCTGGGCCGGCGAGATCACCGCGACCCGATCGCCGACCACGTTCGAGCGGATCTACGCGCCGTTCGACCGCGTGCTGCCGGCCCACGTCCTGGCCGCGCCGACCCCGAGCCCCGACGACGCGCGCCGCGAGCTGCTGGCCCACTCGGGCCGCGCGCTCGGCGTCGCCACCGTGCGCGATCTCGCCGACTACTTCCGGATCACCGTGCCGATCGCCCGGCCGCTCGTCGCCGACCTGGTCGACGCCGGCCACCTGATCCCGGTCGCCGTCGAGGGCTGGCGCGAGCCCGGCTACCTCCACGCCGGCGCGCCCGCGCCCCGCGACGTCACCGCGCAGACCCTGTTGTCGCCGTTCGACTCGCTGGTCTGGGAGCGCCGCCGCACGGAGCGGATCTTCGGCTTCTCGTACCGCATCGAGATCTACACCCCGGCCGCGCAGCGCAAGCACGGCTACTACGTCCTGCCGTTCCTTTTCGGCGACGCTCTGGTCGCGCGGGTCGACGTCAAGTCCGACCGCGCCGCCGGCGCGCTCGCGGTCCACGCCGCGTACGCCGAGCCCGGCGCCCCGCCCGAGACCGCGACTGCGCTGGCCGCCGAGCTCACCGCGTTCGCCCGCTGGCTCGGCCTGGACCGGGTCGCGATCGGCAGCCGCGGCGACCTGGCCCGTCCCCTGGCCCGCGCGCTGCGCGCCGCGCGCTGATCCGGCCAGGGATCGCGCGCTCCGAAAAAACCAATCGCCCCGCGGGGGCCGCCCGCGGGGCGCTGCGAGGCAGTGCCTCGCTACCAGGTCGCTACTGCGTCGCGGTCACCACGCCCGCGCCGATCGTCCGGCCGCCCTCGCGGAGCGCGAACCGCACGCCGGCCTCGAGCGCCACCGGCCGATCGAACGCGAGCCCGACCTCGGCCCGGCCGCCGGGCGGCAGCTCCGCGTCGATGCCGAGCGTCGCGGTGACGTCGGTGGCGCCGAGGAACAGCTGCGGCCGGTAGCCGGCGCGGATCGGCTTCGCCCTGCCACCTTCCTTGCCGGTCAAGAGGTAGAGCTCGGCGCGACACTGCCGGTGCGGCCGGACCGACCCGGGCGCGACCAGGACCTGCCCGCGCACGATGTCGCCGCGATCGACGTTGCGCAGCCGGAGCCCGACGTTCTCACCGGCCCGGGCACAGCGCTGCTCGCGATGGAACGACTCGATGCCGGTGATCACGATCGCGCGCGGCTCGCCGTCGCGGCGGCCGACGACCTCGAGCGTGTCGCCGACCGCGACCGTGCCGCGGCTGACCCGCCCGGTGACGACCGTGCCGATCCCGGTGATGGTGTGGACACCCTCGACCGGCATCAGAAACGGCGCCGCCAGGTCGCGAACCGGCTCGGGGATCGCCCGGTCCATCGTCGCGACCAGCTCGTCGATCGTGGCCACCCACGGATCGCCGAGCTGCCCGGCCGTGACCGCCTGCAACGCGCGCAGCGCCGAGCCCTTGACGATCGGCACGTCGGTGTAGCCGTGCAGCCGGAGCAGCTCGTCGATCTCGAGCACGACCAGGTCCACCAGCTCGGGGTCGGCGACGTCCAGCTTGTTGACGAACACGACCAGGTGCGGCACCCCGACCTGGCGCGCGAGCAGCACGTGCTCGCGGGTCTGGTCCTGGCTGCCCTGCGTGGCGTCGACGAGCAGGATCGCCCCGTCCATCTGGGAGGCGCCCGTGATCATGTTCTTGACGTAGTCGGCGTGGCCGGGGCAATCGACGTGGGCGTACCGGCGCACCGCGGAGTCGTACTCGACGTGGGCCAGGTTGATGGTCACGCCGCGCTTCTTCTCCTCGGGAGCGCTGTCGATCTGGTCGAACACCAGCGCGGTGCCGCCGTGGCGCGCGGCCATCACCTGGGTGAGGGCGCAGGTCAGGGTGGTCTTGCCGTGGTCGATGTGACCGATGGTTCCGACGTTGACGATGGGCTTGTTCATGACTGTTTCTCTCCCTGCGAGCCGGGCGACTCGCCGCTTCGCGCCGCCACCCGGTGCGCGGACCATCCGCACGACCTTCGTCGGCGCGGCCCGAAAACACATCGGGCCCCGGGACCGTCGGTCCGGGGCCTCGCAGCTATCGCTGGTTACGACGCTAGGCTCTCGAGACGAACGCGTCCGATCGAGCAGCTCGCACGGAGCTGCAGGATGGCGACGACGACGAGAGCAACGAGCGGAACATGGACGGCTTTATATGAGGCCGCGTTCCGGAGATGTCAAGGCCGACCCCCGGGGCCCCGATCGGGAGCATGGCGAACCTGGCGCAACTCGCCGGCGACCTGTGCGACGTGCCCCGGCTCCAGTCGCGCGGATGATCGGCGCGATCCGGCGAACAATGCACGGGAATATAGGCTTTGTCCCGAGCTCGGTATTCCACCTATGCTGTCGGAGTATGGACAGCACGCAGCTCGTCGTACGGCGCGATCGGCTCGCCGAGCACGAGATCGCGACGACGCCGCGCGGTCCGCTGGCGCCCGGCGACGCCGAGCTCCACGTCGACCTGTTCGGCTTCACCGCGAACAACGTGACCTATGCGCTGCGCGGCGAGAGCCACCTGTACTGGCGATTCTTCCCCGAGGCCCGGCCGGGCTGGGGCCGGATCCCGGTGTGGGGCTTCGGCACCGTGGTGCGCTCGGCGGCCGAGGGCGTGTCGGTCGGCGAGCGGTTCTACGGCTACTTCCCGATGGCCTCGCACCTCGTGATCCAGCCCCGGCGGGTCGACGCGGCGGGGCTGTTCGACGGCGCGCCGCACCGCCGCGATCTCGGCACCATCTACAACCACTACCTCCGCACGACCCGGGATCCGAGCTACCACCCCGACACCGAGCCCCAGCAGGTCGTGCTGCGGCCGCTGTTCGCCACCTCGTTCTTCATCGCCGACTACCTGCGCGAGTACGGCTTCTTCGACGCCGAGGTCGTGGTGATCTCGAGCGCGTCGAGCAAGCTGGCGTGCGGGATCGCGTTCGCCCTGGCGGCCGACGCCCGGCGCGACCGCCGCAAGGTCATCGGGCTCACCTCCGAGCGCAACGCCGCGGTGGTGAACCGGCTCGGGCTGTTCGATCGCGTCGTCCTGTACCCCGACGTCGCGACGCTCTCGACCACGCGACGCGCGGTCTACGTCGACATCGCCGGGAGCCCAGGCCTTCGGACCCAGATCCACGCCCACCTCGGCGGCGCGCTCCGGCACTCGCTCATCGTCGGCGCCACCCACCAGAACGTGCAGGCCCCGGTCGCGCTCCCCGGCCCCGAGCCGGTGCCGTTCTTCGTCCCGGTGTGGATCAAGCAGCGCAACCAGCAGTGGACGCCCGAGGGCGTGCGCCGGCGGGTCAGCGAGGGCTGGCGCGCGTTCGTCGCCGCGATGCTGGATCCGGCGCGCGGCTGGATGACGGTCGTGACGAGCGCCGGGCCCGCGGCGGCGGCGCGAGCCTACGCCGACGTCGTCACCGGTCGCGCGCGGCCCGATCAGGGCCACGTGCTGTCGCTGTAGGACCTTGCCGCACCGTGCCATCTAGCCTGGGCAGCGAATGCGCCTCGATGCACTCGACGTGCTGCGCGTGGTTCGGGGAACATCCCCTTGCGCGCCGCCGGGTTTCAACGATATCGGATTTTTCGGGGTGACACGCCGCCTGTGACCGAGGTGACCGGAGGAATCGTTGATGTGGAAGATCTGGCCGGCCAACCGTAGCTCTGACGTGCAGCGAGTGGCGAAGGGGGCGCCCGACCCGGCTTCGGCCGGCTCGGACACCGTGTTGGTCGAGCGTGCTCACCAGGTCCTGACCGAACAGCTGCCGGTGCTCCGCGCGGTCGCGGCCCGGGTTTGCCGGGGCAATGCCGACGACATCGCGGAGCTGGTGCAGGACGTGTACGAGAAGGCGCTGCGCTCGATTCACACGCTCAACCTCAAACAGAACCCGCGCGGGTGGCTCGTGACGATCCTCTACAACCTGCACATCGACCGCTGTCGACAGCGCGCGCGGCGGCTCGAGCACGTCGGATACGACGACGTCGCGCTGCCCGCGCCCGAGCCATCCGCGGCCCCCGACTGGGCGGCGCTCACCATCGACGACATCCGGCGCGCCGCGGCGCAGCTCTCGCCCGATCTGCGCGAGGCCTATGTCCTGTTCGCATTCCAGGACCGCACGTATGCCGAGGTCGCCGCGGCGCTCGGCGTACCGACGGGCACCGTGGGGACACGCATTCTACGAGCGCGCGCGCGGCTGAGGGAGATCCTCGTCGCAGAGCTCGCCGCGAGGGCCACATGAAGCACCCACGAGACCAGCTATCCCGCTACGTCGACGGCGAGCTCGACGACGCCGAAGCCGAGGCGGTCGCGGCCCACGTCGCCGACTGCGCGGCGTGCGGCGAGGCCCTCCAGGACATGCTGCAGCTCGTCGCGCTCGAGGCGGCGGTGCGCTGCGCCGATGCTGCCGCGACAGACGCGAGCGATGCGCCTTCGCCGAGCGCCAAGCGCGGCGCAGGGCATGACGTCGCGGCCACCGCGCCCAGGCTCGCGCCGAAGCTCGAGGCGGTGGCGCCGCTCGCGCGGCCCGGCCGCAGCCGCTCGGACTGGCGCCGCCGCAGCACCTGGGCGGTCACCGCCGCCGCCGCGGCGATCTTCGGGATCTGGCTCTTGCGCCGGGTCACGCCGGACGGTCCCGACGCGCAGCCGGTCGTGCTCATCGCGGCGCAGGTCCGCACCATCGAGGGCCGCATCAGCTACGCGGCCGCCGACCAGCACCGGCCCTATGCGGTGCTGCGGGCTCCCGGCGCCGCGGGGTCGAGCGACGCGCTGTCGCTCGAGACGCTCGCGAAGCTCGAGCGGCGAAACGACCTCCACGGCATCGCCGCCGCGTTCGTGATCGCCGGTGATCCGGCGCGGGCCGCGAGCTACCTCGACCGGGCGACGGTCGACGCCGACGTGTCCGCGGACCGCGGCTTGCTCCAGGTCCTCGCCGGCCACCCCGCCGAGGCGCTGATCATCCTCGACGAGGTGCTGGCCGCCCGGCCGCGGCACCCGCAGGCGCTGTGGAACCGCGCGCTCGCGCTGCGCGACCTCGGGCTCCCCGCCGCGGCCGCGGAGGCGTTCGAGGCGGTCGCGGCGCTCAACGAGCCCGGCTGGGCCGCCGAGGCCCAGGTCCGCGCCCGCGAGCTCTCCGAGCCGCTGCGCGAGCGCAGGGCGGCGTTCAAGCGGCTGATCCTCACCGACGGCCCCCACCTGGCCACCGCGCCCAGCGTGATCACGCCCGAGGTCGCGCGCCGGTTCCCCGGCATGGCCCGGCTCCTGTTCTACGACGGTGTCCGCGGCGCCGCGTCGGCCGAGACCGTCCGCGCCCTGGCGCCGCTGGCGCACACGCTCGACGAGGCCTACGGCGGCACCACGCTCTCCGCCTACGTCGCGCGGATCGCGGGCGCCGACTTCACCGCGCGCGCGCCGCTCGCCCGGCGCTACTCCGCGATCGTCGCCGGCGACAAGCTCGACCCGGCGGCCACACGCGCGTTCCTCGCCGCGCTGCGCGCCGCCCACGCCGACGACATCCTGCTCGGCGCGATCGTCCGCACCGCCCCGCGCGGTGAGGCACCGGCCGAGCTCCTGTCCGAGCTGCGCCGGTTGTGCGAGGCCACCGGCGACCCGTGGTTCCCGCTGCTCGCCGTCGAGCGTGAGGTCAGCGCGCGGCTCGCGCGCAACGACCGGGCCGCGGCCGAGGCCCTCGCGCTGCCCGCGCTCGCGACCTGCGAGACCAGCCGGCTCGACTACCGCTGTGCGGCGCTCGAGCTGATGCTCGGCGACAGCTACGTCCACATGGTCCGCGTACCCGAGGCGCGGCGGCTGCTGGCCGACGCTGCCGTCCGGGCCCAGCGCGGCGCCGAATGGAACCAGGAAAAGATCTCGCTGGAGCTGCTTTCGTTGCTCGCGCTGATCGCCGACGACGTGGACGGGAGCACGCTGGCGGTCGCACGCGCGTACCGGCGCGAGCTGGTCCTCCGAGAGCCCGAGCGCTGCGATATCGAGGTCAGGGGCAATAACCTGGTCGCCCTGCTGCTGGTCAGTCGCGGCGACTTCGCGGCCGCGCGGACCGAGCTCGCGCGCGCCAGCACGGTGCTGGCACGATGCCCGACCTTCGTACCCGACTCGATGGACCTGTTCGTCGCTGCGAACGTGCTGCGAGATCCGGCCGCGGGGACGGCCGAGGACGTGGCGCGGCTCCGCGCGCAGATCGCCCGGGCCCGCACCGAGGTCATGGCCGGCGAGCAGGTCATGCTCGATCACATCGAGGGCCGGTTGCTGCTCGATCGCGATCGGGTGACCGGGCTGGCGCTGCTCGAGCACGCTATCGCCGGCGCGGACGCGCTCGACGCCGGCGACATCGACGGGCGCAAGGCGCGGTCGTACGCGCATTCGCTGCTCGTGCTCGACGCGGGCCGGTCAGGTGAATGGGACCGGGTGTGGGAGCTGCTTGGCCGCGCCGCGCGCACCACGGCTGCGCCGCGCTGCAGCCTCGGCGTCAGCGTCGAGGACGACACCAGCGTGGTGGTAGTCCGGGACGCCGGCGGGACGAGCCAGGGTCGCTTCGAGGCCGGGCGGTCCGGGTCCGCGATCGATGCGCCGCAGCTGACGCCTCCACCGCTCCGTGCAGCGCTCGGCGGCTGTCCCGAGGTCGAGGTCCTCGCCCGGCCCCCGGTGCAGGGTCTGCCCCAGCTCTTGCCCGACGACGTCGCGTGGAGCTATCGCCTCGATGGCGACCGCAGCCGCACCACCCCCGGGCAGGCGGGACCGGCGCCAGCACACACGACTCGCCTCGTGATCGCAAACACCGAGCCGCCGGCCGCGCTCGGCTTCGCTCGCCTCTTGCCCTGGCGCTCCGCCGAGCCGCCCGACGTCCGCCTCGACGGGCCCTCGGCAACGCCGTCGCGCGCCCTCGCCGAGCTCGCCGACGCGACGTTCGTCGAGATCCACTCACACGGCGTGCTCGACGCCTCGGGAGCCGACGCGTCGTTCCTGATGCTGTCACCGGAGTCGGACGGCCGCTATGCGCTGACCGCGGCCGCGATCCGCCGCCAGCCGCTGCGCGGCCACCCGATCGTGATCCTCGCGGCATGCCATGCGGCGAGGACCGCCAGCTATCGCCACGAGGCGTGGAGCCTGCCAGCCGCGTTCATTGCCGCGGGCGCGCGCGCCGTCATCGCGTCGACCGAGGTCATCGATGACAAGGACGCCGGGACGTTCTTCGACGACATGCGGGCGCGGATCGCGCAACACGCCTCCCCGGCGGTCGCGCTGCGCGACGCCCGCGTCGCCTGGTTACGCTCGCACGCCGGTGCGAGCTGGGTACATTCGCTGATGGTATTTCAATGATAGGAACTTCCATGACGATTCGGAACATGTTGTGTGTACTGGGTGTGTTGACGGCGGTGAACTGCGGCAGCTCGATCAAGCCACCGGTCGTGAACTGCACGGTGAAGAAGCCAATCGAGGTGTTCTACTGGGCGGGGCGCGACCCGAAACAGCCGGTCATCAACGACACGTCAGATCGGTTCTTCCAGATCATCGTCACTCCGGGGCACAATGAACGCCAGCAGTACGGCTGGGTGTATGCCAATGGCGTCAAGCTCCTGCGGGTGTATCGGTTCGACGCCGGCGAGGCCGACGAGCTGGTCGCCGCGGTCAATCAGGAGGCCAAGCAGAACCGCCGGTTCTCGTTCCTGGTGATGTTCGACAACCGACAGCCACCACCGCGCACGGTCATGCAAGACCCGCCCGGCTCCCGGACCCGCCCCGCCACGGAGTTCGCGTTCCCGCCAGACCGCGCGCCCTTGCCGCCGGGCTTCCCCGCGAGCCTGCCGGGAACCACGCTGGCGTTCCAGGGGACTCCGGGGGGCGGGGCCACCACGCGGTCCGGGACCACGACCGGGCATCACAGCGGCGATGATTCACCGCCAGGAGAGGCTCCGACCACCGAGGCGCTGGTCGGTAACTCGCTGCAGGAATCACTCGAGCTCGAGCACGACAAGTAGCGCGCGCCGCGGCGAGCAGCTGGGAGCACCGCGAGGTCCTGGTCGAGAACCTCGCCGAGGTCGCCAGCGGGTGCTCACGACCCGACCAGGTCGCGTGCTGTCATTATAGGATCTTTGCCACACTCGCTGCAGAGCGAGCCTTGTGACGGCGGCGACACAGACGCCATCCTGTTGCTGCACAGCGAGCCACCGAGGGGAAGAACCACGAATGAACAAGCTGATTCCAACGATCACGATCGGTCTGGCATTTTCGATATCGGGTTGTACGACTGGCGATGTCGAGGTCAGTCCGCGCGAAGCCACGAATGTATCGAGCACCTCCGACCGCGCCGACGAAGGTGCAGCCGATATCGACCTCACCGAGAACGTGCCTTCGCCGCCAAGCCTTGCCCGGAGGCTGCCGGGCGCGAGAACCACCCGGGCGGTTCAGGAGGCCACGGGAGGCGGGGCCACCACCCACTCCGGGAGCACAGGCGGCAAGGGTACCGGCGATGACTCGCCGCCCGGCGAGCAGCCGACCTCCGGCGCCGCCACCCACTCCGGGACCACGATCGGGAAAGGCACCGGCGATGATTCACCCCCCGGCGAACAGCCGACCACCGAGGAGCTGGTTGGCAACTCGCTGCCGCACGAGCACGGCAAGTAGCGCCGTCACTCGGCGAGCAGCTTGTCGACCACCGCGAGGTCCTGGTCGCGGACCTCGCCGGCGCGCGCGCAGCGCAGCCGGTTGGCCGGGCTGACGAACAGGTGGATCGGGATCGCACCGTCGGGCAGGTGCAGACTCTTGAGCCAGGCGACGCGTTGATCACTGCCGGCGACCCGGAGCGACGGCGGCGCGTCGGGGTGGTCCTTGCGAAACCCGGCGACGTCGGCGTCGGCATCGTCGATCGAGACGAACGTCAGCTCGACGCGCTTGCCGGCGGCCGTGAGCTTGTCGCGCGCGGCAGCGAGCCGCGGCATCTCCTCGACGCACGGCTTGCACCAGGTCGCCCAGAGGTTGACCCAGCGCCAGCTCGTGGTCGCGGCCGGCGTGGCGGCACCGCCGGCGAGCTCGGGCCAGCGAAACACCGCGCCGGAGGCGTCGCCGGCGTGGACATCGCAGAACGCGTCGGTGGTGGCGGTCCGCGTGGTGTTGACCTTGGCGCCGTTGGTCCGCGACGGCGGCGCGCTGGCCGGCTGCCCGGACCGGCCATCGCACGCGACCAGGGACAGGGCCACGGCCACGGAAATCACAGCTGGCAGTCGATCCATGCGACGAACGCGCTCCGGTTGAGTTGATCGGCGGTGCACGCCGCGCTCGAGCTCCGGTTCCAGGCGCAGAACTCGGTCTCGAGCTGCGCGTACTCCTCGCCGAGCCACAGCATGCCGACCTCCTTGTCGAGATCGGGGTCCTTGAACTGCTGGCGCAGGTGGGTCATCACCGCCTCGGCGCGCTGCTTGGACAGCTCGCGGTTGTGCTCCGCGCTGCCCTCGGGCGAGGCCCGCGCGACCACGAAGAACCAGCTCGCGCCGCGCTGATCGGCGAACACCTTGTCGACCATGGTGAGGTCGCCCGCGTCGAGGTCGGCCTTGTCCTGATCGAACTGGACGATGCCGCCGCGGTCCTTCATCGGCTTGAACAGCGCGTTGAAGTCGTGGCCGGTCATGGTCGCGACGTTCCTGGCCTGGACCGGCTGGCAGCCGCGCGCCGCGTTGCCGCCGACCAGGCCGCAGCTCATCAGCACGCGGCGCAGGATCCGCTTGAGATCGGGGCTGCAGTACGCGACGTCCGCGACCGAGGCGACCGGGGCCAGCTCGGCCGGCGCCGCCGACATCTCGGCGAGCCGGGTGTCGGCCGACCGGATCCACGCCGCGGTCAGCGCGGTCGGGACCGCGAGCAGCGCGGCGACGATCGCGAACCGGATGGCGATCACTTCGCGCCCCCGGACGCGGCGGGACGCGGCGCCGGCCTCTCGAGCGGCACGGTCGCCAGCTTGCCGCGCGCGTGGCGCTCCAGCATGTTCGACAGCGTGTACTCGAGGCCGAGGTCGACGTCCTCGTCGCACAGCTTGACCTTGTCGATGAACAGCTGCGGGGTCAGCACGCGGATGTTGTTGGCGACGATCCAGCGCAGCGACTTGTTGAGCCGGGACCTGGCCTCGGGCGAGCCCACGCACGCCGCCAGCTCGGGGAACCGCTGCTTGACGATCCGCGCCGCCGCGGCCGGGTCGGCCCGGGTCTCGCTGCGGATCCGGTCCTGGACCGCGAACGCCCAGGCGATGACCTCGGGCGCCTTGTCGCCGGCGCACAGCACCGCCTCGCTCACCGTGCACGCGCCGGGGTGGGTGGCCTCGGTGACCATCCAGTTGCAGGTGCTGTCGAGCGGGAACAGCACCGCCTTGCGATCGATCCGCCCGGCGAGCCCGGACGCGGCCAGCCGCTGCTCGAACGCCCGGCACGCCGGGCACAGCGGATCGAGGACCTCGATCGCCGGCGCCCCGCCCGCGCCGCCGCGCTCGACCCGGAGCATCACACCGTAGCTGTCGTCGGGGTGGGGCAGGCCCTCGCAGGTGCCGATGAACCGCGCGTGATCGGGCGCCAGCGCGAGGTACAGCGCGACCGGCGCGCCGACGAACGCGACGCCGACCACGAACGCGGCGACCAGGAACGCCATCGGCGTCGCCGGGCCGCTCGCGACCGCGACCAGCCGCGCGCCCGACGAGGACTTCGCCCGGCCGACGAACGCGGGCTCGGCGCCGTGGTCGGGGCGCCGCGCGTACGGCTCCTCGCCGCGCCGCCCGCGGACCGCGCTGCGCCACAGCCCGAGCGCGCCGACCAGGCACACCGCGCTCGCCAGGTAGATGCAGACGCACAGCTTGCAGGTGGTGCCCAGCTTGCTCAGCGAGATCACCAGCATCACCAGCGAGGTCGCCGCCGGCAGCACGGTGGCCAGGGCGAGGAACCCGGTCGCGCGCGGATCGTCCTTGCGGCGGGTGACCAGCAGATCGAGCGCGTAGAACACCAGGAACGCGAACACCGACATCGCCGCCAGCGAGATCGGCACGCCGCCCCACACGGCGCTGCGCAGCACCGAGGAGTACGGGCTCATCATCGCGACCTGGCAGCCGGACTCGCCGGCGTGGCTGACGCCGGGGATGAACGAGCAGTGCAGGTTGTGGACCTGGCGATCGAGGTGCTGGACGAAGTCGTAGGTCGAGATCGCCGCGAACACGACGCCGCCGGCCGCGCCGAGCAGCACCGCGAGGAGCCAGGGCTGTCGCCTCATCGAGGGTTGGTTATAACCCGCCGTCGTCGCACGCGCAGAATTTCACCGCCGTGGGGTTATACTCCCCCGATATGTGCGAGCTGCTCGGGATGGAGTGCAACGTCCCGACCGACATCGTGTTCTCGTTCTCGGCGCTCAGCGCCCGCGGTGGACGCCGGGGCCCTCACGCCCACGGCTGGGGCCTCGCGCTGTACGACGGCAACGTCGCCCACGTGTTCCGCGAGCCGGCGCCGGCCTGCGTGTCGCCGCTGGCGACCTTCGTCCGCGAGCACCCGATCAAGACGCTGCTCGCGATCGCCCACGTCCGCAAGAAGACCCGCGGCAAGGTCTCGCTCGCCAACACCCACCCGTTCGTCCGCGAGCTGTGGGGCCGGAACTTCGTGTTCGCCCACAACGGCACGATCAAGGACGCGTACGAGCTGCCGCTCGGCGGGTTCCGGCCGATGGGCCAGACCGACAGCGAGCACGCGTTCTGCGCCCTGTTGTCGGCGCTGCAGCACGACTTCCCGGCCGGGCCGCGGTCGCGCACCGAGCTCGCGCGAGCGGTCGCCGCGCACGCCGGGCGGATCGGCAAGCACGGCACGTTCAACATGCTGCTCGGCGACGGCGA
>Ga0307515_10004247_pt1 | contig 29745 bp, 14 predicted proteins | sample 17_EM_MG_FD_194513 | JGI IMG/M metagenome (GOLD analysis project Ga0307515, IMG submission 194513) | Populus trichocarpa ectomycorrhiza microbial communities from riparian zone in the Pacific Northwest, United States - 17_EM | ecosystem: Host-associated > Plants > Roots > Unclassified | place... | reverse complement strand
CTAAGCATCATAGGAGCAAGGCTCATATGTTGGATAATCGGTTAATCTCTTGATTCTAGCAATATGTTCCATTCTTCTTATCTAAAATGATTGGTAATTGGTATATGGAAAAAGGTCTTCTTTGATGGATTTAAGGACTATTTTATGCTTAAATAAGTATCTTTTTGAGAGATAAGTCAATGATATTTTAGAGAGATACTCTAAAAATATTTATGCAGTAGAGGATGGAGATTGTGAGTTTTAAGCTTGAAAGATTCATAGGGTGTATTGAGAGATAAGCCCATAAGTCTTTTTATTATTATTATGGTGGAGACAAGGGGCTAGAGTACAATTTTATCCTGATATCATTAACAAGGGAAAATATTATTGACGCATACATTAAAAATGGATAAATATATCTTACATATCATTAATGAAGGATAAGTGGCAGGTCCATAGAAGACTTTTATACACCTAGATATTCAGAGAAATGAGTATCATTGACCTTAATATTTTATATTCAGGGTCACGAGAATAAATAAGCAAAGTCTTGTGGCCTAATATGGGTCCTAGAAAGGTCGTTAGGTCTTTATCCATTTAGGCTCAACATGATGTCAAGTCCAAAGATGTTAGGTGTTGCAGCTCATTAGACCCACATTTAATTGGGCTCAGCACGTAAATAAGTCTAAGGATGTTAGGTTATCACTATGTCTTTGGTCCTCTTAAACACGAGTTTTATGAAAACATATTGGTCCATCAAAATTATAATAAAAAATTACTTCCTCATTTGGAAATAGACATACTGATCCGCATAAAACGTTGTTATATGATGTTTTTTTTATTATGTTGATTTTCTCTATTATACATGTGCGAAAAAATTAATATGATAGAGAATTTGGGTAATAGATTCATTGTTGGAAAATTATGATGAATAGAAACAACAAATAGTAAATCCAAGGCATGTATATACATTGTCTTTAGAGGGATGCATAAACAACAAGTAAAAGAATAAAAGAAAGCAAATAACCCAGCAAGGTTTAAGAGGTTAAATATTTTTTGTGATTTGTGTTATCTGTTTCCAAAAGTGCAGCGTATATACAGGTTGATAGTTTACAACAACTAGTAAGAAAAATAAACAAGAGAATTAAATAGTTGTTTTGTAATAGGTAGTTGTTACAATAGTTTTTTAAAAAAGGTAGTTGTTTCAACAATTTAAAAAAGATATTTGTTGCAACAATGTTTTTTTAAAAAAAGTTGTTAGAGAATTAATTCCAAGAGTTGTTAAAAAATTATTTCAGGATTTTAAAAATTGTAGTTTTAGTTTAAAGGCAAAAAAAAATTATTACCAAAGATAAAAGGTTATTAGGTATAGGTGTTGCCTCGAAGGTTTTCCTCTTGTTCGACCCAACCTTATGTGCACAAGCCTACCACCCTTTTCTTGTTGGTCACTGACTCATGTTGCAATTCACTATATCAATACTAAAAGAATGTTTTATTTTTTCATTGTAGGATTGACAATCCATTAGTATACGAACTCTATGTTCACAAAAAGAAAACTATGTTTTTTCAATATGAGATAAGAAACTTTTTTGATAAGAAACCTATACATCATGTTGTTGGAAGTGTCGCCACGTCCCTTTCTTATTGGCACAACACGTGTCAGTGATAATGGGATGATTTGTCACTGGTGAGGCATTTGTTTTTTCTTTTCTTTTCTCTCTTCTTTCTTGAAAAGTACAACTTGACTATTTTTGTTGTTGGTATTTAAACTTTAGTTCTTATTCTTTTTATTTTTAATTTTTTTTCCTTTGCCCTTTTGAAAAAGTTTTATTAGTTTTCAATTTCATCTTTCAATCTAAAATTATGGTATTATTTTTTCCAATTTGATTCTTGTTGTTTTGATTTCTATTTTTTTTCTTGGCCCTTTTGTAAAAGTTTTATTTGTTTTCAATTTCATCCTTCAATCCACATTTATGGTATATTATTTTTACCAATTTGGCCCTCATTATTTTTATTTTTTTCCTTTTATTAAAGTTATTTTTATTTTTAATTTCACCCCTTCAATCAATTTTTTTTATATTTTTTATGTCAATTCTAATCCTTATTCTTTTGATTTTTTTGGATCCTTTAGCTAAATTGATTTTTCTTTTCAATTTCACCTTTCAATCAAATGTAAAATTTATTTTCTATTTCAATTTTATTTTCCATTCTTTTAATTGCTATTTTTTGTTTTTAGTCTTTTTGTATAATTGAATTTTTTTTAATTTCATCCTTTAATATTTGATTGATTGAGAATTGGGCTTCATGGTTTTTTCAGATAGGGCGCTTCGAGTCTAATGACCTAGGTCACGGGTTTGAAAAATTAACATGAGTTGATAATTTTTTTTTTCAAAAGATAGGCTTTATAATTTTCTTTATTTTTTCTATCGGGTTATTTTGATCTCATGATCTAGACCTCAGGTTTGGCGGGATATATCAGGTTAGCTCAACCCTGATTATCAGGATTACATGTTTGTTATGCTAACTCGGGTTGTCCAATACCAAATTTTGTAGGTCTTTTTTTTTACCTCATTTCATCATGTTATATTTAATGAATGAGTTCTGAATTGAGCTATCGTTTTTCGTCTTTTGAAAAAAATATTTTTTCTAAGTTATTGTTATCATTTTGTTTTTTTAAAAAATGATCCATATATTGTCATATATTGTTGTTGCTTATTTTTTATTGTAATTTATTTGATTTAATTAGATGTAGATGTATGATCTGAAACCAGATTTCTTTATACTTTTTTAAAATACACATATGACACATGAACATTATTTTTTTGTGAAAAAAAACTCAACAAAGCGTAGGTCCAAGGATAGCTATATTTTTCTAAAAGAAAAGGTCATCGGACTTTATAATAAAACAATCAATTTAAAACTCCCATAAGATGATACGAAGCTCTAATATTAATAACATGGTTAATTAAAGAATGATTAATTAGCTCGTTAATTTAATACTATCTGTTATCTAAGTTTTTTTAAAAAAAGAGACGGTCGAGGTGCGTACAAGAAAATATGCTTTTGAGACTTATGAAGCAATGTAAAATGACCTGAGATGTATAAAAATGTGTGCAATTAACAAGGAAAGAAGAGAAAACTGCCTTTTCTTTCTTTAAGTGGTTGTACAAATTAAAGCTGTTTGTGTGCTTTGACTTTGTTTTTCTTTGCTTCCACTCTTCCTCGTTACTTGAGTTTTTTTGGGATTCTTGCATAGTAAAAAAGACTTAATAAAATAACACTGAAAAAAATATAAAAAAATAATAGAATTTAGAAATACGTACTGTGAGCCTGTTTGGAGTGTAGTTGTGGTTGTTTTTTAAAATGTTTTTCATGTTGAAATGCATTAAAATGATATTTTTTATTTTTAAAAAATTATTTTTGAGATTAGCGCATGAAAATAATCCAAAATATACAAAATAATTTTATTTTTAGCAAAAAAAATTTGAATTTTTTAGGAACGTGGTTTGCACTGCGTTTCCAAACAGCTTCTTAATTTTTTAGATTATTTATTTTAAGTTATTTTAATTATTTATTTTATCGAGATTTTTTTAATAATATTAATAATGATGTTATTAAAGTTTCAACCTTTAAAATCTCTTCTTCTTCTTCTTTTTCTCCCCCCTCTTTTCTCTTTTTTTCTTTTATTGAATATTATATTTATTAATTTTACAATTTAGAAAAGTGCAAATAACACTTACACCCTCATGAATCACAAATATTATATATAATTTTTTAAATTATATTATTTTTCTTAATTTTCTTGCATCATATTATTTTAGCAAGTCTCTTCTATAAGCTAGAATCCCAAAAAACTCAAGTAACGAGGAAGAGTGGAAGCAAAGAAAACAAAGTCAAAAGGCACATAAACAGCTTTAATAAAGAAAGAAAAGGCAGTTTTCTCTTCTTTCCTTGTTTAATTGCACACATTTTCATACATCTCAGGTCATTTTACATTGCTTCATAAGTCTCAAAAGCATACTGTCCTGTTTGCACCTCGACCGTCTCTCTCCTTTTTTTTTATTAATAATTTTTAGATAACAGATAGTATTAAATTAACGAGCTAATTAATCATTCTTTAGTTTACAGGTTCAGGAGTCGCCATATTTTTTAATTGGATGACAGCACCTTTGACACGCAATGCTCTGCCTAAATCTTTCCTTTTATTTTATATATATAACAATGGATTTTTTATTTTATTAATAATAATAATAATAATAATAATAGTGATTCATCTGTTATGTTTGGTGGAATTTTTTCCATTTTTTTTTAATCTCGAAGCACAAAGTAAATACTAAAAATAAGTCAATTAAAAATATTTAAAATATAAATACTGTCAATTTATAAGAAAAGGATTTAATCTTGTGAAGGAGATGAAATGTTTTATTTAACACTACCAACTCAATATTAATCAATACTACCTCTTCATCACCACCATTCCATCACTTGTATCATCTTTTTTTATATATAATAATAATATAATTATTATTTTATGATCATTCCTCTATATAAAATCTCTATTATCACCACGGTAACCATTCAAAAATCATCAATCACTATTTTATTATTAATATAATATTATTTTATCGTTATCTTATCGTTACTCTTCGATACCATTATCGATAAAACAATAATCATCATAATCATCCTAACCCCAACCATTATTTAAATAATAATTATTTTATTATTACTATCATCATCATCATCACCACCACTACCACAACAATCATCATTACCATTAATATTATTAATATTCTAAATAATCTTGTGAAGGAGATGAAATGTTTTATTTAACACTACCAACTCAATATTAATCAATACTACCTCTTCATCACCACCATTCCATCACTTGTATCATCCTTTTTTATTATTATAATAATAATAATAATAATATAACTATTATTTTATGATGATTCCTCTATAAGTCTCTATTATCACCACCATAACCATTCAAAAATCATCGATCATCATTTTATTATTAATATAATATTATTTTATTATTATCTTATCGTTACTCTTTGATACCATTATCGATAAAACAATAATCACCATAATCATCCTAACCCTAACCATTATTTAAATAATAATTATTTTATTATTACTATCATCATCACCACTACCACAACAATCATCATTACCATTAATATTATTAATATTCTAAATAATACACCTATAACAATCATTAATAGAGATGACATCTTCACCGAAACTCGTTGAATACCAACCTGAATAGATAGTAAATTTTTTGACTCGATCAAGTTAGGATAAAACTTGTAGTCAAAAAATCAAGTTTTTGGTACGGTATGGATAATCTCCTAATCTATCCAAACCCAACCTAAAATATATTAATAACCTTAGAGTTTTTAAAAAATACATTTATATATATACAGAAAATTAGGATTCTCTCTCTCAATCAAATGTCATTCTCTAAAATGTTCTAGAAATGGATATATATTAACATTGTACTTAGTGTGAAAATCTGCAGAAAAAGTTAATGATTTTGTTGCTGGATATTTCTAAATGGATCAACTCTCTGCCTCTGGTGTTGATATTTTCAAATCTCCATCTTTTAAGATTTGACTCCAATCCCTTTCTTCGGTTAAAGGCTTAGCCTTTTTCTAAAATTACTACTATCTTTATCACAAAAATTATAATTTTTATTTTATTTTATTACCATCATTTATCAACTATTTATGAAAAATAATTTATTTTACAGGAAAATATATTTCTTGATACATCTAAAGAATATAAAATAACTCTTTCTCAAAAAAAAAAAAAAAATTCCTCGAACACTTGTTTTCTACAAAATAAATATCAACTTTTTTAACCAACCATTATAGTGGGACTTTGGCCATTGATAGTGGCAAGAGGTGAGGGTTTAATATATATATATATATATATATATATATATATATATATATATATATAATCATGGTGGTTATATTAATATCCATGATTTGCGGTGAATATTAAGCTCGATTTCTCTTCCCTTCTAATGCAAACAAACCCCACCGATATCCATTGATTCGTCAAGAAAAAAGAAGAAAGAAGGAAAAACTGTATGCTCACAGAGAGTATAAAGAGAAGCGAGGCACCAATAATTCTCATTCAAAACAAAAGGGCTAGCTATGAACTCGTGAACAACTTGAGGCGACAAAGGTTGAAACTTTAATTTTCAAAGACATGTCATACATTATACAAACAAATAAAAGACATGGGATGAAACGACATTCGATAGGATGTTTCCCTATTTATATTATGAACAACTCCTCTCTCTCTTTTTTCCATTTTTGTACATTTGTTTTTTACTTTTATTCTCAAGTTTTTTTATTTAATTTTTTTTGTGGCCTAATTCCATGATATAAAGATTTAGATTAGCATGGAATGTCAGAATTAAAAATAAAAGGATCACCATGTAAAACACGGAAAAAATATAGTCAATATCGAAGTTTTTAAATTTTTTATCTTCGTTTCAAAAGTTTATTTCTAGGTTTGAGAAAGAAAAAAGAAACTCATAAAAACACAACGTGATTAGAAGTTGGCCACAATTCAATTGTAAAAAAAAAAATTCTTTGTGTTTATAGATTTTTTTTTCTCGAGAAGAGTTTATTGAGAGTGATTTTGTCCTCTAAAACTGTTTTAGAGGCGGAAAAAACAAATTTAGTTTAGTTTTAATTTTTTGAATTTAATTTATTTTTATTTTTTTAAGTGATTCGAGGGTGTTTTTGATGGTTTATATAGGTTTTTATAATATTTTTCAAAAAAAATAAGTTAAAGATGGATTTTTATGGCAAAACTCTCGTGATTTTAGTGTTCGGAATTTTAGACAATAACCTAGCAGGCAACCTCTTACCCGCTCGATTAAAAAAAAAAGAAAAAAGGTGTGGATGCAAAAAAAAAAAACCTAGTTGGATTCATGAACGAGTTGTGGGTCGATATCATCATTTTGATTTATTTTTGGAAAATTTGTTAGCAACGCATGCACATGTTTTTTTATGTTTTGAAAAGAATATGGTAGGACCCGCCGCCTGCCGCCTGCCGCCTGCCGGAAATCACGAACCAGTTACCTAATTTAGCTTCGTTTTCAGTAGATAGAATCAAGTTCATATTTAATGAATCAATGTTTTGCTATAAACAGAAGTTGGACTGTTTCTTCACGTGAAGGCCAAAATCAAAAGATATCAAAAGTTGGACTGTAACCTGTTTTTTTCTTTCCAAAATTCCCCTAGCAATGGTAAAATTTGTAAGGATTAATAAAAGTTTTTTTTTTTTTAATTCACCTACTAGCTTCTTCTTTTTTATTAGATATTTTCCAATCAACTAGTTACTCGAAATTCTCTAATCCTATCAGCATTATCCTCTTGCAAGTAATTAAAAAATTCAACACGAAATATACTAAGATGTTCATTTGCATGTTATAGAATTAATATAAAACTATTTATGATATCTCACTTAATAATAAGTTTTGGATGCATACTTTAAATTTAAATATATTTTTTTCTTGTATTAGTTAAATTTCAAGTTGAGCATTCGTTTTGGATTTTTAACTAGACAAGTACCAACATCTGCACAAATCCTTTTTTTTCTTTTTAATTACCTCGTGTAATTTTAGTTTATTAATATTATTTATAGATAATTATAGACATAATTTTTAATTATCTCGAGTAATTCTAGTTTATTTGTAGATTTAAGTATAGAAGAACGGGCTCAAGAGCTTTTAAAAACCTTTTCCTGTATAAAGAATTTGTCTTGAAAAAGATTTCTTTGTTGAAGAACTCTTAAGGAGCGTTTAGACTTGATTCAACAGAACCTTGTTCTTTGTAGACTTCAAGTGTAGATGAAGAAGACTTAAGAGCCTTTGAGAAAGTTCCTTTATTTGAAGAACTTTTCTTGAAGAAAATTTTATATCTTTAAAAATTATTTTTCCCTTTATTTTGAGGGTGAATCCCTCTATTTGTAGAGACACTCGGGTTTTTTGCCAATGCCATGTATCATTATTTTATTGGTTGATTTTTATTTATAAGATCTTGTATTTATGATAAAGTATATTAAATATATCATTTTATGTGTCAACCTTCCATTAACCGGACCATTTATTTTCTATGTAATTTATTTTAATTTTATCTCATCTTTTTATGTAAAGATAAAATAAAATAAAAATAACACATATCAAATTTTGATTGGTTATAACTTTTTTGCCTCTACAATATAGAAAATATTTGCTGTCATAGAGAAGAGCTTTACTTTGAGAGAAATGACTTATAACTAATCTTTGCAATTTTAAATTTGGAGTTATAGCTAATCCATATATAAAAGAGGTATCTTGCAATTGACTATGTATCTTCCTCATTAAAAAAACCCAATAAATTCAAGAATTTACATGAACTTGCTTGCTATATGTTAATATGATTTGTCATGGCAAAGGACATTCATCTGTCAATTCAAGAGAGATTGTTAATGTTCTATAATATCCATTTTAGTATTTATATATATATATATATATATATATATATCATAATAAGAAATGGACGAATGCAGGCGTGGGAGGAGAATAATTTTATGGCTTGAGAAGGCGAGGAGAACTTGAACTCCATCACTCTCCCCCATCTTTGACTTGTAACCTCTAGAGCAAGTTCTCCTCGGAGTCCTTATCCCCACAGCTCTTCAAAATATTTCAATTTTAAGGTCAATGCACTAAACAATCTTTGATACGACCACGAAATGGTTGGTGAGGATGCGTTTCGTGTTAGGTTTAAGAAAAAGAAAGAAAGAAAGAAAGATGCTCCTCGCCTCCATCATCTCCCAAGAGCTCATGCATTTATCTATCTCATGTGGATATTGTTTATGAAATAGTCATGGATTTTTATTCCTGTTAAATATATTTTAACATATCCTCTTTTTCCATATTATAAAGAATCAACAATTTATTTACTCTCTAAAGATAATCAGTTTAAATTTTATAAATTTTATGACCACTGGAGACTTACATGGTCATTAACTTCAGAGCCCATAATATTAGTAGGTACGCGTTAGCTGGTTTGAATACCCACATTAACAATTTATACCAACAGTGGTTGATTCAAGTGGTTCAACACTCGTTTTTTTTAAACAAGATCTCGAGTTCAAACCTTGTGAATAAAACATATTATTAGATATCTAATAAACTTTTAGATACTGTAATTTAAATAAAAAATAATAATTTTAGGTGCTAATATATTTCTCTAGAATGGAGTGAAAGTAGAGCACGAATGAGAAATTAAAGAGGTTAGTTGAAGTAATTCCACGCTTACTTTTCTTAAATAAGATTTCAAATTCAAATCTTATAAATAAAACAGATCATTGCCAGGAAATTTTACCTCAAATAAACACTTTTAAATACATAGAAAAAATAAAATTCCAGAGGGCCCTTTCGGGTGCTAAAATATTTCTCGAGAATGGAGTGAGAGTAGGGCCCGGAGGAGAGGGTAGAGCCCACCGAGGGATGCTTTTTACAGAAGATATCCCTCTGGAGTCAAGTTGAGAACATCTCACATGATTGGTTACAGCAAATAAAGTACAATAGAATACAAAATACATTACTAGCCATCCTCGCCGATCAGTCAATACATTTTTTGATCTTTGCGCTCCTGTGGGGACCCTTTCAAATTTCATCCACATATCTGACCCCTTGTTTTTCTGCCCATTATGCCCTCCCCCCTCACCCTCAAACTTGCATGGTCAAGGACCGTTAGGTAAAACAAATTAATCTCTTTTTAATATCTTAAAATTATCTCGATACACTATATTAAAAATAAAAAATTATTTCAGAATAAAAAATATTTCGAGTTTTTTGTTTGAAAAACTCGTTTTAAAAGATGGCAAGTTATAATCTAAATCAATTTGTGTGTATTGAGATTAAATTATTCTTTTTAATTTGATTAAAAGTATTCCATTAATGCCGAGTTAAAAAGAATCTCAAAATAAATTACTTTGTTTTTTTTAAAAAAATTAATAGGTTCTAAATTTGTATTAGCATTGGCTTCGATAAAAAGTAGGCTAACATGTTTAGAAGTGTGGTAACAGTTGCTTTTCAAATTATTTTTCATTTAAAAACATATTAAAATAATGATTTTTTATTTTTAAAAAATTATTTTTGACATCAACACATCAAAAAATATTAATTTAAAGCAAAAATTAAAATAAAAAATTTTTAAATTTTTTTAAAAGCATTTTTTAATCGCAATGCTAAACACTAGATTAACAGGAAATCCATTATAATTCCTCATGCACATGAATTTACATTTGTTTAGATATTTTAGTGCTTAGACTGAGGTTATAGTAACGATTATTTTTTAGAATAAATATATTTTAAAAATATATTAAAATAATATATTTTTTAAAAAATATTTTTAATATTAACGCACCAAAACGATTTAAAATTATATAAAAAATTAATTTAAACTAAAAAAATTCAAAAATATTTTTTAATCATAAGACCAAACAAACTCTTAATTTTAAATTAAATTATTTTTTCATGTTATAATTTCAAAAGTCAATCATATTGTAAAAAATATAGATTGAGATGTACATATGTCTAACAATCCATATCACAGCCTCATATATTAAAGTATGATTGTAACTTTAATAGATATTTGTTGTAACTTTAATAGATATTTTTTAAAGTAATTTTGTTTCGTTAAAATATATTAAAATAATATATATTTTTTATTTTTAATATTAATATATCAAGATATTCTAAGAATATAAAAAAAATTAATTTTAAAAACAATGATAAAGCAAATATTCCGACACTCCCAACAAGAAGACAATCCATAGCCCACCCCAACAAACTCTTCAATTTACTTTACTCATTAAAACAAAATACTACTCCTTTAATTCCCAAAGTCATCAAAACCATTTAATAGTATTATAAATAAATGGTAATAATTATTAATTATTAATTATTATTACCTCAAATCAAACATCCCCCACTCTCTCCTCCTTCCCCCACCCTCTCTCTGTGCCAAAAATTTTATTCACTCTTATCATTCCATTTCCACAAAATTCACTTTCATTCTCCCTCTGCCTCTCTCTGATAAACAAAGCACAAAGATCATGCCAGTTTTTGCAGAGAGCAGTAGCAGCACACCAGCAGCTATAGCAGACCAAATCAAGCTAAGAAAACCCAGAAGCCAACAAGAGCTGCAACCCATTTCAACTGAAACAGATCCAAACCCACATGCTTCCAAGTCATCCAAATCCAACACAATTATCTCCTCCCTCTTCCACTCTCACTTCTCTACAACCCCACCTGACCAATCCAAGAAGAAAGGTGCCACCTTTAGAGGCCTAGGATGCACTGCTGGAGCAGCTCAGCAAGTATCGGTGCCGGCGGTGATAAGGTCATCCGCGGACTGGGAAGGGAAAAAGGTCAAGAAGAAAAAGGGCCATCCAAAAAGAAAGAAAGAGAGCTTGAAACTTTGCAGTGACAACAACAATACTAGTAATAGCAATGGTGATGTTAATGGAGATGGTAATTTTGCGAATTGTATGGTTATGCAAGATGTTTGGTGCGGACCTGGAATGGGGTTATCTGGTGCTGATGCTGTTGTTGGGTCAGTTGACTGTGTTGTGGCTAGAAGAAACGTGTCAATTGGTAGAGGAAAGATTGACGGAGGAGAGAAAATTAATCAAAGGGAAAGAGAGAGGGAGAGGGAGAGGGAGAGGGATAGAGAGAGGGAGAGGGAGGTATTGCTGTCAGCAACTCAGCATTTGTTTGTTTATTATTTGGAAGCTCATTTTTTTTCCCTCCATTCTTATGCGTATATATTTTTGCTGTTTTTTTTGAGTGATTGAGTTTGCATGTTGATTTTTTCTTATTGTATAGAAAATAGAGATTTGCCATTTCTTCTTCTTGTTCTTTCTGTTTGTCATCTTTCTAGGGCTAGTGACTTTGTGCCCCTTGGTGTTAGTGATAAAATAGGCTGCTCGATCTGGATTTGATACACAGGGGAACTGGTCATTGTTTTTCTTTTCTTTTTTTTTGTCTTTTGAAAGCTAAATGGGCTCCTTTTTTTTTCTTCTTTCCTTTTGAATTAGTTTGATTGTTGCTTAAGTATGTGTGGGGATTCTGATTCTTGGATTTGTTTTTCTTTTGTTCTTTTCCCCTTTTGGTTTCACTCTGTTCCCATTGGAACCCTCAAGCTTAAACCATTGGACTTTCCAAATTAAAATTTAGTATATTTATTGTTGTGGTATTTATTACGAATTATTTTTATTAAAGAAGGTTTTGAATGTTCCAATTGAGAGCCGATTAATTATTGGGGAACTATAATTGTTGGGGTTCATTGATTCTTTCCAGATTTCTAGTTGCTTTTTTACCACCTGAAAAGTCATATTTCTAGTTTAGAAGACAATCATTATATAATTAATTGAATTTGAATAATATCTTTCGAATTTCATGTTACTTAATTTCATTCCCCTTTTGATATTATTAGCAGGCAATTTAAGCAGTCAGTTCAATAGGATATTGAAGTTTTTGAAGGAAACAACAATAAGGACTAACCATTTGTCTCATTATGGTTTTCCAAACGTCTTTCTATTGTCTCCCAAAGAAAACAAAATCTTTATATTTGTATTCAAATTCATGGCTTGCTTGTAGAATACCAACTACTAAAAGATCTTTTCTTTTCTGGGGGCCAATCACAAGGTGAATTTGGTCAGTGAGTTGCTTCTCTCTGTAGTTTGGTGCGGTAGGTTTTAGCTTTTCTTTGTTTTGTTAATCCAGATATTGCTGTCGTATTGGAAGTCTTGATAACTTTGTTTTTAATATGGGGCTTTTTTTTTTCTTTTAGCCCTGTATTCTCTGTTTTTTTTTTAACTTGTTTTTTGTGTGTACGTCTGAATTTACGTGGTTACTTGGGTGAATGGCCAAAGCTCAAAGGTGTGGAACCCCCACATATTATTTAGGATTTTGGAGTTAGCTAGACGGAGCTTTTGATAAGTACTTTAGTATTTAATAAGAAGCTTATGACACGTACCATACTACTTTAGTACCTTGGAGGTTTTGAACATAAATCTTTTTACTTGCTCAATTTTTTTTGGTTTGTTTTTCATTCTCCACACTTAGTGATTCACTGTGTGTATTGATTTGTTCTATATTCTCTTATTATCTTTCATTAATGTTTTTGGCAGCGTCCTTGTATAGTTAGGCGGGCAGCAGTTAATCCTGAAACTCTTTCATTTCTGGATACTGATCCTGCCTTTATAACATCTCGTCCTGAGCCAGAAGTTTTTGGAACTCGGTATTATCGCCATATTCGACATCCTTCCCCAGATGGACTTGCTGAGGTGTGCCTTAACACTTACGATCTCAATTTTTGTCTTACTAATGATGGTACTCTGTTTTTTGCACAATTTTCAGCGTGCACACTGTCTTACTGCCATTTACCTGTGTTGTAGACTGTTTTGTTTTTGTGTAAGTGATAGATATTGGGAGGGGATGGGGATGACGAATTGAGAAGCAGAAAAATGATGAAGATGGAAGGGTTGTGATGTGACATTGATCTAAATAAATACTTTAAAATGGCTTGGCTTCAAAGTAAATGGCTTCAGTTATGTCCATGATCTTAAACCAAAATTTTGATATATATTCTCCACATATTCCTTGTATTTATCTTTTAGTAAATTTTTATATGTTGCTTTTTTCAACTTATTATTTTTTATTTCTCCATTTTTCAATTAATTATATTTCTGTACAGTTATTTACATACTTTTTGATTAAGTGCTTTCTAAATTCCTACATTTTTCAGAAAGCAGTGTTGTCTCATATGGAGATAGCTCTCTTGAAGTTTGTGTGAAAATCAGTACATGTTCATTACGTAACGGATCAGTGAGAGCTACACTATCATTCACCTCATAATTTTTATGGTCACTGCCATGCTATTTAGTATTGATAGTTAATCAGTCAAAGGATATTCATCACCTACCTTGTGCTATCTATTTGAAAATGGCTAAAAGAATGACATGAATTCTGTGCAGTAAGCATTTTAATTTTCCAGCCACTGTTCTTTAACCAGTGGGTTCAATTAATTTTTCTCTTAAGAGGCTCTTTAGCTGATCACCAGTGCTGGCAAATTGCAGATAATGATGCTCCAAAATAGTTTCATCATGGGAGGAAGAATGGATCGATTTAGCAACTGGAGACTAGATATTGATCACATGACATACGAGGTGCTTGGACACCATGATATGTTTTTCTTTTTCCTTTTATTTTTCTATTATGCTACTTGTTGAATGGTGAGAGTCATGGGCTCTGACTATAAAAATATAGCTTGCCTCTTGCAAGTGGCCACTTCATGCATAAATGTTGAAGTTCTGTTCCATACACGAACTCAACTGAAATCCTTGCTTAGACAGATCCACTTACCAATTATGTTTGGCTTTGATGTCTTATTTGTATCACTCGTGTAATCATTAGAATTTTTCTGTTTTCATGGTGCAAACAGCAACTGCTCGATTTAGGTGATAGAATTGGTTATGTGAATACTGGATTGAAAGAAGATGAGATCAGCCGCTGTGTTAAGAAAATTAATCCCTCATTCATCAAGGAACTGTCATCACATTTACCCATGGTATTGGAAAAGAAGTGCAGCATTTGTCAGGTGATCTAAAACTTTGGTTTTGCCGATTCTATTTTTTTGAATTATTTGGTTCCTGTTCCTTTTTATGCCTCCTTTTCATCTGTTGTGCTTTGTTTTGATTATGTGTTTTGTTTTTGTTTTTGCTCAAATGTTTCTTTATGCAGGATGACTACGAAGAAGATGGTGAGGTGGGAAAACTTGATTGTGGACATGGCTTTCACATACAATGCATAAAGCAATGGCTTGGACAGAAAAATACCTGCCCAGTATGTAAGACAGAACCGGTGGGTCGAGGCTAGTATCTTCAAACTGCTGCCATTTACCCGTTGGTGTGTATAGATTTCATTTCCTATACGTAATCAAGCATTCATTCTTTGGCCTGAAGCTTCAACCTCCATATGCCTAGAAATCAGAGGCTCATGTTCTTTTTTTTTTTTTTTTTCCAGCAATGTCATGCTGATTGAAATTATTACCTTACTGGAATTTGATGGAAATCATTACAGTTTGATAGATGCTTGAAATGGAATGTGCTCAATTCCATAACCCTTTTATGATTATTTCTGAATGCACCAGATCCTTCTACTTATAAATTATAATTATAGTCTTCTTGACAGCTGCGCTTATAAGCTCCTAATCACAAAATTATCTGAACATATATGGAAATTAGCTGGTTCTCACTTCTTTGAATAAAAAGTTTAGACATTTGTGCACCTGTTCCCTTCTCTGGTCGTGGCTTTGCACGAGGAGATTTGTATTGAAATGGGACATGCGAGCCATGGAACCTGATCAATAAGAGGCATTGAACAGAGGGAAGTGCTATCGCGGTAAGAGTAGTATGTTTCTGCTGGAAGCCGTGAGAACCAAGTGGAGAGCCTAATCACTTTGCATGAACAAATTTGTTAAAACACGTATACTGATAAATTACGAAGAGAGAGAATACTAAATGTTTATTGTGTATATTCAGAGGGAGGTAATGCATAAACCAAATCAATTTATTTCCTCGTAGCATGGTTTGATCTCTTCTTTCGTGTATATTGAGACAATGTGCGTGGATGCGTTTATGGTTTGCTGGGAGAAGGGAGAAGAAAAGGAGAAGGCCACGGAGTATGCAATAGAATCATTTGCATTTTTTAAGAAGCAATTTCAAGGGAAGAAATCTCTCATAGGAATGATACATATAAGTTATTTGTTTATTGGGTGTGGTTGTTTTTCAAAGTGTTTTTTATTTATAAATATATTAAAATAATATATTTTTTATTTTTTAAAAATTATTTTTAATATCAGCACTTCAAAATGATCTAAAAACATTAAAATAATATTAATTTGAAATAAAAAAAATAAAAAAATTTTAATTTTTTTCAAAAACATCTTTAAAAAGTAAAAAAAACAAGAATAGTCAATTGTGTTTGTTTTTGCGGCTTGCAAATATTTTTGTAAAAATTTGATTTTTTTATTTTAAAAATAAATATCTCAATGTATTTCTAAAAATAACATTTTAAAAAGCTTTTTGATGAAAGGTTCAAGAACCTCTGTTTTTATGAGTTGTTTTTTCTCTTTTAAATATTGATTTGAAAACTTCTATATAATTCAATGACGGGGGCAGGAGGTTGGTGTCTAGTGTCTACTCTTCATATCATTCAAATAAAGAAGTTTAAAATATAAGATTCTTTTCATCATGGTGCGAATAAATATGTTATATTAAAACTTTATATAACTAAACATTATTTTATTTATCGCTTAATGATATTTTTAAGTTATTAGATCAATTTAGTAAATTCAAAAAAATTTGTTAAATTCATCATAAATGCTGTCCCAATATACAAAATAATTGATTAATTAAGCATGTAATGAATAATTACAAACTCGATTTATATAAAAGATCAAAGTATATTTTTTATTCAAGTTTTAAGTGTGTTAAACCATGTTGCTTTTTTTTTTTAGAATTTATATTTATTAGAGAATAATATAAAATCATAAAATTTTACCTAACAATTTAGATAATTATTTAACATAGTATCAGAACCTTGATGATCAAATGATCACGAGTTCAAATTTCACCACCTCATTTTACTTATTTTACTTGATAGAAACTAAACACAAGATAGTGTATATAGATCTGTATAAATTTTAAATTAAAAACCTTTCATTTAAGATGATATGTTATATATTAATATAAAATTATATCTTAAAACCTATTAAAAGGAAACAAAACAGAGCATTGACAACGGGCAAAGAAAATATGTCGGTATTTATTAGCATTTCTTCATTATATTCCTGTCACCTACACATCTTATCTATATACAACTACAACATGCAATTGTACAAATAAAAACACACCTCTTTGATAGTTCCTTTCAGCATGCACGTTCACTCGATTACTCGTGCGGTCACATCTGCTATTTCTTGTAAGTAAATTATAAATATACATATATGATATTCAGGTATACTATCTGCTATAGTATGTCCTCTGATTTTGTTGAGACTTGCTGGAGATTCTTCATCAGCTTGCCTCTTGCTTATCGGATAGATGATTTCATGTAGGAAAAATCTAAATAATGTTTTGCGGAAATTAAGTTATATGTCATGTTGAATGAGGAAATTGATTATGCAAGGATACACTTGACTTACAGCCTGTGGAAAAAGAAGAAAACTGCTAAGCACTCGTCATGACATAGGATTTACAGATACAAGTATGGAATGTCATATGATATAATACGTATAACCTGCTTATTAATTCTCAAAAAGCAGGTAATACCAGAACCTCCAAAAAGAAGTATAAGATTAACTCGTACCAGACGGCCTCCTCCCACTAGATCATAGTGAGCATAATGCGGACCACTTGGCTCTCCAAAAACTCTGTAAGTAACCAAATGCTTTGGAATGACCTTTACTGTTTCTGATCCATTGAAATCGTCATAGCCAGAAAGAAACGTGTATGAGAATTACTTCAAAATTTAAAGCCAACTGAAGGTGCATGTAAACCAAATGAAATAATGAGCTACCGTATACAGCTTCTGGAGGACAGATGAGATCTTGATCCCCCGCAATTGCTAACACAGGAACATTAGTTTTGCCTAGATGATCCTTGTATAGGAAAGATCCACTACGGTCTCGTAATCCACCTTCTTCAAATGCTGTTGTCAGCTGCAATAGAAGCTTTGCTGGTACTGTGCCTGTGGATTATTATGATTGGATTATCTCATACGTGCTATGGAGGAAGAGATACAAGTGGAAATGCTGGCCACTATTGACATTACCAAAGGCCTAAAATTAAACAGGGAGTTATTTAAGCTAAAAAAAATACATAAATTCTCAAACTCGATAACAGCAATTTAACAAGAAGAAGAATCAGGGCCAAGACCTTGGAATATAAATTAGCTAAGATCATTTGCAAACTGGCATATGTGGATATACGGGATATGATCAACTCAGATGATTAAACTGAAGGATTATTTGAGTAGATATAGATAGAATGAAGGAGCCGCAAGCCTCAGCATCCAGCTCTAACTTGCAAATGAAGTATATGAAACTGATAAATAGAAAAAGAAGGGGTAAACTAGGCCATTGTCTACCCCCCCAATAATATATGCACTGGGAAAACTGAATGACAATGAATTGACAAAAGGGAAAAAGCTAGAAAATTTAGTGAGGTTATTGCAACCGGCCATAGTGCTGATTTTTAAGTTAAAGACAGAAAAGTTTCCACAGCATTAGATCAAGAGAGTGATGGTGGTTCCATGAGTTATATTCAGGGAATTGATCAGAATGTTGTTCTTGGGGGTTGCAGACAGATTAATAGAAGAAACAGAACTTGGCTGTCTCTATTGATACAAAATTTTTTAAGTTAGCATACTACATTTTGTACTTACAGAAGTTGTTCAAAACAAGTTTTTCAAGCAACTCAGGATGCATCATGCCAGGAGCAGAAATTTGATGATTTAACCAAGACAATACATAAGGAGGACGAGATGCAAAAGTGTGAACAGCAGAAAGTAATGCTCCAAGTGGAATAACAGGAACATTAACTGCCTTTGCAGGGTCTGCCTGTGCACCATGATGAACAAAAATTAGATCCACAATGTTTTTTTTTTCTAGTCATATAACAAGAACAGAGAAATAGACTGTCATTTCACTTACCACAGGTAAAAGCAATTTGAGTGATGATTTTGAAGACGTGTAGTCAAGTGATGATCCCAAAGTAACGACTGATGCCAACCCCGAATCCATTCCTTGAAAACCTTAAAATATAACATCATTTGAGCAAAGAAGAAAAGGATTGTTGCACACTTAAGGATACTACCCCTTAAACCAATTTGCAAGAAACCATAGCACTCTTCAATTAAACATCGTATACAATGCCACATACAATTTGGAACTTTGTAAATTGTAAATAAGCAGTTATACTTAATAGATTATCCCGAGTCGCCAAATACAAAATGTTAAAAGCCATGGAATTACATGCATAATTCCTCAATGTTACTTACATACTCATTCCTGCAAAACCGTAACCTAAAAACCACATGGTTAATTCCTCAATGTTGCTTACAAACTCATTCCAGCAAAACTGTAACCTAAGAACCAGAATGGTTAGCCAAGCTTTATTGACTTTCACAGGCTCATAAGTAAAACTTGTACTTAATAATTATAGCCTTCATGCATTGAATTTATATATTAAGAAAGATGCTTGAGCTATTTTATGATCTGTCCACCTTTCTTCAAGAATCAAAATACCAAACATTGCTAATATCATAGTGATCACAAGTCAAGTTTCAGGAACTTGCTTGGTCTTTATCATAACCCACAACGTATATAACGTATAGTGTTCAACAGGTAGATCTGTTAGAAATTTTCATAACCACAAGCACCTATTTCGACTCTTCACTAGCCTTGAGCTGATCCTGGTTTTTCCACAAGCCCTTGTATCAAACAATTATGCTCTTTGAGCAACTACTTTCTTAACAAGCCATTATGTTCATGAGCATTTAGGTGGATGGACTACTCGCCCTTTGTTAGTTCTGAACTTGCTTCTATGAAATACACTAATAGCAAAATGGCAAGAAAAAGATAACTAATCATGAAGAACAAAAATATTATAAAAATCAAGCAAAATGTTTTAGATATCTATGTCGATGTTACAAACAGGAGCACACTGTCTCGCTGCATGAAAGCAATGCAGTGCACAATTGTCAGCAGAAAGATATAAGAAAGAGTATGGGATCTTACAACATCGTGACAGCAGTGCATATAGCAGAATACCGCCCATGGAGTGCCCGATTGCAAGCAACTTGCCATCCTTTGGTCTGCATTCAGTCCTTATGTACCCAATCTAAGATTAAATAAATCATCCTGTGAGTATTTAAAGCTTATATTCCAATGGTTGTCAGAGACTTAGTAACAGTAAAATCATTTACACTGAAGAACTGCACATTACCACAGCTGGCAAATCATCTTTCAGGTAGTGATCAAAGTCCCAATCATACTTCTCAATGAGATCAAGTTGTTTCAGGAATTTTTCTAGTGCAGTTGAAAAGTTCTCAGAGAAGCCAAAAATCTGTGGTGCAACTGATCGCTGGCCTTCAATAATATTCACAAGCTTTTGACTTAAATCCCTAATTTGGCATGCAATGACAGAGTTTCTCCCTACTTATAGAAGAACTTGTAAATATTCTCCCATATCATTAAGCATCGAACATAAAAGCACTGGATATAAAGTAAATATTCTTTGACTAACCTTCATCAAAGTATCCCAAGAACCTTTCAGATAAGCGCACAAGAGTTTCTGACAACTTTGATTGTGATTTCTTGGATTTAGATACAATTTCTGTTATTTCCCCTTCAACCGAAGAAACCTCAGAATCTGCTCAAGAAACCGTCTTAAATATTGAACACAATCCTAGTGAAATTCAGCTCTGCTTCAATTGCATTAAGAGGCTGCTTACCTTCCCCATGGTCACCCACCAATGCACTCAAACCAGTTCCTCTGACTTCAAGAGTCCATGTATCAAATCCTTGATTAGACATGGAGCGAGCAAATGATGACTGAAAAGAATCACTCATTATCATCACTAGACTTAAAAAACAGGGAAAAACGAATGACAAAAGAAATGCTCAGCTGATAACCGATGACAAATGGAAGCATAAACCTTTCCCTCTTATATTTATAACAAAACACACAAGAAATTGTTGTCTACATACTTAAGTTACCCCATAATTTGCATATTTGAGAAAAACAACTCCAACCCAGTAGTTTTCAAAAGAAACCCAAGTGAGTTTGATCCTCATAAACTTTTTCCATGAATATATACGACAATAACATCTCTCAAAAATAAAATAAAAGGAGAGCTGAACCCATTAACATAAACAAAAGAAAAGGAGAGGTGAACCCATTAACATAAACAAAAGAAAGAGCAAAGCTGCACGAACAATAACAAAAACTAAAACAGAAAAAAGGGGGTCACCTCAGGAGAGAGATCATATCCAATAGCATTAGTTCCAACCCCAGATAACAGCAGCAGCGGATGGTTCCTTGGCTTTGCCTATGAATCGAAACACATGATCAAACAATTCAAAAAAAAAAAAAAATCTTTTGTTGAACAATACAAATGCATCCGCAGCCAATGCCAATACCAATACCTTTGGAGAGGGTAAGTAACGCCATAGAGCGAGTTTCCATTCAGAATTAGAAACGGTGACATAGTGGAGCTCATCTGCCGTACATGTATCAGGCTTCTTGTTGTTCTTCTCTGCATTTTTCGTCACAGCCAACCCATTTCCTGGTCTTGTTATATTCCTAGCTGATGAACCGATCCGTAAGATGTTAGGTCTCGGGTCGGATGGAGCAGAGTTCTTGAGGTGATAGAGGGCTGCGACACCGGCAATTCTGGTGGCGGGTCGGATATCCAGTTGGAAAACAGCCATTGCCATTTTATTGTTATTTTGACAAAAAAAGAACTGCTTTATGTTTTTCAGGTTTTGTGTTTTACATTTATTTATATAATAATAATAATAATAATAATAATAATAAAAATAATAATAATAGTGTAGGTGACATGCCATGATGGATGGCAGATGGTCTAGTTGGACCATATTAATATTTTTCCTTTGGGAGTAGATATTTTCCTGTCCCCTCCCCTGTGACTATAGTATTTACAGATTTTGCCGCCGTTTGGGGAGTATGTTACAAACGAAAGTTTACTAAAATTCATTTTTTTTCTATTAAAAATTATATTTTTATGTTATTTTATATATTAATATCAAAAATAAATTTTAAAATATAAAATAATTTTATTTCAATAAATTAAAAAATATACTTTAAAAAATAATCACTAATTCTAAACACACCGGTTTCTTCGGTATGGGCATATCCAAATGTTGATGTCTTGATGAAAACAATGACACGTGGTATATGACGTGGCAAGTGGCTGGAACCGATAAGATTGATCTGCCCCCCCAAATTCGGGGAGAAGAAAAGATTTTATTGTTCAAGGGTTTGGCATTTTATATATTTTATAATTTCTATGTTCACATACAATACTTGGCTGCTTCATGTCTTATCTTATAATATAGTTATTAATTATTAATTAGTTAACAAAGATTTAAAGAGGTTTATTTCTACCATACATCCCCTCACAACATACTATTCATTATAATATGTTTTTAATATATATATTTTTTAATTTTATTTTTTTAATATTTGATTTATTGAAAATTATTACGATTTGTTTTTTTTTAATTGATATTTTTTTACAATTTCATCTTTTAATATTGAAAATTAAAAATTTATTCTAATTAAATAAATTATGAATGAGTGAGAAATTATTATTCTCATAGAACCATTGGTATTAGTTTTTCTAGATTTAATTCTTAATTTATGATGGCTAATCAAATATTGATAATGTTGAGAATTAATTCTTATTAATTATTTAACATTTTAGCTTTTAAAATTCACTATCTTCCTTACCTTATTTTTAGTGTTTTTCTTCTTCTTTTTATGTTTTGATTTTCCTCTCAAATCTAGAACTTAAGTTCATGTTTTTGAGAGATATTTAAGTTGCATAACACCTCATTTAAAAATGCATTTAAACCAAGGTGTTGTTATTGAAATCTTGAAAAAAATATTGCAAACATTCTAGTTGCATAAGTTAGGAGCAATAAAGTTTTACGGATAAATAATTCATTCTTGATAACAAGAAAATATTCATTATTTTAAAGTACTTCAACAAGTAAATACATTTATTGTTTTAATTTAAACACAATTAATATGTATACTAGGCTTTTTGATTTTGTATCAATTGTAAATTTGAATATATGCTTAGTATGTATCCTAGTATTATGTTATTATTTTTGTGTTGAACGCATATTTACCATTAATTATGCTTTCGCATGCTTATAGATTTAAATTTGTATGAACTCTAGGCTTTCATTAAAACTTTCTTATGTTTAGATGCTTTGTTATGATAAATTAAATATCATTTTTTTTAGTTTATCTTGTGGGAAAAAGATTAAAATAAAATTAATAATATAGATTAATTGTGAAAAAGGTTTTTAATATCTTTAAAATAAATTATATATTTTTTTTAACTTTCTTTTAAGTTGCTATATTCTCACATATAGATTTATTTTTTATATATACTTTAATATATAACCTTTTGGCATGTTATGATTTTTTTTTGTTTAATTTTAGAAGGTTGCTATATATCTTTGTTTTAAAAATATAATTTATCTTTTAAAATTATTTTTTTATGTTATTTGGATGGTTTGATGCACATTACAAATCTTATTGATATATAATTTTTCAATAAGTGAATCATTAATTTGTTTATGATATTTTATTTTATTTTACTTATACTCTATAAGATTGACATTAAAGTTATCTAGTTGGTTTTGTTTACATATATATTACTAGTCATATATACAAAAAGTTAATACAACAAATAAATACGGTCTAAGAAGTTTTGTCTAAGAAAACTAGATTTTAAATGGAATTGTTTGTGACCCTCCAATCTTTTCCAAGAATTTACTTAGTGAATCTCATGGGAATTCACACGATACTATTTTTTATATACAATACAGTTCGTCAATAAAATGACTATTGATTTTGTCTTGCATAATTTAAATAGTTTTATTTAAAAAATTACTTTATCACAATTTTTTATTTTATTATTGATTTATTGTGGAGCTGAAATATTTATTTATAAATATTATTAATTATTTTTTTAGATTATATCATATCTTCTATTCCTTCTATTTAAGATTTAGTTATATTAACCAATATTATTTCAATAAGTATTATTTTAGTAGTGATGATTCCATCATTATCTTATATGGTACATAAAAAAAAGTTCAATAAATTAAAATTTGAGAGGTCACAATAAAAAAAAACATGGATCTTCTGATCTTGAAATTAGAAAATTGACCCTTATTTCCTCCATCTCTCAATTTGACCCTTTTGAAATTAGAAAATTGAAAAGAAACACGTGCATCTCCTGATCTTGAAAACCTTTCATTGAAAAGGGAGAAAGAAGGACAGTACCGGAATTTTCAAATTGGGAATTCTCATAGCGGAAAGGCCAATAAAAATTATTATTAAGATACATTTGAAAATAAAATAATTTAATAGTAAATAATAAATAATAAATAATTTATTGAGAATATCTCAATTTCATAAACTAAAAATAACTAAAAAATATTCCATTATCCTGAAATTTCAATTCATAGATATAATTAAAGTATGAATCATTCTAGAAATATAAGTATTCATTTTTTATTCTAAATTATTAAATTTATTTTACATTCAAATTGTTTTAATTATTTAATTGTTTTTTCAGTTAAACAATTGTTAGTATGAAACTTCATTTAATTATATTGATATTTGTGTAACTTTTTAATATAAATTTGGAATTAAAGGAGTAGATTAAGGATTAAATCCAAAGTTAAAATTAGTTAACTTAGAACATCAATCTTAGATTGCAAAATCCTAAGACAAACACAAAAACATCAAACACCGAACATATTATTGGATGATCCTGCGCGCTCAACTCCTCTCAGATCTGAGCACCGGAAAGATATCATAATTCAGCCGAAAAAAGAGTTAATAGCAACGGTAAATTACTACGCCGAAATTCTTTTCATTTCATCAGCTAAAACTTGTCCTACTTCCTTTTGGTTGATGATTCAACCAAGGAAAGAATATGCTGTGCAATCTGTGCAGAGGCATCAGGCTTTGCAGCTCTCAGGGCCCTTTCTGACATCTCTGCTCTCAAAGCATCATCGTCTGTACTAGCAACCACACGACAAACTCGTTAAATACAAAAGAACAAATCAGCTTCAGCAAAAGAGAATTTCGAGAGCAGCTAAGTGAGATCTTGCCTTCCAAGAGCACGAAGAATATTAAAAGAAAACATAAAAATGGTTTTGTAACATCCATCTTATTTGTCAATGAAGTTAGCATATTTCAAGAAATCACTAACTCAGAGAGATATTGCATAGTATCAATAGACCTAGTCAGGAAGAATCTATCAGTTAACTGTTTGAAGTTTATTGCACACCAACGAATGATCTTACTTGATACCAAAAACTTTTGTAGTTTTCCGGCAATTATAGTTTTAATGCGCCTCCATTATCTTGTTGCTCAGTGATTTCTCCCCCAAGGCCATTTCTTTAAGAATATTTTAAAGTTATCTATCAACATCTCAAGGAAAGAGCAGACAATTACCCTTACTATCATTCTGGGTTGTGGCTGATTCAAATATATATATTATGCTCAAATCATACATACAAAGAACATGAAATTCGTTGTAGCTAACTAACAAATGTCTTTCATATATTTATAAGTGATAAAAAATTACAAGGCTGAACAACTAACAACTTGGAAGCTATCGAGGAAAATTAGCAGTATCATGAATTTGTATCGACTGCATCAGAAAATGCTGGGACTAAGTTGTTTAAGCCTTAAGTTGAAGTTATATCATGAAAACAAAGGAATATTCTGTCATAGCAAAATTTATAATACTGCAAAGCACAGTACAACATCATAAATAAAACCCTCATAGCATGCAAACTGTAGTGCATCAGATAAGGGGAAATTCAGATTACACTAAAAAGTGGCCTCTAGCTATTAAATTATGCAAAGTGCTTTTCAGAGCAGGATGGTAAAATAACATTATGGACTCGCATATATTGATACAACTATCATCACTAAGAGCAACGAATCAAATATACCTAATATCTCTTCAATTGCAGTTCCCAGAGTTGTAGAATCAAGTTCATCTTCAGTTATAACCCTTGTTCCTGCTACATCTGCCATCAGAGAAGCATTTTTGAACTGATGTCCTTCTGCTACATCTGGTGATGGTATCTACAAAGAAGAAAATGCTTCTCATATGTAGTTCTTGAGATACAAATTAAACTCAGGGTGCCACAGAGTGCAGACAATTGAATCAGGAGTCATAAATAGAGAATTTGGTAGCACATTGCTACCAAGTGGTGAAAGCAATGCCAACATAGCTGCATATTAGTGTACGCGTGGAGACATTCTGGAACAGCATATATAAACAACAAAATCGAACCCCTCAAATCATAAATGTCCATAATTTCGTACTAAATTTTCATCATACACTTCTTTCTAACCTTTAGGTTGCTGTGTTAACATGTCTTTGTCTGCTGCTCATTATTATACAACATGAACCTTGTTCAATTACATGATGAAATTATATCAAATAACTAGGGTCTGTAGATCATTTGTTAAAAACCATGTCAGATATCCATTTTAATTTCTTAAAATCATGTATCTGTACATTTAACTGGATGCAATTTGAACGAGAATAATGCTTCTGGTTTTGGATTCTCGAAGACATGAACAGAATAAACCGTTACAAGGCCGTGGATTTAACTAATTTAATCACACACAAGAAACATAAATTAAACAGAGAATTAGTTGAAAAGAGGGCAAGGACTACAATCAGAGGACATACTGCATTTCTCATGTGACTGCTAAACCGTTTGTTAATTCATCCAGTTCCTTTCTAATTCAACAAGTTTAGAAATTGTTAATTTCTAAACAGTTTGCTGGCTGGTATTCTTGTAAAGTTATGACAGAATACCATACCACATGTCTGCATGTCTTCTCCAACATAGCTCCTAGTTTGACAGATCATTGTTGTTAAGCATATATTTCTCAGAATAATGCAATTATGAAATGTGTTTATTATCCGACAATGGTTTTCATCTTATGGTTTCTATCAGTATCACTGCAACAGAAAATGTAAGGATTGGAAAAATTTGCTAGTGCCTTTTTGAATGTCTACTAATTCGTCTCATATCCAAATATGTAAAGTTTGAAAAACAAATGCTCATCAGTGTAAATTCAAAACAGAAAAAAACCATTTTGTTTCATAGAGGCCATAGCTAAGCAAAGTAACCTACTCTACTAATTCTCAGTCTTGATAAGCTGCGTAATCTAGCAATTTTGAAAAGTTTCAAACTATTACACTATTCACTAAAGCAGAGAATAAAGCCTTATTCCACCAAAGTTTTCTCAAAAAAGAAAAGGAAAGAAAATTTCCCTATTTACCAGAATAGCAGATTTTCCAGTGGCCAAGATCTCAGAGCAAGTCATTGCACCTGCTCTAGAAACAATAAGGTCTGCAGCAGCATATGCCAAATCCATTGAATGCAAGAACCTGTATAATTTCATAACTACATCAGATTCAAGAGAACACAAATCTGCATGATAAATTGACTGAGAACACAACATGAGACCAGTGCTCTGAGATTCAATGATGAATAATAGTCAAAACCATATTTGACAAGCTTATTCAGATTCCAGAAAAATTTGAAGGCAATGATATAAATTTATCAACAAAAATCATAACAGAATAGCATATTAATACAACTTCCTGACCAATTGAAGCGAATAAACTACATTTACACCTAATAGAACTTCGAGGAAACAGATAAAAGGGCCTATTGACTTACAGTAGGAAAGAACGACTGATAAATTAAGCATGCATTCAAATAACTAGACTCGTAGTCATTATTTAATCTCCTTTGGGTTCAGTATAGCTGAGGCACTTTAATTCACAAATTCTCCTAATTTGAGGGCTGTAGTGACATCAATTTTGTTCAGGGAAACATGCCAGGGGTCAACTTATTTATCTCATCATCTATTTCCTATCTATCTTTTCTTTATGTTTATGCGATTCCTTTCTTTAATTTAGCAGGACTGGACGTGTTTCATTTTTTTTTTCTGTTAGACAAAGTCAACAAGCAGAGGCCAGCTCATTTGGGTCATGGAGGTAGGTTTATCACCTGAGAATAGGCAACATACTGCTAATAAACAATAAGTTCCTTCCCATTGCAACTGGATTTTGCAAAAGCACAAGAATATGCATTTGAGAACATAAAATTTCTAAAGATGCCCTTTGTTATAAAATTTAAAACTATAACGAAAAACACAGTGAGCCATTATCATCACAAAAACGAGAACCAACATCTTAGAGATTTAAATCCATCAACCCATTCATAGAAAGAATGACTGGAACTTACGGCTTCAAAACCAAGTTTGAATGATTTCTAACAAGGCTCTCCATCTCATTATAAGACTCCACACCAGTTTGCCATATAATATACCAATCCTTATGCTCCAATAACATTTGACTATAAACATTCAGCAAAGCAATGTTAATAGCATTAGCCCCCAAAGACCCTCCAAGCACTAAAATGACCTTAGCCTCCTCCCCAGCCATTGGAAAGAACTCCAGCCTTGCCACTGCCCTGGAAACAAACTGCCTCAATGACACCCTCACAGGATTCCCAGTCACCACACAGTTATGCTTTTTTGGAAAACACTCAATTGTTGAATTATAAGACAAAAAAACTAAGTGAGAAAAATATGAAAGAACATAATTTGCAATACCCGGAACAGAATTCTGTTCATGAATAACAATCTTGGTTCTTTGTAATAAAGCAGCAAGGCAAGTAGGGAAAGAAACATAACCCCCTGTGCCTATAACAACATGGGGATCAAATTCTTTAAGTAGCTTAAAGCTATGGATTATTGAATGGATCAAATGGATGGGAAGGGTAAGATTTTCAAGGGAAACGAGAGGCCTGAAAAGTTTTACTGGAGGGATGGAAGTGAAAGGGTAGCCTGCAGAAGGGATGGAAGTGCTTTCCATGCTATTTGGAGTTCCTATGAAGAGGATTTCAATGTTGGGGTTTGATACTCTGAGCTCATCAGCTATTGCAACAGCTGGAATTATGTGGCCACCTGTTCCCCCGGCTGCCAACACCACCCTGAGGTTGTTCTTGGTAGGGGTTCTAGGTTCTTGTGGGGTGATTTGGTGATCATTTGTTGATTCCTTTATTGATAGGCAGCATAAGATCTTGAAAGACCTGAAACAACAACAACAATAACTATAACCAATAACAAGAAACAAACTTGTATATCAGTAGAAAGAGAAATACTAGTACTTGCCTGTGTTTGGTGGAGAGGGAGAGGAGAGAAGGGGAGGAGGAGGAGGAGGAGGAGGAGGAGGAGGGGCAAGATGGTATAAAGGCAAGTTGGTGGAGGTGGTGATGAGGGATAGTGGCCATTGGAGAGGGAAGCTAAGGTGCATTAGTGATTTTCTTGTTTTTTAGCACTGAAATGTGAAGGTGGGAGACCGAGTAGCTGAGAGAAAAATTGTGCCTTGTGTGTAACTAAAGTGGCAGCCGGCAGGGACAGCATGGACCTATAAGAAAATTTTTTTCCGACAACTTAAATATTTTTTAATATTTTCAGAATGATGAGAAAAAAAATAGAAGAAATAAAAAAATAAAAAAATCAAGAAAATAAAAAAATAACCCTCTCCTTACAAACCCTTTTTCTTCTGGACCCCGTTTGTTTGCTGGAAAGTAATTTTCTTTTGGAAAGTGAATTCCAGGAAAGTATTTTCCGATGTTTGGTAGTATAATAAAAAATAAGTTGGAAAATACTTTCCAGTAATTGATTATGTTATGGAAAATGAACTGGAAAATAACTTATTAATGTTTTATTTTTTTCAAGTTTATTAAAATAATGAGGAACAAATCTTACAAATTAAAAAGTTGAATGAGAATGAAATTG
>Ga0307515_10004246_pt1 | contig 29748 bp, 15 predicted proteins | sample 17_EM_MG_FD_194513 | JGI IMG/M metagenome (GOLD analysis project Ga0307515, IMG submission 194513) | Populus trichocarpa ectomycorrhiza microbial communities from riparian zone in the Pacific Northwest, United States - 17_EM | ecosystem: Host-associated > Plants > Roots > Unclassified | place... | reverse complement strand
GAAATATCTAGGTAAAGAACTATATGAGTACTATTGTATTGGTTACACAAAAGGTTAAATAGTTCAAGAGTAAATCCAATAGTATTTCACCAAAGAAGGTTCAATGCGAAAAGCTACATATCTTGATTTAGTAATCTACCACTTTAATTTTATCACTATGAATTCTCAGAGTCTTTGTATTGGTTAAACAATTTTTATTCATATTGGGGATTATTAGAATCGGTCATATAAAACATGTAATGGGCACTTTTTAAGCCAAATTAAATGTGAAATTCGCTCATATTTGGGGTTAAAGTCATGTTGGATTTTGTAATTCAACATGAGTACTTTAACATGTTTTAAAAATCAATTAAAGGTGAATGAAAAATGTTCTCAAAAAACTTTTGAATAACAAAAATTTCAAATCTAAAATAGTTTTGTGGATTGGAAAATAGGTTTGTGGGCTCATGAGTTTGAGCTTGAGTTTGGTTAATGAAAAATATTTTGCTAGTAAGTTCTTATTTGATTAGTAATTTTTAGTCTGTAAAATATCTTAGTACATAAACTAATATATTAATTATGATGAAATAAGAATGAATGTATTTATTAGTTTTCATTAACTATGAACATTTATGAATATTTATTAATGAACATTCATGATTATAAGTAGTTAATGTTTTGATTTTCAAGTCATGTAAATATATGTTTTGAATGAGAGGAAAGGGATAAAGACATATCTTGAGTTCTTTTATTATTTTATTGTTGGTTTTTCTAAGACTTGTTTTTCTATTTATTCTTCTACTCTGTATCTTAGGAATCCGTCTTTGTAGAGAGAAAACTAAAACCATTTTATTAAGTTCGTAAACCTTTTAAAAAAGCACATCTTTTCTTGATGGTATTGTTGAATTTTTAGGTGGCAATTGCATTGAGACTGTTTACATAAAGTGACAAACAATTACAAATAAATAATTGAGTTCTCAGCAACAACATTAAGCTTTTTATTTTGTTTTGAGTGTCTTCAACAAGTAAGTCTCCTAAACTTCTATTAAGAGCATGCTTTTCAATTCAATATTTATTTGATTGAATAATTGTTATGTTGCATAAATTCTTTCTTGTTGATTATATAAATTCTATGCTTAATTTTTTAAAATTTTATATATGTTTATTTTTATGTGACCGTATTTTGTGTAAGTACTTTTTTTATTTAATAAATATTTACAAATTTACAAAATATTAATATTAATAATTTCCAATAATATGGACGTGCGACGTTCATAAGGCCAACCTAACAAATTTTGATTATTCTAAACTACACTGATTAGTAAAATTGTCAGTAAACTTACTTACAAATTAAAATCTATATTTTTTCCAACAATATTACAATAAGATTCATGTGAAATTTATGAAAGACGAGAAAAAAGTAGCATTGTTTTGGTTTTGGTTTTGGTTTTGATGAACTTACATAAATAATGCATTGTTTTGGTTTTGGTTTTGTGCTTGACATACAGCGGAGGCCTAATTCAATTCAACGTGAAAATGATGTCTCATTAATTTATTTGTTTTAAGCCAAAAACTTCCAAATGTATGATTCTTGCACACTTCAACATCATTATTAAATATTAATTGTAGTTTTCGTGACACAAACTTCGAAAATTAAAACTTAAATCACCGGATCGTGCTAATAAAATACAGAGGGCTTGGCTTGGAGCCATGCACGTCCATATATATATATATACACATGCTTGTTCTTAGATTAAACTAACAACGAGGACCTTGTAGGGACAAAGACCGTCATATTAATAGTATAATGACAATAATTACTTGAAGCTAAACCAAACACGCAATGGAAAGGCATGGAGAAAATAAATAATTACAGAAAAGACAAATTCTTTATTATGTGGGGCTAGTAAGAAAATTCTCGAATCATATGCATGTATCGAGATTTAGTTCATCCCTTTCTGATTAAATTAAAAGATTTGTGACAAATTATCTTTTTGTAGCACGACTCTCAAGGAATTGGAACCTGTGTCTTGCTCATGCATTTTTGTTGTATGAACACTTACTCTCACTCCACCAATTCTTTGAGGTTGAGGAAATGATGTAGTTTGTGTAATTGTTTCGATGCCACTCATTTGTATGTTGCGGATGAACTCTTGTTATTTTGATTTATAGCATGGAATAATTTTATTTTTTTAATAATTGAGAAATCGATACCTTGTACCTTAACTATTTTTAATATACATATCATGAACTTTTAAGTGTGTGTCCTTTTCATATTTTACACATTATAAAAGTAAGCTTTCAATTTTTTTTTATAACCCGGGATATCCGAGTCAGCTTACACGCACCACGACTAATCTCCGGACCCACTAAACACCCTGCAAACCCAGTAGACAGGTAAGGCACCGCGAGGATGACAAACATGCACATAAAGAGTCAAACCTGGGTGTAGATGTAAGAAATTTTCTGCCATAACTGCTAGACCACGACCTCAAGTTATTTCAATTTTACTATACCTATAAAGGGACGTAGGCCAACTAACAGTACCTAAGCTAGTTTGGTTAGAATTAGAATTCAATGCGGAAAGTAATTTCCTTCAACCTGCATTGGAGTAGACTTCCTCACAGCGATATATGGTGGTCAATACTAGTCAAAGACTTATTTATTATTTTTTACATATATTGTTAGGACTGCTTGATAAGTTTAGATAAAATAAAGGGACTAAGTTATATTCATCTCGTAAAATGGGGAAGGATGAAGTACAAATTTGTGAGAGAGATAAAGGCATCCAACACACAAAAATATTTAATCTCCTCCCTTCACCTAGGATGGAATTTTTCCTTCATTTTAGGGTTAAAATTTTGACTTCTTTACAACTAACTTTCTAGTATATTTTTTACTTCACCAAACAACACTAACAATTGGGTAAAAGTAGATTGACCCCGTACCAAAACAGTCTCATTAAGTGTTGATGGTCCTAAATGATGTTGATGTTATAGTTACATGTCCCCGATAACAAGTGTAAACATTATATTCAGGGACGTAGGCCAACTAGCAGTACCTAAACTAGTTAGATTATAATAAGAATTTGTTAGATGGCCGCGCTAGACTGCGAGCTCCTTTTTTATTTTTATAAAAAAATTGGATCTTAATGCTGGTAGGATCCATGGCTAGTTTGGGTCCTACATATTACAAGACCCAAGGTTATTGGAGTCCATCACTTGCAGGACCCAAGTCTATTTTGGGTCCTGCACAACCAATGAACCTAGACTATTTTGGGTTATGCAGCTGCAAGACCCAAGGATAGTTGGGTCTTGGCGCAGACCAAGCTTTACGTGTGCACTTGGGTCTGCCCAGCACACAACAGGCATCCCAAATGCCACCTGTGTGATTGGTCTGTCGACACACAGGCAGGCAACCCAAGCGCCACCTGTTCTCACGTGTTTTTTCTTAGATAGTGATACATTTTTTTTAAAATTTATTAATTATAATAATAATAATAATAGTAATTTTTAATTTTACCTTTGAAATCAAATCTATGGTTGTTTTTCAATATTAATAATAATTTTTTTCTAATTTAGTAATTATTTATTAATAATATTCATTATTATAAAAATAATAATATTTATAACACAAAAGATAATATTTTTAATATTAATACTTTTGATTATAGTAAAAATAATAATATTCATAACATAAATAATACTATTTTTAATTCCAAGAATATTTAGAACACAAATAATAATAATTTTTTTATATTGAAACTTTGAATTATTATAAAAATAATAATATTATAACAAAAATAATAATATCTTTGATATGAATACGTTGAATTATAAGAAAAATAATAATATTTTGATATAAATACTTTAAATTATAAGAAAAATAATAATATTTAGAACACAAATAATAATAATTTTTATATGATTACTTTGTATTAGAAGAAAAATAATAATATTTACATCACAAATTATAATATTTTTTTATATTAATACTTAGAATTGTTGAATATTTTTAATAATACTACGCTGCGGGCTCACTTTTATTTTTATAAACAATATCATAAAAATTTATAATATAAATAATAATATGTTTTCAATATTAATAATAATATTTTCTTTCAAATTTATTAATTATAAATAATAAAACGTTTTCAATGTAATAATAATATGTCCAAGTCCAACAAGGAGATGAATGCGGTCGTGTACAGGCCCAACGTTGGGTTGGGCGTGGACGCGTCCAGGTCCAACATGGAGTTGGACACGGTCGCGTCCAAGTCCAATGTGGGGTTGGGTGTGGTCGCTCCACATCCAAGTCCAACATGGGGCTGGGCGTGGCCGCGGTCGCTTCCATGCCCAACATGGAGTTGGGCGTGGACGCATCCAGGTCAAACATGGGGTATAATGTTTTTTTTTTAAATTTAATAATAATATTTAACTTGTCTACTTAAGTTCTTATATTTTTTTAATCTTTTTTTTTAAATATTTATGGTTTTTATTTGATAGTAATAATATTGGTTTTTTTAATTTACCAATAATAATAATAATAATAATAATAATAATAATAATAATTAATATTTTTAATTTTACTCTTCAAATGAAATCATCAATAATAGTTTTTTGAAATTTATCATAGATTAGATTAGTCTTTCTGGTAGGTATTTTTAATTCTCTCATCTCTTGAACTTAGATACAAAAATGGAAATGGCACTTCCTCCAATTGTTTAGAGTTGCGAGATGCATTTAAATTCAATAAAAGTCATCAAAATTCAAAATATAAACAAAAAAATTTAAAGGGAGGGGTCAAACTTTCTTATACTTTGTATGTAATTTGTAAATGAAAGTAAATGTAAAATTAAGTGTAATTTGATAAAATAATTATATTATTAGAAAATTATTCTAAGTCAAGTCTAGTGTACCTGGACTTGGCAGGGGACCAAGTCTAGGGTACGTGGAAGGCGACAAAGCATGGAGGTGTAATATTTTTTGCTAGAACGAAAATAACATCCATGGAAAAGAAGAGATTGATAGGTAATAACAAAAGAGTATTGCAGGTAAGTCTAGTATTAAGGGTCTAATAATATAGATAAAGTTATAAACAAAAGCAAAAGTGTAAATAAGTTGCTAGATTGTTGGGCACTTAAAGCACATCAAAATTACAGAGGTAGCAGTCATCTTCTTGTTGCAGAAATCCAAATCCAAGTCATTAGTAAAGAAATTGCTAGTTCTCCTGTGATGGAAAGACAATGAAAGAAATAACGTAAAAAAAAAGATGTGTGAAATGTGTGTGCAGTTAGCATGGGTAATATAAAATCACATGGAATAATAATTTGTACAATAAAAGAAAAAAAGTTTGCTATAATTTGATGCTTTAGTTACATGTTAAATAGTCTCCACAAAAATATTTTTGGTTTTTTTTGTTCTTTGTTGTAGATGGAATTGAATGTTGAAAATTCTATCAATATTTATGAATTACATGAAGTAAAATGTGTGGATGAGGCAAGAAAATAAAAATCAGGCTTGTTTAATTTTTTTTAACATTATCTTATGTACAATTTATGTAGCCATTATAAAACTTTATTTAAAGTTCTATTGATTTCAAGTCTCATGGTGTCCACCAAGGAAACAATCATATATGAAAATGATATGTAATTCAAAAAAGAGTAAAACGTTGCAGGCATAGTATTACAAATAATAATAGGAAGCAATGAAAGAATTTGAGGTTAAAAATCAAGGGTGATGAGGATGTTGTTCGTTGTCTTTTCAGAGGTGGAAGTGAGCGATCAAATGTAGCTATGCTCTCTAGACTTCCTTGAGCTTCAATTGCGCTGTTATGCTCATCTTCATGACTATTTTAATCAATGAGTTAAAAAGATGAATGGTGGAAGAACCATAGGTTATGAACCATCTAATTTAACATGTGTTAAGGACAAAATGTTTTTATAAAGGAAGTGTGTGGGGAAAGGTAAACTTGTCTAAGTTGCTGTGCTGCAGTTTCAAAATCAAGTGCACGTTGTGCTCCACAGTTCAGGCTTGTTTCGTTGGTTGGCGATATGTTCTGGGGTGGTGTCTCCAAGGAATTAGGAACAATCTTGAGTTGTATGACAATATTTTGTGGAGTACATTGATCTATAGGAACTTGTTTTGTAGAGCTTAATGGAGTAGATGTCTTAGATGTAGTAGAGGATTTAGCTTCTATAGGTGGTGTTTCTAGAGGATGGATGCTGTTATTGGTGGTGTCATCAAATATATTAATTATGATAATTTCACATATGTTGGTGGTGGATTTAAAAGCTCTTAAACGAAGCTGAAAAATCATGCCCTTGTTTAACTTTGCTGTCATGGTAGGCGGAATAACTAAGGGATCAATAATTTTTTTATCATAGATATAATGGTGGGCTGTTGATCCAAAAACGTTCTCAGTTGTTTTTCCAAATAGAAAGAAATTAGCGACATCTTCTCCATCAATAACAATGCATTCTAAGAGGAACCTATGATATAAAATTGATGACATGTTCATTAATAAGGAGTGTATGATAATGTATCTGAGGAACATGAATTGTTTGTGTTTTTTTTATTTAACAGCTTAATATTGTCTTAGTTGAGAAATTAGATGAGTTACCATGGAACTGGATGAGAGTTGATAGCATCATGATCCATGCATGAGTAATTGTTTTTGCCGCCACTATGTTTTTTGTTGCATTTTGGACAACTTGGATACCACCAGTCATTAGAAAAATCAAAGTCAACAATCAAAGCTTGACAGGTGAATCTCAAGTGCTGGTAACACAAAGGAAATATATGTTAGAGGGTTTGGTAAAATGAAATTGAAAAACTAATTATATGAAGAAGCTAAAGCATGTTATCAAAGTTAATAATAGAAGGTGAAAAAAAAATAATCTTGTGCTCATAAGGATTCATGCAAAGAATCTCATGTATTGTTCTCCTATTTTCTTTGATTTGTTCCTCCATTGATAAAAGAACATTTGAGGATGAGGGGAGTTGTTGGATTTCAATAGGTAGTTGTGCAAAGCTGAATGCAGAATAGATGTAAAAGATGGTGAAAAAATAATTAGTTAGAAATTTTTTTAGTAATGGCAAGACATAAAAGAGATGGTTGATGCTCAGATAACTTACAAATAATTATATGCTAAGCATTCTAGTATGTCTGGATTGAAGTACCAAAGAGAGGCAGTTATACCGTTAAGATTTGGTTTTCCTTGTGAAGAAAATAGTTTTTTTTTTAATAAAATGAAAGGGGAATTACTTGGATTAGACTAAGAACAAAAATCTGAAATATTGTTTTTTAAGAAAAATAATTAAATGGTAGTTAAAATTACCCTTAAATTTTGTGACACGAAATCTAACAAATGCAATGATGACTGGAGATTGTAGGTTGCGAAGAGAGAGCTCATTAAAGTCTCGGGCACTATCACCCTTAAAGAGTTATCTGAAGCTCCTCACCATTTGGAAAGAAAATACAAAACAAATTTGATCAATAAGTTTGATAAAAGTAAAGTAATTGCATTTAATCTTTGAACTCACAGTATGTTCTCAAGTATGAATTCTCTCTTATTTTCAAGCATTTGTCTACGAACCATAACTTGTTCGAGTGGCTGCAATGCTTTAAGTCTTCCAAGGACATCCTAAAAAATAGAAATTAATATTTTTATGTGATCTTGTCAAATTGAATTGAATAATACAAATGTTTTGTAATAGGTTAAATGAATGAAGTAGATGGCAAACTTGTAAGAACTCTGGAACCTTTTGACTTGGTCATAAGTGCATAGTCAATAAAATTAAAGTACTATCTAGGAACATAAGGCTGAATAGCTTCAATGGCTGTAATTTTTGTGTTAGATTTGAGATCAATTACAGTATCATGGACAGTAACTGTGTTTATTGCTCTGTTTTCATAAGTATAGAATTTTTTGATCTCATAGTGATTTCTTTCAATAATTGTTGCTGTAAATGTTGGGAGATCCCTTGCTTTAGCTAAACCTTGAATAGCCCCACCCTATATAAAGAGAAGTTTAATGTTAGAATGAAAAAAAAATAAAATTGTTCACCATGTCAACAACTAAATGGATTAAAATTTTGAATGCAATATGCAATAAGGTTTAGAATTTTTAATGCAATATGTATTAAGATTTTGTAAATTATTTAAAAAGGATTTTTTTTTTTACCTTGGAAGAGAGGTATTACAAGACCCAAGGATTTTGAGTTCAGCATCATCAGGACCCAAGGGTATTTGGGTCTTGCCCAAGCCAGGACCCAAGACTATTTTGGGTCCTGCCAAGGTTATTTGGTTCCGTGTAGTTAATAGTGAAAGGATTATAAAACTTCTAAAACTCTTCTATTAAATCATGTCAAGTAATGAAATATGTGAAAGTGTAAAACTTTCTATGGATTATATAAAGCAACTGCAATGCAAAGGGTTTATCTGGTTTTTTAAACATGCACAGAACAAAGATGATTGTTAATTATATATAGATATGAAATATATGGAAGAGGATTGGTATTGGCACAACATTCATATTTTTCAGATCAGTGCTTGTAAAAGAAGATGACTATTGTACATAATTTTGATAATATTTCTACACAAAAAGCATTCACTACTAAAAATACGTTGTTTTTACATGATCATTCGTTATGTTATACTTTCTTACAATTTCAATAGTAGAAACGTTTTGCCAAGGAATTGAATAAACAATTCTTGGTATAGGAGTGAATTTAACTATAGTATAGTCTAGAGTAACGAATCAAAAAGGAAACTAAACTTGTTTTTTTATAGGGAATTCTGGGAGCAAAGAACTGTCCTTGGTCAAGTAAAAAAATGGTAAATTGTTAGGCCAAAGAAAATATTTAGAAATGAGTGGAGATATATTATCCAAACATTTCAATATATAGAAAATAAGCTTTGTCAATAGTTATGTTTTCATGATAAATTTTACCTGGTTATCAACAAAAACACAATTAAAGATGCTAGGCTTGCCATTAAATTTAGCAATCCAAACACGATATGCTCTAGCTCGTAATATCAGTACTTAGGTAAACTCGCTTCATTCCTGGTAACATGTTAAAGATACAATTGTTGATTTCAAAAACTATAATATTTCTTGGAGTTATAATTGCTCTCTCTAAAATAGCATGGATCAATATTGATGTCACGAATAGAGGGATACATAGCTGAGACAATTGCTAATATAGGGTCGGATCTAGCTTCAAGCAGAAGATTTTGTGGTATTTCAATCATGGATGCATCATAATCATTAGGGAACAAAATATCTTGATGAGTTCCATCATCGATTGCAAGAATCCAGTTGGCAAAAATAACAAGTTCTTTCTTTTGACCATTTGAAAGTCCATTGGATGATAGCCTCATGTTCTCAACAGAGCTACAAAGAGATGTATGAACAATGTCTTCCTTTATTCCTTCGAGAAAAATAGGTAAAATCTGTCAGAAATCTCCTCCTAACAAAATTGATTTCCCACCAAATGGTTTATCATTGGGCTCGTTACCATTTGTTAGGACCTCACGAAGTGGGCGGTCCAATGCCTCAAAGCAACATCGATTATTCATTGGAGCCTCATCCCACACAATGAGACCTCTCATTTCTAGAAGCCGTGCAAGGTCTAATTTTTTTTTTAATCTCGCTTGATGAAGTATTAGAAACAGTAAGGGGGATTTTTAAATCTTGAATGAGCTGTGCGACCACTAGGGAGTAAAAGCAATGCAATACCTGATGATGCGACAACAAGGACAATCAAACCTTCTGATCTCAACCGATTAATTATTATATGCCAAAAAAACGTTTTCCCCATCCCTCCATGGCCTTGAACAAAAATTAGTTCTTGTCTTTTTTCAAGGACAGATTTAAGAACACAATTATAAACATTTAGTTGACATTGATTGAGTTGTGGGAAAGCTGATGAATGCTGACATATAAGATCTGCAATATCGTAGCTAAGTTTTTTTCTCAAAAGTTTATTCCTTATTTCTGACAATAAATGCCCATCAGGCATTGGAAGCTTGTGTTTCTCAAGAGATGAGGCAACAACATTGAATAGAAGCTCAAGCTCATATAAAACATAGTTTTTAAGCTCAACATCGAATAATTTAAGATTAGGCATGGCAAAGATGGACTTAAAACGGGTGATAATATCATCATACATTGAGCAGCATAATTTATTGAACAAAACTTCTGGATCAGTAATGATTAGTATTTAAAAGTGTATTGTTATTAAGGCTTTATATCATCATATTGTACTTTTAGTATCATTAAATTCCCTAACTTAAGCATGTTTTATAATAACAAGTCTGATAATATAAGATAGCTTTAATTTATGGTAAATACTCATTTTATGCAGGCATATCTCATAATTCAAATGATTCATTGATGTGACAACTATTGAAAGTGAAATGACAAAGGAAGGGCTGAGCTTAGAGAAGAGATGCTAGTTCAATTCAAACTGTAACACTATTCAGTCATTAGGTCATATCTGAAGCTGTAGATCTTGGATTTCAGTCTGGTTTATATGGCTAGAAAGCTAAGACATAGGCCTAAAACATTCATGAAGAGTCAAAGACTCAATTCTGCCGTTTTGGAGTCCAAATCTTAGCATCAAAATAGACGTCCAAATCTGTCGTGCAACCCAGACACTGTTTAGTCCATATCTCAGGTTCTAGAAGTCCAAATGAGCTCATTCTTTTTTGGTGGAAAGCTGAGACAAATTCCTATAACATTCATGAAGACCACTTTGCCAAATTCGGATTGGAACAACGCCATTTTATCCAGAAAACAAATCCATACCTATACCACCAAGTCCACTAAGTCAATAGTTGGCCACTAATTCAATAGTTAATTACAAAATGAATAGTTCTTTTTAGCCTATAAAGGGAGGCATTTGCCATACATTTAGGCATCTTGGTTTTCAAATCAAGATCATTTTCTTGCTTTCTCCTTTGTAATGTTCAAGTTTTATTTCATGTTTTATTTTTGTTAATCTCTTATTTATGCTTTTCATTTCCTTTACTACTCTTAGTTAACTTATATCATAACTATGTTCTTATCGTATTTATTTATGTTTCTCTTCTTCATAATGTGTAGCTAAGTTTAATTTGTTAAGGTGAAAAAGTTTCACTAATGGTGTTAGAATATGTATAATATAAACTCAACGTGAACTTCAATGTTTATATCCAAGAAAGTTTGTTATTAATATGTCTTATCTGTTTATCTTACTAATTCTTAATACCTTGCTTGTTAAATGATTAATCTAGATTTGTGTTATATAACACTTGGTACAATAAATGCTTGATCCTTCATAGTCTTCGACCGACATCGTTGTTATGAGAGGAACTTGATTTGTTGTTAACATAAGTTAGCATCATGAATTCCTGACAATATTTAAAAAGTATGGTGTTACTTAATTTTGAAATAGAGAAAACATGAACACATTATAAAATTCAAATTGATTTGGAAAACAATTGAGCATATAATGGAAAAGAAAGATACAATGATAAAGAAAACATGCAAAAAGCAGGCCAACTTTGGAAATAAAAGTGCACCTGTAGCTTGAGTGAGACAGGAAGAAAATGGTGTTTCAGTTTCCTGTAACGTGGAGATAGTTCAACAACAATTGGAACAACAGGTCTACAACAAATGGGGAAACTTAGAAAGTCAGCAAAAACACATGCGATAATGAAAATCGCAAGCAAACAATTATGAAAAATGTGTTCACTCTACCGCAAAATTGAGAGTTGTTAATTACAATGGAAAGAAGCAAATACAATAATAAAGAAAGTGGTATTTGTTGTAACAAATAGAGGTGGTAACAAATGAACATTTTGTTCTCTCACTAAAATCTTGTTGGAAACCAATTCAGCTACTAATTATATTATATGCAAACATAATAATAAAGAATGTGACCGGAATTTATTGCAGGTGATACCAAAGCAATATTTTTTTTCCATCAAATCTCTGTAGTAAACGAATTCAGCCACTAATTATATTCAATCCAAATGAAAGTGATAATTCAGCTACCAACTATATACAACACATCACAATTCACGAATTATTCTTTATTTGAAGGAAAAAAAACTTATCAACTAAAGGCTCACTGAAATGCAAAAAATTGATCCATCACATGCATAAAAAAAAAAAAAAAAACGAATGCACAACATTACTTATCTATGATGTTGAAGTAAAACGCAACTAAAAACACCTGTTAAAAGTTAACTAATAGGAAGGACACTTAGCTAAAGAGTTGAGGGAAGGAGAAGCCCTGCACAACAATCCTCAACCAATAACCAAAAAGGACAAAGTTAAAAAAAAATTGCATGGGAACATTACACACCAAAAACAATGAAAAAAAACAAAATTATGTTAGCAGACGCCAAAATACGAATGCATGGGAAAACCACACGCCAAAGATAATGAAACCATAGAGCACACAAAACACAATTATAGTTAATTCATAACAGAACAACAAAAAGAAAACTAAAAGAAAACGAACTGGAAAGTTAACCAAAACGTCATTCACTAACTGAATGGTAACCCATCATAAAAACACCCAGCCTATGTACAGTCAATATGCATTTAATGCATTATGATGACTTGTCCACAACCCATATACAAAAGAGACACCTCTAGAAAAGAAAGTCTACAGGCAGCAAATGACCTTTAAAGAAAAGAAGAGGCAAGCCGTGAATAACAGACACCAACAAATTCTCCTCCCCAGGCTTCATACATGAAAGCCACATCTATAAAAGGACGACGTTCCCGGTAGGACCCAATGCCATTTTGGGTCGTGCCCCGGCCCGACCTAAGGCCATTTTAGGTCCTGCCCAGGTCGAACCCAAGGCTAGCAAGGTTGCAACCCGCTTGCCCCGGGATGTAGTCAGGAGCGCAGGTCAGCCTCTAGCACCAAAGGATAGGGCCAGCTGGTGCCCAAGGCTGGCCACCTGGCGTTGGGCCAAACACGCTTTACTTGGCCAGTGTCAGGTGTTTGCAACTCGAGGGGCATGCCTTCAGCCTGGCGTTTGGGGCCTAATTATTTTTTAAAAAGCGTATGGTTTTTCTTTGATGATAATAATATTTGTTTTTCAATTTTCTTCTATGCTTAATATTAATACATTTAATTACAATAAAGATAGTAACATCTAGAATACAAATAATAATATTAATAATATTAATAATAATATGAAACTTGCCTGGCCAAAGTTTCTACAATATTTTTTTATATTCAAACTTTCAATTATTATAAAAATAATAACATTATAACACAAATAATAATATCTTTGATATGAATATGTTGAATTATAAGAATAATAATAATATTTTTTATATGAATACTTTGTATTATAAGAAAAAAAGTAATATTCACAACGCAAATTATAATATTTTTTATATTAATACTTAGAATTGTTGAATATTTTTAATAATACTACGCCGCGGGCTCACTTTTTATTTTTATAAAAAATATCATAAACATTATAACATAAATTATAATATGTTTTCAATATTAATACTAATATTTTATTTCAAATTTATTAATTATTTTATTAATTATAATAAAAATAATAATATTTCTAAAACAAATGATAATATTTTTAATATTCATACTATTAAATATAATAATAATAATAATATTTCTAAAACAAATGATAATATTTTTAATATTCATACTATTAAATATAATAAAAATAATAATATTTATATCACAAATAATACTATTTTTTATATGAATATTTAAAATAATAATAAAAATAATAATATTTATCACATAAATAATTATATAATATTTTTTATATCAATACTTTGAGTTATAATAAAAATAATAATATTTATAACACAAATAATAATACTTTTGATATGAACACTTTGACTTATAAGAAAAATAATAATATTTATAATGCACATTATTATATTAAGAAAGCCGAATAATATTTATAACATAAATTATTAGGGTTCACGCCCAACCCAATGTTATAATAAAAATAATAATATTTACAACGTGGGGTTGGGCGTGGACGCGTCCACGACCAACATGGAGTGGGACGCGGTCACGTCCAGACCCCACGTGGGGTCGTGCGGGGACGCATCCAAGTGCAACATGGAGTCGAACACGGTTGCATCCAGCCCAACGTGGGGTCGGGCGTGGACGTGTCCAGGTTCAACATGGAGTCGGACGCGGTCGCGTCCAGGCTAAACATGGGGTTGGCCGTGGATGCGTCCAGGTCCAACATTGAGTCCAGACCAAACAGTGTAGTCCACAGTGAAAGCACTCACTATGCACAATAGCTTGCGCAACAGTGAAACATTTTTATGAAAAATATCATAAAATTTATAATATAAATAATAATATGTTTTCAATATTAAAAATAATATTTTCTTTTAAATTTATTTATTATTTTATTAATTACAATAAAAACTAATAATATTTCTAAAACAAATAATAATATATTAATTATCAAATATCATAAATATTTATAATATAAATAATAATATGTTTTAATATTAATAATAATATTTTCTTTCAAATTTCTTAATTATTTTATTCATTATCATAAAAATAATAATATTTTTAAAACAAATAATAATATATTAATTATAATAAATATACTAATATCTACAATACAAATAATTATATTTTGAATCCTATGACCTAGGAACCTGGGGTCTTGATGAAGGACCCAATAGAATTGGGTCCTCACGCAAGACCCATTAAGCATGAGTCCTGACGTCGAACCTATTCCCCTTGGACAGGCGCTGGCCTGGCTCACGCCACCGCAAGCCTGCCAAAGCGCCACTTGTGAGCTTGGTATGCCCAGCACAATGGCAGCTAGCCCAAGCGCCACGTGTGCGCTTGGTCTGCCCTACACACAAGCAGGCAGCCCAAGCACTTAAGGCCGGACAGACTGAGCACCAGGTGGCTGCAGCCCCAGTAGGTGCGCCTTCAGCCTGACGCCTGTTAGCTACAGCCTCACACATGCCCCCACCGAACAGTGTAGTCCACAGTGAAAGCACTCACAGTCCATAGTGAAAGCACTCACAAGGTCGCTACAATGCAGAACAATACAATCCACAGTGAAAGCACTCACATTACTCATAATGCACAGTAGCCCGCACTACAGTAAAACACTAATAAGTTTTAGTTATAGTTAATTCAAGGCGGAAAGTAATTTCCTTCAACATGCATTAGAGTAAACTTCCTTACAGCCATATATGGTGGTCAATACTAGTCGAAGACTTAATTTTTTTTATATATAGTATAAGGACTGCTTGATAAGTTTAGATAGAATAAAGGGATAAAGTTATATTCATCTCGTAAATTAAGGAAGGATAAAGTATAAATTTCGCATCCAACACACAAAAATCTTTTATCTCCTCCCTTCACCTAGGATGGAGTTTTCCCTTCATTTTAGCGTTAAATTTTTGACTTTCTTTACAACTAACTTTCTAGTATATTTTTTACTTCACCAAACAACATTAACAATTGGGAATAGTTTCATTAAGTGTTGATGGTCCTAAATTATCCCGAAGTAATAGCTACATGTTTACAGCTAAGTGTGTGTTTGGCATTGTGGTAATTTTTGTAGGTGTGATTTGATAAAAATAGATTTTAAAAAATCATTTATTGTTGCTGCTAGTTGAATTAAAATATGTGTTTGGTTAAAATTATGATTGAAATTGTTGTTAAATACAAAATAGTTTAAAGGTGTTTAGTTAAAATTGTTGTTGAAAATAAAATGACTAAAAAAGACATGTAGTAATTTTATAGTTTGAAATTAGATTATTGTGTATGCGATTATTAATGCATTATAAATACAACAACATGACATTAAGCTCTTACTTTTATTGACCAATTAAACTAGTAGTGATCCCATCATGAACATAATCTATTTGAAAAGGCCTCTAGTATCCATGACTTTACAAACGTGGAACAATATTTGTTAAAAAAAAAGCATCGGGAACAAAATGAGGATGACAATTAAATTCTTTAAAAGCCACATCTTTCTGCAATTTTCTTCTAATGTAGTTATGTAGTGTCAGTGATGCCACTAAAATATGAACTTATGTTTTGTAAAGATACATGAGCATCGTTTGCAAAATCTCCAACTCTTTTTCCACATTCTAAAGGTACATTTCATCACATTGCGTAGTGATAAGTGTGCATGATTAAATACTTCTTTCTGACCTTATAGTTTTCCTCAATATCAAAAATCTAGCAAGTAATATCTCTCATTTTTATATAGGCTTAAATATCCATATTCATTTGGATATCCAACATTTATCGAATAGTATTTCCTTATGATAACAATTAATGAATTTGCAAGATATTTTACAATGAAAGATTATCCATAACAATATTTAAAATAACATTAAATTTTTCTTATAAAATAACATTACAATTTTCTCATATAATTACCTTCCAGTGGTTTTAGAAATTTTATATTAGGATTGTCAATTGCCTTTAAAACAAATGCATGTCATATGCATTGTCTTCTTATCTCCTACCTAGACAAATGTGAATTACATGTCAAAACTACATATAAACTTTATGTTTAATGTTTGTACATCTTTCTATCCATAAATGAAATTTGATTTTCTAATATACACAAGCACACACATGTGTGCCATCAATTATTCATACACATTTTTGTATGAAAAACAAGAAACATTAGTTTTCAAATAATTGAATAAAAATACCCTAATAATTTATACATAACATTAATGATAAAAAAAAAAACTATATTATTGTAACCTTGAAATGAGGCATATATCTTGGATTCATTAGAATTTTCTATGGAGTGTTTTTAAATTCAAGGTTTTCTAATTTTATAATATTTACTGCGAGTAAACATATTGTTTTCAGAAGTTCATTAAAGTATCTATTACCAGTTCCACCTGAATATTAAAATCTTTTTTGAACTTCCCTATTTAAAGCACCTAATACTAGTATATAGAGAAACATGATCACTTTCTCAATAACACTCATCCTTCTTGAAGCTTTTAACTTATATTATGTTTCAAAATCATAACGCATGCTTTGAAATGTTGTTGCATCCATCATAAACATGTTGACCCATCATTTCTAATATCCTTTTAAAATTTTAGTCAACCATATCCTACCTATATTATTTGAAACCATAATACATAGAAAGAGCTCTAGTGGTGCATAATATTAATTTATGATGATCAAACTCTCGCCTCCAAATGATTCATTATCCTCATTACTATTATTGTCGTCGTTGTCGTCATCATCATCATCCATATTCCTATCATCACCAACATTGCTATCGTCGTTATTACCGCCACCATAATTAATATAATCAATAACACAATTCATTACATCATCATAATCCTCTTCAAAATTATCTTTGAATAAAGCATTAAACTATTCAAATTCCATATCTACAAAGACAAATGAATAAACAAATATATAATGTATTGTTTTGTTAAGAATAAAATACTATAATGTGTACCATGCATATAATAGATTCAAAATAAATTATTTAACCCGTAGCTTATGAAGATGAGCTTTGAATCTAGAAAACATGGAGAAACTTTATTCTCATTTTGTATTTACTATATGTGCCATTTGGATTATATATGATAGCTTGAATAATAATTGAAACATTAGTATTTTGGCACATATTCATTGATGTAAATTTACCATACTTTATTCTTTATTTTTTGGATATGTTTGGCAGGCATTGAGAAGCTTAAAGAGTTAGTGGCACTTAAAGGTGAAGGAGATGGAGCACAGTTCACCCTATTATTTCCATGCCATTTAAAGGAATTAAAAAGAGGCGATGAGCTACCATGGTGGACTATATTTGGTCTATTAGTGATAAAGTGTGTATGCATGGATACAAGATATGTATGCTTCTATACTACTCTATAGGTAGATATAGGCTTTTAAGTATAAATATACAAGATAAAAATATAGTTTATGAAGATGAGCTCAATGTTAAAAGTAATATTGGATGCAAGTGTATTTCATATATTAACATTTTAACACTCGTAACTTATGTTGCATCCATTTCAACTACCTTTCAAAACTTGGTTTTTTAACCTAATAATCTCTTCCTATTTTTGCACATTTATGTTGGCTAATCCATTTGCCACAAAGTTAGGTTATAAGGTTTTTAGTTGTTAGGATGAATAATTTTATTGGTGGGTTTAGAGAAAAAAAGAAGTTATAGTACATATGAATTCATATAAATTGGAGTATATAATTAGCTGATTAATATATTTCCATATAGTAAAATCACAACTCAAATTTACACGTCTCTAAAGTAAATCACAGTAGCAAGGAATTTCAAAGTAAAGTGCACACAATACAAGCTAAGCATTAATAGAAGAAATAAAAAATTAACATAAGGGCTTAAAAGTAATAAAATTAACATCTTGGATAAATGGTCATGTGCAATCAAATCCCTGTGAATCACCTTATTGTAGCTCTCTCATCAAATGCAGGCATCTAGGAGATAACAACAACATAGAACAACAAAACTAGGTGTAAAAAAAACATAAACCCATAAAAAATTAACAATGGAATTATAGCCTTAAGAAAGCAAAGACACTATAACATTTCCTAGAGGAATCATTTTCATGGAAATATATCTATATAGAAAGCAAAGATGCAATCAAATAGTAAAACTCAATTTTTTCCTTTGCAACTCCATAAACCTAGAAAATAAAATACATTTTTTTGCTTAGTCTAAGGCTTTAAATTTTGCTCATGCATTTTTTTGTTGCCATTTAAGCTTTATATCAAGATCTCACATTGTTGCCCACATTGCCCTTTTTCTCCTTAAACAAAAGAGCTTAGTAGCAAAAGAATGAAAATCATCACAAATGTTAATTCCATCTATAGAATGAAGCTTTGTCGTTACCTCTCCAATGCTACACATTTTATTACCCAAACTACTAGAGGTGCAATCACTCTTGATCAAAACACTATCAACTAGTCAATTTAAACACAAAAATAACTAATATCCAATTCCATAACCCGTTCATTTTTTCCACCTTACTATGTAGAATGTTCTTTATCCCTTCTCTTGCCACAACTACTGCTGCTTTCCACATTACCTCTAACTATTATATTATTCATATCATCTATAAAGTTAGAAATGACATCCTCCTTTCAATCACCACTTTCTTCTTTCAAATTAACATCATCATTATCATTAACATTCTGAATGTCATCATCCCCACCGTCATCTTCAAACAACACTACCAAAAAGGGAATCCAAGCATACTATCTAATAGCCACTATATTGCTGAATATTATATCATATTTACAACACAAAGATGGTTAAATAACATATGCCTAAACATTTTTACTTTTCTGATTTCCTACATGAAAGAAAATCAATATAACTAATGAAACTTAATCAACTTCTCAACTGCAGAAATAAGAGAATCAGAAATGTAAACCTAATATTCCTAACTAACTTTGATTTTTGTTTTCTACTATTCATCACTTGCAGAAATAGTTCCTAATTCACCACTCTATCCAACACTAGTTTCAAAAATCTTTTTTTTTTTTTCAAATTCTCCTATCTTTTTTTATATCATCCCATTTATTCTTCAATTATGTCATGGTAAAGGCATGACCAATCTTTTATTTGAAGGTAGTCATTATAAATCTCCAACTAGTCTTATCGAAACGAGTATTTAATATAATTCCCATCTCAATAGCTTTGATAGAAATATCACAAAAATATGCAACATTTCTTTAGTCTAAGTAGTTTTACCTTAACTTTTAGAACGTTCGATTACTTTATTTGCTAAGTTTGTTCAACAAACACAAGCACATAAATGAGTATTTAAGATTAATTCAAGGTTATATTTGTTTAAAGCCATAAAAGCCACTATGTATCTCACAACACCAAATTAAGTGAACAATATTTAAGAATCCTTTGACATTGTTCTCTTACTTAGATCATAAGATCAAAATATAAAAACACAAAGTTTTAAATAGACAATAGGAAGAATTTATAAACAAAAATATATATTATGATTGCATGTATATAAAATAAAGACAAAAAATCTCAATGCATAATCATCACCAATTAAAGTTATCAGCAAACAGTAGAAGGTTTGTGATCTGATTATTTAAAGACCATAACATCACATTATTAAGATTTTAATGAACCATCAACTAGTGTGATTGCCTTCTCCTTAGTCTGAATATGATTGCTTAGGAACCATATCTATAATTGCTTTTACTCCCTAATATATATCTTTTTTTAAAAAAAATATACACCTAATTCTTCAAGATTAGGGCCACTAAATAGTCACTAAACTCCATGTTTTCAACATCAAATCCAACTACAAACTATAGGTCTTTGTTCTCTTTAAAGAAAGAAAATAGGTTATCTGATATTGTTACAAAAACAACTACTTTATCTATGAACATTAGGTAATTATCAATTCTTATATGCAACTAAAAAATAAAGACAAAGGCATCAAATATCAGGAAAAAACAACATGTCATACATAATAGGATGTGCTCAAAGATCTGGCTAGATTGTTATAGACACAACCAAATGCGTGCTAATTATTTGAAATTGCAAGCAAAATTTATCATTTGGTTTATAGACACATCATTAATATAATTTCTAAACATAAAAAAAAAGGAATAATTAAATTCATCCCTTAGTCTCATTCTACTTTATCATTCAATAAATTAATATTAGTAAAAAAATAATTAATATAATTTTTTTAAAATACAATGATTATCAATTGAACTAGCCATACAAAAATCAAGACATGAATACTCTCGAATTGCTAACAAGGACCTTGCCCAAATTGCTAACCTTTCAATTGCTCTCTACCCTTAATCTACATCCTCTTCATTGCTCTTTACCCTCAATTTATAACCTCTCTATTTCTTTGTCCAAATACAATAAAGATGGTCATCTAATATCTTTATCATTAAAATCAAAGCTACATTTTGAATAAGAAAAGGACCCACAATAGACCCATTTTGTTCTCTCTTCTCTTCTTTGACACATAGACACTCTTAAGTCCTTATTTAACCATTTTGTTCACATATCAAGAACCCCAAAATAAAAAGAAAACCTATAATTGTTTAAACACCAAAGTTATAAACAAGTTGCGAGCACCAAAGTAGGCAATATCACGCATGCAAGTATCAATGAACACCAATTTACCAAGATCTTGTTTATTGTCAAATCTTGGCTTCACCTAAGATGGGTTTGTCTTTAAAGAACACCAAAACTTTTCATTAAGTTAAGTCCATGATTTGAAGTTGAAAAAGAAAATGGAAAGAAAAATTCTTAACATAACTATTATCCAAGCTTCTTAGAACAATATCGGTAAGAAATTCATTCAAACGAACCAAAAAATAGGTCTCTTGTTATTGGCATTTATACTTGAACTCTCTAAACTCCCAAAGATGATTTATAGAACTCTTGGAGTTGCTTCATGAACTATAAAATATGATTTATAGATCTTTTAGAGTTGTTTTAAAGTAGTTTTTTGACGTTTGCAGGTTATTTTGGTATATGTGTATCTCAATGGTAAAGAAATAAGAAGATAAAAAAACCAAGACATGTAGAAGCCATCATATAACAAAATAGATTCTTAGAGTGTTAAGAGAAATAGGTTGTCAGTGCCATAACTCCACCATCCACCATTGGATTCAATTGAGTTTTTAGTATGTTATGCGCCTAGTGATAATCTACAAAATAATCATTTGGATTTTTCTGATCTATTTTTGTTTGAGAGATATCATCGCTGCACTATTTTTAGAAAATTGAGTTCAAGATAACTGTAGATTCCAACTTGGTTCTCCTCCATCGGCTCATAGAGTGAAAGTGTCAAACTCAACAACTCGAGCTAAAATAGCCTTTTTTTCCATGACAAGAGATTGATACTATTTTGGAAATACTGGATAATGTCATTAATGAGAGTACATCAAAATGGAACCGATGTTTGATGGGATTCTTTCTTGGTTATAGGATGTCAAACCATGCGGCCAACTCTATTGCCTTTCGGGTATGGAAGAGTTATGTCCTTGAGAGTGTCATGTCGACACAACAAGGTTTCTTGATTTTTCATTTCAAGAAAGAGAATGATGCCCACTTAGTTATGAAAAGGGGGTTGTGGATGTTTGGGGGAAAGACCATTATCCTCTAACCATGACACCCATATTTTGTTCTTGAAAAAAATAAAATCTCAAAAGTGGCTGCATAGGTTCTCCTTCAAGGGTTACTTTTTCCCCTTTGCAATGAAATGGGTCTAGGAATGGCTAGCATGGTTAGAAGACCTTTAGCTTATAATTAACAAACACTTAATAACACCAACCTTGACTACGTTCGAGTCTGTATTGAATTGGATGCCTCGTTACCCATAGTTCATAGTTTCCAGTTGAAATACAAGTTATCTTTAAACCTTATCATAATTATAGTTAAGTATGAATGGAAACCTCAAGTCTGTGATACTTGCAAAGCATTTGGGCACTCTTATAAGGCTTAGGTAGAGGCCCCAAATCTTTTAATTGAGGATTTGTTAAAGATCCAAAATTAGGTGATGTTTTTCATTCATGTAGCTCCCTAGTTACCATTACCGATGAGGTTACATTTCATTCAAATGTTATTGCCACCATAAAATCAGCACCCCCAAACTAATAGTTCTATAGAAACTGGTTAACCGATTCAAACATCCCAGGAACTAAACGACTGGTTGAACAAGACAGAAGCCTTGTAAGCTACTATCCAGGAAACTGGTCGATTGGTTAAAATTCTCCACAAACCGGTCGACCAGTTCAATGCTGATGAACCTTCTCAAATTGGTGGAGAGGATGCTTTGGATGATGATATTGGGCTGGACCAAGACTCAAAGAGAGACTATTCTCAGCTTGAAGAGAACCAAGATGGTTTTCTTAAATTTGCTAAGTGTATAGAAAGCATAACTCTGAACTTGCCAAACAATAATGAGATTATGGATACTCTGGGTACTGTTACAACTTCGGGTGTGAACACAAAGGCTAAAGATAAGCTTTAACTAGAACTATTAAACCCATATTTTAAAATTATTGGTATTAAGAAGAAGGAGAAAGGATGCAAGGATTGTTGGTTTTGATTTTCACTATCTTTCCATTTTTTATTATATATGTTAGGTTATCAGAATATTTTGGGTCTAAATAGCCCGCAAAATTATAAAGCAATAAAGGATTGGATTAATAAGTATAAACTCAGTATTGTGGGTCTTTTTGAGACTAAGATTGCTTCTATCAATATGAGGGGAGTAGAAACAATTATTAATCCCTTAACATTACAATTTCTATCTAATGTCTTAGATATTGTTGATTGTCATATTCTTGTTAGTTTTTTAGACCATGTGGTATATAGTGTATCTTTGATTCACTATTCTCTTCAATGGATAACCTGCGAGGTCTCCAATTTGGTTGAAAGATGCTTCTTTGTTATCACTTTTTTTATAGCCCCAATACATATGCGGGGCATTAGACACTATGGAATTATCTGTCAAGATACTCCATTGCATTTTGGTCTAGACCGTGACTTATTCTAAAAGACTTTAATGTTATTATGAGTGCCTCTGATAAATATGGGGGTGACCTTACCTCGCATGGGCACATGAATGACTTTGGCAATTGTGCCTCTGACTTGGCCGACTACTTATTATGAGTTTTTACCTAAGGACTCTTCAGATTATAGTGCTATGGTTGTCCAATTCGACTGTCCTATTTCAAAAGTAAAAACAACTTTTAAGTTCTTAAATCTATGGGTTGATAGAGATGATTTATTAGGTTTAGTTGTGGATACTTGGCAGATTCTAGTGATAATAACCCTATGTATAGGCTTATCAAGAGGCTAGGCTTGTTAAAGCCAAAGTTGAAATCTTTGCATCATCAACAAACTAGCCATATTTCTATTCGAGTGGTTGAGAAAAAGTCTAATTGGGTTATAACATGTATACTTCTTGATGGCTCTCCACAGTTTGAAGAGTATCAAAGGGTCAGATAGAAAGAGCTTATTGGGGGAATTCTTACAGATGTGTAAGGATGAAGAGGCTTTTTACAAATAAAGGTCTCAGACTCAATAGTTTAGGAGAAAAAATCACCAAGTTCTTTCACAAATCACTACTTCATAGATATGTTGGGAATAGAATCTGTTGGTTGATTAATGAGACAGGATCTCGGGTTTAGGACCAACATGGTCTGGGTTAGATGGCTATGGACTATTTACATGGGCTACCTTTTACACTCCTGGCCACTACTTCAAATGATGTTTCCTGATACTTTTCTGGTAGGATTCCTCCTTACAGTGTGCTTACTTTGGAGTCATACATTACCTATGATGAAATCAAGAAAGCCTTATTCTCTATCCTAGATAATAAGGCTCTTAGTTTTGATGGTTATACTTTATTGTTCTTCAAAATAAAGTTTGGAAATTATTGGTAGAGACTTCATTGTTGTTATGACATGCTCTTTTGATTATTCTACTCTTCCTAGATGTGAATGACTTTAGACCTATCTCATATTGTAACGTGATTTATAAATGCATATCTAAAGTCATTATGAGTAGATTGAATGGGATTTTTTTAGATGTTATTGGTGTTTCTCAGACTACCTTTGTTCTGGGTGGGAAAATTTTGGATGCCATTTTGTTAACTCGAGAGCTTATATATAACTATCACTTAGCTAGTCATATACCTAGATGTGCTTTAAAAATAGACATTAAAAAAGTTTTTGATACGGTTAGTTAACAATTTATCCTAATAACGCTAAGGGCTATTGTAGTACCTGACACCATGGTTAGATGGATTGAGATATGCACGTCTACAACTCATTTCTCAGTGGTTATAAATAGGGAAAGTCACAGCTTATTCCCATCTTTTATAGACCTTTGGCAAGGTGCCCCTTCATCCCTTTATTTGTTTGTTTTTTTTTTCGATGAAAGGTTTAGAAGGCATATTTAGAGAGGCTTCACAGAACCCGGGCTTTCGATACCATTGTCGATGTTAATAGATTATCATTACTCATTTATGTTTTGCAGATAACCTTATAATTTTCTGTCAGGCAGATATAGACTTGGTTAAGATTGTGAGGAAGGCTTTGGATGATTTTATGGGTTATTTGGGCTTATTACAAATCTAAAGAAAATCCATGTTTTCTTGTTAGGAGACAATGATGAGCTTTGAGCCTCTTTGCATACTCTTTTGGGTTTCAGGCTAGGCTCCCTGCCAGTTAGGTATCTAGGAGTCTCATTGATCTCTACTATACTAACACACAATGATTGTATGCCTTTGATGGATCAAATTCTCTCCAAGATTAAGTTGTTGGCTTCAACTTCTCTTACTATTGTTGGATACCTTTAATTGATCAAATCTATTGTCTTTTCCATCTAGGTATATTGGTGTTCCATGTTTATTCTACCCTACTATGTTATTAGAAATATTAAAAGTATTATAGTTGTCTTTTTATAGAAGGGTTGTTCTCTCTCCCATTTAGAGGCTAAGGTAGCCTGAGCTTCAGTTTGTTACCCTTTTAAATAGGGAGGTTTGAGGATAAAGAGGATTGGGACTTGGAATAAAGCAGTTATTCTCAATTTTTGGAGACTTTTTTTAGAGAGAGATCATTAGTTTGGTCGGGATGAGTTCATAGTGTCTTACTTAGGTGTAAATCTTTCTAGCATATTAGGCCTCTTTTGGTTCCCTCTTAGTCTTAGAGGAATATCTTATTCAGTAGAGATTGATGTAGAGGGATATTTGTCTCATGCATTGGTGATAGGACTACTACTTCCCTATAGTTAGACTATTGGTTGCCAAATAGTCAATGATTATATGACCTTTTGCTTTTTAGGGTGCTATCCTCGACTTGGCTTCGATGGGATGTCAAAGTCTTAAACATCATTAAGGAAGGCACTTGTTTTTTTTCCCTCAAGTAATCAAGAGCCACAATCTATTTGGGACTCAATTCATTTTCATCCCAAGAATGCATTTCTAGATCACTATATCTTAAAAGGTCATCCATTAGGGAGATTTTCTATCAACTTGGCATAAGAGGTTCTTAAAGACACAAGACTCGCGAATTCTATACATCACCTCATTTGGTTTCTATGTCATATCCTAAGACACTCTTTTATCTTATGGCTTGTCTCTATGGGTCGCCTACACACCATAAACAGATTTTATACTTATTAGATCATTCACTCCTCAACATATCCTTTGTGGCTTGCATATCGAGACACATGACCATTTGTTTTTTTAGTGTCCTTTCTCTACTTCTATATGAGGGGCTACCATGAGCAGTACTCTTATGAGTTGGGCTTCTATGACATGACAACTTTTGCTTTAGTGGACAAACATACATTATAGATAGAAGAAAGAGTTCCTACACCTACTTGCTCAATTAGTACTCTCAATCATGGTTTACTTCATTTGGTATAAGAGGAATAATTGGGTTTATCACTAGACTTATCATCCTCATCATGTTATTAGTGAGGAAATCTTTGAGTTTATCATGTCTAAGTTGGTTGAGTTAGAACCAAAATGCCATATTATAGTTACTCTTAGGTCCATATAGTGTCTTCCAGAGTCATGAGATACCTCTAAATTGTTTTCCTTGGAGTTCCACTTAGCATGTCTACTCTTTTTATAGAACTAGTCGATCGATTCTGAGTTTTCCACAAACCGGTAAACCGGTTTAACAGTTATTATCTAGGCAGTCTTGTTTTCAGTTTTATTTTGAGTTATATTTAGATTTTTCTTTTTCTTTTTTCTATTGCCTTGATCTGAGTTAGAGGACAATGTATATCTTGGGGTATGCCCTTTATATTTTTATACAACATTTTCCTTTAATACAATTACACTTATATATATATATATAAAAAAAAAGGTTCTAAGAGTGTCCATTCAACATAAAGGCTCTTTAACTACAATTCAGCAATGGCATATAAATATGGGAACATGTTTTTTATTTTCAAAGCTATAACAATAAGTATTATAATATCCAAATTTATAACATTAATTGATTATAAAAGAAACAAAGAGGTAAGGAGGTTTTACTATGCACATTTTCATTCTACATCCTCTCATAATTCACTATGTGTGTTTTTCTCCTTGATTGGATCCTAGTATTTGCAAAATTAAAGGTCAATTGCTTCTAATTTGTTATGCAATGATAGAATTGAAAAAAAAATAACATCGTAGTGGAAAAGGTGATGAAAATAAGTGATGGTTTCAAAATTGGCACGAAACATTTACTTTAGTCATCCTACTTTCTAAATGATCAATTTTTAGTCCCTTCAATTTTCTAAAATTCAATTTTTGGTATAAAGTTTCATTTATCTTATTTTTCAATTTCTAGTTTGAGAGATGAGAGAGAAAGTAGTTGGATTTTAGTGGTAAAGAGAAAGTTTTAGTTGATACCAATTCTGGTTACCAAAATAGTTGATCTTGATGTCAACGGGTTCCATTCGATGAAGAGAGTTCCACTAGGGTGTTCTTTGGCATTATTATCGCTTGAGATGATAGATTCAAGCTTAAGAAGTTTTTTTGTGTTTGGGTTGATTCGGGTTTTTTAATCGATTTTTATGTTGTTTGAAGCTATAAACGGATCTATTAAGGTCTTTAGGATGTGTTTCTAGGAATATTGGGTAAAAAAACGAGTGGAAAATCAAAGTTTTAAGCATAAAATATCCTAGCCTCAATTTTCTTACAACCCTTTGGTAGCTCGATTTTGGGGTTGCAGACAATGCATTATATGTCGGTACAGGGTAGGATGAAAGAGAATTGAAAATAGGGACTCTAATAATTGCTAGTGAAAAGGAAAACTTAATCTCACTGCTACGTGAGTATGTCAATGTGTTTGTTTGGTCTTACGCAGATATGTTTGGTTTAGATACTTGCATTATAGTACATAAGGTGCCATTAAATGAAGGAAGTATTCTTGTGAAGCAGAAAATACGAAGAACTCGTCCGGATATGGTGCTCAAGGTAAAAAAGCTAAGATAGAAAGACAATAGGATGCTAATTTTTTGAAGATGGTTACGTACCCCAAATGGGTACTAATATAGTGGTAGTTCTCTAGATGAATGGGAAAAGGATGATGTAAAAGAATTTGTTAGGTTAGTAGAGCAAGCTTGGAAACCAACAAAAGAAGAATTGGAGACAATTAATATCGGTATAGGGCAGGATGAAAGAGAATTGAAAATAGAAACTCTAATCACTGCCAGTGAAAGGGAAAACTTGATCTCACTGCTACGCAAGTATGTCGATGTGTTTACTTGGTCCTACGCAAATATGCTTAGTTTAGATACTAGCATTATAGTACATAAGGTGCCATTAAATGAAGGAAGTATTCTTGTGAAGCAGAAACTACAAAGAACTCATCCAGATATGGTGCTCAAGGTAAAAGCGAAGTAAGAAGTTTAGATATATAATGGTAGAGAAGCTTTGTAGTGCACTTATTGATGCAACCATATTATTCAATAGTTTCACCCACATTTAAATAATGTTTTGCCTATGTTTTATATATAAAATGCCTTGATATTCTTTGTTTTATGTTTTGAAGGCACTTTTGGATGAAAGATGCAAAACAGAAGTAAATTGAAGGTAATTGGCACATTTAACTTCAGTCGATGTTTTGTGCAGAGCGTGAGCTCTAGAGGTCGAAATGAAGTGATTCCAGTGGCATTAAAAATCTAACATCCATACCTTTCTGTACATCTAAGGCAAGAAAATACAATAAGGAAGAGCATGGAAATCGCAGCCTTCAAAGTCAAATCTCGCAATCTGCTAGTGTTGACCTTCGGCTATTCCAACTTGAATATCTCGATCTACAGATATCCAATTGTGCAAACTCAATTTTGTTGGATTCCTGACTCAAAGGCCTATCAATGCTCCAAATTTCAGCCAAAAAAGAAGTCATATCAGGGATATATTATTTTTCAAAGATGACAACTGAATTCTGCCAGCAAACAGGTTTCGTGAAGAAACGAGTCCAAATTACGTTCCGAAGCATCTAAACCGATATCCAAGTTTTTATTTCAGGAATTTAGCTCCTCTGAGTCAAAGCTTGAAGATTTCATGCAAGACTATTTCTTCTTTTTTAGGAAAATAGTTATTAAAGTACTTAAATGTAAACTGTTTACTTAAAGGAGGACTACTTTGTAAAATAGAGACTAAGGTTTCCTAGGATATAAAAAGAATGAGAGAAGAGAAGGGAGGCAGCCAGCCAAGAGGGTAAAAACGCCCCCCTCCTCTAAAAAACCTGAAATCATGCATTCCTCCTTCTTTTTGATTAGTTGTTCAACAAACATGCAAGGCTAAACTCGTTTTCTTGGTTGTAAGGACACAGAAACCTTTAGATTTCAAGAACTGTGAGATTTGTTTTACGTTTTCTTTTCAGTTTATATGATGAATATGTTTGTTATCGAGATTTTTTTTACATTTTCTTTTCAATTTATATGATGAATATGTTTGTTATCTTATGCTTATATTTCCTATGATTGTTTATTTTAATTGCTAGAGCGGATTCTAAGTTATTATTGTAGACAATTTATTGCTAAGTTTGATATTAAAACCGGAGTTGTGGTATATGAACTTGCTAAACAACTGAGTTTAATAATTGTGGCGGATCTATGTTATTAATCTTAGGGAGAACATTCAATCAAATCAAACATAGACTGCGAACAGTTATGTTTTCTTGATTAATCAACTTATCTAGTTCTTAAGGCTGCCATTGAATTAAATTACTAGTGCGG
>Ga0307515_10004245_pt1 | contig 29753 bp, 10 predicted proteins | sample 17_EM_MG_FD_194513 | JGI IMG/M metagenome (GOLD analysis project Ga0307515, IMG submission 194513) | Populus trichocarpa ectomycorrhiza microbial communities from riparian zone in the Pacific Northwest, United States - 17_EM | ecosystem: Host-associated > Plants > Roots > Unclassified | place... | reverse complement strand
ATCAATTGTGTTTAGATAAATACTTAGATATGAGAAGGGGTAGATTGATTTTTTTATAAATTAAAAAAATAACTCAATTAATTTTATAAATTTGTGGAGGCTGGATAGAAAGAAAATAAAAAAAAAATAACGATGTTCAATTCTAAATAATTTAAATGTAGAAGAATAAAATAAAAAAAATAGTCAACATAAACGAACCCTTAAAAAATAAAATACCTACAGATTCAACTAAAGCCGACAAACCTTGCGAATCAGATAATGCGAATATGATAATCTAATAAAAAATAAAATAATAAAAAATATGATCTTGAATCATAAAAAAAAACAAAATGCATAAGGTTTAAACGGAAAAAATATTCAATGTTAAAAGAATGAAAAAAAGTCAAAACTAATTTATAAAAATCTATCAAATATACGGTATAAGTAGACCGAAATAATCTCATATAAAAAAAATCACAAAATTTAATTTTCAACAAACATGATATTGAAGGATAAAATAAAAAAAAAATTGATATAAAAAGAAAGATCAATGTTTATCTGGGTTAATATTTTATATCCATGATCGTGTCATGAGACCAGAATCAACGCATTGAAAAAATTATGAAGGTTAATTCTCAACCAAACTAATATTAAAGGATAAAATTGAAATAAAATCAATTTTAAAAAACAATCTAAAGAAAAATAATAATTAAAAAAATAATGATTAAATTTGATAAAAATAAAAGTTCGAAGCAAAATAAAAATAATAAAAAACAAGAACTAAATTTCATATAGTAAAGAAATGATATAACACCTTAAAAGTTTTTCAGACCACTGTAAAAATGAGAGAGAGTAAGGAGAGAGAGAAAAAAAATTCATCAAAGATCAATTACTACGTACGCTCCTATTAACATGCTTTTCTTATAAGACATGAGCCTTCATGGTGCATGCATTAATTGTATATGGTAGCTTATTTTTTCTATAATTATTTTAAATTAGTAGAATTTATTTTTATTTTTTAAAATCAAGCATCAACTAAGCACCGTAATTTTTTTCTCAACATAAAAAAATCCTCATACATAGCCAATATATATAAAAATAATCTTTCCCCACAAAATTAAATGCAAAAGGGTTAAATTAAAAAAATAAATAAATTAAGGGATGGAAAAAAAGAGAGGCTTAATCTTTCCCTTGCCCTCGGAACTTAATAGCTGAAAAAGGGTTTGAGTATTTGTCAATTATTTAATTGTTTTATATTAGTAAAATTGTATTAATTTTTCCAAATTGAAACATCAATGAGAGCCGGATTTGTTCCTTGACACAATGAGTACACAATTCCTTGGCAACTAAATCAAATAACATAGCTAAATTCTAAAATATAAAAAATAAAATAAAATAAAAAATCAATAACTAAAATAAAAAAAATGATTTTTCCTATAATAATATGTGAGGAGAGGAAAAATGATTTCGCCTCCTTAATTATCTTTTTTGTTAATAATAATAATAATAATAATAATAATATAAGATAATAGTCCCATTTGATCAATATATTATAATTTAAACATGAATAATGATTCTAATTAAATAATCAAACATATTATTAGTAGTCGTTATGTTATATTATATTATATTATATTATATATTTCTTTCTATTTAATGTATTGAGATTGTAGTGCAATATATTTTCTAAAATAGCTTATCGTTTTAAAATGCATTAAATTTTTTTTGTTTTCTTGATATCAATACATCAAAATCATTAGAAAAAAAAACATTAATTTAATTATTTTTTAAGCCAAAAAAACACTTTTAATAAACACCTAAAAACAAAAGTAAAAACATTTTTAAACATCCTTTTAATCATTAGGTTTAAATGTAATATAAGGATTATATTTAGACGAAACGAATATTTTTAAAGACTAGAATGTTAATATTCATATCACTATTTTTCATTGAACAATAATCATCTTAATGATCCATCAAACATGCTTATGCTTGATTGTATGAAATAATCATAGTGGCTGTAATATAGTAATAATAATACTAAATATGTTATATAAAAATGAAATGATTAAACTTAATTTAAAAAGAAAAGAATACAAATAGCATTTATATTGCTAATTAACTCAATGACCTAGAACATGATCAATAATGACCTACAATTTCTTACCATTACAAGTTAGCACTAGAAGTTTATAAACAAAGCAAAGAGACCATGGAGAAAATAGAAGTAAAACCATGGTAGGGAAAAATAGTTTTGGAAAAATAGAAAAAGAAAAACCAAGGATAAACCATGGTTTTAAAACCCGGTCCAGCCTGGGGTTGCCCGGGACCCAGCCGACCCGGGGCTGGAACCGGGCCGGGTTGAAGAAAAAACAGGGGAAGGAAAAACCCAAGTGACTTGGCTGACCCAGCGGGTTGACCCGGCAAGACCCGGTAAAAAACCCGGTTACAACCCATTGACTTTATTTTTTTTATTGTTTTACTAAAACAGCGTTTTTTATTTTTTTAAAAAACAATTAACCTGAACGACCCGGGAATCGGTCAAAACTCGGAATCGGGTCTAAAAAAAACTATGGTTTAAACAAAGAAAAAGGAAAACATAAAGTATTAATTTATACTCAGCGGAAAAGGTAGAAAAAAGAGAAGGAAAGAGGAACAGAGAATCTACGCTGTAAATATTATTGTTTTTTCGAGATCTGCCATAATAAGAAAATAACAGTAGAATTTCTTGATTCCTGAGAAAAAAAATCTTCTTGTTGGAATTCTTTTAAAGGGAAGGGCAGCCCTTTAGGTTCCAACACCCTCCCAGTGCATGCGAGCACTCATCCCCACAAAGCAACTTCTGGGCTCTTCCACTTTCTTTATCCTCTGTACAAATTCAAGAAATGACAGTGCCTTCCTTCTTTTTTAAACTCTTGAAAACAAGTGGTGGCTGCTGGTTAACTATTTTGTTTCCTTGCTAGTGTTCATTTTACTCACTCATTTCAAGTTCGTATTTAAGTAGCTTGAAGATATGTTTACTAATTTTTTGACATCTTAAAGCACCCTGTTCTTTTAAAGCTCCCATAGTTGGTGCTGAATCAAGGCTCTAGAAACCCTTGATTCTTCTTTCACTAGATATCAGTTTCTTAAGGGGTTTCAGAGTCCTGCCAAAGGTATCCCAGGATTCCTTCATTAATATTCAACAGTTGTCATTGCTAATTAATGAGCTCTCCCGGGATTCCTTCACGAATTTTGAAATCTTATTTTCCATTTTCCATTTGTCAATCGAGTCTTTTGTATTTTCTCTTTGGGTTTCGCTATACAATCACCTCTCTGTGTTCTCCATTGCTCACATCAAGTGAAAGACCTCTCTTCTTTAGCAACTACTAGCTCTGTTTTCTTGAGTTCTGTTTTCTCAAATTTGCGAGAGAAATGGCGATGCTTTTCAATATTTTCTCATTGAAGAACTTACTGGTGCTGTCTCTAGCACTCAATTTGAGCTTGGTTTTGAGAGTGCTGTATGAGAAAGACTTTGAAGTCAATAATGGGCGCTCTGTGGACACTCAGAAAGATGCATTAACGACTACTGATAGGGTGCTTAGTGAGGCACGAGCTACTCAGAGGGCACGTCCGTCCATGCCCTCTTCTTCCTCCACAGTTGATAGCGATGGCGGGGACACAATAATCAATCTTGATCAGTAAGTGGTACAGTATTGTCTCCTTTTTTTTTGTTTAAAAGTTATCTTTTACACCTGTTTTGTTGCATAAACAGACCCGAATAAGTTGGCTAGTACAGTGAACCTCACTGCAAAAATTGGTTGGTAAAGTGTGCCTGAATAATTTAATTCTTTTAGTCTATGCAAGCTTTAAGTCCGAACGTGCCCTTTTATTTACATGGTAAAACCTACCTTCAAGGACCATCATTAACCTTTTTTTTTTTTTCTACAATGGTCAACGGATTTCTTTTGAGATTTACTGGTATTTTCATTTGGAGGTAAAACTGAAACTATGGAGATTTTTTTTTTGTTCCTTCTCTTTTTCATTTTTAGATTATGATTCTGTACTGGGAATCCTAACTTGCGGAATCTGTTTGCTTCACCTAGTAGTAGGAGGACTGCAAGTATAAGCAATGCCTAGGTGAGGTATGTAAGTGAATCCAGGGTACTATTTTATCTTAGATTCTCTATTGTGCATGTTAGACAACTGGGGTGACTTTTTCGCACTTCATGACTGTCTCTTGTCATCTTTTTGTTCCCAAGTTGAAGGGTGAATATGTAAGCGCAAAAATGGTAACAACGCTTGAATACCATGGATGGTGGTGCATATTGATCACTTTTTACCAGCACCATCATTGTGTGCCTTGGTTGTGGTCTTGTGGACCTGACTTCAGACTTCGCAAAAAAATAAATAAAAAGAATACTGCTTTTATTCCCTTTATAGCTATTTACAAGTTGGAAAAGCCCAAGGTGCATGTTAGCACAAGGCACTATGGGGGCTTGGAAGTCGATTCATGTCTGTGGGGTCCATGTGTGTTTGTGCCGATTGTAGGCTGCCTTCCTTTTAGCTTTTGGTTTTTTGAGGAGATCTGAATAATAAAGTGTGTGCATGTGTGAGGCTCTTGGGGAGGTGTATTCTCTAGAACTTAGGCCGCCTGTATTTCGCACCAGCTTTTAAGGTCTTCTTTCAGGCTATGTCGAAAAGTGGACTTTCTGGATTTACCACTTCGGGGGTCCCTTTGTATATATGTACTAATTATAACTGGATCTTTACTTGGGGCTTCACATATACATGATGTTAGCCATGCATATACATTGTCTAATCATTGATTTCTTCATAGATAGGACCAAACCCTACCTTCTGTTACAAATATTTAAGGTGTTCGAGTTTTTTCTGCATACCATGTGTTCTTTATGTGAGGTAAAACATTATAACCACTTGAGGTGTTTATTTGGTGAATGCTGGTGATGGGTTTGGATGGTTAGATTAGAGAATATAGAAATAGATTTGGAACTTCCATGGAATAATTTAATATTTTCTAATTAGTGCTGTATATAATATGTAAGGATGCTGATATAATGACCAACATGACATTTAAGGTGCTGCTTTTATATATTTGCTTAATGCAGTGGCGATCCGACAATGTACGAGAGATTTTGGCAACAAGCGGGTGACAAATCCACCATTGTTATCCCTGGTTGGCAATCAATGAGCTACTTCTCTGATGCTGGGAGCCTTTGCTGGTTCTTAGAGCCAGAGTTTGCTAAAGAGATTATTAGACTGCATAAAACAGTTGGCAACGCAGTCACCGAGGACCGCTACATTGTTGTTGGGACAGGTTCTACACAGCTTTATCAAGCTGTATTATATGCACTGTCCCCCCAAGATGCAGTGGAACCCCTCAGTGTTGTATCTGCAGCCCCTTACTACTCCGTGAGTATTGCTTCTTATATATGCTTGATTTACCTCCTGATATGTAGTTTGTCCTTTACCAGAATTCATTTTTCTATTATTTTAATTTATTATCTCAACAGGGTGGGTGCATTTATATGTAATATGCCTTTCAAATCTCCCTGCATCAACATTAAATTGCTGGCATTTTCTTATGCGTAGTTTCCACTCTTAGTTTTTTTTTGGGTTCTTCAGCTCTGCTTCTTTTTTAATTAAAACCTCTTGCTTCTACATCTTCCATCGCTAGTCTCATGCAAATATGCATGTGCTGAATTTTTACTCAAAGTGGCATAATCTTCTATGCTTGGTGAGTTTCGAACACATAGTAATGTTGTGTTCTATCGAAGATGGTATCATCACCTTCAATGAGGTGGGTTGTAATAAAAATGAAAATTCATAATTGAAACTAAGTTGCTCATAACTGTCAAGATCCGTCTTCCATGCACAATTTCCTTCCAAATAATCTGAGCTCAATGTGGCTGAACCGCTTTAGCCTTTTATGGCTTTCTTTGTTCTTTATGCAAGGACTTCATTGGATTTCAAAGTAGAATATCCTTCCTTTGATATGAAACCAAAATTCTGTGTTCTTTAATATATTGATTCTTAAACCTTAGATACACTTGATGGTTATGATGCGTTGGTCTAACTTTCATGTTGATATTTTGTTGCAGTCTTATCCATTGATCACCGACTGCCTGAAGTCGGGGCTTTATAAATGGGCTGGTGATGCCCGAAGCTTCAATAAAGAGGGACCATTTATTGAACTCGTTACCTCCCCTAACAATCCAGACGGATACGTCAGGCAGTCTGTTGTCAACAAAAGTGGGGGCATCTTGGTTCATGATCTTGCATATTATTGGCCACAATACACGCCAATTGCTTCTGCTGCTAATCATGACATTATGCTCTTCACCGTGTCGAAAAGCACAGGACATGCTGGGATGCGCATTGGGTAAGCTCAACTTAGATGGGATCAAACGTTGTAACTAGATGATTAAGCACCTTGTATTTCTAAATTTTGTGTTCCACATCTTTCAGCTGGGCTCTTGTCAAGGATGAAGAAGTAGCCAAAAAGATGGTGAAATTCGTAGAGCTCAACACAATCGGCGTGTCTAAGGATTCACAGCTTCGAGCAGCTAAAGTGCTGCAAGTTGTGATCCATAGCTGCCAATATCCTACCAGCCTTGGGTCCCTATTTGATTTTTCTGCCCACCTCATGGAAGAGAGGTGGAAGTTATTGAGGGCCGCTGTTAGGCAAAGTGGTCTCTTTACTTTGCCTGAGTTTTCCCCTGGATCATGCAGCTTTCTCAATAGATCCTTTGCTCCTCAACCTGGTAAAATATGGCTTATGTTTTAGATCATTCATAGAAACATCAATTCAATCATTTATGAGTGTTTCTTTTTCTCTTATGGGAACAAGTTCTTACACTTGCATTATATTTATGTCTCTTGTGCAGCTTTTGCGTGGTTGAAGTGCCAAGAACCCATGGAAGACTGCGAAGGCTTTCTCCGATCTAACAACATCATAACAAGAAGTGGTAAACACTTCGGTGTTAGCCCACAATATGTTAGGATAAGCATGCTAGATCGAGATGAAAACTTCTATATATTTGTAGAGAGATTGTCCACCATCCACCAGCGACAATCCGTGCAAGTGGATGAGACGTACGGGGGAATAGAATAGGCAAAGAGAGTCCATATCTGTAAAAGATGTAAAAACAAGGGGGGCAATGGCAATTCATGTCAGCACTAATTTAAGAGATGCTCAATCAGCTTTAAGAATAACCATTTAAATAATAGATTTCCACAATAAATATATATGTATTATTCAATTATTTATGCGTTTTGCCTAGAATTACACTATTCAACATGCATATGTGTACTGAACTTCTTCGATTTCAACATGAATTCATAAACGTGAAACTTACCCTATCGTTGCAGATGGGAAGAATATTGTCTCGAAAAGACAAATGTGATGTCTTGTAGCCCCTTAAGTTGCATTGAACTTGTGGGATGATTTTGAAGTGCAAATATGGTAATTTGTTTGGCAAACTCCAGCTCGAAGAACCCTAATTTTTTTTTTATTGTGGTTTGAAACTGTCTCCAGTCTCCACCATAGCTAACGTTATTGCTCATTTGTTATTACTGAGACATCCCTGCATGAGTTCATAAATAAAATTAAGGATTTCTATATTTCTAGACCATGTTTGGAGTAAGGTTATTAATTTTGTTCTGTTTCGTCCAGAATGACCGAAACATTTCATACCAATTCAAAAAACAGAACAAAACAGAACAATTTTCATCTTATTTCAAATCTCGATCCGTTCCGGATTTTCCGGATAAATTTCGGTCGGAATGTTTCGGTTTCATTTCAAATGTTCTGTTCCGGGCTTCAAAAACCATTAAATCAAATTGGTATTTTGTTTAAGTTGAATTACTTTAAGTTAAAGTTCTATTTAATTTTGACTATTTAGTAATATTTTAAAATTATATTTGTTTGACATTGTGTTTGTATTGTATAATTTATAATTAATTTATTTTGAATTTAAATTATAATTGTTAAAAAAATATATATATAAACAGTATAATCTCAAAATAACATACCAAAATACTTCAAAATTAAAATATTATATTTTAATTAAAAAAACAAATCACCTATCAAAACAAAATTTACAACCTTGGTCAAAATTTACAACCTTGGTTTGAAGCCGCAATCAGTTTGTGCTACAAAGTAAACATGCCGCAATACATTTTAAAAGAATGATTACCATCTATTTAGGACTTGAACGTTTCTACAATAGTTTTATTTTCCAAAAACAATCATAAAAAATATAACTTTTTTAAAAGCTAAGTGGTCGGTTACCAAATACTTAATGCTTTCTGACGCTCCTCTAATATCAAATGCAATGCATCATAGTATAGGGCAAAAAAAATATTAAAAAATATAGTACAATAATGCTAAATCAATTTGGAAAATGCTTCTAATTAATGAGAAAAATATAAAATATATAAAATTTTCAAGGAAAACAATAGAGATAAAAGATTGTTCAGAATATAGCTATAATAAATTGACCCTTTTGGTGAAAAAAAAAAGAATTATACCCCAATAAATTATATATATATGCTTTCAATCTTTTCATACCAAAATAGATTATAACAAATCGCTTAATAAGCTAGGAATTATTTAATTAAAAATTGTAGTTTGTGGGAGAAGAAGAATACTCACTATATGTAAGATTTTATTCGACTGTATACAAGACGTTAATTATGATAATATTTAAATATAAATTTAAAAGATGATCATCTCTAAGCTTAGGCACTAAGAAATGAAGAAGAACATTGAAATTAACCTAGAAGAAATTTAAAATATTTAAGAATACATTTTGCAAAATTATAACTATAAAATTTTCACATAATTTCGGAGCATAGGGCCTTTAAATGAAGAAAAGATCGATGAAGTGTAACAAAGACATTTGAAGGAATTAAATTATTCATCTGATTTTGAAAATAAAGTGAAAGCTAACTTGATGTTTTTTTAATTTCTTGTTCCATAATATATTACTTGCACTTAATTCTATACTAGTATTAATGGTGCCAACCATTCTATCTATTAAATTATTTTAGAAAAATTCTATAGAAAAAACTCCCACCACCTTATTCAAGATTTGAATATTGATTAGCAAAAGAATAGGGCTACAGAATCAAATTCAAGACAACAAATGAATACACCAAATTAAATTTTGTTTCCTTCGAAATTATGACATCAAGTACTACCATATTTTGTATCTGTTTGTTGATGGTATTTAGGCTGATCAAAGTAAGATTTTTGTGATTTTTTAGTACATGACACTAAAAAACATCCATGATCAGAGTTTTTATGGCCTTGTATCTTTTTATAAAAGATTTATCAGGAACTTCAATTTCATTATCTCACCTTTTATAGAGTGCCTAAAAGGAAATATTTTCTTAGCGAACAGTAAAGCTGAAACCAGTTTTCAGGTAGTGAAGCAGAAGATGACTGAAGCTCTAGTTTTGGCATTACTAGACTTTGAAAAGCTGTTTGAAGTAAATTGTGATGCTTCTGGGCAGACATTGGAGGAATTCTTAGCCAGGATGGGTGCCTCATCACCGTTTTTAGTGAGAAACTGTCCAGCTCAAAGAAAAACTATTCCATATATGATCTAGAGTTTTACGCTATTGTTCAGACTAAAAAACATTGGCGACATTACCTTATGCAAAAGAAGTTTATTTTAATTATTGATCATGAAGCTCTTAAATGGGTAGCATAAGCTGAGTTATCGGCGTGCGATGTGGGTGTCAATATTTTGTAGAAGTTCACTTTTTCATTGAAACACCAATCGGGCAGTTTAAACAAGGTGGGTGATGCTCTCAGTCAATGGGTAACCTTGCTCAATACTATATGCGCCCATGTGTCGGGGTTTGATACTTTCTATGAGATGTATTTGAATGATTCCTCATTCGATCATAATTATGTTGAATTATTGAAGGAAGTTAAATGAGTTAACATTATGTTTTTAAACGATTATCTTTTTCGTGGTTTACAGTTTGATGTTCATGTTTGTTCTTTGTGAGAGCATATCATCTGTAAATTGCATTGTGAGGGATATTTTGGATGGGATAAGACATTAGCTCTAGTTTCCACATGCTATTCTGACCTAAGTTACCAGGTCAGGTTTTCAACTTTGTCAAGAGGTAAATTGTTTGTTAAAGGTCCAAGAGGGCTTTATCAAATGCTGGGTTATACACCTCGTTACCAGTTCCTGATGCTCTGTGGCTAGACGTGAGTATGGATTTTGTATTAGGTCTACCCTATACACAATAGGCCATGGATTCTATTTTTGTTGTTGTTGACAGGTTCTCAAAGATGACCTATTTTATAGCTTGCCAAAAGACTATGGATGTATCTCGGGTAGCCAACTTTACTTTAATAAGGTGGTTTGTTTGTATGGCATTCCCAGGTCCATCATTTCGGATAAGGATGTCAAATTCATGAGTAATTTTTAAAAGAGTTTGTGGGGAATGATGGGAACTCAGCTGAACTTTAGCAGTGCTTACTACCCTCAAACAGATGGGCAAACAGAGGTGGTTAATCGCAGCCTCGACAACTTACTGCGAAACCTAGTTAGAGATAAGCCAAAGTAGTGGGATATGACATTGCCACATGTAGAGTTTGCCTAACTAAGTCCTTTTAAGATCATCTATGGAAAAAATCCTTCTAGAGTACTAGAGCTAATTCATGTTCCTCACATTGGACGATTAAGCATTTAAGCTACTGATAAGGCAGATTACTTGTATAGAATTCATAAGCAGGTCAAGTAGAATATTAGCGACAACAATACCAAGTATAAGGCCTTGACTGATACTCATCATAGGAGAGTAGTGTCTGAGGTTGATGATTTGGTATGGGCAGTCCTTACAAGTTATAGATTTCTAATGGGTGAGTATAACAAGTTGAAGGAAATAAAGATAGGTCATTGTATGGTGTTGCGGAAGATAAATGACAATGCTTACAAGATTTATCTTCCTCATCGTATGAAGACTTCTAATGTCTTCAATGTCCAACACTTGACATCTTATTTAGAGGAGGAACCGTACTCGAGGATGAATTCTCTCCAACCCGAGAAGAATGATGTAGTCAGACTTACGATAATGGGTGGTTCTGAGTAGTTAGGTGTGAGCATGCCACAACTAGATAAGGATTTACCTTGTACAAATTATATGAATGACCTAGTAGATGCATTTATGGACTAGTGGGACAGGTCAAGGCCCAAAAAAAGGTCTGGTCACGCCAAACCAGAATAACAGTTTAAAAATACCATAACTTTTTATTCAACTGTTGGATCACGCTTAAATTTTTACAGGATTTTTTGAATGTCATTTTCTTAATTTAGAGTAGCCATTACGTTGTTACACGAACTGTCAGATCTTTAGATATAAAAAATATCTCTAAGGCCCCCCGGTTTTGGTAGTTTTTGTAATTTTCCTTCTTATTTTCTGATTTCTTGCTTATTTTGGATTTTGTGCTTCTTTTCTTTGTAATTTTGGATTTTGTTTCTTATTTTCTAGTTGAGGTAGGGGTTTTGCTTATTTATGACTTTGTAAACCTTCTAAGGAGGTACACTTTATTAAACTTGTGAATTTAAAACTCATATCTGCAGCTCTTTTCGCCTATTAAATTATTCTATGTTCTTTGTTTAATTGCTACCTTTAGCTTCTGCCTACATCACTCCACCCAAGGAATGATATTTTGTTCATCACAACTATCACATAATTCTTTGTATTTTAAAGTGTTCCATGCCCTTTTTTCTGTATATAATCCTTAATATGATGTATCTTTTATAACATTTTGATGAGCTCTGAGTAAAATTCCTTTGATTTGACAACTTCCTCCCATTGGATTTGGCAACAAGGTTTTATGATCAAGTTCAGGTCCAAAGACTCAACTACAAACACCTAGGGGAAATGATATCATACTCTCTCAATGTACGAATACACACTCCCATATCCACCCTGTCTGATTTTCCTGCTTCCATCGAAGTGACTTGTGGCCTCCTCTATCTCCTTCAAGCTATATACAACAGGTCTTTCAGATTCAAATGTTGCATCTACACCAAGCAATTCAGTTTCACATGAGCAATCACATCAGAAAGTAACACCTTTAGACTAATTCAGCTAATGTCTATTAGATAAATCCGTCGAGATCAATTGTTTTTTTATTATTCTGAATTTATATTTGATAGAGATTAAAATAAAACCATTCATTAAGCTTCATCTGATGGCTTAAATTTATGAATTGAGTTGATTCTTTGATAATATTCAATAGCGCCACTAATTTTAGGTACTTCGACAAGGGAGCTGTAGTTGTTTAAGAACCAAGTTAGGAGTCTAACCTTCGTCTTTTATGTGAAAACGGCCCCCTTAGGGAAGTCTTAGAGGGACTTTGTCATTTTTTGACAGCTTTTGTATCTTCTTTTCTGTTTTGATGGTTTCTGTTTATTCCGTGAAGGAACAGCAATGAACATATACTGAAAATAAAATGAAAACTGACAGTGTACCAAGGATTATTGTCAAACAGTGTTTTTGTTCTGTTTGAACAAGAAGAAACAGAGAAGTTACCTACCATTAAAAGATTATTCTTTCCAACAACTAACACCATTTATATTATGCAAGAAGAATTTGAATCCATCCGACATCAATTAAGCTTGGATTTCGAGTAAGTCTGTCAGTCCTGCAGATAGAAGCTCTACAAATATCCCAGTTAGGGTAAATTGTTTTCCTGAACTGTATATGTCGCTATCTCTTCAGTCTCTACCTCTACGAATATTCCACGCACGTAGAAGGTGTAGACTAATCACATCTCCAGCAATAAATAGCTGTTCCTGTCCTACAACCTCCCAAGCCTGCCGGCCCACTGTAGAGAATCCCGGAAACATTAGGAAATATATATGTCGCCAGATTGTACACTGTAGAGGGTATCAAAGAAGTAGCCTTGAGTGCCATTCACGTCTTTGCAAGTGCATGGAACTGATACGAGATAGTCTAAAGTTATGGACTTGGCTTGTTTTTCATACCATATGACCCACCAGAATTGGCGTCTTTTCCAATTCTGGCTAACATGCTTTGTCTCCATGTATATGGAACTACACTAGCAGATTATATGTATTCATTCCCCTACGCTTATATCATGTCAGCGGTAATTATATATAAATTTTGATGACTTCATTGTGTTTCGTGTGTCTTTGTCCTTTGAAGTATAAGCATTTTATACTTCTTTGTAGTTAGTCTATTTTTACTATCAAATAAGTACACACACTATTGAATTACTACACCGGGTGTCAAAACTCCATTGTTCTAACAATTAAATCAACTCAAGAAACCACTAAAATCATATTTCAATATTAAAAATCATTTTTAAGCTCTAGAGCGCCTGGTTTTTATGCTTGGGGTGTGATGAAATTCTGAGTTCTTGCACGGACAAGTGCTAAAAACTTAATTTGAAGCCATTAAGCATAAATGGTTTTAATTAGTTTATTCATTCATCTATTAAAATACTTCTTTTTGGTGTTTTGCTAATTTTACAGATTCTATTAAACTTCAAAATTAGTCCATTATTGGCAGAACTTGTTCGTCATTACTAGTGACACCAAACTACAAGTCGATGGATAATATTTATTATTAATAGTGTAGAACTTGTCATTATGCTCATGTAGGGGATGTTGCTAACTGCTACTAGTTTGTCTCTTTGCAGGTGTGAAGACATGTCTTCTTGACCAAGTTTATTCATGCTGATTTCTATTTCCTGTTAAAAAATCAGTTTAATTTAAAAATTTAAAGTTTAGATGAAATTTTAATATATAATTTATTTTATTTTCTAACATATCACCTCAAGTAAAAACTCTTTAAGCTTAAAACTTGTACAGATTCACACTACTTTGTGCTTAATTTTTATCAAATAAATAGGATGGTTAAATTCAAACTCGTGACCGCTTAGTCATTAAAGCTCTGATATCATGTGAAAGAATCAATTCAACTCAAAAACTTAAACTTTAGATGAGATTCTAATATATAATTTATATTATTCTCTAACAAGTAAATTTTTGATGTTATTCAAATGTAATCTATTCTTATTTATATTTAATACTATAATTTTTTTACATAATAATTATCATCATTATAATATTTATTAATTTTTTTTTGTAAACATTCCTCATTATTAATTAAATATAACAAAAATATTATGTTAATTATATTATTATGAATTATCTGTATAAAGTTGAAAGAAAATAACAATTCATGTGTGAATACTTATTTCTTGAATTCTTTTTAATAATTGGTCAATTGGAAAGAAGAAAAACAATGTAAGATGGTTAAAAAAAGATAAAAACAATTTAATTTATTATTTTAATATTTTAACTCTTAAAAATATTTTTAAACTTTCCTACAGTCAAAATATGAAACCCTATACGGGCCGTTTGTAGTATAAATAAGAAAAATTAAGAAACAGAATTAACTTAATATTTTATAATTAGAAGTTGAATGCTATTAATTTGATACAATTTACTATTAGAATAGGTATAATAAATCGAAAATTCCTCAAGTTATTTTAAGTTCATTAGTACATTAAAGTTATAATTAATATTTTTTCTCAATTTTTTTGGTTAATTTTTAAAAAAGAATCACGAAATTCCTTGTTTTTGTTTTCATTCCATCTCTAATATGTTAGATTTTCATTTTCACTTTTTCACTCCCATCCTCGTTTCATTCTTTCCCATCAATCATTTACAGAAGAAAAATTAAACTTAAATATAATAAAATTCAAAATTCAAATCAGAGAAACTCTCCCAAGGAGAGTATAATTTATTTGAGAATAGAAAACGATACAAATAATATATAGAAAACAAACAAACAATACACAAGAGAAGCACACAACTAGCCACACAACAACTAAATTGACACACAAGAAGATGGGTCAGGTGGTCTCCAAGCCCTCAAGAATCCTCATGTCCTGCTAACCTCTTGACCTGGAGCACCCTTTGTAGCTTCTTGGGCCTTACCCTGAACAGTCTGGCCCGTCTCTCTAGCTTTCTGGCCCAATTTTCCTGCTGTTTCCTGTGCCTTCCGTTTTGCCTGATCCAATGTTTGTGTTAAGGGACCTCTGATCAAGCTCTGCGAATGGCTGGCCATCCATGAGAGTGACGAGAGTGCCGTGACCCCAAAAGCACCGGATGCTAAGAATCCCAACACGCCCAAGCCTATCACAAGGGCTGTAGGGACCAAAACTGGGCTAAAAATCACAAAAACGGGGGTGGTCACGGCTAGCCCAATGAGTGTCCCTACAAGAGTGAGACCTGAAAGGAAGAGAAGGGTGCCACCAACAGATAATAAGGTTACAACTGCTAAAACCTGGGAAGTTGAAGGTCCCTTTCCTGGGAGGGTGCTCGCGAAGCCTTGGCCTCCAGGTCTTTGCTGATGCTGTTGTTGGCGAAAGTCAGCCATGGATCAATTTTCTTCAAAAAATGGAGAGATGGAGAGGGAGGCAGGGACGGTGAGAGGAAGGATCAGAGCTATATTTTAGGAGATAGAGGGAAAGACACGTAGTATAATGACGTGACACATGTTAGAAAGAACCTTGCATGGTGTGTGTGTCTTTTCTAGTACGTGTTTGCAGTGTTGCTGTGTTGTGTTCCGCCGCAGTAGGTTGGAAATTGTTTTTCAAAAAATTACCGGATATGCAGGCATCTTGATGAATATTTTTAAATCAAAAAATTCAAAGTCTAAATTAAAAAACTTACAAATAAAAAAAATCAGAGCTGAATCCCTGATAGATTAAATGTTAAAAGATAAAATAAAAAAAAATTAATTATACAAAACAATTAAAAAAAATTAAATAAAAAAATGAGGGTGAAAAAAAAAACATTAATTAGAAGGCAAACAAAATTTTTTAATTGGAGGGTTAAATTGAATTGAAAAATAGTTTTAATAAAATAATAAGGGTTAAATTAAAGAAAATAAAACAACATAAAACGTTGATTGAATGATGAGATTGAAAGCTAATAGAACTTGATTCGATCAAAGCAAGGTCAAATTTAGATTTTAGCGTAAAATCTCATACTATCCAGTTTTACACTATAAAACATAACTTTTAATTTGACCATTAGATCACTAAAATTTTTACAGGTGTTTCTAGACATGCTATTACATATTGGGTGAAAACTTTAGGTAAATCTGAGTTTGGTAATGGATTATTCCATATGGTTGAAGTTATTGGACTAATCATGTAAAATCTACGTGCCTGGACCTTCATCTACTGTTTGGACTATATTTAGAGCTTCATAAGGAATTATTCTAAGATTTAAATTAGGTTGTAAAGTAGACATTTATAACTTTCTGGTGATATATGATAGGCCAACTACTTCATCTATTAAAGAGAAAACAACTTGTTTGAAGTCATGACTGAAATCTACGAGGAATTTACGAAAATTAGAGAAACATTGTTTCCTTTTGTATTATAGATTCCTTAATGCTCTTAAAAGCATGTGTAACAATTATTGGTTTACTTATTATATAAGGATTACATGTCAAATAAGGAGACATTTAAGACAATAACTATTATTTATAGTTTGAAAGGATTCCATATCTATTATTGAATTTATGAGTGACAAAGAGACTTGGGATTCTTTTGTTGTTCTTTTCCTTATTTTATAGGTTTTTCTTATTCAAAAATGAGATTATAGAAAGCTATTTAGATGAGTTCATGCTTGAAATGGAAACAAACTGGCAACAATTTCTCCTTTAAAATAAAGAAGTAAAAGGCAACAAGTTTTTCTTATTTTCAACGATGATAGTGAAGGCAACAAGGCTTTATATAAAGCCTTGTTTAAGATTTATTTTGTTTTTTTTCTTCTACTTCTCACGGAAACATAGAAAATTTATTCTCATGGGTTTGATTTTTGTTATAACTTTTATTTGGGCTATTTAATAGGGTCAATAGCCTTGCCATTGTTTCTAATGGGCTTCATTCATATTGAGCTTGGGTTTGATTAATTAGCTAAGGCTCAAAGCTTATTTAGGCTTAATTAATAACTAGTTCTCAGTTATGACCCAAGGCTTATTTGTGTCTATATATTCAAGTTTATTAGTATAGGTTCTGAGTTATTTTTGTAAGTGGGCAAATTTAACTCACAAAGGTAGATCCATTAAGGTTTTTATTTTCAAGAGTATAAATACTCTTTGTAAGGACAAAACATTAAGACGAGATAATATTATTGCTGTCGAATTTATTCAGCTTGTGTGAGAGAGATTTTTGTATTTTTTGGTTCTCTAACAAACTAAATTGATTTATCAAAGATTAACTGGCTTTGTGACGTCTTTCTCATACTTCTTGTTTGTGAATTAGTATTTGTAGGGTAAGGGTTCTTATTCAGATAATGTTGGTGCCCTAGGATAGGTTTCCATTGTGTTACACTCCTATCAGACTTGTTTTGACTTTCTAATATTCGTTGACAATCTTGTTGTGGGTTACATGATCACGTGATCACCAAGTTCGCATTAGTTGGTATCAGAGCAAGGCTCTAAAATAAGGTTAATGTACTTCTAAAAATCTTGTTTTCTTTGTGATTTATAAGTTTAGTTGTGTTTTTTTACTCTTCTTGTTCTATTTATGTTTTCAACATCTTAGTACTAAAAAAAGTGTTGTTTTATTTTGTTTAAATATATCACTAACATAAAAAGTAAGAAAAAAAATATTATTCAAGCTAGATTCAATTCTATTACAAAAACACAAATAATAGAGAAACCAAATCGAACCATCTTGAAATCTCTTATAAATTGATATACTGGTTATTTAGGGTGAAGTCACTCTATATATTAATTTGGTCTCTTTATGATATCATTTAATTAGGGTTTCAATACTAAGTTAAATTCTACCGCAAACTGATCAAAAATGAGTTTTCGATACTTAGGCATAAGAGAATGATCTATAATATAATCTATACTATTTATTAGGTATAAAGGTACTATATATCAAAATTTAGGTTGTTCCAATATCGTTTGATCCGGGCTTCAATTATGGTGCTTAAAATCGTGTAATGGGTCAAATTTGCGTCAACAAAACCATGTTAACTAATATTTGTTTTGACCTATTCAATCTATTTTTGTTATATTTGGGTTATTTAGGAGTCAAATAAGTGTTTCCATCAATTGTTTTTCTTTTTATGAGTCTTCTTATCGTCCATATTTTGTACGAATTCCCTTTGTTACTCGCGAAATCATTATCATAATTTTGTTTTGATTTTTGTATCTTATTGATTCTTGAGTCACTTTATATATATTTGGATTATGTCATGATACTCATTGACTTTGATTAATTGATTTTCAGTTTTGAAAGAATCGTTGGAATGTGAGTCGAGAGATAAAAGGTAAAGTGAAAACAATTAGGTAAAAATCCTTGAACTATGTGAAAAAAATGAGAGTTGTGAGCGTATATTTTGCTTGTTGCTAATCAATTTTTAAACATTCAAAGATGTCTGAAAATAACGACTCCACGACACCGAAAGCAGAGAACACCTTTCAGATGCAAGCTTTCGCCTGACAACTTGAACTTCTGACTAGGGTGATGAAGAATCTGAAAGATGAGATGGCTTCGATGATAAAAAAAATAATGGGATATACAGACTAGAAATAGGGGCTGATCGGATACGAAACCCTATCCGAAAGGCTATACAAAATGTTAATACTGAGTTTGTTGATTTTATGGATGAAAACACAAATGTAGATGATGATGACGACCATGAATTTGCATCCATTGGTAATAAAGATTGATTTGGGCAGAATCAAAGCTGAAAGAATATTAGTTTCAGCTATGGTGAAACTTTTAGCCAAAAGGAGAATATTTTTCATATGTGTTTCCATGTACAAAATAATATGCCTAGTTTGATTATAGATTATGGAAGTTGTGCTAGTATATCTAGTACTACCTGTCGCAGGGCTACGTTGAATGACAAATTAGTCTTCTAAGAGGTGTATGTTGAAAAGAGGGTTTAGGTATAATCATAAAGTTATGATTATAAGGTTTGGGAGTCACCACCTAATATTATGGTTATTAGAAAATCTATGGTTTGCGAGAGTTCGGGTAAGGGACTAGTTATGTAAGGAGAAAACACATCACCCCTAGTGCACCCTACTTGAGGTAAGCTGCATTGTTATTTGATTGTTTTTCTACGTCAAGTTTCTATTCATTGGTGTTTTCTAAGGTCTAAGGTAGATCTTTCTTCATGAGAGAGTCTTAAACTTATTGGGTGAAATCCTAATCGTTCTAAGGTTCAAATTATAGCATCGCATTTATTTCCTAAATATAACTAATTCCTAACATTCTGAATAGAATAATTGTTATGTTTTTTTTTTATTATTTTAGCTGAACTCTAATGGATAATCAAAAACTGGTTACGATATCTATCTTTTTAAGAAGGCATGATGAAAATGTTGCAATTTTTATCTTTTAGAAAAAATGCTTGGAAAAACTTTTATGATTTGACTGTATGCATAAAAACAAAATATTTTTTTTTGTTTTTCGAAATGAAAATTCATTTTTTTTAATTTTTTGATTTTTTTTTAAATTTTGAAGAAAACCAGGTATTTTTAAAAGCGGATCTGTTTCTTAATGTGAAAGTCTACAGCCTGTTATTATGCAAATTTGTTAGAAAAACACGTGAGGGACACACAAATATTTTAAAATGCCCTTTGAATAATTTGAATTTTTTTAATATTATTATATTATTATTAAATATATTGAGTTGGGTCCGGGCCAACCATTTGGGTCGGACCCAGCCGACTCGAGTTGGGCCGAAAACGACCCAATAGACTTGGCGCCTTCTATTTTTAGGGGTGGGTTGGACCCGACCCAGCCATCTTGGCTGGTCTAGAATGCGTCCAACCCACGTGGTTATTGGCCTAGCCTAGCGACCATGTTAATTAATTCTGTTGTTGCATGTAAAATGAATTCTGCAAGTAACAATTACATTAATAGGGGGAGAAAAAGGAAGAAGAAGAAAGTTACCTAGGTTAGGGAGTATTGCGGTTGTCTGGATGGTCGTGACGAGAGGTTGACATGAGGTTGTTGGTGGCGTCGGTGGAGGAGTTGGTTTGTTGGTGGTTGTTGCTAGAGGAAAAAGTAGAAATAGTTGGGGTTGTCGAAGATGGTGGTTCTCTTTGTACCACGACAATGTTGAGGGAGGAGCTATCGATCATAGTGGTGCTGGGGAAGGAGCTAGTATGTTGGCGGCTGTTTTTGGTAATGCATGAGGTGGTGGATATGGCGGAGAGAGGGAAAAAAGATGCTGGATAAAAAAGACAGGGGTAAGGGGCTGGTTTTTGTTCAATTTTGGCCTCTCCTTTCTTTATGCCCAGACCATGAAATCCACCCCTATTTATATGGGGTGGAAGAAGAACATTTTGTCTTTAATGGTGCCAAATCTTAGCCATTGATTCAACTCTGAAGGATCCTAATCATTGGCTCAAAGTAGCCATCATGAATTGTCAAATTTGACAATTGAAAGCTGCCTCAGTTAGCCTCTTTGGGCCACCGCCATGACCATTATATTGTCAATCGGCCAAAAAGGATTATACCGCGGTGTAGTCAAATGTCAGGCAATCATGTTTGTGCAAGTTTTGTCAAATTAGGTGGAGAGATAAAATATTAAATTCTCTTGAAAAGTAGCCCCCTAAGTTGTCTTTCAGGTGAAAATTGAAGAAGAAGATGAATAGTATCCAAAATAGCACTGTTTTGGTAAAGTTTAATTTAGTCATTTGATTTGTGATTTCTCTTAATTACCCCCATGATTGGCTTCAAACTTGCAATTTTATGTAATTTTATCCCTGTTGAACTTCAATTCCAACCCTGAATTCTACCATACTTTTCACATTAGTCCTTGATCTTGGATTTCTTCAATTTAGTCCCTAATTGATCATTAAACTTTTAAATTTTTTTAATTTCACCCTAATTTCATTCAATTTAACCCTAATTGACCATTAAACTTTTAAATTTCTTCAATTTCACCACTTATTTCATTCAATTTTGTCCCTATAGTTCGACACCTTTTACAGAAAGGTCATTGACTGTGAATTTCTTCAATTAAGCTCAAATTGGGCTCCCAAGCATAATTTGTTACCACTTCAACCCCTAATAAAATTAATTTGACCCTTTTAAAATATAATTAAGTCATTGCAACTAATTAAATCTTTTAATTGAACTCAAATTAATTTTTAAACATAATTGAATTCTTAATTCGGCCCATGATTAAATCAAATTGACCTATTAAAAATCTAATTATATCCCCGGGCTTAATTTTGGTACAAAAGGGTACGATTAGACTCTTAATTTGTCAAAACATTTCAGCTTTATTTTTCCGTATATTTGGAATTCTCTTCAGCTTGCTTTTTCCAAAATATCAATTTTCTTGCTATTATTATTTATTATTTATTTTTATTTTAAAAGGAAAAAAAGTAAATTTTTAGGAATAACCCAAAAATGGGTTATGACACTACTCTTTTTAGTAAACTAAAATTATGTATGATTAAGCATAATAAACCTTATAAGTTGTAATTGGTGAATGATTGTGATGATGTGAAAGTGACTAAGTAGATCTTGGTTTTGTTTTTTATGGGGAAGTGTGATGGTGAGCTTTTGTGTGATGTGGTTACAATGCATATAAGTCACATCTTTTTAGGGAAACCTTGGTAATTTGATAGGAAGGCCAAACATATGATGGATTTAAGAATAAATATTCTCTTGAGAAGGATAAAAAGACATACACTTATATCATTTTCACTTAGATAGGTTTATGAAGACCAAATGAAATTGAAAAATAAAAGTGAAGCTGAAATGATATTACAACAATGTGAGTTCACGATTACAATGCAAAAAAAGAAAAAGAAAGTATGGAAGTGGTTAGTAAGGTGACCATATTTGAAATTAGTATTAACTACTATTTTCATACAATATTGTTATTGGAGGTAAGTGTAGGCAATAAAAGAATTCCAAAGACTTCAACAAAAAGCTAAAGAATTGTCCATTATACCTATTGGTGACTCAAGGACAAATTATCTTAAAGAGAGAGAGAATTATATGATCCAAGCAATGTCAAATTTAGATTTTGGTGTAAAATCTCATACTGTCTACTTTTACACTATCAAGTATAACATTTAATTCGACTGTTGGATTGGGCTGAACATTTTACATGCATTTCTAGACATGATTATATATATTAGGATAAAAGTTCAGATAAATTAGAGTTTGGTAATGAATTATGTGGTGGTAAGGAGGCTTGACACTAAGCACTAAGAGTATTAACAAGGTTATTGGTGTATTTAATAAACGAGTCATTCTACTAGTACTAAGAGTATTCAAGTGGTAAAATTTGATACCAAGAGTTGTACTTAGAAGACTCCTCTCATAGGAAGATTTATGCTAGGTTGGTAAATGAAGGTAAGTAAGGTGATTTTGTATTTGTGAAAGTTTATTTATTCCTCGGTGTGAAGTTGTGTATCCTAGATTGTTTTTTGGGGGAACATATCATTTGTGAGTTACATGGTAATAGTCATTTTATACGTGATAAAACTCTAACCCCAGTGTTATCAATTTACTATTAGCCTAAACTTCTAGATTAAGTATCAGACTTTGTGAAGAGATGTGTCATTTATTAGGAGTCCAAAGATGCTTTGACAAATGTTGGGTTGTATACTCCATTTCATGTTCTAGATGCTCCTTAATTGAATGTTAGTATCGATTTTATATCAGGCTTACCTCATACCCACCATGTTATAGATTCAATCTTTATAGTGGTGGATAAGTTTCGGAAGACGACCTATTTTACTGCATCTTAAAAGACCATGAATGCTTACCAAATAGTCCATCTTTATTTTAGAGAGTTGGTTCACTTGTATGGGGTTCTTAAGTCCATTATCTCAATTGGATATGAATTTTATAAGCAATTTCTAGAAGTGTTTGTTGGAAAAACTTGGTACTTATTTAAATTTTTACAGTGTTTATCACCCTCAAATATAGATAAGCAAAAGTGGTTAACCGCAACCTAGGAAATCTACTGCAAAGTTTGGTAGGAGACAAGTCTAAGCAATGAGATCTAGCTTTATTATAAATGGAGTTCGCCTATAATAGGTCTAGATATTGGACTTCCTAGTTGACCCCATTTGATATTGTGTGTGAACATAATCCTTCTGGTGTACTTAAGTTAGCATGTATTATTTTATTATTATTGAGAATTAGTAATATCTAAATAAAGTTGTGAGTGGTATATCTATTATTTTCTAAGCAAGAAACTTATTTTTTTATTATTATAATTGCAAGTACTTTACCATTTGTTATTATTATGTCACAAATTTTTGTATGTCCAGGTAATACAATTTTAGTTTATGATTATATAATATAATAATCAATTATTTAGTTGCTTTATTATTTATAATCTCATTTATTTTTTATTGTAGATATTTTAATTATAATTATTTTTATTGTTACTATTGTGTTTGAATAGAAATAGCAACAAATCATGATACTCATGGAAAATACACAATCCAAATTTTTATATAATTTCTTATTGCAATATATTCTTTAAAACTTGATATGGATTTTTTTTATTCAAGTGTATTAAATATAGAGAAATTATATCATGAAATAAAATAATATATTTTTAAAAAATATATGATATATTTATTTTCTCGATGGATATAAATTAAAATTCCTAATTATTCTCAATTTCTTAAGGAAATACTATTGTATCACTTAATTTCATATTTTTTTTAAAAAATAGACTTAATTAAGAAATAACAAGGGATTAAATTATACATTATGCAACTTTTATACTATCATAAATTTTGTAACAAATTGAAGGATCTTGATGTGTGTTGATCATCCAACATAAGAGATAAATTTTTTTTCCTGCTTTTACATGTCACTAAAAAATATAGAATATCCATATTAAACTAAAGTTTGTAATAAGAGTCCATTTAAGTAAAAATAATTTATAATAAATTCATGCTAAGAAAAAGTTATTCAAAGAATTTTTTTATACATAATTTCATGTTTTTCAACTTGGTACTAATGTTTTAGTTGTTTTTTTTATGTGCATACTTTGCAAGACTAAACCTACGAGTGTTTAAGTTTTTTATTAATTAATTCTATTTTCATCCTATTTTAAATTTTTTTTCTCCATTAATTTTCGTAAAACTCATGAAGTTAATGGTATGCATTCTTCATGTCTGGATCGATGCGATGGAATTTTATAAAATATCAATCAAGAAATTAACCATCTCTTAATCAAAATTATTAATCTAAAAATAAAAGAAAATCCCATAAATAATTTTTCAACAGCACTCACAATCACCTCTCTCATCTCATGATTAGAATTTAGAAGTTAGAACCTTCGTTGGGCTGTCCTTTGAAGGCCATAAAGGACTATATGTGGCCTTTTCATATATTTGTAATAGCCGTTTTAACAACAGTGCAACTTTATTTGAGATTGTCATTTTCAACAGGTCAGAATCTGGCCATATATATTCCTTTATGGGACACTTTCTGCGCATATGATTAGAGAGGGTATTCCTTCTTCGCATCCTTCAAAGCTAATTTAGAGAAGTCATGGCTACATGATAATGCCTGGGAACAACTTCAAGATATTCTTATTCTCTTCATCAAATCTAAATCTGTACTACAATATCTTGGTATGTGAACATGGCATCAGCCTCTTTCATTAACCATTGTCAAACATAGAATAAATCTCAGGAAAAGCGCATTTCTTTAATCAGGGACGCCGATGGCGATCCATCATGGCCATCATCATTACGAGTTGACCAAAGAAATACTCAATTTCAGTGCATGTGGTAAAAGGTATATATATATGTTTGTATTAGGCACCTAAGACCCTTTTCTTGTTATTGTTCTTGTTCATGTGGCCGGGAGGTGGCAGTACTGCTTATGGGGGGATAAACATGCATTATGGGGGACAATTTATTGCTTAATCCCCCTTGATTAAGCTTAATTGTGGGTCTTAAAGTCTTGGACTAGGAGCATTCTTTTCTTACATTACATGCAGAAACCCCAGAACCATGCCCCATTAGATCTAGGACAAGATGCGTTTGTGGGGCTAAAGCTAGTACACAATTTATCCAAACATGGGTAACATGATTAATTAGTTGAGAATTTTTTTAATTAACTTAGAATTCTTTCCTTTTCTTTATTTTATTTTGATATCCGATTCATTAATGTTTGCTCCTTTCTTAGGTTCGTTGAACGTTATATTGAGAAAGAAATTTTTTTTCTATGGTTTCAAAACTTAATCATTTCTACGTACCTTCCTCCACAACGACATAAAAAAATGTAGTGGCTTTCCTTGGGGGTGTTCTAATTGGCATGGTCAACTAACCTAGCAAATTATTGCATGACTCCAAAATGAAATGATTTTGGGGTAGAATTAGGATTTCGTAAAAGGGGATGGGGAGGGATGCAAAAAACCAAAAGAAAAAAAAAGTAAATTTAGAAAGCGCTAAGGTTTTATTAGAAGGTTTAAAGAGAATATAATGTTACTAAGAGAGAGGGAGAGAGAGAGATTTTTAGTTTGCAAATGAATTATTATTATAAAAACATTCAAATTTTGAGGGTTGAATTGAAAGTTTTCAAAATCCTAGGTTAGTTTGACAATGTTTTGTTATGTAACTCACGTTGCATATTAGTGGATTAGGGGAAATTTGAATGACTCAAGGATCAAAAAAAAAAAAAAAAAGAGGCTTTCGCCTTTGGAGTTGAGGTTATTCAAGTTACATGACATGCCTTAGCTTCAAGTTAAATGTGATTGAATGGGACAACTAAGCACTATAGTGAGCAAAGTGCTACATTTTTAGGTGAATAACCACTCTTGAACTTGGAGGAGCTCTCACTTTTAGAAGTCTACAATACAAATGACTTGATCTTAGACTGCGATTGAGGAGCATTATGATTTACAATGATAAAAATATAGAAAAAAATAAAAAATAATAATAAGATAAACCATGTCCTCAAGATTTGATAGCCACTTGATAGAGAAAAAATAGAAATCATTCACAAATTGCAAACAATACGCAAACATTTCAATTGTCTTCACCCGTTATTACTATATGTATAAACATGTAAACGCTCAAGGCAAACGAAAAAAAAATCAACCTTTCTTAAAGTTAGTTACTAGAAAACCTTTCTTAACACAAGTTTAAACAAGTAATCACACATGCTCACATACAAGATTTCAACACCAAGATCTAACTATTATGTCTCGGATAAATCAAAGTCATCTCAATCCTCGAAATTTCATTGTAGGGTATTGATTCCAACTTTATTTCACTCGTAAAATCAATCATCGCAGCTTCATACCACAGGGGTTGCCAAACAATGATATGGATCCAAACACTTTAAATACTCTTATGAAAAAATATAGAAAATATATTATGACAATAAAAAGGGTAGGAAAAAGACATTTTTATCCTTGGAATTTGCAGAAAGTTTGACTCGACACATGTTGACCATGGACTGATGTGTCTCTGTGTGTGGTCGACAATGTTTGCATCTCACGCGTTAACATTGAAGTAGCCAAAGATGCTAGAGGAAGTTGTTCAAATTCCTTCCTTCAATTGCTAGCAATGATTCACACTACTAACCAATGGAGGGAATTTTTAGGGCTCTTCCTTACTTCCATTTTAAACCATATTCTTCTTTCTTTTTTATTTTTTCTATTTACCTTTTCATGGGTAGCTTGAAGGTTGCTTTATGTAGGTGTTGGTGTGGGTGTAGCGGCTGCAAAATCTAAGGTTTTGTTATGGTTTGGCTACATGATGGTGTTATTAGGATTGTTGTTTATGACTAGACTAGATAGGTGGCCCGCGCTATGCCGTGAGTCAAGCCAAAGTTTTTTCAACGTTAAAAAGGAATATTCAAGTGACGATAATCTGAGACAACTTGGGTTAAATTAACTAAAACATGGTTTGGGATATGAGACTAAAAAAAAATGAAAGGAAATTATAAAGTTCAAGACCTAATAACCTAATATCAAAGATGAAAATGAAAAATAAAACTTTAAAAAATAAAACACCGAGGAAGAAAACCTGAGTCAGCTTAGGGTAATTTGATGAACCAACAACTCGCGATATGGGATCAGGATAAAAAAAGAATTTCAGAAGGATGACCTATTAAAAAAAAAAGAAATTCAAATTTCAATAAAAAAACATAAAAAAAACCTTGCGTCCATCCATGTTAACTTTATCAACTAGCTCTCGGAATAAATAAACATTAAGAAAAGTGAAAAAATGACAAAGCTCAAGGAAAAATAATTTAATGCAAAACGATAAAATTGAAAAAAAAAGGTCATAAAAAATCAAGGGAAAACAATATAAGTCAACTCGGGTTAACTCGACTAACCCGCCACACGGGACATGAGGCTAGGATAAAAAAAAATAAATTAGACCTCCAAAAGAAGGGCCTAACAAAAAAGGCCTAAGTTAAATAAAAAAAAACTTTGTGAACGAAAATGCAAGTTGACTTGGGTTAGCTTGACCTACTCGCTCTCAAAATAACAAAACAAAAAGAGAAGCAAAAAAATGACAAAGTTTAAGGGAAAATAATTTAATGCAAAATAATGAAATTGAAATAAAATAATAAAAAAATTAAGGGAAAAAACCGAGTCAACCCGGGTTAACTCGACTGACCCACCACTTGTGACATGAGATCGTGAAAAAAAATAAGACTTTCAAAAGAAGGTTCTAGCAAAAAAGACCGAAGTTAAGTAAAAAAATATTGAGTAAGAAAATACAAGCTAACCTATGTTAACTTGATTAATCTGCACTAGGGGTAACCCAACAGAAAGAAAAGTGAAAACATCATATAACTCAAAAGCCAATAATTTAACGCCAAAGTATGAAATTGTTAAAAAAATCAATTTCATAAAAAAAACTAAGGGAAAAAAAAAATTGAGGCAACAATGGTTAACTTAATTGACCTATTACCAAAGATATGAGATCGTGATAACTTAACAAAAAAAAATGCAAGCTAACCCATGTTAACTTGATTAACCCACACTAGGAGTAACCCAACAGAAAGAAAAGTGAAAACATCATATAACTCAAGGCCAATAATTTAATGCCAAAGTATGAAATTGTTAAAAAAACCAATTTCATAAAAAAAACTAAGGGGAAAAAAATCTGAAGCAACCATGGTTAACTTAATTAACTTATTACCCAAGATATGAGATTGTGATAACTTAACAAAAAGAAAAACATAAAAAATAATGAAGCTAAGGGCTTAATAACCAAATGTCAAATGATAAATTTGAAAAAAAATAATCAATTTTCAATAAAGAACTGCCATGTTGGAAGGCAACCACGAAAAAATAACAAAGTAAAATATCTAATGGTAAAAACAAAAATTAAAACCCAAACAATGCAAACCAAACATGATATAAAAAATGAATTAAAATAATTAGGGGCTAAATTAGAAAACAAAAAAAAAAAAACTAAGAAAGGATAAATGAAAAACTTATTGAAAGAATGAGAACCAAAACTAAAGAAAAAATTAAATGAAATTAAATGTTGAGGGACAAAATAAAAAAAAAATCAAGAAAAGGATAAGAATATAACTGTTAAAAGAATAAGGTCCAAAAAATAAATAAATAACCAAATGCAATAAAATTAAAAGGGATGAAATTGCAAAAAAAAAAATAATAATGAAGAAAAGTATAAAACACATAAATAGAGAAATTAAAAGTAGAGGGACCAAATAGGATAAAAAAAATCATATTAAATAAAATATCCAGGGATGAAATTAAAAAAAATCCAAACTTTAAAAAGTATCAAAAGCCTAATAAACAGTAATTAAAAGAAGGAGGACCAAAATTGGTAAGATTACAAATCGAAGGATGCAATTGTTTTTTGGAAGTTTAGGCGCATTTTTCAAGGAAATAAAAGAGAAAAGAGAGAAGAAAGAAAAAACCTCTACCATAGCCTAACCAAACCTTTTCCGTGAGCACGCATCATACCATTGGAAAGAGGACGACACATTACTCCCAACGCTTGCAAGGAATGCAGGATTTTAGCCACCACATGGTCCCTTACTCAAAGGTTATTATTTTTTTGCTTTTAAAGATAAAATAGTCATTACACTGTTCAAAAACATGTATGACCATTGTTTTCTCTAATTAATTTTACAATGATTAATGTATCATATGGAAAAGACATTTCTATCTCCAGTTATAGGCTTAATTAGTTTTTTTGGTAAGGATAAAATTATATTTATACTGTTTCAATACATATTATTTTGTGTCTAGGTTTACAGTAAAAGACTGAAAATGAGTTTAGGGTAGAGATAGAAGTTTGTTAGAGTGGTATTTGGTTGGGGGGGAGAGAGAGAGATGGGCCGACTTCAAGATCAGTAAAGATGGAGGTTGTCTGATGGAAAGATGGTAATAGAAAACAAGAGAAAGTTGTAGCTTTTTACTTCTTTATGTTTTTGTCCTTCCCTTCCACTCTTACAATTTGACCTTTTACAATTGAATTTGTAAACAAATTTCTTGCCCTCTTCTCGTTCGGCGTAAGTCCTATTTATATGCTTCTTCTTTTTTCTATTTTGTTTTTCTAAGAATCTTCTTCTCCTTTCTTTGTCCTTCTATTCCTTTCTCAAGTCATCCCTTCCTTTCTTTTTATTTATTTTTTATTTTTTTTTATCTTATCTCTTAGTTGCTTGGAAAGAGGGCCCAAATTCTCATGATTATTTTTTGCTCCTCCTTGTTTGTTTTTTCAAT